>Ga0256845_1002573_pt1 | contig 12993 bp, 8 predicted proteins | sample RiftiametaG_FD_189101 | JGI IMG/M metagenome (GOLD analysis project Ga0256845, IMG submission 189101) | Tube worm associated microbial communities from hydrothermal vent at the East Pacific Rise, Pacific Ocean - Riftia | ecosystem: Host-associated > Annelida > Integument > Unclassified ... | reverse complement strand
AACGCCCAAAAGCATTGGATTCGCTGAAACAAAGGGCATTGCTTTGGCAGTTGATGTCTTGCCTAATGGAAAAGGATTTGCTGTCGCCGAAGGAGAGATGGGCATTGAAACCTTTGATAGCACCAACTTTAAACGCCAAAAACAAGTGCAATCAGGCAAGGGTCCTTTAAAAGCAGTCGATGATGTTAGATCAATTTTGTTGGGAAAAAAGTACGCCGTAGCTTCATCATTTGATAAAGGTGCTGCAATTTTAGCAGGAGGTACCGCTAATATAACCGGTGCAGGTCACGAAAAATTACCAGGAAGAGCGCTTAATGCCGCGATATACAATAATGATATCGCGTTCGTTGCATGTTCTTTGGGCGGTGCCGTGTCTCTCAATCTTCAAAAAGAAGAAAAAAAACCTAAGATGGCCGGACGTATCCTCACAGAAGGTCGCGTACTTGATGTAGCTGTTAGTCAAGATACAGCACTTATGGCCGAATACGGTGTAGGATTTAGCATCGTGGATTATTTTGACGCGCAAAAACCGCAACGTTTGTACAAAATGCCAAGCGACTTTCCCACTGTTGCTGTTTCACTACTAGGCCCCCAGACTGGTGTTACAGCAACAAAACCAGGCACTATTTCGGTGTTTAGTCTCATTGATCCCTGTTTACCGAAAATCATGGACACTTGGGAGGCAACTGGAGAACCGCTCGATCTGAATACCTGGAAAGACAGGATTGCCGTGGCTCTGGGTTCTCAGGGCGTTGTTATATTAGAAACAGGATGCACCCCAGAGAATGACTCTTCAAAATGAAATTTACAACAGTCGTGCAATTGTTGTCTTTAGGCACCTGTATGATAAAACACACAGAACTATATGCGCAGGCATCCAGTTTCATTCTACAATTTCAATCTCAAGGTTGTGCGAGAACTACACCTGTCCTTATATATATCAATAATAACAACCGGTTAAGGCATATTACCACTTCTGGCTGTTTTTAGGCATTCTTTTTGCAAGCATGTCAGTGAGCTATGTTAGTTTAAACCATGCATTTTTAAGAAATGCTCATTTAGGAAGAAGGAAATCATCATGGAAAAAAGAACTCACCTAGGAATTACGTTTTTATGTTTTTCCGTCGCAATTATCTGGAGCGGTGCTGTTCAAGCGCAAGAGTTGCCCTATGAGTGCGATGATAACTTTGACGAGTGTGGAACTCCCGAGCAATCGGGTGGCGGTAACGCTGGCGGCGGACTTCTCATAAACGGTACAGATTTGGGTGATACCTATCAGTATGCCGATGATTATGACAACGACGGAATCGAAGACCCCTATGACAACTGCCCCTTTGTTGCCAATTCAGATCAGGCTAACGATGACGGCGACTTACACGGCAATGTTTGTGACAACTGTGTAATTATTGCCAATGACGCACAGGAAAACATTGACGGCGACCTTGAGGGTAATGTCTGCGATAAAGATATGGATGGCGACAGCATAATCAATGCTGAGGATCTTTGTCCTACCAATCCCGATCCGCAGCAAGTAGATACTGATAAGGATGGCATGGGAGATGCCTGCGACCCCGATATGGATAATGATGGTGTTGCCAACTTAAACGACAATTGTCCTTTAGTTTACAATCCAGAGCAGGAGAGCGACACAAGCAAGTTCGGTGTCGCCTGTAATGCCGACGATGACAGTGACACTATTCGCAACATTAATGACAATTGTCCTCAGGTAAGCAACGAAAATCAGCTAGATACCGACGTCGACGGTATCGGTGATAAATGTGACACCGATATGGACAATGATCTTGTCAATAACAACATTGACAACTGTCCCCTGATTGCCAACCCTGATCAGGCAGACATTGACAGAGACCTTCTCGGCGATGCCTGTGACGATAAATATTGTTATGTTGTAATGGGCGACAAGGACAACTGCCTTGACCCGACAGATGTATTTACCATCTACAGTCCTGCTCTTCCCACTATAGAAGACGAAGAAGACATCATGACCGGCGACAAAGTTCGCTTGCGTCTCTTTGCCAATCGTTACAATAAACCACTTCGCTACTCTTGGACAATTGTTGATGCTCCGTCTGGATCGAGTGCCCATATTAACAATCCATCAGGCGCAGCCAGTGTTTCAACACCTTTTGAGTATCACTATCAAAAAGATACATCAGTCTCCTTTACACCTGATATGCCCGGAACCTACACCATTAAAGTTTCAGCCGAGCTGGCTATCACTGACGAAGTAACCAACGAAAAAGGTGCTCGTTCCGAAGCCATCTCAATCATCGAAGTAGGTGGAAATCCTCTCGAAAACGGTAATTGTTCTGTCTCCAACGTAGGAAGCAAAAACAGTAACCTCGCATCGGGCCTCTTTATCTTCGCGTTGCTCTCCTTGGGGATGAGCGTATTGATCAGACGTAAGCACAGCTAGTCCAATCGCAACAGGTTGAACGTGCCAAATATTTCTCGATGAACTGTTCAAATTTATGGTATAATAAAAGCGATATCCCGAAATCTAGGAGATGGTTATTCATGAGACATTTGGCACGTACATATTTGGGACTCTCTTTACCGCTGGTAGTAGGAACAGTTCTACTTTCCTGCACGGATGCGGGGCTCAAACTAAATATAAAAGAGGATATACAATACGTTGACAATAAGTTAGGCGTTACCGGGCAATTTTGCACTGGCCCCTCCGACGAAATCACTTTTCCTGTAAAGCTGCTAATTGTCGCCGATCAATCAGCATCGTTGCAATGTACCGATGCTGGAAATAATCGACTTGAGGCTCTTAATAAAATGGGGTCAGAATTAAATCATATGCCCAACGTGGAGTTCGGTGTTGTAGGATTTGCCTCGTGGAGCAAAGTTACTGAATTTACAAGTAATTGGAGTGATGCAGCAGAATCATTGGATTTGGCCGGAGGACCAGCTACAGATTATCAAGGTGCGCTGTCAACTGTTTTGCGCATGCTTGAAATGGATATGATCAACGCTGGTCCCGCAGTTAGAGCCCGAACCAAGTATGTGGTAGTGTTTATGAGCGATGGCATCCCCGAACCTCGTTGCAAACACGGTTGCGACGATGGAGATGAACTTCCAGACAGTCTGTACGGTGTCTGCAATACCGATAAGAATATTCCAGATTCGGTGTATGTTGATATGGAAGGACTGTGCCCGGATTACAATCAACCAGAGCAGATTGTTCAAAAGATTCAAGATATTATCTCGCTTAAGGAATTCTATGGTGTTGGTGCTTTAACCTTGAACACAGTTTTACTGTTTGCCGACGCCGCTGAAGTTGAGGAAGTCTGTCCAGGAGTGGAGCAATTTGGTTATGTTAGAGAGGAGGCGATGCCGCTGCTACAGGCCATGGCCGATGAAGGTAACGGGACGTTCAGGGATGTGCATATCTCCACCGATCTGGATTTTCTAACATTTAATTACGATTCTCTGGAGGCACCTTACGTGCTCTCGGAATTTTTTGCCATTAACACAAGTATTATTCCATCTGAAAAAGGGTTGCTTGTCGATTCTGACCATGACGGTATAGACGATGCGACAGAATTCAAATTAAGCCTTAACCGTCAAAACCCTGATTCTGACGGTGATTTTTTTAGTGATTTTTTTGAATTAAAATTTCTAAGTAGAGGTTTTGATCCAACGGATGGCACTGTTCCAGCCATCGGGTGTGATAAAAAACAGGATCGAGATGGCGATGGCCTGAGGGAATGCGAAGAACTATTTTTGGGTACCGACCCACTTTTGCCTGATACAGACGGTGATCGACTCACCGATGGTATAGAATTTCGCTTCGGTTTGAATCCACTCGAAGTGGATGTGTACGATGATCCTGATTTTGATGGTTTACCTTCAGGCGTAGAAGTTCGAGCAGGTACCAATCCATTGGTTTTTGACGAAAACAAGGTAGTAAAAGACCGCGTGCTTTACAGCGTTGTCGGCGGAGAACCCAACGAAGATTCCATCAAATGCTATGATTTTTCCGCTCAGGGTTTAAGTCTTAATGTTCCATTGCCTAGCGTTGACGGTACTACAATCAAAGGTTTAAATCGTATCGAATTCTACGCACAGGAAGAACCACTTCAAATGGCCGGTAGCCGAGGTCGCATATGGAAAGCATGTGTTGAGGCCAGATATTTGGGCGATACCTTTAAAGATCCTCCCAGTGGTCGTATAGAAGATTTGACACCGGAATATTTTGTTGAAATTCAGGATTTTGATCCTGATAAACACTGTATGCAACTTGGAGCCTCCGATGCTGGTGTGACCGGGCCATGATTCATTTTATGAAAAATTTGTATTCAATGTCCTTTATTTTTCTTGCAGTCACGGCAGTGTTAAGCGCACAAAGCTGCACTGATTCGGGTTTGGAACTTCTTCCTGTTCCTCCGCCACCTATTCTTGACGATAAAATCGAAGTGGCCGGTCGCCTATGCACTGAGAACCCAGAAGCTCTTTCTTTTCCGTTGAGAGTCGTTTTTTTGGTCGACTGTTCCGAAAGTATGAAGGTCAATGATCCTCCAGATCCTGTCACCGGTATGACCGGTCGGGAACAGGCTGTTTTGACTACTGTACAAGGACTTCTTTCGGGAGAAGATGACGTTAAAATTTCGGTCGTTCGATTTTCATCCGAGGCTCAGCCCCTCACTGCTGTCATGGACGATAATGGCCAGTTTAAAAGCTATTTTTCCGATGATGTGGACTTTATTTCGCAGAAAATTTTTGCATTGGGAGAAACCGACAGAACTACAAATTACTTGGCTGCACTATCTGAAGCCTACAGCGAAATTAGACACGAATTAGGAAACGCTGAGCAGGAATCTCTGGCCATGTCCACTTATCACGTCATTTTAATCTCGGACGGTATTCCAGACATTGAAGGCGGAGATGCTGTTTTGGATATGAAAGAAAAAATCCTCGAATCTACAAAAGAAGTCACTGATCTTGGTACCTTCTTCCACCTTGGAAAAATTGAGGTGAGTACTGCATTGCTTTCTTCGGGCAACTTGCAGGTTGATGCCATTGCCCAAAATCTGCTGCTGTCCATGGCCAAAAAAGGCAACGGCACATTTAGATCTTTTTTAACAGGTGGTGAACTGAATTTTTTCTATGTTGATCTTTCGGCACTTCATCGAGTTTTTACTCTGAAAACGCTCGTCGTTCAAAATATAAATGCCGTGGTTGATGGAGACAACATACTGGCTGACGCCGATGGAGATGGTTTGGCAGATATTGTTGAACAAAACATTGGCAGCAATCCATTTGTTCCCGACACTGATGGCGATGGTTGTAATGATGGTATCGAATACCGATTTAGTACCTGGAATCTGGACCCAATCGACCCTGTTGACACAGGTTGTTTCGTGCCGGATCTCTGTTTGGATGACGATTTGGATGGAAATTGCGACAATGGCTGTACCGATGCGGATTCTGATGGATTCTGCGATTGTCTGGATGTTAACGATGACGGCATTTGTGATCCGGAAAATTTCCCGGATACAGATGGAGACAGTTTGTCAGATTGTGAAGAAATGTTTACAGGCTCTAACTCCAACGGTGCTGATGCCGATGGCGATGGAATGATGGATGCTTTGGAGTTTCGGTTTAAAACAAGCTTGGATATTGATGATGTTAAAGATGATTTAGATTGGGATCAGGTGACAAATGGAGAAGAAATTCGCACTGGCACCGACCCTCTGTTTGTCAGTAAAATTGGCAGATCAAAAATAGCCTATCGATACAACGTCAAAGAAACTTCGATGCAGGAAGGTCAAAACTGTTACGATTTCAGCGTGGAAAATATCACGCTCACCAGTTTATTAGACGGCAACGAAAGTCAATATTCCTCTGGTCACGGAGGACAGGGATACTCGTCTTGGAATCGTATTTTGGTCATTATTGGAGAAGTGCCCTTTGACGATTTTGACAGTTATTCCCGATTTCGAATCGCATGTGTTCAAGCTAGTTTTAATGCTGCGAGAAATATCAAGGATCCGCCATCTGGCAAATTTAATTTAACTGACACTGATTTTGTGAGCTTAAAAGAATTTGATCCTAGCTTACACTGTATTTCACCGGGAGATTAACAATGATTTTGCGCCTTTTAACCGTAACACTGTGTGCTTCAACGTTGTTTCTTTTGCTCACCGGTTGCAGCAAAAAAACAGAACAAACACCAGAATTGACTGATGCAGCTAATGATCCAGACGATCCTTGTCCCTGGGATACGAACGACAGTAGCAAAAATGCAGAAAATTTACCGATGGACGAAACGACATCCGGCTATATTTGTCCTCCAGGCGATCAGGATTGGTATGAATTTACTGTTTCTGCTGGCAACGATTTATTGAATGTAAGCATGACCTTAGATGCCCCAGTATCGCCCGTAGAGGTCACTTATTCTATCTGGTTGGACAACAAAACCACTGTTGCGGCACCAATTTCGGGAGAAAACGCCCTCCCCGGCCTACCCTTGTCCATCACTCATAAGCTCGATGCCAAAACATATTTTTTAATGGCTCGCGACAGTGGAGGTAATGTACAAGATACATCTCATCCGTACAATATTATACTTACGGCGTCTAAGGACTTGGATTCCCACGAACCTAATGATAATCAAGAAGTTTCAACATCCATCGGCAATGACAAGGAAAATATCAAGGGATACATCTCCTACCGTAACGACGAGGATTGGTACAGTATTTCTCTTTCAAAACGCACACTTTTAGACGTTCATCTGACAATGCCCAAAGGTAGTATTGAACCGGCCTATAGCATAATAAACGCTAACGGGGATGTCTTGGCGTCAGATGCAAATGCAGGTGGAACCGCTGTACCAACCGATTTACAATATCGAGTATCAATAAAAGAAGATGGTGATTATTACATTGTCATATCCGACGACAACAAGTTGGACTCCGATGCGGATACGCCCTACACACTTGTACTGTCTTCCACTCCAGATCCCGATGTCAATGAATCAAATGATCACCCAACCGAAGCAACTTCTTTTTCCACTTCACTTTCGTGCAATTCAGACTGGAGTAAATGGGAAACAAAGGAAGGCTATATCGCATCGTCCGGGGATGTTGATTGGTACAAGTTGAATATCACCGGCTGCGATTATGCTGTTATCGAAGTTGATTTGACATTTGACTCGCCTGATTCCCTGCCGGATGATTTTATCGCCTCGGCTCGTCTGGTTCGCGTCGATGCTGACACCTCCTGCAAAATGGATCAGGAATGTCAGACGTTAACAAAAAAATGCAAAACAAATTTAGGGTGCTCCCTTTTTGGTAACACCTGTTTAGCATCCGGTGTCTGCGGAGGTGCGGGAGTTTGCTTGACTGGCGACTTATGTGGTGCCAACCTTATAAGCAAATCGGCACAACCCAATGCACCGGGCAAAGTGCATTTTGCCGCTCCACTGCACAATTGGTCGGATCCTAACGCGATTTATCTGGTTATTGCCAATGGCTATTCCAACAGTTTTAGCACCAATCATTCATATAGTGTCAAGGCAAGAATTATAACAGAGCCAGATCCATCTGAAATGGCAGATGGTTATACCCCAAAACCTCCAACAATAGATGAGGTCAAGACCCAAGCTAAAAAGGCAATTGAAGTACCGGTTCACAATTGTGTCGCAGGCGGAGATACAGATGGCGGTGTAATGGATTGTTGCGATAACGGTGACTGGATCAAAGGATTCATTTCTTTCAATTATGATCAGGATGGATTCAAATATCGCCATCCCTGCCCCAATAATGATTGTATTGTGCGAATACTGTACGAATTTGATGACGGACCGGTAGATTTTTATTTAAACGTCTACAGAAATGGAAAAATCTGGTTCAATAATCTTTCCAATGCTGTAGATAAGAATCATCAATCAGCTATAACAGGAGCCTATGGTGGACTTACCGACAACGATGAATGTTTTTATGCCTATAAAGGACATAAAGGAGATCCTTTCTGGTATAATCTGCACATCAGAGATACTGTTTTTGTTTCTGAGAAAGAACAAACCAATGGAACATGGGACTGGAATATTGGACAACAATATCGATTCTGTATCGAAAAAATTGCCGATGGGTGCTCCGAACCCCCTTGCCATTTGTACGACGAAGGTTGCGGCCTTCCCCCAGATGGAGAATAGTCGATTTATGCTAATTGCAGCAATTTGTACCGTATCGCTGCTGTTTTTTTCCTGTTCTGGAGATGACAACAACAACAACGGTCAAATCGGAGGTAAAGATACTGACTCAGGTTCAGATCCTGAGCCGTCCGAAGAACAGTGGGAAATTGAGCGCATATCCTCCGATGCGGGCGTTGGTCTTCAGGCTAAAATCGCAATCGGACCAAACGACGCACCCGGGTTGGCTTTTTTTGAAAACAAAGCATTCGATGATGGTATATGTAACGAAATCGAAACGGATCCGCCAATTAGAAGAAGACAGAATCTGTACTTTGCAGAAAAACAAAATTTAACCGATAAATGGTCTGTTGATCTTGTGGACAAACCGGTGGTTATACTGGAACCAGCTGGTCTGAGTCTTGCATTCGCCCCAAACGGAGCACCTGCACTTGCTTACACCGGCGGTATACCCCAAAAGCAATACTGCGGTGGAAATAATGCCGTTTTAGCTATCAGAGGAAGCAACGGAACATGGACCACTGAAACGGCTTCGGCACAAAGCAGTGACTCGGCAACGGGTGATGTTGCAAGCGATGCCGGTTTTGTGGTGGGATTCTGGCCAGCGGTTGCATTTGATTCTAAAGGGCAACCGGCAATTATCCATCAGGATATTCACTTTGGCTTATTGCAATCGGATGATATTCGGCGTACCGATGCAGAATTTGCCTGGAAAACAGGAGGTTCCTGGAGCCACGAAGCCATTGACTTTGGAGAAGGTGCGGGTGATTACAACGCTATTTTGTTTGACTCCACTGATACACCCATCGTGTTTTATACAATACCGGTGGAGGTTCAGATGAATAGTCGCAAAGGTGTCTGGGCTGCCAGGCGAAGCGCTGCTGGAGATTGGGACGAAAAAGTGCAACTTTACGATGGTTCTGTTTACAAAAAAATATCTGTCGCCCGCAATCCTGTTACGGGGAATCTGACCGTCGCGTATTATGCCGCCGATCAAAAAGCGGTTCAAATTCGCACCTGCTTGAACGACGACGATTTTGCCGATGCGACGGCCTGGACAACAGAAATTGTTGGTAAGGCCCAATACGATGAAGGACGCTACGTTTCTTTGGCTTTTACTTCAACTGGCCAAACAGTTTTGGCCTACCATAGATGTAAACGCTTGACCTCTACTGCTGAAGGTTGTGATCAAAACGATGAGGCGGTTGTCTTTGCGCTAAAAACAGGAAATGATTGGAATATTACCACCATTAGAAACGCCGATGTCGGCAGTTGTGGAGAGTATACTTCGCTTGCTATTGACAGTGCAAATACCGCCTATGTGGCATTCCGATGTACTGAACAAGATGGAACTGATTTTATGTTTAAACTTTTTGTCGCCAGCAAAAAATTGAGCACAACACCATGAAAACAAAACGCTTAATCCCGTTAATATTTATCCTCGGTTATTGTTGTCTTTTGAGTCTGGGTTGTGACGATGATAAAGACAATTATCTAGAGGGTAGCCTGACCGACTCCTACAATATGAGTTTTGATAATGTTAAAGTTGGCTTGTTTACAGACGAACTATCAATAGAATATCTTTCTGGGAACAAAAAACCGTTAAAGCTAACTGTTAAAATTTCGGATCAAGGACTATTAACGGATACAAAGTACGATCTTTTTGATGATGTCAATCTTACCAGAAGCCCTGATTATGCTACCTCACCGTTGCCTAATATAGAATCCGTTGAGCTCACGTTTTCCCAAATTTCAGATCAGGCGGGGGAACAAGTTTCTGGTAAATTTAAAGCACTTTTTGAAGGACACGGTGGAAACACTTTGATACTGCGAGGCGGTTTTTCAGCCAAACTACAAGATATGACTATCAAGCAGGTGCTTTAATGAAACGTATGATTTCTTTACATTGGATGCAGATAGCACTACCGATGTTGTTAGCGGCAACTGCATGCAGTGATGCCAATCTTTACGGCAAAGGAATTGAAGTACCCTCGGCCAATCGAGTGGGTATTACCGGTCGTGTTTGTACCGATGATCCCAAAAAAACCGGATTTCCCGTTCGGGTTGTATTCATTGTTGACAAGGCATCTGGTCCTCTGTTTTCAGATTATGACCCCGAAATGCTTCGAACAAAAGCGCTTAAGGAAACTCTTGCAATTCAAGGTGGAAACGCTTCTTTTTCGTTTGCTGTCATCGGCATGGGTCCTGTACCCACATTACTAGCCCCCAATGATGGATATTTCACACGAAATCCGGGCGAACTGGACAACGCTGTTGCCATGACCGGTCTGGCCCAAGGGTGTATTGGTGAAATGTGTCGCGACTACGCTGGAAGTATTCGACTGGCTCGATCACTTATTGAGGGCGAAATGTCCGATATGATGAAGGGGGAACGCAGCCGGACTCAATTTGTTGTGATTTTTATGGCCGGTGGCCCCCCCTCCCCTCTTGGGCAAAAAACCTGGGAAGAAGCCGAGGCCAAAATACGTGAGCAGATTTTAAAATTGAGATCAGACATTGAAGAGCAAGGAGCCGCTGCTCTCAGCTTCCATACTCTCCACTTGGCTACCAAAGACACTGTAGAGAAAACCGCCCATTTGCTTCAGGAAATAGCCTTTGCCGGTGCCGGACGATTTGAACGATTCAATGTCGCTGATTCCATTACCCTGGATCGCATCGACCTCCTGCGGCTTTCCGGGCTCTTTTCCGCAAAGTCAATTATGGTAAGCAATGTGAATGTTCTGCCCGGGCCACAAGGTCCTGTCAAAGATAGCGATGCAGATGGTTTGAACGACGAAATAGAAATTAAAATGGGTACCAGCACAACATCCGCTGACACAGACGGCGACGGCATCAGCGATATGGTTGAATCTCTCATCGTATTTGACCCTTTAAAAGCAGATCCCAAACCCGACGAGTGTTCCCAGATACAGGGACCACCTTATTTGGATCAGGATTTTGATCGATTAAATGATTGTGAAGAATTGTTACTGGGTACGGATTTTTCCCTTACAGATTCGGATGGTGACGCCATTCCAGACTGGACCGAAGTGGCCATGGGGATTGACTATCTTCGAGATGACGCAATCTCCGACAGTGATTGGGACGGCGTTTCAAACAGCGATGAAGCCAAAGTACACACCGATCCTCGCGCCAATGATGCCGCCGCTCACTTAGGAGAAGGCTATCGCTATAATATTGTGGACGACGGCATAGAAGAAGATTTAAGTATTAAAAATCCCGTAAAAATTCAGGGTGTTAGTGTTCTTTTTGGCGGCGATGATTCAACGCCGGGACTGGGCGAACTGATCTATACTACTTCGCCTGCTATGCTACGGTGGCGCGATCCTGGGGATGACAAACTGGGGCCAGAAGTAAAAATTTCAGATGTAGGCCGATATCAGATCCCTTCATCATCATTTATAGAGACAGATGAGGCCCTAAAAAAAGAACGATGGTTAACTGTTGATATTACGCCCGGACTTTTGCCCCCCACTAAAGTAAGTGAGTATCTTCTGATTCAAAAAAGTGAACGCCACTGCCTTTCCTTTACATTTCGCAATATTCGCGTCATGGAGACAGATTCCAGCACCGGCGAAACCGGTCTAAACAATATATTCATCTACTTTGCAGAAGCACCGACCGATCATATTGAACTGCCTGGGTTATTTAGAGTGGCGCATATTCCAGTGCGTTATCATAAAAAAACAGGACGTATTCCCGATGTTGCACTAATTGAAATTGACGATTCAGATTTTATGACAGTGGGTTTTTAGAAATGAACTTTTTCAAAAACTTTAAAAAAATGCGTTTTGCTATTTTCATACTAACATTTGCTTGGATTCTTACGGCCTGCGCCAGTGCGGAGGAAGAATTTATCGGAGACAGACTTCTTAATATTTGTGACAAACCATACCATTTGTGCAGTTTTCCAACGGATTGTGTACTTGATGGGGATCACTATGTCGAAGGTGTTTTCCCTTCTGCACGCAGGTTCACAGTGGTGACCTCCGACACAAATACCGTCATGAGCATTCGATTTTTTTTAACGGGTATGCAGGCACCTGGTTCAGAACTATGGTTGCAATTTTATGAGGCAGACTGTACACTTAACCCACCTTTAGGTAGATTGCAACTCGAAGATGCTGACATCTTTGACGACGCTGGTGATGATCGTATGTTAACGTACGAACTGGAAATCTCTCAGCCAGGAGAACATGTATTTGAAATTTATTCTGATTCGATTACAGGATACCTTTTAATTGTAGAGCCCCGTTAAAACCGGGCTAAAGAATGTTTTGGTTCAATTTTGTCGAACTCAAAACAAAGGAGAAAACGGCGATGGTAATTATCGAACTGTTGGGACGTGGTGGTTGGATGATGTGGGTGATTTTGGCTATTTCTGTGGTAGCCCTTGCGATGACCTTAGAGCGCGTCATCAATCTGAATCTAAGATCTCGTCTCAATGTAAGTACGTTTGTAACCAAAATAAAAATGCTTATCGATAATAAACAGTACGCAGAAGCTATCGAAGCGTGCAATATCAAAACAAACCACCCTTTGCCCCATGTTCTCAGGGCTGGATTGTCAAAGGCCGATCGCCGCGAAAAAGAAATTGAACGCGCCATGGAAGAAGAAATGCTTCGGGCGCTACCACGCCTTCAAAGAAGTCTCGGCCTTATGGCTCTTTTGGGAAACAGCTCTACACTCCTGGGCCTTTTGGGAACAATTTTTGGTCTCATTCGTGCGTTCTCCAGCGTTAGTGCTGCCAGTGCATCGGCCAGACAACAGGTTTTGGCCGAAGGTATCTC
>Ga0256845_1002572_pt1 | contig 12994 bp, 18 predicted proteins | sample RiftiametaG_FD_189101 | JGI IMG/M metagenome (GOLD analysis project Ga0256845, IMG submission 189101) | Tube worm associated microbial communities from hydrothermal vent at the East Pacific Rise, Pacific Ocean - Riftia | ecosystem: Host-associated > Annelida > Integument > Unclassified ... | reverse complement strand
GATTAATTTTGGCGTGGTGCCCAGGAGCCGGAAAAACAATCGCAGCCTTTGTCTGGCCCATGCTCAAAAAATCAAAACAATGCCTCATTGTGGCGACTGCCGACCTTCACCCGCAAATTATCGATGAAGGAATGAAGTTTTTCGGCACCACCGTCACCCAGATTAAAAGCCAAAGACACTACCAACAACTTGTCAAAGAGGGAAAACTATCAGCCAATCCAACGAGTCAGCCACCCCTCGAAAAGTCATCCCCAGAATTTTTCATCACTGACTACGGCTGGCTCGGATATAATGGCGCAGACGAACGCGCCTACAAAAAAAAGGAAGCTACCGCCACCATCATCCGCCGCCGGTCGAAAACGCTAGAAAACATCATCGGCCACACTCCCACAAGTTCGGACATTGATCTATTCTCGGAAGGGATCGGCAGTATCCGTAACGGCATCCGATGTGTTCACACCCCCTCCCTTTCATCGCTTATCCAGTCTCACTTTGATACCGTCGTCTGCGATGAAGCCGTGCGACTTAAATCAAACTCTACCCACATGGCACACGGCGTCTTTAATTTAGACTGCATCTACCGCCTTGCCATGACGGGCACACCCATCAAAAACAATCTCGGAGACATCTTCCACCTCGCCTGCTGGGTCACTGGGAACCACACAGAACCTACCGCCCTTTGGCCATACGGAAACACCACCAAAGCCAGACAAGAGTTTATCGCCGACCACCTTATTAGCCGTGAGAACCTCAGCCGCTACAATGAATCTCTCAGAACCGGAAAACCAAGACGTTCCCGAACTAAGACCAATCAGATCTGCAACGTGCAAAGACTTTGGAAAGTCCTCGCACCCATCATGATACGCCGCAGGAAAGATCAGCTCGGAGGTAAACTTGTCAAAAAAACCCTCATCCCCATCCGTGTTCCATCCGGCACCGAACAACAAAAATGCTACCAACACCACCTCAAAAATCCACCTCTAGTTATCCCAAAAAACCGATCACGCACCGCCAAAATAACCGCACTCAAAGAATCAAAAGGGGCTCAGCTCCAATGCCTCCGCCAAATAAGTCTCACCCCCACCTCACCCAAACTCACCGACAAAAACAACCCACACAACGCCCAACGGTCTACCAATCCATTCACCCCCAAACTCGCCGCAACTCTCAAACTCATCGCCGATCTCACATCCCAAGGCGAACAAGTTGTTGTTTTCTCCACATTCTGCGATTTCTCAACCATCCTCCAACAAAAACTAGCCCAAGCTTCTCTACCCTCCATCATCCTCGACGGACGCCTGACCCCTACCGAACGCGGCCACCTCACCAAAGAATTCAAACAAGGTAAACACGCCGTCATGATTGCCGGAATAGATTCCATGAGCGAAGGTCACTCCCTCGAATGCGCTTCAAACCTCATAATGCCGTCACTCTCTTGGGCTTACGATACCAATAGTCAAGCTGTAGAACGCGTCCACCGACTCACCTCACTTAAAAACGTTTCCATATACTACATCATCACCAATAACACCCTAGATGAACGTATGGAGACTGTTTATTTAGAAAAGTCAAACTCCCAAGATCTCGCCCTAGACGGATGCTTAACCATCAAAGACGAACGTCCTCCAAACCTCGCCGAACTCATGGAAGATGCTATAGGAGACTTCGACCCCAACTCGGAAACCCTGGCCGAATCCACCGCTGAATCTCAATGGAACTCAACCATACTACCCCGAATGACACTCGCCGCCAAACAATGGCCAAACCGCTTTTCCCTAGTTGCATAATATCAAGCCCATGAACCCCCTACCGCGAAAACACACCAACCTCACCCTTGTCAGCAAACCCAATACCGAAGACAACCCGTTCAAACCGCCAGTCACCCTACACGGCGGAACCATCTTCATCGACAAATCCGGACTTCCACCCACCACCCTCGAAAAACTACTAATACAACAAGAATCAACCACCAACACAATGACCACATTTGAACTCGCTCAAGCCAAAAAACAAGCCCGCCGCCTACTCAGCTTCGCCCCAAAGCAAACCCACAGAAAACTCCCCAGAAAATCCTCCAAATATAAATACATCTCTTGGAACCCCGTAAGCGACAACTGGAAAGTTACCGTTTACCTCGCCATAAAAGGAGTCAACAAAACCAAACACGTTGGCTACCGAAAAGAAGAACACCAAGCTGTCATCCTCAGAAACGAATTCTGCCGCACCCACGGCCTAAAAATACCCTCAGGAGAACAGTAAAAAACCTACAAGGGAGGCCATCCAACCAACAAGCAAGTAGGAAAGCAAGAACCCAAACATAAAAACAAAACAATCACAATGAATCCATTCATTTCCAAAAACAAAGAACACCTACAACCCACTCTCAGAAACGCAAAAGCCGAACTCATCAAAGGTCGCGGAAAAACCTCCCAAAAAACCATTCACATCACCTACCAACCCAGACTAGCTGGGAAAACACTAGAACACAAAAAATACCAACACCAAAAAGAAATAATCATGAAAACACAACCATCCACCCCTAAAAAACGTACTCGCAACTTCTCATTCCCATGTTCAGAAACATGCTCCGAACCGAAAATGAACAACCACAGCGGAGCCACTTGGAAGCCATGCCAAGTCATCAGCAAAGACAATGAGCAATTCAACGGACACACCAACACCAGTCACGGCAAATATTTCTACTTCAAAACTCCCACAACTTGGAGAAAAGCACGCATCGACCGTTTCCTTAACATCAACACAATGATCGCAGATTTCAGCAAACCCCTTTAAAGAAAATCGAACTTTCCAATTGACGATAACCCCTCAGCAAGTCTGTATTACACAGACTCTCATAACACATCAAACCAAAAAACTATGCAAATTCCAGACAAAAATAATACCCACCCCAAAGACCCACCCGCAAAAACCATCACAGTTTCTGGCGTCACATTCTCCGCATCCCAAGTCAAAAGCGCCACTGTCACTATTAATAACCGAGACATCCACATCAGCGAAACAAAAGAAAAAAAGAAGAAAATCGGATTTTTTTAACCCCAACAACAACCAACACTCACCCACCCTTAAAATCAAAATAATATTATGGCCACCCAAGCATATATACGCACAATCAGCAACAAACGAAACGACATCTTCTTTCTCGATGCCGAACACCTGACACCACTCCCAAACTTCAACCGCCGTGAAGACTTTGGTGACATCGAAGCCCTCAAAGCATCCATACGCCACAGCCCGGAAGGAGTAGAAGAAGCCATACGAATCAAAACCATCCCCAACGACAACAAGATCTACATCGTCAATGGCGAACGACGATACAAAGCATGTATTGAACTCAAAAAAGAAGGACACATTGTTCCTCCCCTCCCCTGCCGCCTCATCCCAAAAGACACATCGGACAAAGACCTACTGATCAGCCAGCTTGTTATGAACTCAGGGAAACCCATGGACATGCTCGAAAAAGGCCTCGCCTACATGGAGCTGCATGATACACATCAAATGACAGGCCAAGACATTGCCGAACGCATGGGAGACACTACCAAACAAGCTGTGTCCCAAGCCATCACACTTGTAAAATACGGCACCCAAAATGTTCTCCAAATGATTCGCAACCACCAGATCAGCGCATCCGCCGCGCTGGAGGTGATAAAACTCCACAAAAACGATAAAGCCGCCCAAGAGTCAAAAATCCTCGATGTTTTATCATCCACACCATCTCCCAGCAAAGCCACTGTTAAAGCACAACTGAAAAACGAGAAGGAAAACGCCGAAAATAAAGAGGGAACTGACACCTCCACCCAAGATGCCGATACCTCCTCAGAAACCACACCCGACACCACCGCGCACGATCCCACCAAACCTATTGATTGGAGCGATGAAGCTAAAAAAGACAAACAGAACAACAGTGGTGGAGGTAATGGCGGTGGTAGTGGTGGAAACGGCACCAAAAACATGAGTGTTGATAAACGCCACCAAAATCTCGAAGCTTGTCTATGCGAATTAAACCTCGACAACTGCCACGAAGATCGCGTCAACACACTAGAACTTATCCTCACTTACCTCAGCGGCGAAAGTACCATCACCCCCGTCAAGAAGCATTTACTCGGGAAAACCTAAAGCCCACCAACCCAATTACTCTCCAAAAACTACACCCAAAACTACTATAAAAATCACCACTTTCCAATCACCTCAAATAAACACAATCCCACCATCCTCCAACATCCACCCCCGAAAAAAACAACACCCACGAAATAAAAAACCATGACAACCGCCAAGAAACCCCGCGCAACCATCCTCACATCATCCATCGCCGAATTTGAATGGCACCGCCAATCATGGAACTTGGCCAACCTATGCCGGAACGGGATCACCCTCCCCACATGGTATGCCGCCCAGTTTAACAACACCCCATGGAAAGCCTTCCACCTACCCACCCTCATCCAACAACACTACCACAAGAAAGCCCCATCACCCGCCCACCTCGCAGCATTCCTCGAACGCTCCGCCCACCTCCGCCCCATAGGATTTGATGAAGTTCTCACCACCTGCCGCACCATCACCCACCCCATCACAATCCAACAGCCATGAGCCACCCACCCATTAAGCAATTTGCCATCATCATGACCGCCATCCGCATCATCATCGTCTCGCTCACCATTGGATGTGCCCTTAGCCTCATCACCTTCCACACTCTCACCACAATTAACACCTCCGAAAAAAACACCGAGATCGCTACCGGAATATCCTTCACACTATCCACTATTTACCTCATTATTTTCGGACTACTCTCCCTGAACACGGCCATCCAACAAAATAAATAAACTCACCACCTCCATGAAAACACACCGACCAACCACCATCGGATATAACACCGAAAACAAACATTTTATTTTCGGTGACTGTGCCGTCACCCCATCAGGCAAAATAATTCTCCCATCCAGCGATGGCATCATCACCATTAACGGACACTCATTCAACATCGCCAAAAACCATCCAAAAACATACCCCAACACCGAAACCCCACTCCTTTTCCCCTACTTAAAAACCACCACCAACAAACAAAAAATCATCGAAAACCTCACCCACCCATCACCCCGCCACCAGCTCACCAGCACCACCGCCGTCACCCTAAGCAGATTCCTGACAGATACAACCGCCCTCGTCGGAAAAACGCAGAGTCTCTTACTCACATTCACAATCCTCGCCTACCCACTCACCCCACTCATCAGAGAAAAATCAGCCACCAAGCTCGGCATCTGGATTCACGGACAAAAGGCCTCAGGGAAAAACACCCTGGCACGAGTCCTCATGCAGATGGCCGGATTCCCAGATTACAGTCATATCACATTCTCCAAACATCCAAACACTCAACAAAAGACTTCCCAAAAAATAAATAAATCTTCAAACCACTTCCACATAATCCCCACAACACCATCACCCATAACCATAATCACAAGTGAGACAACCTTAGATAAATCCGCACGATCACGATTCATCTCCGTCGAATCCAACCCAAGCAAACAAGGACTATCACCATCCCAACAAAAATTCCGACTCGAAAGCCTTCTCGCCATAGCACCCGAGCTACACACCATCACCCGTTGGATCATGATGAACCTACCAGAGTTCACGGACAAAGCTGAACATTTCATGGAAGTATGGTTGAATAACGACGAAATCCAAAAAGAACTTGGAGGAAGAATAACCACCACTTACGCAGCTATTTACGCAGCAGCATGCGCCATCAACCAAATGCTATTTCAAGAATCAATAACCAGCCCAACCGCCCTCAAGTCACTATTCCGTAACCACCTATCCAAGAAATGATTAACACCCCACAAACACAACTCCTCATCAGGACTCGAAACTTCCTCAACAGCACCCAAACAGACGAATCACTTAGGCTCGCCGCCGAAATCAATGAGGCATTTCCAGAAATCAACGCCCCCAAAAACCCACCTTTACCATCGGATGAAATGCAAGCATTCGGAACAAACAAAAAAATCTCGGGAGCAACAACGCAACCAGAATAGGGCAATCAGCCCAACAACAAAAAAAAGAAAAACCAAACCTAAAGAAACCATGTTAGAAACCAATAAAATCGAAATAATCACAGGATCATCCTCATCCGTCGAAAAGCGAGTGAACAAATTCCTCTCAAAAAAACCCCTCTTCCGCGTCGTCAGCTCATGCTCACACAACATAAGAAAAACAAAGACAGCGCCAGCAATCCCAGCTTCAAATGAGATCAAAGCCGTCGAATACGTTCCCGCCGTGAAAGCATCACCAGCCATCAAGGCAGACAAAGATAAAGGCATCAAAGCTACGCCCGCCATCAAAGCGGCCGAAGCCGTCGAAGAAGTTGCCTATCAGCCCGCCAAAGCCGCCACAAAAGAACGAACAAAAACAAAAAACAGCACCGTAGTCTGCGTTACCCTCGCCGTCATCACAGGTGAGTAAAGACACCCAATAAACAACAATCAAGAACGGCGGCAAGCACACAGCCCGCCGCCGTTCTTTACCCCACAATAAAAACCAAATCTCACCACAAAGTCATGGGGGATAGCAGACACCATAGGATACGTCGTAGGCCACGATCCAACTACCGGATCTAAAAACAAGAACATCCTCCAAGTGTCCATCCCCTCAGCCACCGCAAACATCACCTATTTCGAAGGCATCCACAAAAGCCACCTCATAAAGATATAACTCACCACCATACCACCACCCTCCTCACAAAAAACAAACCCCCTAAAAAATGGACAATCTGAACTCCCACGAAGTCAAAGACGCCGCACGACACAACTCCCGCGCATTCACCTTTACCGCCACCCCGTCATCGCGGGCCCTCATATCCCTATCTGCCCACGATAACACCCACCACATCCCACACCAACCCAGCGATGCCCAAATCGCACACCTCTTCACCTCAGTCATCCGCACCCACATCATCAACAATACCCTCGATGATCTCACCCTGGTTTCCCAAACACACATTAACTCCACCTCTTTCCGATTCGCAGGGATGGGGAAATACACCATAATACTCACTATAGCAATGCTCGACTTCTCCATATTCAGCCACCGAGCACCATCCAACCAAGAGATAGTCCAAGCCATCCAAGCCATGACAACCACCCTCATGACAACCCATCCATAAGAATCCGCAAAAACCCTCACACACATGGATCAGAAAACAAACACAACAATTTGTTCTATCTTAAATATCATGACCAAAAACCAAGAACCAAAATACAAAATCGAAGGAACCAGCATTGTAAACCGCGCAAGCGGTGAGGCTATACCAGACGACGAACCAATCTTTATCTTTCGAGCTAGAGATAAGCATGCTTTAAAAGCTCTACACGCTTATGCTTTGAAAGTGAGCATCCTTGATCATGGTTGGAAAGCTTATAAAAGGATTAGAGACTTCAAAAAGTTCGCGAAGGATAATCCAGAACGTATGAAAGAGCCAGACACCGCCGATTCTTAGCATTGACGAACCAAAAGTAAAGCTAATCGCACACAGAAGAACGAAAAACCCACCAACACGAAAAAACGGTGATTATTTACCAAACACCAGCATTCAATTCCAGCCTTTACTATTTCAGTTTAGCCAGCTAAACTAAACACATGTCCAAACCCTTATCAGAATGCTACACAGCCCTGCGCATTGCTCTCGGAGATGATCCATCAGCCATCCAGCCATCTTTCACGAACGCCCAGCTCGACGGGATACTCCAATCCGCAATCGACTTGGGATTAGCCCCTGACTGTATCGGACTCAACGCCGACCGCAATGCTCTCGATCCCGCCCCAAAAAACGCGGACACCCTCGGCTATTACATCCTCAAAGCCGCACTCTTCGTTCAAACCACGGATACACCTGTTAACATCAAGACACGACCCATGTCCGTCTCCGTCAATAACGTCGCTCGACGTGACACCCTACACGGACTAGAACGCCTGATTCATGAATTGGAATGCGACGGCAACATTTGCGACGAGACCGCCAACGGAACCATCATAGCAGACCCCGATTGCCAAACATTCCTCACCTCGGCCCTTGGAGACTGCGCCTTCCTCACACTCTAACCACCACACGGCCATGATCCAACTCACTGCCCCCTACTCTTTTCTTGAAGGTGAAATTGCTATATTTTACTCCAATCCAGACGGAACCCCGCTCAGAGATCCCAACACATCTGAAATACTAGCTCCTATCGGACAGTGCCACGCATCCGTTGAAATATCTGAGTCCACCACCCCCAAAGAACCCACTTGCGCCAACTGGTCGCAAAACACCCCCAACAAAAAACACTCCCAACTCACCGCAACCATATCATCACAGACATACGCCTACAATGATAGAGGCAACAACATCATCTCACAGCTCCATCCCTCCTCCGAATACATTCTCGTCATCAGAACCTACGATAAACTTCATGGAAACTGGAAACTCATCCAACTCCACCACGCCCACCTCAACGACCAAAAATCAGCATCAGACATCAGCTCAGACAACGATTCATTTTCACTCCGAGCCAGCCACCTTGAATCTTTCGCAGGAAACACCAATCAAGCGGCTTTACCACCACTCACTCCACAACTCATGGCCACCGTCGAATGGTGTCACCAAGGAAAAACCATCCCCTGTTTTCACTATAATCCCACCTCCGAGACTTGGCAAGAGTCACCACTGAACGCCTTCATCCCCACAGGCGAGGCAGAATCCCAACGCTACTGCTACGTCGGCCCAGATGCCAACAACCCAACCCAAGCCATCATCAAATATCTCACCCTCAACACCACGGAAGCCACATCCGCAGGAAACGACCTCCCACGCACCGGCCTCACCTTCACAGAAACACTCGCCCTCACCATTGGAAACCACCTCAACCCATCCCACCACGGACTTAAAACAGCAGTCGGGCACACTCTCCAACTACTCGGATGCCCAGAACCCATATCTTCACATCCCTCCGCATCCCACTGGCCTCACCCACTCTTGCGCTTCCGCTTCCTCGGTCGCATCTACGCCACTATTTCACACGGCATCATCGCCATCCCATCCATCACAACCGCTACCATCACCACACCACCACCACTTGACCCCCCCATCTGGATAGCACCCAACGGAACCCTAAATCCAGAAACAGGACACACCGGATTACTACTACTCCCCCACACCGGAATCCTAGATGGAATCACAACTTAACACACCCTCACCAAACATGTCAGAAAATACCCCCATCAACGACCTCCTCATCAACGAGATCCCCGACGACTTCCTTATCGACAACGAAGTAACCTACAAAGAATATCAAACATCAAATGGAGACGCCTGGCGCGTCGATGTCTGGGACAAACTATCGGACGACTTCGATCTCTCCCTCTCAGACATGGCTAGCTGGCACGACACCTTCGCCGGACAAGGGAGACTATGGACAATCCTTCGCCGATACTACTTCATCGCAGCCATCTATGATTCAAAATCTCTTCAAGAAGTTGAGCACCGCCGCTGGACGTTCAAAGAAATCGCAGACCATTTAAGCGTTCCACTCAAACTCACACTCACCGAGTTTGACAACGCCCTTGATTTTTGGCGAAAAGGCAAATCATCTGCCAAGATGAACGCCAAAATGAAATCCGCATCCAACACCACGGATGATTCAGAAGCCCCGGCAAATCTCCCCACCCAGCTGGATCTCTACCAAGACATCAACGAAGAAACCATCACATCAATCCTCACCCAGATCGGATACAACCACATCAAAGAAGCCTCCCACCGTCTCGACATTGCCGACCGCGCTATCACCCTGAAAGAGTTTTTTGAAGACCGGAACCGCCGAGCCTCTGCTCGCCAAATCATAGGTTTGGAAGTCTCCATGTACAACTACGAAGCCGTCCTCATCAACATCAACAACCAAATCCAACGCGAATCCAAGGAATTATGCAGCAACGGCGACGCCAAAGTCTTCACAGACACCCACAACAAAAGCCTCGAAGACCGCCTCAGAAACACAGAAAAAGCCCTCCGAGAAGCCGCCGCAGCCCATACAAAAATCATCCAAGCCCTCGGCATTCAGGACACCGACGAAGACCACCTGAAAACCCAATTCACAGGAGCAATTTCCTCATTAACAGAAGCTTGCAGAGCCTTTCAAAACAATGAGAAAAATTACCTCCTCGACCACGTATTTACTGCTAAAGAGATCAACTGGCTACTCGCCCCCCAAGGTCCAAGACCCGCTCAATACCGCCCAGATATAGTTCTCCAACTCATCGAAGATCTCAAACCAGAAAACCTCTACAACAAAGACTACAAACCCAACGCAGTCACACGTGAAACCACCCGAAAACTGATCAAAATAATGACAGCATTCAGCGCCAGCGAAGACAATCAATCAGGCATCATCAAAGGCGTCGATGACGTGAGCCTAGACGACACCTCTGCCGCCTCCACAGAACTGCCGGAAGATCCAACAATAGAGGCCATGAAGTCCATCAGCCCGCCCCACCAAACAACACCCAAAAAGTCATTTCACCAAGAGGATGACGACTGCATCTCAATCAACTAACCCTCACCACCATGGGAATCCAAAACTTACTAAAAAAAGCACAGCGCACCCTCAACACCACCGCCGATCAAATCCTAAGCATCGATGGTATGAACACCGTCGATGTCACCCTCCACTGGACGGAAGCCGGAACCATCCCTGCGAACTTCCACCAAGATCTCCTCAGCACCCACGGAGCAGCCCCCACCAAGAAAACGGACGATCCATTCAAAGCCTTCGCCCACTTTGTACAACACGGCACCTCAACCTTCCAACGATTTGCAGAAGTCAAAAATGGCGACATCATCCTGGACATCAGAACCACTGTAAATATCGACAACAAACCCAACCCTCGCTTTGAAATCAATGGCCATTTCTACACCCAGAAAAAAGTAGGGAGCGAACTCACGGAGGCATGGGATTCATTCACCGGAAGCAATGCCGCCACCTTTCGCACCCTCCTTCTCAAACCCGCTAAATAAACAACCACCAAATCATGGACGCCCTCGACCGCATGATCAACAACGTCGATCAAACTATCATCTCCATCTCGGAACCCTTCCAGCACTTCCATGAAAACCGCGATCGATACCTGAGCATCGCAAAAACAATCACCCAACAAACCCTCACACTCCTCAAACCCATCGACACAGGAGATGAGGATTGGAAACGCTACTCAACCCACTTTATAAATGCCATCACAGCAGCCGCACTCTCAAATGGACTATCGATTAGCTACAAAGGAAGATCGGAAGAAAACCAACTAAGTGACAACAACTCCCCAGACGCAATCACCCTCGCCGACATCCGCGAGTGGGTTGTCGCCGGAGCCGAAGGAGATCCCGAAGGGAAAGACATAACCAAAGCGGACATCAATCCAGAGACAGGAGAAATTGACGTAGACTTCACCGCCGAAAAACTCTTCAACGGTATCTCCGATGACTACAACGGAAGAGTGGACTATTCAGGCATCCGCCGCCGCGTAGAAGAATGGATAGAATCAGGAACAGAACTCATCTTCGCTGACCTACTACAAGCCATTCTCACCGCATGGGAGGTGGGGCTCACTCCAATCATCGAAAACGATTACAGTAAATATTTGGATAAGATAATCAAAAACCTCTAAACGCACCACCAACTTTCCGCCATGTCACGGTTTATAGGTTCACCACCTTAAATAATCGATTTTTTCCATCGGTTAAAAACCTCTGTGATGCCCATAGGCCTCCTGAGTGATTGCCCATTGACCGTGACTCGAAACTGGTCAGAGCGGCCAGTGAGAGAGTGATGGAGGACAATACGAGTGATTTTCCCCGTGGCATGATTGGTGGTTTGGAGAGTAGCAAATACCTCACCCCTGCGGTCATTGATGGCGCGGCGGTAGGAATCCTCGTCTGACGGCTCACGGGTGGCCATGGCCGCGTGGCGTTTGACCCATCCGAGTCTCGCGCGTTTGGATGCTGCCTCGCTGCGAGCCTTATGGATACGGTGATAATTCATTTTTCGGACTTTTCAGGGTCTTTATAACTGCTTGTTCGGCGAATAAGAATCTACGGTCATCATCACTCGGAGGATTTCGGCGGCGACTTGCGGCACGATGGCATTCCCGCACCCTCTATTTCTGTCCATCCTATAGGGTAGCCCATCATCCACTCTAATCGCTGTGGATTCAATTCCCCCTCTCCCTGTCGAGTAGCTTTGCCAGTCCAGAGTAGGCCGTAAACCGCCGCATCCTTCATTGTTCCTATTTTCGTTCGCCCCTTCCTCGGCCCTGTCATGTGCTTTACCATCGCTAGAGAGGGTCTCGCTTTCATCGCATCCATTGCTTGCGGTGTTGGCCACAATGTAAACTCGTCCTCGGTTATGGGGGACACCTGTGGACAGAGCCGGAATAGTAAACGCCCTTGCGGTGTAGCCGATAGCCTCCAAGTCGTGCAACACTTGGTCCAATCCCAGCTTGATGTGACCAAGAACGTTTTCACAAACGACCCAAGCGGGTCGGCTTTGCTCAATGATTCCGCACATATACGGCCAGAGGTGACGTGGATCTTTTGCCGCTTTTTGATTTCCGCCAACGCTAAAGGGCTGGCAAGGGTATCCTCCGGTAATAAGGTCAATTCTTTCATAATTTTTTGGATCTAGTGTTTTTACATCGCCGTGGATCGGCACTCCTGGGAAGTTTTTCTTGAGCACCTTTTGCGCCCATGGGTCAATCTCGCAAAACCCTATTGTCTCGATTCCTCCAACCCATCGAGCCGCTAGGGCAAAGCCTCCGATCCCGCTGAACAAATCAAGATGCCGAACAACACGGCTCACCGAATCCGGTGTCGCAGCGTTTTCAGGTTTCGTTTCTGTTTTCTCGTTGCTCATAGTTTTGATTTTTGGTTAGTTTTTCGGATCGGTAGCCTCGGGGTTCG
>Ga0256845_1002571_pt1 | contig 12998 bp, 11 predicted proteins | sample RiftiametaG_FD_189101 | JGI IMG/M metagenome (GOLD analysis project Ga0256845, IMG submission 189101) | Tube worm associated microbial communities from hydrothermal vent at the East Pacific Rise, Pacific Ocean - Riftia | ecosystem: Host-associated > Annelida > Integument > Unclassified ... | reverse complement strand
TGTTTCATATTACAAATTTTTAGCTTTTCCCTCAGACTTTAAAATCTGAGGGAAACTTTTTACTAAAAAAACTTGCATTAGCATTTTAATCTAGGGGTTCTCAAAATGTCCCCGTTGTTTTTAATAATCCATGTGTTACAGCGCCAAGTAATATTTGTACGGAAAACTCAGTCTATACAACGATTATTAATTTACCTCCTTCTGTAAATGGATACACAATAACCTATCAAAGGTGTTGTCGTGGACCAAATATCAATAATTTAATTAACCCTGACGATACTGGTTTTACGTTGACATGTGTTGTGCCTCCAATGTCAAATAATAATTACATTAACAGTAGCCCTCGTTTTAACGACTATCCACCTCTTCTTTTATGTAACAATGATGATCTTATATTTGACCATAGTGCAACAGATCCGGATGGAGACCTATTGGTGTACTCTTTGGTAACTCCTTTTGCGGGAGCATCAAGCGGTGCGCCACAACCAAATCCACCACCTGCACCTCCGTATTTTAATATCTTGTGGAATGGGTCGAATTCGGCCATTAGCCCATTGGGACCAGGTTCAAGTATTGTAATTGATCCCAATACCGGAATTTTAACAGCGTCTCCTAATTTTACGGGTCGGTATGTTGTTGGAATTCAGGTAGAAGAAATTAGAAATGGTGTGGTCATAAATAGAACACTCCGTGATTTTATTTTCAATGTATTCAACTGTAACTTACAATTGGAAGCAGTTTTACCTTTACAAACAGATTTACCAACTTTTGTGTCTTATTGCGATGGATTGACAGTGAACTTTGTCAACAACTCATATGGGGGGACAAATTATTCATGGGATTTTGGAGTATTTGGAACAGCCAGTGATGTCAGTTCAACTTTCTCCCCTTCTTTTACTTATCCTGGGAATGGCCAATACGAAGTAATACTAGTTGTTAATCCTGGTTGGCCTTGTACGGATACCGCTATTATGGAGGTTATTGTAAACAATGTACTAGATGTATCGTTTACTTCAAATGATTCATTGTGCATTTTTGACAATAGTTTTGACTTTGTGGGTTCTTCATCAGGACCTCCTGGGCAAACGACCTATTCTTGGGACTTTGGTCCAAATGCAAGTACAAATGGAAACACGACCACAAGTGTAAGTAATGTTCACTTTACAACAGAAGGTTATACACCTGTAACGTTAACGGCTGATTTTAATATTTGCCATAATTCATTCACGGATTCAATTTATATTTTCCCAGAACCAACAGCTGTAATTGATTTGCCAACCAATATTGAATGTGGAGGTTTAACAGTTCCTTTTGGAAATTCTTCCACTGGTTCGATCAATTATCAATGGAGTTATGGGACGAGTTCAGTGCCTTCTTCAACAGATTTCGAATCAACAATAACCTTCCCTTCAGCTGGAGTTTATTCAATTCAATTGATTTCAAGTTCTACACCAACTTGTGCGGATACAACCATTGAAACCATTGAGCTATTTGATCCAATTATCATCGGTTTTACTTCTCAAGATTCTTTGTGTGTAAAAAATAATAGTTTTGATTTCTACAGCCAAGTTAGTGGTCCTCCAAATACTATTTTTACATGGGATTTTGGTCCCTTCGCTTCGGTTACTTCTTCTACAAACACCAATGAATTAGGTGTCTCGTTTTTAGCGACAGGTTCTTTGCCTATAACATTAACGGGTGTACACAACAGTTGTATTGAAACGATAACGCATAATATATACATTTACCAAGAGCCTCAAATCAACTTCACAATTGAAGATGGTTTGCAATGTGAACCTTTCCCTGCGCAATTCATTAATTATAGTTTTGCTGAAACTGGGATTCAATACCTTTGGGAGTTTGGTGACGGAAACACTTCTACGCTTGAAAATCCGATGAATGTATATTATACTGCAGGCAGTTATCCGGTTACACTCACAATCATGACTTCTGCGGGTTGTATTGATACTTTGGTGTTAACAAAACAGGATCTTGTCATTGTTCATCCTTCTCCAACGGCTGGTTTTTCTGTAACTCCACCCGAAACAGATATCTGTCATTCTGAAGTTAAGTTTACAGATGAATCATTTTTGGCGCATGAATACTTCTATTCGTTTGATGACAGTATTTTTGTCAGTAATGATTCAAGTCCAACACATGTTTATTATTCTTCAGGAATGCATCGGCCAATGCAAATTGTGACCACTGATTTTGGGTGTAAAGACACTGCGTTCCAATTTGTTTACATTGAGCCTTTTACCGTTTATGCTCCAAATACAATGACACCAAATGGAGACGGAGTGAATGAAGATTTTTTACCAATTGTTTACCTTGGAGTAGAGGCTTGGAAACTTGAAATATACAACAGATGGGGGGAACTTGTGTTTACAACAAATGACATCAATCAAAGTTGGAATGGAAAACTAAGTAACGGTGAATTTGCCCAAGATGGAGAGTATGTTTGGAAAATCAACCTCGTTTCATGTGAGCCTATTCACCCAGATAAAGAAGTTGTCGGGGTGGTTAATTTAGTAAGGTAACTCAATAAAAAGTTACTCAATCTTAAACGTCACCGATATTTTAGGGACAATGTTCTTCTTCCAATCTTTGTCAGCATAATTACCATAACGGTAGAAAGTTCCAATTCCAATTGCTGTAAAAGAAGTTGTCAATAAGCCATCTAAAATAATACCACCTTCGTAAAAGCCTTTATCCATAGACTTAAATGCAACAGAATGTTGATTTTTTCCAGAAAATTCTCCAAAACCAATGGCGTGATGAAGGGTTATTCTTGGCTCATTCCATGTTGAATTGGTGTGTATTGGTCGGAATGTGAAATGTGTAAATAAAGCGGCTTGAGAGGTGGAGTAAAACTCAGAAGGAATCATCGTTTGGAAAGTTTGGTGAACATTCAAGTTCCAATTGAAACCAGTTCCATTTCCTACATGGTTGAGTAATAATGGCACATCTCCGATGGTTTTTGCTCCTGTTATTTTCCAATGAAAATCTCCCAATCCTACGATCATTATTTTTTGACTAATTTCTGCTTTTAAACGAACGTAATCATAGTTGCTTTCTTCAATATTCTTCCAACCTTTTATAGCTTGGAGCTTTATGCTTGGATATTTTGTGCCCAATGAAATTTTCCGATCACCTAGCATCATGTTTTTCTCAAATAAATCCCACTGAAATTCAATCCCTGTTTCTGCAAGATCAAAATCTTCTCCTGGAGAATAGATGTTGGCTTCATTTGGTGTAAAAGAATAACCATCGGTCAACCAAATTCGTTGGTAATTACCAAATAATTTAAAGGTGATGTTGGATTTTAAATCATAATAAATAGCCAATTCTCCTAAACGTTGTTTGTCCATGTTATGGATAAAGAAATCACGGTAACCATTTTGGTTGTTGAAGTTAAAAGGGTCTTTTGTAAAGGAGAGTCCACCTCTTTCAACTACATCTTGTTGGTATTTTAACTCAATTTTCAATCCTTTTCTTTTGTTGAGGTGAAAAACAGATTTCCCACCAAACTTCCAATCGTAATCACTCGTTCCATACGCAAAGTAACCGCTCACGACAATTGGTTTCATTAATTTCTGAGAAGTTTCCAGTCCTGCTCCCACCCGAAAACCTTCGTAGTAATTGTAAGTTGCAATCTTATCCAAATTCAAATTGATGTATCCCAAAGGGATTTTTCCTTCAATGATTGTTGTTAAAGCATTTAAAGCTCTGTCTAAATTATTCGCTTCAGACAAACTATCAATCACTTCATAGGTCCGTTCATCTTTTTTTGATAAATCATATTTCCGAATAGAATCCCAGATAGCATCATTTTGACTTACAGCATTATTGTCTGTGTACACGGAGATGTTGTCGTTGTGTTTCTTTTTTATTCTTTCTTCAGGAAAATGAATGTTCTCAATATAGGTCGAACCTTCTCCTATAAGTGTTCCATTTTGAAAAAGTACAAGCGACCCATCGTTACCCAATGATATTTTAGAACTCAACTTGGTCGGAAACCATTTTTTGTTTTCAATAAAAGCATACTCTTGTACAATGTCAATATTTAGTCCTGTCTTTTCACCTGCCGGTTTTGCGATCACTTTCTCAATAGCATAACCATTCGTGTTAATGTACATTCTACCTTCCACACCGTGAAAGTTTTTCCCTTTTAACGGACGGTAGTAAATAATAAAAGTCGTATCGGAAACATTGAGAATAGTATCTTCTATGTTGTAGAAATAACGCCCCAAACTTCCTGGAGCTAGAGGAGTAAGGTATTTTTTTCCAAGCAAACCGAATTCATTATCGTAAAAACTAAAGGACTGCATATTTTTCGCTAATGTAGAAAACATGGGATTATCGGTTCCAGAAATTTTATAGGCTAAAATCTCTTCTTTGTCGTAATTGGGTGGAGAGAATGTTCTTTTAGAAGCCGTTTCTAACAAGAAAAGATGTTGCATTTCTATAAATTTATTCAAACCCAAAACCGAAGTATCTTTGGCTTCTACTTTTTTCTGAAAAGTAGAGTCGGGCTGAATGTCAAACCAAAATTTCTCGTAAGTGGTATAAGTAAAAGCGTCATTTTTTAAAGGGTGATTTTTCTTTCGGTTCTTCATCACTTTTTTAATGATTTTGTGTGCAGGATTCTCTCCGGCAACGACAACTACTTCGTCTATCTGTTGGATAGGATAGTGCAAGTAAATTTTAAAATCATTGATGTTTGATTTTTGTAGTAAAGTGTCCGTATATCCAGCATAAGATAACGTGAAAGATTGGTCGTTTTTTTCCAATGTAAATCGTCCATCGATGTCACTTAAAAAAGGAAGTCCATTTTCTGGAAGAATCTTAACGAAAGGGATTGTTTTTTTTGTCCCAGAATCAAGAACCGTATATTCTTGTTGTGAAAAGACTTGAAAGGATAAGAGGGAAAGAATAAAAAATAATTTCATAATGCGCAGTACTGTTTGGTGTAAGACAGAGTGAAGTGTGCTTTTGTTACAATTTGGATGAAAATACGAATTAATTTGTTACTTCGGACTACAAAGAGTAATTTTGGATGCTTTGAATATAAACGACTCCATAAATATTACCCGACAATTAAATATCTACAGAATGTGGAATTTATTCGTATTGAGGTGGAGTTATGTCATTTCCAAATACTCTAAAAGAGATTTCCATAAAGGCAAACCGTTTTCGTTGAGTATAGAACCTACTACAGCTTGTAACTTGAGCTGCCCAGAATGCCCGAGTGGTTTAAAACAATTCACACGACCGACAGGGAAATTAGACCTTAGCTTACACAAAAAAATGCTAGCACAAGTTGTCCGGTCTGTTTTTTACATCAACTATTATTTTCAAGGAGAACCCTTTTTACATCCCCAGTTTTTGGAATTAATCAAAGAAGCCAAAAAGAATAAAATATATACTGCAACATCTACGAATGCTCATTTTATTGATTCTAAAAAAGCAGAAGAAATTGTGCTTTCCGGATTAGATCGTTTGATTATCTCCATTGATGGGATGACTCAGAAAACCTATGAGAATTATCGAATAGATGGGAAGTTAAAAAAGGTAATTGAAGGGACTGAACGATTAATTGAAGCAAAAAAGAAACTAAATTCTAAAACTCCTCATCTTATTTTTCAATTTCTTGTTGTCAAACCAAATGAACACGAGGTTCCTCAAATTTTTGAATTAGGCAAAACAATGGGGATTGATGAGGTTAGAATTAAATCTGCTCAATTGTATGATTACCAGAATGGAAATTCTTTAATGCCGGAAAATGAAAAGTATTCCCGCTACAAATTACAAGCGAACGGAACCTATAAATTAAAGTATAGAACAGGGAATCATTGTTGGAGAATGTGGTCTTCGAGCGTACTTACGTTTGACGGAAAAGTTGTTCCATGTTGTTTTGATAAAGACGCACAGCACATTCTTGGATCTGTTGAAGATACTGATTTTAATGAGATTTGGAAAAACCAACGTTATTCATCTTTTCGAACCGCCGTATTGACACAGAGAAACCAAATTGAAATCTGTAAAAACTGTTCTGAAGGAGCAAAAGTTTGGTTGTAATAAATATTCATCGATAAGGAGAGTTTATTCATCCTTGAAATGATTTTGTTCATGTATGTTTAATTCTAGGTAGTTAAAAGAAAAAAAGATTTAGATTTGGCTTAGATAGAGACTGTTCTCTATGATTAACGCCCTACTATGTATATTAAAATTTACCTTATTTCAATAAGTCTATTTTTGACTTTTTTCTCTTTTGGACAAACGAAAGAAGTTCAAACTTGGAGAAATAGCCATTCAAATGTTCTTTTAATTGAAGAAAATGATGCCAATCAAGAATTCCTTGATATTTTAGAATCTAAAAATCAAAGTTATATTGTATACAGTGATCATTTTACAATGAATGACATTCGTGAGTACAATATAAAGAATAATGTTATTGTTTCAAATCTTTCTTATACGGAAAGAAATGAAATTAAATTATGGAAAGCACTCCATTCTGATGTTAGTATTATTTCTCAGAATGACTTTGACCAAATGTCTGTTGAAAAACAACAAATGTACACGAACGATAATGCTCTTGTCTATATAGGTGAAGAGCTAGTATTAACTGAAATACTTATGTACGATGCTAAATAATAATCTTTTAACAACTGTTGCCGTATTTTTAGTCTCGTTTTTTGGTTTTTCTCAATCAAATACACCTTGTAGTGCACCACTATTAACCGTTAATACATCGTGTGTAAATACAACGGCAACAATTGATGGTACAGCAACACAACAAACGAATGCAGCAAATGGAGGAACCCCTTCTTGTGGTTCAATGGGACAAGATGTTTGGTACTCTTTTGTTGCTCCAGCTGGTGGTACAGTTAATGTTGCTTTTACTTCAGGTTCAATAACAGATGCAGTTGCTGGAATATACGATGGACCGTGTACGTCACCTACTGAAATTGTGTGTGATGATGATGGGAGTGGGTTTATGCCTGTATTAACTTCTTCCACTTTAACACCTGGAAATACCTAATTATATACGATTTTATGATTACGGTGGAGGAACTGGTAATCTTGATTTATGTATTACAGAACCTGCTCCTGCACCAACAAATATTACATGTGCTGTTCCTGATCCAATTTGTTCCGGTTCTCCCATTATTTTTACAGCGCAAGCAAATAATACGCAAGCAGATGTTGTGGATCCAGGAAATAATTACGGCTGCTTGTCTTCTCAACCAAACCCAAGTTGGTATTATTTAAAAATAGGTACAGGAGGTAATTTAGTCATTGACATAACAGCTGGCTCTGATGTTGATTATGCAATTTGGGGGCCGTATGCAGATGTAGCAACAGCCGTGACAAATTGTGGAAGTTATCCTGCGCCTATTGATTGCAGTTATTCTATTGCAGCAACGGAACAGGCAGTTGTGAACGGTGTTGTGGCTGGAGAAGTGTATGTTCTATTAGTAACGAATTATGCCAGTGTTGTTCAGGCAATTACTGTTAATGATGCTGCATCGAATACTGCTGCAACTGATTGTTCTATAGTCCCTCTACCCGTCGAATTAGTCAATTTTGAAGCTGAACGAAATGAAAGTGAAGTTTCCCTTTTTTGGTCAACTGTTTCTGAAATTAACAATGATTATTTTATCGTTGAACGATCTGGAAATGGAACCAGCTGGTCTGCATTTGATTTTGTAGATGGCCATGGGAATTCTCAAGAGCTTATCCATTATTCTTCAATTGATCGAAATTTTAGTGCTGAAGTTAATTACTATAGAATAAAACAATTTGATTTTGATGGGAAAATGTCTTTTTCTAGCATCGTTAGTGTTAACCCTGACGGTAAAACAATTATTCAATTATTTCCAAACCCGGTGAATACAAATTTGACGATTATTTCCAGCGAAGAAATGAACAGTGTTAGAATGTTTAGACTAGATGGTACTATCGTATTTGAAGATGTGAATAAAGCCACTAAAAAACTTTCGATTAACGTTCAAGGTTTTGCGCCCGGCGTTTACTACATTGATGTTGTAACAACAAATGGATCATTGAAAGAAAAGGTTGTCGTTCAATAACAAAGAAATTTAAAGCATAAAAAAAAGTAGCATTTCAATGAAATGCTACTTTTTTTTATAAGATCTTTTTTAATTATTCCTCTTCATCAAGAATTCTTTTTGGCTTCATTAATTCAAATGCACCGATGGTAATCCAAAATGGTAAAATGAATCCCATAAGGAATAAAAGTAACCAAAATGCCATTCCACCAAATAAAAGGAACAATACTATACCGAATATACTCATGACTTGTTATTTTTGTATTCTATTAATGTCGTAAAAGTAAATAAATTATTCATATCTAATACATAAATTATGGAATATCGTATAGAAAAAGATACAATCGGCGAGGTAAAGGTACCTGCGGATAAGTATTGGGGACCGCAAACGGAACGCTCAAGAAACAATTTTAAGATTGGACCGTCTGCATCGATGCCTTTAGAAATCGTACATGCATTTGCTTACCTTAAAAAAGCAGCAGCGTACGCGAATTGTGAATTGGGTGTTTTGACAGAAGAAAAAAGAAACCATATAGCGCTTGCTGCAGATGAAATTATTGCAGGAAAACTAGACGATCAATTTCCTTTAGTAATATGGCAAACTGGTTCAGGGACTCAAAGTAACATGAATGTGAATGAAGTTATCGCCAATCGTGCACATGTTAACGCTGGAAATAAAATTGGAGAAGGTGAAAAAACATTGACGCCAAACGATGATGTAAACAAATCACAATCAAGTAACGATACTTTCCCAACAGGAATGCACATTGCTTGCTATAGAATGGTCATTGAAAACACAATTCCTGGTGTTGAATCTCTGAGAGATACTTTATTAGCGAAATCAAAAGCGTTTAAAGATGTTGTAAAAATTGGTCGAACACATTTAATGGATGCTACACCGTTAACTTTAGGTCAAGAATTTTCAGGGTATGTTTCTCAATTGAATCATGGATTAAAAGCATTGAAAAACACTTTAGCTCATCTTTCTGAATTGGCTTTAGGTGGTACGGCAGTTGGTACAGGGTTAAATACTCCTAAAGGATACGATGTGTTAGTCGCAAAATACATCGCTGAATTTACAGGATTACCTTTTATTACTGCGGAGAATAAATTTGAAGCATTGGCAGCGCATGATGCAATCGTTGAATCACACGGTGCATTGAAACAATTGGCCGTTTCATTGAATAAAATTGGAAACGACATTCGTTTGTTAGCTTCAGGTCCTCGTTCAGGAATTGGAGAGATTACAATTCCAGCAAATGAGCCGGGTTCTTCAATTATGCCAGGTAAAGTTAACCCAACGCAAGCTGAAGCGTTGACAATGGTTTGCGCGCAAGTAATGGGTAACGATGTTGTAATTGGTGTTGGTGGAATGCAAGGACATTATGAATTGAATGTATTTAAACCAGTTATGGCTGCTAATTTCTTAGAAAGTGCACGATTAATTGGAGATGCTTGTCTTTCTTTTGATGTGAATTGTGCACAAGGAATAGAACCAAATCAAAAAAGAATTGATGAGTTATTGAATAATTCTTTGATGTTGGTTACGGCACTGAATACTAAAATCGGTTATTACAAATCTGCTGAAATTGCAAATACAGCTCATGAAAACGGAACAACACTTCGTGAAGAAGCGATTCGTTTAGGTTATGTGCCAGCGGAAGAATACGACAATTGGGTCGATCCTAAAAAAATGATTGGTTCATTGGATTAATCAAAGTACAGAACATAAAAAAAGGGCGTTCAATTTGAACGCCCTTTTTACTGCTCTTAATTTTACTTATTTTTTAATCTTCTTGTAGATGAATCCTGCTAACATTTTCCCTGCTTTAGCATACGATTCTGAAATACGCGTACTTGTATCGTAATCAAATCCAGCTGCCTGTGAACCAGGAACTTTGAATTGAACCAATGTGCAAAGAACGTTTTCTGTTCCAGTTTCAATGAAAATGTATTCAAAACTAACGTAAGATGGTTTTTTTGAAATTCCGATGTTATACCCAGGTTCCGTAAAAACAGTCTTAACAATCAACGTGTATTTTGCATCAGTTCTTCCTTCAGCAATAGTCATGTTTTTTTTCGCTAAAACTTTATTGAAAAGACTTTCAAATTTTGGTTGATATACTCGTTCACGAGAACCATTCCAGCTTTCGAGCCACTTATCACCTGTTCCAGCTTCTTTTTTGTTTTTTTCACTTACTTTTTTATCCAAATAAGCTTCTTCTGTTTTGAATTTTCCAACTTCCATGTTAGAATAATCGTAAACAACATTTAATTCAGTAACGCCTTTTAGAAAAGATAAATCTCCGTCCTCAATTTTAATTTTTTGAGAAAAAGAAATACTAGTTATAGCAACAAATAATACCATCAATGGTAATCTTAATTTTTTCATGGTTAAATTTTTTAAATTAATATTTAAGTATTGAATTTTGTTTAAAATTAAACATTTTTTTTACAAAAAAAGAAGCATTCCATAAATTAGAATGCTTCTTAAGTAAGGTTTATTTTTTAAAAGTAAAATTTATAGGAAGCTGAACTCTAGCCCTTACGGCTCCGTATGCGTTTTCAGCAGGTTTCCATTTTGGAAAATTCCGAACAATTCTTTTTGCTTCTCTATCCAGTGTTGGAGAAACTCCACGAATAATCTCTACATTACTAATTGACCCATCTTTTTCAACAATAAAAGTAAGGTATACCCTCCCTTGTGTGCCTGTTTCAATGTCTATTTGAGGGTAAGAAACGTTGTCGTTGATATTTTCAACCATTGCAATACGACCGCCAATGTATTCCGTAGGAATCACAGGAAATAGATCAACATCACCTTCTGGTTTAACGTCAATTATTGTCCCCATATCCCCGGGTCCTTTAGGTATTCCTAATTCTCCAACTATCCCGGATTGAACAACTTTTGAAGTGCTTTTCGTTTTCTTAATTTTTAAAGATATTGGGTCTGATTGTTGTGTAATCTGAGGTTCACTTTGTTGAGCATCTTGCTCTTGTTGCTGTGAATCATCGTCAACTCTTTCGTTAATTTGAAAGGTCTCAATGTCAATCAACTCAGAAACGACACGACTTTTTTCATGCTCAATTCGAATTGTTTTTGTGTAAGTAAATGCGGCCAATGTAAGTGAGCCTGCTGTCAATAATCCTATTTGCAATAGGACAAATCTTTTCCGCTCGAGGTCGAACCTCGAATTTTTCTTTTCGATCATAATTTTTGAAGTTTATATGTTTGTTATTGGGTAGTTTCAAAACGTGTGCCACAAATGTAAAACATAGACATTCAGTGAGTTAATTGTTAAATTTTTGTTAAAAAGAGAACCTTGCACTACTTTTTAAAACTGTTTTTATTGCATGAAAAAGATACTTAAGTAGATTTATTGAGTAATTTCGTAGTGATAATTCCGAAAGAGACGAATGAAGAAAAAACTAATACTCGATATTGATACTGACTTAGATTTTGAGCTCATTGGTATTTGTTCTCATTTGGTAGACTATCGTTTAGTGTGGGATTTGAATAAAATACTGGATTTTCACTTTGAACGAATTGAAAATTATTGTGTTTATACTAAAAATGGGGCTATTGTCACTGAACATTCGACGTACCAGTTCATTGATGAGGAGAATAAAACCTCGTTCTTTTTAGTAAAGAATAAAAATGATGGACAGTTTTTAATACCTGAAAAGTCAAGCATAGATTACTTTCTTTTTCTGTACGAGAATTATATCGTAAACGTCGAAGAATTAGTGCAAAAAATAAAAAAAGCTTCAAGTGTTTTGGGTGTTTACCCATTTGAACCTTCGGAGATTGCATCTGCAAAAAATATTGAATTGATTTAAAATGAAAAAAACAAAAATTATAGCAACAATGGGACCTGCTTCCATTGATAAGAAGATTTTGAAAGAAATGATTCTTGAGGGAGTAAACGTGTGTAGGTTAAATTTCTCACATGGTTCTCACGAAGTGCACAAAGAGACAATAGAGTTGATTAGAGAAATTAACGATGAGTTACATTCGAATGTTGCGATTCTTGGAGATTTACAAGGTCCTAAAATTCGAACAGGAAAGATGAATGAGAATGTTGAATTGATTCAAGGTTCTAGCGTGACCATCAAAACATCTGAAATTGTTGGTACAGCTGAGTCGTTTTCGATCAACTATTCTCAATTACCTCAAGATGTCCAAAAAGGGGAAAGAATCTTATTGGACGATGGAAAGTTAACGCTTGAAATTGAAAGTACAAACGGGAAAGACGAAATTAAAGCGAAAGTGATATTTGGTGGTGTTTTAACTTCGAATAAAGGAGTGAATCTTCCAAATACAAAAATTTCAATGCCTTGTTTAACAGAAAAAGATTTAGTAGATCTTGATTTTGCAATTGAGCATAAATTGGATTGGATTGGTTTGTCTTTTGTCCGATCATCGGAAGATATTATTGAATTGAAAACGATCATCGCTAAAAATAATGCGAATGCTAAGGTGATTGCTAAAATCGAAAAGCCGGAAGCACTAGAAGATATAGATGCGATTATCAATGAAACGGATGCTATCATGGTTGCTCGTGGAGATTTAGGTGTGGAAGTTCCATTTCAAAATGTTCCATTGATTCAGAAAATGCTGATCAATAAAAGTGTTAAACGTGCGAAACCAGTTATTGTAGCAACACAAATGATGGAGAGTATGATTGTATCAAGTTCACCAACGAGAGCTGAAGTTAACGATGTTGCGAATGCTGTTCTGGACGGAGCTGATGCGGTAATGTTGTCCGGAGAAACTTCTGTAGGCGCATATCCTGTCGAAGTAATTAAAGCGATGGCTAACATCGTGAAAGAAATGGAAACGTTTGATGGGATCTACAGCAAAGAAGAATTTCCGGAAAGAAATAAAGAAAGATACATTACAGATTCTATTTGTTTTAATGC
>Ga0256845_1002570_pt1 | contig 12998 bp, 9 predicted proteins | sample RiftiametaG_FD_189101 | JGI IMG/M metagenome (GOLD analysis project Ga0256845, IMG submission 189101) | Tube worm associated microbial communities from hydrothermal vent at the East Pacific Rise, Pacific Ocean - Riftia | ecosystem: Host-associated > Annelida > Integument > Unclassified ... | reverse complement strand
TGAAAGCGGGTAAAATCGCATCGAAACTGACCCGTGAAGAACGTGAGGAAGAACGAAAAGAAAGAGATGAAGGAGTGGCCTCTAAGCCCGCTGCTGGCCAATATACTGCTAGACGAGCTAGACCATGAACTCGAAAAACGAGGGCATAAATGTTGATTAAACAGTGGGGAAGGCCGAGGACGCGACGGCGAAAGCTGCTGCGTTTAGGCATCGGACGCGGGGAAGTGCATATGGCGAGCCGAAGCAGGAAAGGACCATGGCGGATCAGCCACACTAGCATCGTGCATCGCGCGATGACAAACGAGTGGCTAGAAACCCAAGGTATCCCGAATATAGAAAAACAGTGGAACCTCATTCGTTACCCTAACGGCCCGAAAAGACCGGACGGGTAACAGGTGGCAACTAGGAACCGCCGTGCTACAACGCACGATCTCTTAAACGAAGTCACCTCCGCATAGCCGAAGGCAAACCCGTATGTCCGGTGGTGTGGGGGGCGGGAGTTAGAATCTCCCGCCTACCCGATTCTGCATTTCTATTGGTTTGCATCTATCCAATTCTGGACATCTTTGTTAGCTTCTAAAATGTCTCTTCGAAAGTTTTTATCACCTCCGTGGAACTCGGACTTTTCATTTAATATTAAACGCACTCCTAAGTCAGGACTGCTAGCTACAGATAATATTTGCTAATACCATTCTGGATAGTCCCATTTTTTCGGGATGGTTGACTCGAAACATCCTTCTTCATTCCAGTTTACACCAGCTGCGGCTCGATAAATATATTGAAACCAAGAGCTTCGTTCTACCGGAAAGATCCCTAGTTTGGTGTCTGGCATAACGCAGATTTTTGCTATGGAAATGGTGGTCATATTTTTAGCAGAACGCAAAAGGACACCGGCAGCTAGCTGAGAGCAATCTTCAACGAAGGGTTTAGTGGTTTAAATTATCTGAAAATCTGACAACGGCGCGGCTGCTGTCGAGCGCTCCGTCTTGTTAGGATTTTTCTTGTTGTTTTTTGAGTTGATCGGCCAGACGAGAAACCTAGATCATCAACCGGAATTCATCTGTCGAGCCGATTCGTAGCTGTCCGAACGATATGGGAAGATGCTCTTCGGTGATTACTCATCCTCGTTGTCAGATGTGCGCGAACAAATTTCCGTGGCATCAAGATTAATGTGGAATAGCTAGATAGTCGTGTAGTTTTGAATGCGAAGAATCTAGTGATCTATCCTAACAGTATTGCTCGTTGACTCCCATATCAGTTATCACCTGATGATTAACAATCAGGAAAGGCAGATGAAGTGGGTGATTCTCCTTCTACTTGCTAGAAATAAGACAGTAGGTAAGGGGCCGTGTACAGTCTCCATTTCGTTAATGATTACCGACTATCAAGAAGTTTTGCCTAATCGATATGCCACCATCAATATCAACACCGCCCATCCGCTTTGAAAGCGGAAATCTCCTTTATCATCGCTCCACCTCTCGTCGCCCCTGCATGGCGCGCATCAAGGTGAGTTCATCAGCATGATCCAGCCCACCACCGGCCGGGAGGCCTTGGGCGATGCGGGTCACTTTGCAATCGCGTGAGGTCAGCATTTCAGCAAGATAGTTCGATGTGGCTTCACCCTCAACATCAGCCCCCAGAGCAAGAATCACCTCCACCCCCGGAATGGTATCCACCCGCCTCATCAATGAGGAAATTCGGAGATCATCCGGAGTAACATTATCCAGCGGTGATAACTTACCACCGAGGCAATGATAGTAACCGGAAAAGACGGCGGCCCTTTCCATCGGCAGAACATCCGTCGCCTGCTCCACCACACAGAGCTGAGATTCATCGCGCTGGCCATCATCACAGACGGGGCACCCGTCCGAGGTCGCAAAAAATCCACACACCTCGCATGAGCGCACCCGTTCTTTCGCTTCGAGGATCGACTCCGCGAGTTCCTGAGAATTGGATCGGTCATGCTGCAGCAACCAAACGGCAACCCGCTCGGCGCTTCGAGGACCAATCCCAGGCAAGCGTTTCAGCTCACCAATCAAATCTGCCACCGGCTCTGGAAACCCTGCTCTACCCATTGACTTTTTCCTTTCCCTTCACCTGCTCCTGCTCCTGCGCCTTGGGTTGATATTTTTTATCTTTATCTTCTTTAAGACCCTTTTTCACATCCTGCTTCACCTCCTTTTTCTCTTCTGAAACCGGGGGGGTCTTGTAAGCAGAACTTACCGTTAAAATGGAGGGAGGAATATGCGCGGCCTCACAGGGCATGAGGTGCTGGCTGACATACATCATCGTGCAGAACCAGGACCAAAACAGCCCAACGATAATCAAGAAAGGTGAAAAGTAGATATTCCAAACCGCCATCGTCGGCACCATCGCCAAAACGAGCACAAGCAGCGTCACCCCGATCAACGTCCTCCGTCCCGTGCCCACGGTGTCCAAAATAACAAAGGCTAGGCCGAAACAAAAAACCGCCGTCACTAATATCAGCACGGGGAGCGATAAAACACTTGGCATCTGACTATGAAACACAGGTCCCAACAACCCGCCTAACAGCCAGTCATCACCCCGCTTCAGCAGCCCGACAGCCTGCATCGCCAAGGCGAGGCCAACACCCACCGTCCCATAAAGCAAACAAGGAACATCCACCCTGCTGACATGGTCAGCTGAATGGTGGTCGTGGTGATGGTGATGATGAGAGCTCATTTCTGCGTTAAACCGATTGATCTTCAGTGGACTGGGCTGCGTCTTTCACTCTCCCCTTTTTGGCCGATTCCTTAACCGCTTCCACATCGGCGTAGGATTGCACCACTCGGTTACTCAGAAATTGATCAGCATCTTGCACCGCATCTTTTCCAATCTCGAACTGATCCTGGCCAATATTCCCCTGAATCAGCTTTAAGCCAAATTGATAGTCCTTGAACCGCTGCTGACACAATTGCAACACGCTGCGCCCCTGATCAGCAGCTTCTGCCCCTAGGAGCGAAACGCCCTCGTCGGTCATTTTTAAATGGATTCCATGCTTTTCATGAAAATCCCGGCAGTAGAGATCGGCCTCTTCGCGAGCTTTCGCCACATCGACACGCTTTCCCATTTCTCTGTATCTGGCTAACACCTCGTCGGGTTTATCAATCAGATCGGCATCAATGCTGAGTTCACTGACGGCCGTGCCCGGAAGCTCGAACTTGAAGTCGCGCAATAAACTCTCACACACCGTCATCAGAGCGCGAGCTCCGGTGTTTTCTTTTTCCGCCCGCTCCGCGATTTTTTCAATAGAGGAATCCTCGAACTTCGCCTGAATTCCGTAGGCGGCAAACTCGCGCTCATACTGGCGGAGAAGGCTACCTTCCGAGTTCTTCATGATATTCACAAAATCTTTCGCCTCCAGCTTCTCACAAACCACACGCACGGGAAGCCGACCAATGAACTCGGCCTCAAAACCAAAATCGATAAAATCCTGAGTATTGACCTCACCGAATAATTCTTCATCGAGCGGATGATCCGTCATATCCGCGCCAAAACCGATCTGCCCTGAGCGCAGCCGCTTTTTCACGACTTTCTCAAGCCCAGAAAAAGCGCCACTCACAATAAACAGGATATGCCGGGTGTTAATGGTGTCCTTCCCAGCCTCCTTGCCATTCTGAAAATCCATCATCGCCATCATCTGGCCTTTCATGTCGTTCGGGTTACGCGCGGCCACCTCGGTCTCCTCCATCAGCTTGAGCAACGTCGTCTGCACCCCGCGACCGCTGACATCGCGCCCCATGGAGTTGCCTCCGCCGGCGAGCTTATCGATCTCATCGATGTAAATAATCCCGTATTCAGCAAGCTCGACGTCGCCGTCCGCCTTTTGCACTAACTCTCGGACCAGATCATCCACATCGCCACCCACATAGCCGGTTTCCGAAAACTTCGTGGCATCCGCTTTGACAAATGGCACACCTATCATCTCGGCAATATGTTTGACCAGATAAGTTTTCCCCACTCCTGTGGGACCCACGACGATGACGTTTTGTTTCTGATATTCGATCCCATCTGGGATACCTCCATGCTCCTGCTCCAGCCCGCGCATGTATTTAGCGTGATTGTAGTGGTCACAGACCGCGATGGAGAGAGCTTTTTTCGCCTCATCCTGCCGAATGACAAACCGATCCAGATGAGCTTTGATATCGCGAGGTTTATAGTGGAAGTCGAAAATGGCATCCGCCTCATTGATCTCCATGGTTTCGGGTTCATTCTCATGGACATCGCCCTGAGACTCATCCCGATCAAACCCGGGAAATGGCATAGACGCAGCACCGCCTAACTTACCGAACATGCTCTGCAGCATTTTCTGCAATTCATCGGTATCCGGAAGATCCTTGTCTTTTTTATCGCTCATCTCGCGCGGAGTATCCACCAACCCATGCGGGCGCGCAACAGAAACTTCGCCCGATCTCAGAGCAAAATATTCAATTAAATAGCGAATACCTGCTAATATCTAAAATTCAGCATTGCAAGGTGAGAAAATCATACTAAAAATGCGCACCGGATTATTTAACAAGGATAATATGAGCACAGAGCGCTACGAAATTAAAGGTAAAATAGGAGAAGGCGGAGTGGGAGCAGTTTACCACGCCTACGATACTCATCTCAACCGAGACGTTGCGATCAAACGAGTGTTAGCCGACGGCGGATACGAAGATCAGGAAGAGGCCACCAAGAGCCTATTGAAGGAGGCGACCGCCCTTTCATCCGTCCAGCACCCCCACATTGTCACCGTTTATGATGCGGGAGTGGATGCCGATGGCCCCTACGTTGTGATGGAGCTCATTCACGGCCGCACCCTAGATGAAATGGTTGAACGCGCCACCATGACCTGGGACGACCTCCGTGAAGTGGCCCTGCAAAGTCAGGAAGCCCTCATTGCCGCCCAGGACCTCGACCTCGTTCACCGCGACCTCAAACCCAGCAACATCATGGTTTGCTGGCTTCCCTCCGGAAAATTTCAAGTTAAAATTGTAGACTTCGGACTGGCCAAATTCTCGGCCGCGCCATCCCTCCAGACTATCGCCCACGGCGATGCCGTCTTTGGATCTATCTTCTTTATGGCCCCCGAGCAGTTCGAGCGCGTCCCTCTGGATAAGTGCACGGACATGTACTCCATGGGTTGTCTCTACTACTACTCCCTGACCGGCGAGTATCCCTTCAATGGAGAAACAGCCGCCATGGTCATGGCCAGCCACCTTCAACACCACGTAACACCCCTGCACGAACTCCGTCCAGACATCCCTCGATGGGGTGCTGACTGGATTATGTGGCACATCGAAAAGGACATGAAAGCCCGCCCTCAAGATGCCCGCGAGTCACTCGGACGCTTCCTCCTTCTTGACCAGCAGTCCACCCAGCCCGTCACCGTCTCTGCGGAGAATCCCACTGGATCCGCCCCGGTAGAGCCAGTCACACTAGCAAACGGAGCGCCCCAACTCATCTTCCCCACCTCAGGTACAGCCCCCGTAGGCACACAGCCCGCTCCCGGAACGGCTGCCGTCAGCCCACTGACCTCACCTCAAGCGATTGCACCACCAAACGCGGGACTCAACGTGCACACTGGGACTCAACCCGTTCAACAACAGGTTCAATCTGGCACAGCACCACAATTTGCCACCGGCCCACAACTCACGCAGTACGCCACAGCTCCGCAAACGGAGCAAGCCGCGCATCCAGAAACGGCAGCCCAAGCTGACACCGCGACAGCTGAGCAACCACTCGTTGAAGAAATAAAAACAGGCCTCCCGCCCGTTGCCAAGTGGACGATTATTGGACTTCTCGCCTTGGTGATCATTGTTGCCGCCGCTATTATATACAGCCAAAGTGGCAAACGTAAAGAGGCCAAGAACTACAAAGCCGTGATGGAAAAAGCTGAAAAGCTCGACAAATCAGGCCAGCTCACTGATGGACTCACCATCAGCAAAGGCGAACTCACCGCCCTGCTCAACGTCGCATCCAGCATCGACGACAACAAGAAGCGCGTAATCGTCCGAAAAAGCCTGGCCTTTGCCCAAGGTGACGGCTTTGATGCCGATCCCATCATCATCAAGCACATCACCACGGTTCCCATGACGCAAAGCATCCGGACGGACCTCTTTAAGTTTGTAATTTCCAACCGCGCCAACCCGTCGAATATCCAGCCACTGCTTGAGTTCGCCAGGGACAGCAATCAAAAAACGGCAGCCGCCCAGGCGATCAAATCCGCCCAGGCCTCCATGAAGGGAGCCAAAGCTGAAGACTACTTTGATGATTTCCTAGATCTCATCAATAACACGGAATCAGACAGCATTCGCACAGCGGCCGAAAATGCCGTGGCGACACTGCTCATCCAAGCTTCAGATAAAGACCCATTCGCTGGCACCATTCAAGGATTTTACGAATCCGCCGTTGATGACTCAGCCCGCTTTACCATGCTGCGCCTCCTCGCCTCCACCGGAGGTAAACAAGCGGCGAAAACAGTATCCAAAGCACTGAGTTCTGACGACAAAGCACTTCAAAATGCAGCCATCGCAGCTCTTGGCCGGTGGGAAAATGATTCCCAGTTTGAAACTCTCACCAATTTCATTTCGGACATAGACAGCTCCAACCTACGCAAAAAAGCGTTCGATTCAGCCTACAGCTTCCTTCGCATGGACCGCGACCGAGATGCTGATGACCTGGGCGACCTCTGGGACTCACTTGCTCAAGTCGCTGAAAGCCAACGGGAAAAACTCCAAATCATCCGAGGCATGGCGAACCAAAAGCACCAATGGTCCATCATCATCCTCGATCGTCTCATCCGTGATAAGGACGACGAAGTAATCGACAAAGCCAAGCAAGCCAAAGAACACGTCCAGAAGAATCTGGGTAAATAACCATAGGCCACCAGCCTCAGCTAACATTTCCTGATTGACCTCACGGCCATCCCCTAGTTTAACATCTGGGTGATGGCCTGATTTTTTTCCGCCTGCAGCCGCATCAACACCACCCACTTTCACATGATGAAACTTCCACTCTTCCACCTCTCAGCCCCAGCTATCGCACGGGTTCTCGCTCTTTGCTCGCTGCCTTTCATTTCCTCCTGCGGCAAAAAAAATGAATTTGCCCCGCCGCCACCGATGACTGTAGGCGTGCAAACTCCGATCATCCGGGATCAGCCCACCTATTTTGAATTTCCCGGACACCTCGTCGCGATGAAAACCGTGCAGCTCCGGGCCAGGGTCAAAGGAATTCTCAAAACCATCACCCCCGATTTCAAAGCCGGCCGCAAAGTAAAAAAAGGCACGGTGCTTTTTAAAATTGATGACGTGCAGTATCGCTCGGCCCTCAATGTGGCTGAAAGTAACCTATCCAAAGCGAAAGCCGATCTCCATATCGCAGAGATCACCCTCACCCGCCGCAACACCGCAGCGGAAGCCATTTCCAAAATCCAAATCGATATCGCAGCAGCCGACGTCGAAGCGGCCAAAGCTATTGTTCAATCAGCCGAGGCCAGTGTTATTGAAATGAAAGATACTCTGAGTTGGTGCACCATTAAAGCTCCATTTTCAGGTCGAATTTCAGAACTTGAAGTCGATCAATTCAACCTCGTCGGAAGCAATGGTGAAACAGAACTCTGCACCATGGTCAGCGATGAGAAACTCCGCGTTTACTTTGATATCAACGAGCGAGCCGCCCTTAACTTCCTCAAAAACCGCAACTCAGAAAACGAGCAACAAGCCGACCCCGTTCTCGTCACCCTCACACTGGCCAACGGAGAAGTTTACCCTCACCCGGCTGCTATCGACTACGCCGATGTGCAAGTCGACAGCGCCACAGGTACAGCCCGCATCCGCGCCATCGTGTCCAACCCCGATGAAGAACTCGTTTCCGGACTGTATGTCCAAGTCAAAATCCCCAACCCCGACCCAGGAAAAAACTCCATCCTCATCCCCAACATCGCCATTCAGCGCGATCTCGGAGGTGATTTTGTGCTCGTCGTCACCTCCGAAAATAAAGTGCAACGCCTCAATATCACGCTCGGTGAACGTGTGAATCACCTCTGCATCGTCAAAAAAGGTCTTGCGGGAAAAGAAAAAATAATCACCCAAGGCTTCCAACGTGTTCGAGAGGGTATGACAGTGGCCCCCGAGCCAGTGAAAGCTCAGCCAGAAAAGTCTGATAATGCTGTCGAATCGCCTGAATCAGCTCAATAGGGCACCCCCAAATCCACCGCGCATTATCCAGCCACGAGCCAAATGCCCGCACACTTTCTTTTTTGCCATGTTCAGTGAATTTTTCATCCGCCGCCCGATCTTTGCCTCGGTCATCTCCATCGTCATTATCGTTGTCGGTATCGTGGGTCTGCTCGCCCTGCCCGTTGCCCGCTACCCAGAGATCGCACCACCCACCATCTCCATCACCGCGAACTACCCCGGTGCGGACGCGGCCACCGTCTCCGACACCGTGGCCGCCCCCATCGAAACCGAGGTCAATGGCGTGGAAAATATGCTCTATATGTCATCGGTCTGCGGAAACGACGGCTCGATGACACTCACCGTCACCTTTGAATCAGGAACCGACCTCGATATTGCCAACGTTCTGGTGCAAAACCGAGTCACCCTCGCCGAGGCCCGCCTCCCCGAGGAAGTGAAACGACAAGGCGTCAGCGTTAAGAAAAAATCCTCTGACATCACCCTCTTTATAGGAATAACCTCCCCCAAAGATCCCCAAACAGGCAAATCCAAATACGACGCCGCCTTCCTCTCCAACTATGCCACCCTCAACCTTCGGGATGAACTCTCCCGCGTCAATGGCGTGGGCGATGTGCGCGTATTCGGAGTCGGCGAACTCTCCATGCGCCTCTGGCTCGATATGGATAAACTCACCACTCGGGGGCTGACACCCGCCGACGTTGTTGCCGCAGTCCAGCAACAAAACGTGCAAGTGGCCGCCGGTCGTATCGGCTCGCCGCCCACTCCAAAATCGGGCTCCGATCTCGAATACATCGTTACCACTCCAGGCAGACTCATTACCGTGGAGGAGTTTGAAAACATCATCCTCAAAACCACCAAAAACAAACACGTCCTGCGTATCAAAGACGTCGCACGGGTCGAAGAGGGTTCTGATAGTTATAACTTCTCATCCACCGTCAATGGTGAAAACTCCGCAGCCATAGCGATTTACCAAATCCCAGGCTCTAATATTATCGATGTGGCCGAAGGCGTTAAAGCCAAACTCGCCGAACTTTCCCACGATTTTCCGGAAGGCGTCGAGCAACAGGTTGTTTACGATGCCACCGCCGTGGTCAATGCCTCCATCAAAGAGGTCGTCGTCACCCTGATCATCACTCTTCTGCTCGTAGTGCTCACGGTTTACATCTTTCTCCAGAGCTTCCGCGCCACCATCGTTCCCACAGTCACTATCCCAGTATCCCTCATTGGCACCTTTGCCGTGCTCTTACTCATGGGCTATTCTATTAACCAATTCACTCTTTTTGGCCTTGTCCTCGTCATCGGAATTGTAGTGGACGATGCCATTATCGTCGTCGAAAATGTCATGCGCCATATCGAGGAAGGAAAATCCCCCCTCGACGCCTCCATCATCTCGATGCGTGAAGTCTCCGGTCCAGTCATTGCGACCACTCTCGTATTACTCGTCGTTTTTGTACCCACCATCTTCATCCCCGGCATCACCGGCACCTTGTTCCAGCAATTTGCCATCACCATTTCCATCGCCACCCTCTTCAGCTCCCTCAACGCCCTGACGCTCAGCCCAGCACTCTGCGCCATCCTCCTACGCAAAAACACAAAAGCACCCAGCAAAGTTTTCGGTCTGTTTAACCGGGGAGTCGAAAAATCCACTTCCGCTACCGCCTCGGCTGTGCAGACGGCCATCCGCCGCTCACTCATCGGTGCCGCGATCTTTGCCGTCCTCGTCACCCTCGCCATCATGGGATTTGGGAACCTTCCCGGCGGATTTGTCCCTCAGGAAGATGAAGGATACTGTATGGTGAACGTCCAGCTTCCCGATGGTGCCTCACTCGAACGCACCGAAATCATGATGGCCCAGGCATCTGCCGCCATTGAAAAAATTGAGGGTGTCAAAAATATCCTTGCCGTAGGTGGATTTTCCATGATCGACCAAGCCGCAGCCCCGAATTCCGGCATGATGTTTGTTGTCTTTGAAAACTGGGAAGATCGCCCCGTTCCCGAGCAGCACCAAACCGCCATTATCCAGAAAATCAACCGCTCCCTTGCCAGTCTGGGCAATGGGCTTGCCTTCGCATTCCCCGTACCCTCCCTTCCCGGCCTTGGCACCTCATCAGGATTCACCTACATGCTTCAGGACCGAAAAGGAGCGGGCATCGCCGCGCTCCAATCAGCCGCCATGGGGATTATTGAAGATGGCAATGGCCAAACCGGACTACAAAACCTCCGCACCACCTACCGCGCCACCGCCCCGCAGCTCAATATCGATATCGACCGCGAGCAAGTCGCCGCCCGTGGAGTCAATCTCGCCGATGTTTACGCCACGCTCTCGGCCTCCCTAGGAACGGCCTATATCAATGACTACACGAAATTTGGACGTGTCTTCCGCGTCATGGCCCAAGCAGATTCTAAATTCCGGATGGACCCCAACGATATCAAACAGCTCAAAGTCAGAAACGCCGAAGGCACAATGATCCCCATCGGCACCTTCGCTCAAGTCAATGAAATCCTAGGGCCTCAAACCATCACCCGCTTCAATCTTTATCCAGCCATTAAAATCACAGGAGAAGCAGCCCCCGGGTTCAGCTCCGGTCAAGCTCTGCATATCATGGAGGATATGTCATCGAAAAACCTCCCCGCCGGTATGGGCTTCGCCTGGACCGACCTCTCATTCCAAGAGCGAGCGATCAATCCACTTGCCATGGCCGGCATCTTCGGATTTTCCATCCTCATGGTTTACCTCGTGCTTGCCGCCCAGTATGAAAGCTGGAGCATCCCGGTCTCCGTATGCCTCTCCGTGCCCACCGCTCTGCTCGGTGCCGTCATGGGCCTCATGTCTCGCGATATGACCAATAATATTTACACCCAGGTCGGTATCGTCCTCCTCATTGGACTCGCGACTAAATCAGCGATCCTGATCGTCGAGTTTGCCATGGAAGAGCGAGCCTCCGGTAAATCCATCCACGATGCCGCCATCAGCGCTGTCCGTATCCGATTTCGCGCCGTCCTCATGACAGCCTTCTCCTTCGTCCTCGGAGTGATCCCTCTGGTTGTAGCCTCAGGCGCAGGGGCAGAAAGTCGAAAAGTCCTCGGCACCACCGTCTGCTTTGGACTGATCGTCGCCACCGTCGTCAGCCTCGTCGCCGTCCCGATGCTCTACGCGATGATTCAATCATTCAGTGAATGGTTTTCGCGGAAAAAATCAGACATTTAGCCACCTAGCACTCTATTTCTCTTCACTTTTTCAGAAAAAATGAATTTTGAGATTGCCACCCCCCAAACAAGCCTTCAGTATCCCAACACGATGAAAAAAGCACTTACGATCGCAGCCGCTATTCTTTGCACCGCCTCCGGTGTGATGGCAGATATTCAAGCCTCTCCCGGATCCACCTACACGTCCACACGCAAGCTAGGACGGGCAGTGAGCAACATTCTCTATGGCTTCATAGAAATCCCAGAGCAAATCGTCCGTAAAAACAAAGACTATGGCCGCAAAGCAGGATACAGTTACGGCGTAGCCGACGGCACACGCCGCGCCTTCAAACGCATGGGATACGGATTCTACGAACTCGTTACTTTCCATTGCCCCACCTACCACGGCACATTCAAGCCACCCTATGAGCGCTGCGGAGAAGATCACCGCATCGAAATGAACCCAAGTGACGGACTCTCTGAGTTCCCGCCAACCCTCGGTGCTGAAAACTTCTACCACGTCCGCACACAGACATGGTAATCTCATAACCTGAGTCACAACCTCTATTTCTCCACCCGCCCCTGAATAATCAGTGGCGGGTTTTTTTATTTGTTGTATTGATTTGTAGTGCCATTGACGGCACACCAAGCCCACCCGCCCCCCATGTAGGCTCCCAAGTAAAAACCAGCTATGAAACGCAGATACCTCAGACTGGTTCGCAGTGCCTACCGCACCCTCAGACACCCCCACATTCGCAAGCGCCCCTGGCTGCTTGCGCTCACAAAACCTCTCTACGCAAGGGAGCTGTGGCACCCATGCCGCTACACAGTGGCAGGAGGCCTCTCGATAGGCATTTTCTTTGCCATGCTCCCCATCCCGTTCCAAATGCTCTTTTCCGCGGTGGCCTGCATGAGAGCCAAGGTCAATGTCCCGGTCGCGATGGCAACCTGCTGGATCTCAAATCCATTCACCCATCCGCCACTTATTCTCGTTCAATTATCATTTGGGAACTGGATTCGCAAATACATCCACGTCCGACTCCCCTTTGACAAGGATACCCATATTCACTTTCTTGAACTCGATATTACTGGGAATCTCGCCGACTTCTTTGTCGGCTGCTTCTCGATGGCCCTCTTCCTCAGCCTTCTGGCCTACCCGATCGTCTATGGCATTTCAGCCTTCCTCCCCAATCGAGGAAAAAGACTCAAGGCCATCAAACAACGGCGAAGTGACCGCCATCTATAGAGGGCCATGGGCCATGGGCGAAACCGCCTAATCAATAACCCACTCATACGTAGGAGTGTTGATAAACTCATAGCCGTCCTCGGTAACCAGCACCGTGTCCTCGCTCCGGCCCCCCCGATCTCAGGAATGTAAAGCCCCGGCTCCTGCGTGATCACACAGGGCTCCTACACTAGGGAGAGGGAGCTTTCCAGATAGCTTTCGTCGTTGGCCATTCGCAGCTGCTTCTTGGGGAGGCTTTTAGGGTGCAGGACAAAATAGTTAAGCCGCAGCAGTAAGCCATCGTCTAGCCCTGCGTCTTTCTTCCTCCAGAAGTTCGCGACGGATTCTCCAGGCTTCATCAAAGTGAGGGCCCAGCATCAGGCAAC
>Ga0256845_1002569_pt1 | contig 13001 bp, 13 predicted proteins | sample RiftiametaG_FD_189101 | JGI IMG/M metagenome (GOLD analysis project Ga0256845, IMG submission 189101) | Tube worm associated microbial communities from hydrothermal vent at the East Pacific Rise, Pacific Ocean - Riftia | ecosystem: Host-associated > Annelida > Integument > Unclassified ... | reverse complement strand
CATCTCCTTTTGAGCATTGTCTTACCATTTTTGTCAGACTTCCTGCCTCTAAATAGTGTAGATAGTGGTAGAGTGTATTTCTATTTATCCCAATTTTGGTTGAGAGTTTAGAGATATTTAGCTCATAGGGTTTAGATTGACAAAGCAAGGATAGAAGCTTTTTGAGTTTAAAAATATTTTTGGGTTCGATATTGAAAATCAGTGGTAAATCGCTCTCTAGCACCACATTGACTATCTCTAAAAGCTTTTGATTATAGTTGTTTTGGTTCTCTTTGTAAAATGGATAATACCCATACTGTAGATATTTTTTGAAATACTCAAAAGGTTTTATAATTTCATTAATCTCAAAGGCTATCTCTGTATGATTTTTTAAAATCTCATCAAGAGTATAAGAGCTAAATGATTCTCCTCGCTCAAACTCAATAAACTCTCTAAAACTCATCCCATTAACCCTATACAAAATAGCTCTTCGGCTCAAATCAGCTTTGGCATGTTCTAATTTCAAAGCACTAGAACCCGAAAAGATAACCTTTAAATCAAAAGTATCATAGATAGATTTTAGCTCCATCTCAAAGTTAGGATATTTATGAATCTCATCTATAGCCAAAACCTCCCCACCTTGCTTATAAAACTCCTCTGCTATCTCATAAAGAGAGTATTTGATAGCTTGAAAATGGTCTGCTGAAAAATAGAGTTTTTTATGCAAAGGGATATTTAGCTCTTTTAGATATTGCAATATAAAAGTCGTTTTGCCAACCCCACGACTTCCAATTATGCCTATAAGCTTCTCATTCATATCAAAGTTATGGTGCATATATCGTTTGAATTTTGTTTTGGTGTTTTTGAGGTAGATTAGGAAAGTGTTTTGTAGAGTAGTAATCATTTGGTCTCTTTTGTTTAATATGTTAAGCAATTATAGCTATTTTATGCTTAATGTACTAAGGTTAAATACGCTAATCTCCCAATTTAAAAAAATAATGTTTGTTTAATACAATTTTACTTTTATAAAAAAATAATAATAGATATTAAAAGAATCACCATTATAATGACTACAATCTGTATAATTATTATATCTTTATTAGATAATTCATCTTTAAGATTTTTACTTTTCGTTGCTTCTAATTTATAAAGTTCTTTTTGCTCCTTAAGGTCATCTTCTAAAAAAGAATTTTCCCAAAATAATTCTGTGTTCTTTCCTTTCTCTCTTTTTAGTTCATTTTTTAATCTTTCAATCTCTTCCGATTTAAAATTTGTACAATAAAATTTGTAGTTTTTATATTCCTCTTTCTCCTCTTCTAAATCATATTCTAATTTTCTTCCCTCTTTAATCTGATTTTCAAGTGAAAGAACAGTTTGTAATTCTAATTGATACTCTTTTTTCTCTTTTACAAGCTTTTCTAAAATTGGTTTCATCATAAATACAAGTTGTTCTTTTTGATATAATTCAGCAAATCTCTTAGTTATTTTATATTCTAGCTCATATAAAGAACTATTCTCGGTACTTTCAACAATTTTAAAAGCTCTTGTTAGATTTTCTTTTTTTAAAAATTCATCTTCAGTAAGTTCAGAAAGTTGAAAATAAGCCTCTGCTCTTTTATTTATATCTTTTTTTGAATATAGAGATAATAACTTTTTATAATACTCTATAGAACTTTTTTTATCACTACATTGCAATAATAGTTCATAAACCTCTATTTTTACTTTCTTTGATATTTGTTTATTTAAAATTCTTTCAAAATACCATTTTGCTTTTTCGTACTTTTTATCCAATAAAGCAAGTTTCCCTAAATCCAATGTTTCTTTTAAAGGATTTTCTTCTATATCTTTTCTATATCGAACATATCTTGGTTTGAAAAGTCTAGCTTTTTCAAGATATTTTAATGCTTCTTCTTTACGATTATATTTATGAAGAATAAATGCACCTAATAAATAAGTATCAGCTAATTCATGATTATATTTCTGTTCTAACTCAGCTAACATATTGGTCTTTTCTATAAAATTTACTAATTCTTTTAGTTTTGGATTATCTAAGTCACTATATTTATGAGTACCTTTTTGTTTATCAAATATTTTATGAGCTTTTTTTACAAGAAAATTTTTAGATTGTCGTCCAACCATACGCGTATACATTATACTTGATTTCTCAACTTCAAATACATCTTCTTTTGGCGTTATGTCCAACTGTTTCTCTGCTATTATTTTAGGTAAATTAAAAATAGTAAAATTAGAAGCATTATCATTTCTTTTTAATAAAATACCAACTAAGTAATAAATATTTTCATCTTTAATAAAAACACCACTTCCTGAAAATCCTTTAATATGAGAAACTTCATACGGAGTTGAATTTGTTAATGTATATTGATAATTCCCTATAGAATTACGCGAATGTAAGGTAGATATATAGCCATCTCCATCTTGAGCAGAATATCCTTGCATAAAATATTCAATATCATCAGGAATTTTTTCATTTAAAATTTCTATAACATTCAAATGCTCTGTAAATTTTTCATGATTTTTAATTTTAAAAATAATAAAATCTTCATAATCATAAAGTATTTTAGAGATATTGCAAACCTCTTTATCTCCATTAAAAACCTCTATCTGATGTAAATTAAGTGCTAATCTATCCATATCAACTAACTTCCATTTATCAACACCTCTTCTCTCTCTATCTGTAAAATTATGCTTTGCAGTGGCAAGATAACAATTATTCTTTGTCTTTATAAAAACACCACTTCCTTCACAATAAGAATTATTTTCTTCAAAAGGAGTTTTGATTTTTACAGAATACTGTTTTATAAATTCACTTTTATTAATCATTTCGAAGACTCCAATAGTTTTGTTTGTCAACTCTAAAATTAAATATACTCTCCTCATTCATATCAAGTGGAAATTTTTTATTCATTGGCATGGAATAATTAAATAGAAACTTTATATATTCAGCTCTTTTTTCGTGCTTTAAAATTAACATCAAACTCTCTTTATCAGGATGTCTATATTTTGAGCCATGTAATCCATTTGTAAAAACTACAAAAGTATCGGTTTTAACTAAATTTAAAAATTCATTATTAATATTCTTTTTACTTCCATGATGGGAGAGCTTTATAAATTCAACTTTTAACCTATTTTCCTCTTTTTCAGAATAGCCCAATGCTTTTAATGAGCTATTAATAATATCAATATTAGCATCTCCTAAAAATAAAAAATTCTTATCATTATATGTTAAAATAAAAGCTATGCTAGAATTATTTCTAAAAGTATCTTTTCCTCCAAATTTAATCTTTTTATTTTTATATAATCTATACAAATCATCAATATCTCGTCTATCTTCTAGTGGTGTACTACCTCCTACTGTAGCATCTCCACCTTGACATTTTTTCAACACATCATCTTCATTCCAATTATCTCTCAACTCTTTAAGACTATCTTTCGTAGGAGAGAGAAGAGTCAATTTTATATCTTTATCTTTACCAAAATAAAAAATATTATCATTAAGATTCTCTTTGACATAAATATTATTTTTGTGAGGAGTTTTATTATCTTTCATAAAACGAAACAAAAGATTACCATGACCTCCAGCTACTTCATGTCCACTATTATTAATAACGGTCATTGTTTCAGAAGCTGTATTAAACCAAAGTTCATCTATCATATTTCTACGACTATTATCATTTAATAACTCTATAATTCCACAAATATGGTCTGTATCAATATGTGTTACAACAATTAAATCTAAATTGCTATACAATTTATCTAAACTACGGGATATTTTCTTTTTATAAGTTTTCGCCACTCCCCCATCAATCAAAATATTAGTCTCCTCACTAGTAGAAAGCAAAATACTATCTCCACAACCTGCTTCAAAAAATTCAAATCTAATACTCATAATTTCCCTTTAAAATAAAATATAATCTTATTATACAAAAAATAATCACCGAAAACTTTCGTTTTTACTCCCCTTTCATAAATTATACTATATTCTCTAAAATTTATAGACCTCACCCAACGCTAAGATATTAATATTTTTTTGATATAATCATCTAAAAAGGAGCTAAACAATGCAAACAGTTCAATTTAGAGTAGATGATAATTATCTAAATATTGTGATGACTCTGCTAAATAATTTAAAGATAGATATAATCAAAGACCTCTCTATATTCAAAGATAAAAAAAACAATCTAACTTTTGATAAAGAAGACGCACTATCAAAATTTATGGCGATTGACGAATCAAAAAAATGTAGCGATATACCACAAGAGTTTTTGAATCTTGGTGGTTCAAACTGTTGGAATGGAGATTTAGAAGAGATGAGAGAAAATAGGATTAATTATGGTTTTGGTAGATAGTTCGGTCGATAGCAAATATGAGCGACTAAAACTATATGCAAAAAGCAAAGGCATCTCTCTAAATAAGCTTTTTGAAGAGTTATCAACTATTGCACTAACACAATTTGATGCCAAAACTAGATTTGATTTTATGGTGGCTAAGGCTAATAGAGCTAGAGGATTGGAGTTATTAAATAAGTTGGATAGGGGTTAATATTTTTTACTCAAAAAATATGCACAGCCAATCAAACAGTCCCACTCTCCATCTCCAAAATCTGATGAGGTGTTTTAGCAGGGATAAATAGATGTAGCTATTAAATTGAGATAATGAAATAACTTTTTTAAGTCAAAAGATGATAAACTCAAAATAAAAAGGAGTTATAGTGCAAGTTATACAATTTAAGGTCAATGACAACTATATTCAACTCATTCTCTCCATGCTTCAAAGTCTAAAAAATGGGATGATTGAGGATTTATCTATTATTAAAAATGGTTCTAAGCAGATAGTCAATAGTGATAGTCCAAAAGATATTGATATTTTTTCAAAAACAGCAGGGATAATCTTATCTCATAATATTGACCCGATTGAGTGGCAAAATAGTATTCGTTCTGAGTGGGATAGATGAGATATTTAGTTGATTCCAATATTATTATCTATCATCTCAATAGTGAACCTATTGCTACAAAATTTTTGAGTCAAAATTATAGAGATATTGCTATTTCGCAAATTACCTATGTTGAAGTACTCTCCTTTCCTTTTAGCAGAGAACAAGAAGAAGATGTAAAGAGACTGTTATCCAAATTTACCATTATAGATATAACTCAATCCATCTCGAATCAAGCTATCGAAAATAGAAAAATAAAAAAAATTAAACTACCTGATAATCTCATAGCCTCTACAGCAATGGTAAATAATCTTGTATTGGTTACACGAAATACTAAAGATTTTAAGAATTTGAATGTTGAGGTTTTTAATATTTTTGATGGTTGATTTATTTCAAAAAATATGCACAGCCAACCAAACAGTCCCACTCTCCATCTCCAAAATCTGATGAGGTGTTTTAGCAGGGATAAATAGAGTTTCTCCTTTGGTTAAAGTCACCTCTTTTTGCTCAATTCTCAAAGTTGCTTTGCCCTCTAATAGAACTACCCACTCATCTTCATCTTGACAATATTCTATAGAGTCAAAATCATTAGAGCTTACAATGCGAATGATTTTTATATTTTTGTGTTTTAGTAGAGTGGTGAACTCTTCGCCTTTTTTTGGGATTTTATAATCAAATAGGTTCATATTAATCTCTTTTTGGGAATTATACATTATAAAACCTCTCTCATGAGTTAGAGAAGAAGATTTTTGGATAGTCGCTTAGTTTAAGAGCGTTTAAATCTTTTTTCTTCTCTTTTAGAAGTTTTTAAATGCCTAAATTGAGAGGTTTGCAGAGGATTTTGAGGACAAATTTAATACTTCGGAGGACTTTTATAATACCTCTGTAGGACATTTTTAATACGAACTTAGGACATTTATAATACCAATTGATTTTAATAAGACAAAAATTTATTTTTTAGTCTTATTATGTTATACTTCTGCTTTATAAATAAAAAGGTGCTAAAATGCTAGATATGAATAGCAATGAAATAATTATAGATAAAAATAGTTCTAGTATCCAAATAAGTAATAAAATATCTCTAACCCAAAGAAAATGTTATAACTATATGCTCAAAATCGCAAAAAATGAGTTTAAAAAAGATAAGACCAAGAGGATATTTCAGGTGACGGCTGATGAACTGATGCTTTTCTTTAAAATAGGTAGCAAAAATCATACTTATATCAAAAACGAATTGGAGATTTTAAATAGAACTCAGGTCAAATATAATATTTTAGGTAAAAACAAGAGAAGTAAAGAGAGTGGAGCATTTACCCTAATTGCAGGGTTTAAATATCGACAGGGGATAATATTATACTCATTTCCTCCTCATATCGAAGAGATGATTCTTGACCCTAAGATGTTTGGAAAAATAAATTTGGTTGTTATAAAAAGTTTGAGAAGCAAATACTCTATAGCTCTTTATGAGTTGGCAGAGGATTATATTAATGTGCAAATCCCTAAGATGTCAATGGAGATATTTAGGGATTTGATGGGCGTAAAAGTTGGGCAATATTCAAGCATAAAAGATTTTAGAAAAAGAGTAATAGGTGTTGCTATCGAAGAGATAAACAGAAGTGACAATATCTCATTTAGCTTATCATATGAACTACTAAAAACAGGCAGAAAAATAACCCATATCAAATTCACCACCCACAAAAAAGAAGAAGTCCTACAATTAAAAGAGAGACAAAAGAAGTTTTATGGATGGAAAAAACACATCATAGAAAAATACAAAGAACAAACAATCTGCAATAACCTAACAGAACTAGGTTACCTAAAATGGACATATTTTTATATAAACCAAGATGGTCTACTAGGAAAAAAAGTAGATGATAGCAGAACCATACTAGACAAAGAGGAATCCCTAAAAATATGGGAATATCTCTATCAAAACCCCTCAAAACTGACAATTGAACCACTAACTCAATACGATATTTTACAAAAAGATTATAAACACAAAAAGATAAAACAGGTAGCGACTACTGTTTTAGGTAGCAAGAGTGTAATTTTGCTTGAAGTTGTAGATTTCAAAGAGGATAAAAGCAAAACTCATGAATCATTTGGTTTCTTTTTTATCAAGATAAAACAAGAGGATGATAGTTTGATTTGGACAAAAGAGAGTTTTGCTTTTGATGATATTTTGGCTATGAATTTTGAGTAAAAATCCATACCAAAACAACCGACTCATCCTCTAACTCCAAACGCTTCAACTCCTCTGTAAACCCACTTTTAGAAAATAGTATATACTTCTCAATAGGATAGTTTAACTCTATTGATTTACTCTTTTTTTTAAGTGCTTCAAGTATATCTGTTCCTACTTTTTTATTGCTATATTTACACTCCCCAACTATTAAACTCTTCTCTAAAACCCCAACCACATCTATCTCTTGGTTTTTACTCCACCATCTTCCTGCTTTTAGGACGGGATAGTTTTTTAGGATATATTGAACTGACAAATCTTCATAGACTTTGCCTACAAAACCTGAAAAATTCCCTTTTATCTTCTTCAAGGCATAGTTACTATTGCCTAACTCCAACTGACTTTTATAAGGCAAAACATACGAAAACCAAAACCTAAAAAAGTTATCTTTTATAAAATAGAGTCCTTTTTTGCTTTTGGAGGGATTTTGTTCTGTAATGGGAACATCTTTGTATAAGATGTCAAGCTCTATAAGTTTGGAGATAAAGGAGGTGATATTTTGAACATTTCTCTCAAGTCTCCCTGCAATATTTCCAAGCTTATGCTCACCATGAGCAATCACTTCCAAAATACTAAAGTAGGTCATTGGCTCATTGACCTCATTTTGCAAAATAAAACGGGGTTCTTCATACAAAAAGGCATTTTTATCCAACATATTCTGCTCTATACTCTCAAAAATATTATTACTATCTCTAAAAAGCTCCAAATATTTAGGCACACCATACAAAACTGCATAGAGTTCGATAAGCTCTATCTCATTTCTATTAGGAAAAAACTCTCCAAGATACTCAAAAACCAAAGCCTCCAATTTGATACTACTTGTTCGCCGTCCATAGAGAGGAGAGCTATAAGATAGTGTCTGTGCATACATCATTGAGATAATAGAGCCACACAAAATCAGATGAATATTTTTCTCTCTCAATAACTCATCCACAATATACTGAAACTGTGAAGGGATAGAGCTATCCATCTTCCCCAAATACTGAAACTCATCAATCACAATAATCAGCTTTTGCTCAATAGCTTGTTTAACTAAATAAGCAAATATCTGCTCAAAACTCTCCACCCTCAAACCACGAAAAAACTCATCCCCCAAATAGTCTGCTACTTGATTTTGGAATCGTTTGAGAAGTAGAGGCATAGCTTGGAGAGTTACCAAGAAGTAGATATGAGGTTTGGGCGTAATATAGTTTTTGATTAGCGTAGTTTTGCCTACTCGTCTTCGTCCATAAATCACGGTAAATTTGAAATCTTTATCTTTGTACTCATTTTCTAGGAGTTTTAATTCATTGTGGCGATTTATAAACATAGTTAACCTTTTATCGTTTTTGGATTATTATAATATCAAAACGATACTTTTGGGTTGGTTAATGGGAAAAAGTTTTACAACATACGAAGATAGAATCAATTTTAGTAACTAATCACCCTATGAAAAGCCCTAAACTTGGGGATTTCTATTTTTTCAGAATATCCCTAAAAAATATCAAAGCCCACAATATAGGGATTTCATTTTTATGATAATAAATATCATTTTATAGCAAACCCCGAAAACTCGGCATCCTAGATAGGGTGATTAGTTACCAATTTTATACTTTATTACCATTGATACAAAAATCAAAAACCGATATAATAGACTAAAAATATTGAAAGGAATAGCATGAGCGAATTACAATATATGCCACTATTCAATAGCAACTATTTTAAACAACTCAACAACTTCAACCATATTGAGATGCAAAATGCTATCAAAATATCCCTGATGATGGTACAAGGTTTTAGAAATATACTTGATGATTTGATTTTCAATGAAGAGAAATTAAGAACTTTACAATTCAGTCTTTTAGTTCAAATGGCAAAGCTAGAGATGGAGATAGGGGATTTGATTTTAGAGTATAAACATGCTAGTTAGATTTGATATAAAATATGAACGGAGCAAGAAAAAAGTTGCTAAAAAGAATTGGTGCATTATGCACCTTCATTTTTTATTTATGAAAAATCTTTCTAAAAAAATTTAAATCAAGACTTTCTATCCATTTAAGTGCAGGACAATTTAGATATTCTAAAATCAAAATAATGACTAATACAGCCCCTACTAAAAAACCTATAAATAGAAATTTTGTATTACTCTTTTCTTTTGGAACTTCAAGAATATATGAAGCTTGATGTTCTATTTGTTTATAACAATTTTCATTTTCAAATCTTAATCTACTATTTTCATGTTTTAAACTTGCTATTGCTTTTCTTTGGTGTTCCATATGTTCAACAAAACAATCATTAAAATCATAATTATTTATTTTTAGCTGATTAAGAATATAAGTAACCGAAGATTTATCTTTATCTTCTAAACGATTTTCTAAAATTATTAATTTTTTAATAATTTCATTTTCTGATATAAAATCAGTATCAATATAAAATTGATAGATTTCTATTAACTCTTTATCAATTTTACTTTTCAAAGAGATATTATCTGTTTCTTCTCTTATAGAATATAAGATATTTTCGGCTTCAATAGGTTTATTATTTTTAAGTTTAAATGTAGAGAGTTTTAGTAATAGATTAATAATTTTCTCTTTGCTATTTGATGAAAATTTTATTAATTTTAGATAAAGTTTTTCTAATCCTTCATAATCTTTTTCTTTAGTAAAAAAATTCTTTTCACTTTCTATAATAGTTTCTAAAAGATAGCTATTTAAAGGTAATTCTTTATCTAAATTATCTCTTGCTTCTTGTTGTTTTTCTGTTAAACTATTTTTTGCAAACTCTTTTTTTGCAAAAAAATGTTTATAAGTTGGATATAACTCAATAGCTCTTGAAAAATAACCATAAGCTCTTGAAAGTTCATTCTCTTCAAAAGCTTTTTTACCTAAAAGAAAATATTTATCTGCTAATATTTTCATATTTTCTTTTAAAAATATATACTCCTCTTCAAGCTTTTTTACTGCTTTTGTACTATTTTTAAATATATTTTTTTTAAATTTATTTATATCTTTGCTTGTAAAGTACTCTTCTAAAGAGTTAAAAGTTATTTTATCTATATCAATTCCTAACTCTTCAAAAAAAGGATATTCTGCAATTGGAAGTTCTCCCTTTATAACCTCATCAATATCTTTTTTAACCACTCTCAAATTTAATGATTTTAAACAAATAATATCCATATAAGCATATTGTATTCCTATTAGATATATTTTTCCACTTTTCCCTTTAATAAAAACACCACTCCCTGATAATCCCTTAATATTATCTCTTTCTGATTTATCGAAAGATTTAAGTGGTATATCTGCTCTTACTTCAAATGAATTATCATCAAAATCTATTTTATCAGGATAAGAAGCAGGTAAAACTAAAGAGTTGTATGTTTTTTCTCTTGAACGAGGATAACCAAAAATAGCACATTGATGAAACTCATCTTGATAAATTTCTAATTTTTTAGTTTTTAATGAAGAGTTAACTTTTAAAATCAGAATATCTAGGTCTTTATTTTTTACAAAAAATATCTTTTCTATTTCAATTTTTTCTGCTCTATAATTTTTTATAGTAAATTTTTGAATATCAATATTTTCATCAATCTTTGATATGGGAATATTGGATTTCTTGTTTAATATATGTTTCACAGTTAAAATATATACCAAAGAGTCATCTACTCTAACAATAACTCCACTAGCTTTTTCTCTTATGTCCATCTCTTTTTGATACTCAATTTGAACAACAAACTCTTTTAAATCATCCTTTTTTAGCCTATTGCTCATTTATATTCCTTTTGATAAACTAACTCAAAATTATATTTTTCTTCATTTTCATAAGAAAAAATATTTTTTTCAATAACCTCATCATAATTACAAATAAAATTTACTTTTTTACTAAAATCACGATTAGGATTTAAAATAATTCGGCTCAAAGCCTCCTTATCAGGATGTCCATGAGATGCACCATTTGTCAAAATAACAAAGTTATCACTTCTGATTAAATCTAAAAATTCTTGATTGATATTTTTTTTACTTCCATGATGAGATAGTTTTACAAATTCAACTTCCAATGGATTATCTTTTGTATATCCTAAATTTTTCAATGACTCTATAATTAAATCAATATGAGCATCTGCTAAAAAAAGATAATTTTTCTCTTGATACTCTAAAATAAAAGCAATACTTGCTCCATTATGTATACTACTATCTTTTTTAAATGTCACTTTTGCTAACTCTTCAATAGATTTATCATAATTTTTACTATATGAAGTATAGAAATCATCTTCTATTCTATCTCTATATTTTTTATGAAGTTTATTTAGTTTTTTATTATTGGGAGATAAGAGAGTTAATTTTATCTCATTATTTATAATATACTCAATTTGATTATCTATGGAAATATATTGATTATATGCTATAAATCTATCAAGTCCATCAATAAACTCTTTAAAAGTTTTATATTCTGCATAACTTGTATCATTAGAATAATCATCAGAAAAGATTTTTTCTTCAAAAGCATTAAACCAAACCTTTTTAATGATAGGATATGAAATATCTCCATTTTCTAATAACTCTTTTTCCATCTCTAATAATTTAATAATCCCTCCGATATGGTCGCTATCAATATGCGTCATAACAACCAAATCAAGTTTATGATTATCTCTTCGTAATTTATCTATCTCTTTTTTTAGAAAAATACCATAAGCTTTTTTTGTTCCTCCATCAATTAGAATATTGCTATTTCCTGTTGATATTAAAATAGAATCTCCATTAAATGCTTTTATAAACCTAAATAAAATACTCATAACTTCCCTTTAAAATAAAATGTAACCTCATTATACAAAAATAAATTACACAAAACTTTCGTTTTTAGTTATGGTTCATAAATTTTTTGATATTCTCCTCTACTTTTTTCTGAATACTTAGAGGTTTAATAACCCTAATAAATGGAATCCATTTTTGAATAATGGGTATTATCTCCATCTCATGACAAATCTCATAGGAGATTTTAATATCACCATTTTCAAACTTTTCTATAATCTTTTGACTAGTTAAATACTTTTTCTTTTTGAAAAATTTTGCCTTGTCTTTATGGACTCTAAGCAGAACTTCATAGGTTGGTTTATCCATATTGCTATAGGCACTCTGTATCTTTTTAGTAAAATTTTCTGCTTTCCTTTTGTCAAGATTGTCTCTATCAAAAGTTTTTGACTCAAAAGTAGGGGATTTTATAGAGATAATCGAACTAATTCTTAGTTGCTTAAAGGCACTATTATTGATGAGGTCATTTGTGGTTAAGGCTATAAGATACCAATTTTCATTTAGATAGAGTATTTTGATTGGGATAGAGTGAGTATATGAGATAGAGCCATTTTGATATGAGTATCTAATATTGATATACTCTCTTTTAGAGATAGCATTTTCTAGTTTCTCTATAGTCTCTTTGTCTTTGGTTTGAAGATTTTCATAAGGGCTATTTTCTATCTGATAGATGGTTGATGAGGTAAATTTTAGAGCTTTTATTAACTCTTGATTCTCCTTGATAAACTTATCATAAAGAGCAGAATCTACAATATGAACCAACTTCAAAAACTCTCTTGTTGTTTTTGGGTCAGATTTAAAGAGGTTTGTAAAATGCTCTTGATTTATAAGAAAATAGCATCCATTTTTTTTGACTAATTTATCAGCAAAATACTCTCTTAGTATCTCTTTAAAATCATTTTGTAGATTTCTCTCTTGTAGGTCATTTTCACATAATTCCAAGCAATCCTTAAGTAAAATCAACTAAACTACCCAAAAAAGAGGGATTATTTTTACAAGAAGTGTAAATTTTCTTCATAGAAAGCTTCTTATCGGTTGGTTTATG
>Ga0256845_1002568_pt1 | contig 13001 bp, 13 predicted proteins | sample RiftiametaG_FD_189101 | JGI IMG/M metagenome (GOLD analysis project Ga0256845, IMG submission 189101) | Tube worm associated microbial communities from hydrothermal vent at the East Pacific Rise, Pacific Ocean - Riftia | ecosystem: Host-associated > Annelida > Integument > Unclassified ... | reverse complement strand
ACATGAAGGGATGTTTTCTTAGCATAAATTTTGATGTTCTCCAGAAGTATTGTTTGGGTGTGATTTTCTCTTTAACGAGAAAAGCGCGATTTCATGGGCATGAAATCGCGCTTTGGAGTGGATGAAAATGTGGTGGTGTTCTGTGTTTAGTTCAATTCATTTAAGATGGATGCCAGGTCGTCTAACGCGGGGCGTTTGTTGATGTCAAAGACCTTGATGTATTGGATGATTCCTTTTTTGTCGATAACGACGATGGCACGCTCGCTAGTGCCGTCGCCACGGAGTATGCCGTAGTCTGAGGCTGTTTTTCCATGAGGCCAAAAATCCGAAAGGACCTTGAAGTCAAGCCCGCCCATGAGGGTGATCCATGCGTGGAGCGCTGGGATGCCATCGGTGGCGATGCCGATGAGCTCGGCATCGTTTTGTTTGAAGAGATCGAGTGAGATGTTGTAGCCCGGCCATTGCTTCGAGCAGACGGGGGTGAATGACGCGGGGACAAAGGAGAGGACGACATTTTTCTTTCCACGGTAATCGGCCAGTGAAACTTTTCCGCCTTTGACGGCAGGTAAGGTGAACGCCGGGGCTTTGTCTCCGACTTTGAGAGTCTGCACGCTATCGATGGGCTTCATCTTTGCAGGCCGATATACGGTAGTCCGTAGATCTGGCGGCAGCGTGGTGTCAGAAGTATTGCAGCTGGATAAGCCGCCGAGGATGAATAAACCGGTGGCTAGAATGCAGGCTGTGTGAAGTGGTGGCGTTTTCATCAATCAAGTGGGCGTTGTTTCTATGGCTGGATGCGTGAGAAGATCTCGTTGGTTTTCCCTTTGGCTTTGTGGGTGCGGTAAAATTCTTTCCATTGTCCGCCTTCTTTTTTAAGGGCGATGATAAGCGGGGGGCTGACTTTTCCGAATCGGGCGGAAACCGAGCGGTTTTTGTCGGATACGACAGGATAGGTTACATGAAACCGCTTTCGATACATTGTCGTTTCCAAATTCGTGTTGTTCCAGCCGATGCCATAAAAGTTGATTTTGCGTCCCAGGCCTTGACTTTGGACCATGGCGTGGAGCTCGTTTACATACTTGGCATCCTTCTGGCAATGGGTGCAGTACATATCAAAGAAGTTGAGCACCACGACCTCGGCTTTGGAGTTCCGGTAATCGATGCCTGAAGATTGAGTGGGCTGGGTGGTGGCCGTCGCATTACTAGTCTGGGTATTAGAACAAGAGGTTAAGGTGATCGTTAGGACGGCCAGGGCAGCCAGAGTGAAAATGGAGAGAAGCTTTTTCATGAGAGTGATACTAGAGGATATGTGCGACGGTGCCTATGTGAAAAGATTAAAAGAAAAAGGGGCCGATCAGAAACTTATCTGACCTGCCCCTTTGAAGTGAAAAAGCAGGATTAGAATCTCCAGCTCAGACCCACATCGATGGTGTCTTGATACATGGTGCTTTCAAGTCCAGCCACATAGTCTGATTTGACTGTGTTCTCAAAGGCGTGCACCCAAGAGAGGTTGAGGATAAACTTTTCGTTGATTTGATAACCCATACCTAAAGTGACGTGATGCTCTACGATGGCTGGGAATCCGATGAGGCCTCCCATGTCTGTCATTGCATCAATACTTTCGACAGGGCTTTCACCGTAGTTGTAACCGACGCGAACAACGAGTTTGTCCTCGATGACTTCATACTGAGCACCGACTCCGAACGTCCATTGATCGTTCCAACCGAAGTCGCTGTATCCAGCGGCGTCACTCCAGTTGAACCATTTGATGTCGCCGGAAAGTGTGAGTCGGTCTTTTAATCCAACCCAGGAAATGCCGGCTCCTGCTTGCTGTGGAGCTTCCAGGGAAAAATCAACAGGGCCGCCAGGGTTAGGCATGACATCGTCGAAGTCATTTTTCTGGGCGGTGGTGTATGTGAGTCCAGCGGTGAGACATTCGCTGATTTTCCAGGTGGCACCAAGTTGAAGACCCATGGCCCAATCGGTATCGTCATACTTTCCTGCCATTGGGGGTGCTCCTGGAGGGAGGAACGTGTTGTGAGAGCCGATTTCCAAGCTGGCGTATTGAATGTGCATCGATGCACCGATCGAGATGTCGGGAGTGACGGCGTAAGCGACCGATGGGGCAATCTTCAGGATTTGCAGTTCGGTGTAGTCGAATGGAATCCCCGCGCTGAATCCTGCATTTTGATAATCGACACCAAGTCCGGAAACTCCGTAAATAGCAAAGCCTGCACGCCAGTGACTGCCTTCGCCACCAACGGGAAGTGACACACCGAGAGCTGGAATGAAGTAGAGGTCGCTATCGCTTTTTGCATTGATTCCTCCGAACGTGGAGTTCACTTTCGGCATGAAGGTAGTGAGTGAAAAATCGAACTGAGGCTGGCTGCATGACTCACTGAGGCACATCACGGCCGGGTTTGAGAATACGGCACTAACGGCGTCTTGGGCGGATGCGATGCCTGTTCCTCCGAGGGCTCGTGAGTTCGGTCCGATACCGATCATGTTGACTCCATTGGTGGCAGATACTTGTGAGGTGAGGCCGAGCCCCAGAGCGGTGAGGGCGATGCCCGTAGTTCTATAGGTCATGATATTGTTGGTTTTGGTTGAGTTGGGTGAAGGTGGTTATTATTTAATAACCGTCTTCAGTATAATCAATTTTTTCAACTCGTCATCTCTGATTCGACTAAAATCTGCGCGTTAAATGGCATGGAAAGTCTTGAAGTTGCTAGGTGTGTTAGGTTGGAGGCTGATGCCCGAGCTGGGCGGAAAGTTGATTGGCTGCGTCGACAACTTGCTTGGCCACCTTTGGGATGCGGGATTTAGGAAGGCGGGAAAGTGCGGCGGTGATGCCGATGACTCCGATGAGCTGTTTTTTATCGTTAAAGACAGGGGCGTAGATCGCTCGGACGTGGTCGTGGTATTCGGCATTATCGAGTGCGTAGCCGCGTTCTCTGATCTTGGGGAGTTCGGGCAGGAGCGATTTTTTATTTTTGTGGGAGCGAGTGGTGTGCTGGGTAAAGGTGATACGATCAAGCAGGGATTCCAGTTCGGTGGGTGAGGCGTAGGCCAGCATGCATTTACCCGATCCCGAGCAGTGCATATCGGCGAGTGTGCCGGGTCGGCTGGCGACTCTGAGCGAGTGCGGGCTATCGCAGACTTCGATGAGTAGTGCGTGGGTCCCCGAAAGAATGGCAAAGTGGGCGGATTCTTCGGTGAGCTTGGTGAGCTCTTGTAGTATGGGGACGGAAAGTTGTCGTTCTGGGATCTGTGAGACGACTTGCAGTCCGATGTTGATGAGCCGATGTCCCGTGATGTATTTTTTGCCGATCACGTGCACCATTTTCTCTTCCTCCAGAGTCTTCATGATTCTGAAAACAGAAGTGCGTGGCAGATTGAGCTCCTTGGCGATATTGCTGACGCTCATCGCTTTTTTCGTGGAGGTGAGGAGTTGAAAGATGGAACAGGTATTGGCGATGCTGGGAATGCGGTAGCTGGTCATGGCCAGATGGTTGCCGAGGAATTCTTATTTGTCCATATATGAAACCATTAATTTCAATGTGGATGTTTTAACTTGTGTGAAAAGATCGTAGGTTTATGAATTGGGGAGGCTTTGATGAGTGTGGCTATGCGACTCTCGGCACTTGCCTTATAGGTAACCTAACATTTCTATGCAAACGAAAGCAAAAACAGAAACTCAATACGATATCATTTCTATGGGAGAGATCATGCTGCGGCTCGATCCCGGAGATGGGCGTGTTCGCACTACTCGTCAGTTTCGTGTTTGGGAAGGCGGCGGTGAGTATAACGTCGCCCGAGGTTTGCGCAGATGTTTTGGTCAGCGTGCGGCGGTGGTGACTGGTTTGGTGAGCAACGAGGTGGGGCTGCTGCTGGAGGATCTCATTTTGCAAGGGGGAGTGGACCCGCAGTTTATCCAGTGGCGTGAGTGCGACGGTATTGGTCGTTCAGCTCGGAATGGTTTGAATTTTACCGAGCGCGGCTTCGGGATGCGTGCGGCGAAAGGTTGCTCGGATCGGGCAAATACTGCCGTTTCCCAACTGAAGGTGGGCGATATTGATTGGGATCACATTTTTGGCACTTGCGGTAGCCGTTGGTTTCACACCGGTGGTATTTTTGCCGCCTTGTCTGATTCGACGGCGGAGCTGACCATTGAGGCTTGCCGCAAAGCGCAGGAGCACGGGGTGCGGGTTTCTTATGACTTGAACTACCGTCCGAGCCTGTGGAATGCCATCGGAGGCAAGGCGAAAGCGCAGGAGGTGAACCGGGCAATTGCACCTTATGTGGATGTGATGATTGGTAATGAGGAGGACTTCACCGCTTGTCTTGGGTTTGAAGTGGAGGGGGTGGACTCTGAAAATGTCACTGGGCTTGAGCTGGATAGTTTTAAGCAGATGATCTCCAATGTGGTGGCGACTTACCCTAACCTCAAAGCTGCGGCAACGACGCTGCGTGATGTGGTTACGGCCAGCGTCAATGACTGGGGCGCCATTCTTTGGTGCGATGGGGAGTTTTACTCTGCGACGCATCGTCCAGCGTTGGAGATTTTTGACCGTGTCGGAGGTGGAGATTCTTTTGCCTCGGGGCTTATTTACGGGCTGATGGAGCTGCAGGATCCTGCCAAAGCGGTGGAATACGGTGCGGCTCATGGGGCTCTTGCGATGACCACGGCAGGCGATACGACGATGGCATCGCTGGCCGAGGTGGAGAAGCTTGTGGGTGGTGGGTCGGCTCGGGTGGATAGGTAGGTTGGGTTTTCGACCCCTAGATACCTGATTCTCCGCGTTACAGGCAGTCGACCGATTGCAAATCAGTCCTACCTTAGTATTGCCAAAGCGGAGGCTCTAGGTGAGGCTGCTCCGCGTGATCACTGATGTTTTAATCCACTCACCCTTTCCCCGACAAGATGGGCAGGGGAACTCGGCGACGGCTGACCGATTGGAAAAGATCCTCAAGGAGGCTGGGTTCAGCGTGGAGGTTGAGGCTGAGTGGTATAGCGGTTGTGAGGCTCGTTGTCTGATTGCGCTCAATGCTCGCCGCAGTGCGGGTGCGGTGGCTGAATTTCGGGATGCTTGCCCAGATGCTAAGGTGGTTGTGGTGCTGACCGGCACGGATATCAATCATCCTGAGGTGGGTGATGAAGGCTCTGATACACGCCGGACGATGGCGGGGGCTGATGCTTTAGTGGTTCTACACGAAGGTTCGCAGGCGGCGGTGCCGGAGGCTTTGCGTGAAAAATGTCATGTTATCTACCCAAGTGTGGCTTTACCTGATGGACTGATACATCAAGCAGGTGAAGTTGGTGAGTTTGAGGTCATCATGGCTGGAAATGTGAGGGCGGAGAAAAACCTTCCCGTGGTGCTGGAGGCTTGTGATCAGTTATCGGCAGTGGAGGATTCTGAAGTGGTTGTCCGTGTCTATGGAGATGCCGAGGGGGATATGGCTTATTCCTTGATGGCTGCGACTGCGGGTCCACTACCTTTTCAGTGGAAGGGGAAAACTGACCATGAAAATTTGATGAAAGTAATGGCGGGTGCGAGTCTGCTGCTGAACGCCTCCACTCAGGAAGGGGGCGCTAATGCTGTGTGCGAGGCGATTAGTCTGGGGCTGCCAGTGGTGGCGAGTGAGATTCCTGGGAATGTTGGGATGTTAGGTGAGGGTTACGCTGGTTATTTTCAATCAGGTGATGTGAGGGCATTGGCTGATGTCTTGGTTCGCAGCAGCACGGACGATGAGTTTTACAGTCAGCTTAAAAAGCAGGTGGTGGAGAGGGCTTCTTTGTTTTCCTATGCTGAGGAATCGAGTCGATGGGTTGAGTTGCTTGGGTTGCTTCGTTGATTGTTGGGTTGGTTGTTGGGGATGCTGGCGTGGGTTGATCAGCGATTGGCAGATGACAGGCTGGGAAGCCTATCTTACTTTCTCGGGTTGTGGCGTAATTCTTCGATCGTTATCCAGTCGACAAGGTGCCCTTTGGGTGGGAGGCTGCGGGCATCAAAGAAAATCTAGAAATGCCTCCCCGTTTGATGACTCCTTTGGACTATGTGAAATACGCTCTTTCACAGGAAGAATATGGGGAGGATGCGCGTCGGCTTTTTCATGGTCGGGGAGGGGTGTTGCCCTTGTGGAAGCATCTGTCTGTGGACTGGTATGCTCCGGCGCTCTTAGTGACTTTGTATGAGGAGAGTGCGCTGAGTGAGGGCTTTTTGGCTGAGCTGGATGAGTGGGCGAGGGCGGATTCCCGGGTGGCTTGTTTGGCTGTGCAGAGGCGGTATCTTCAGAGGTCACCCGTCGAGGTGAGATGGGGCACGCTTCCTGATCAGGCCCACGAGCGGGGGCTTCGCTTTGTGTTATCGCTGGATAAAAACCAGAACCACGGGTTTTTCCCAGACATGCGACCGGGGCGCGATTGGGTGCGGGAGCATGCCGAGGGGAAGAGGGTGCTCAATTTGTTTTCTTACACCTGCGCATTGTCGGTGGCCGCGATGGCGGGCGGGGCGAGTGAGGTGGTGAATTTGGATCTTAGCAGTCGGGCGTTATCGGTCGGACGTGAGAATCATCGATTGAATTTTGAGTCGGAGAGTTGCTCGTGTGTCCGCTATCTTGCGCACGACCTGTTCAAGTCTTGGGGGCGGATCAAACGGCAGGGGCCATACGAGATGGTCATCCTGGATCCACCATCACATCAGCCGGGGAGTTTTGTGGCACTGAAAGACTATCCCCGGATGCTTCGCAGGCTACCGGAGGTTATTCATCCCGCAGGAGCTGATATTCTGGTTTGCTTAAATGCTCCGGAACTTGGAGAGGCATTTGTAGCAGATCTGGTGGCTGAATATCTTCCTAGCGCTGAGTTTCTCAAGCGCTTGCCTGAGGCTCCCGGGTATCTGGAATCCGGCGAAGGATGGGGGCTGAAGCGATTGGTGTATAGGCTGTAGGGCATGGCGAAGCGTGGTGGGGTTCATGCGTATCTTTCATTGAAACGGCAATGAGTCAGGAGTGAGAGCGGAGGAGTGAAGATAGACGCAAAATGAAATGATCTTGACGATGGATGGCACGGGGGCAGTATGCGAATGGATAAATGCTTTTGGGTGAAACGCTTAGAGGCCTTTGTCTTGGAGCGTGAAGCCCCCGGTCAGTGATTTGTGAGAGGTCTTCTCTTTTCTGACTGCATGAAACTTGAAGATCTCATGCTAACCTTTTCTATGCGATGAGTGCCGCGCCCAGAATCCAGAATCTTGCTTTTATCGGAGGCCATGTGCCTCGGCAATGTGGTATTGCCACCTTCACCTCTGATTTGCGGTTGGCGATAGCAAGTGAGTATCCTGAGGCGATGTGTCGGGTGGTGGCGATGACCGATCCAGGGCGCGAGCATGATTATCCGGAGTGTGTGGCCTACGAAATCCAGCAGGAAGATCTGAAGGCTTATGTGCAGGTGGCTGATTTTTTAAACATGCGTGGGGTGGAGGTCTTGTCTGTTCAGCATGAGTTTGGCATCTACGGTGGATCGTCGGGCGTGCATTTGTTGGAATTATTGGAACGGGTGAGCATGCCGGTGGTGACGACGCTGCATACCATCCTGAGCAAGCCGAATCAACAGCAGCGCCATGTCATGACCGAGTTGAACCGTTTGACGGATCGGTTTGTGGTGATGGCCGATCATGGCCGCGAATTATTGGGGGATGTGTATGGGGTGTCGGCTGAGAAAGTGGATGTCATTCCCCATGGTGTGATCGATGTGCCGTTTCTCGATCCAGAGTATAACAAAGAGCGATTTGGAGTGTTAGGTAAAACCGTGCTGCTGACCTTTGGTCTGCTTTCTCCGAATAAAGGGTTGGAAAATGCCATCCGGTCCCTGCCGGGGATCGTGGCCAAGCATCCGAACGTGGTCTATGTGATCGCTGGAGTGACCCATCCTCATTTGCGTATGCATGAAGGTGAGGCCTATCGCGAGATGCTTAAGGATCTGGCGAGGGAGCTCGGGGTAGCGCAGCATGTGAAGTTTGAAAATCGTTTCATGGATCTTCCCGAGCTGACGGCCTTGATCGAGGCGGCTGATATTTATCTGACGCCGTATTTGAATGAGGCTCAGATTACTTCGGGTGCGCTGTCCTACGCCTTTGGGGCGGGGAAGGCGATTGTTTCTACACCCTACTGGCATGCGCTGGAATTATTGGCGGATGATCGTGGTTTGTTAGTTCCCTTTGCTGATCCCGATGCCATGACTGAGGCGGTGAATCGGTATTTGGGCGACACCTGTCTGATGACTGCGGTGCGTAAGCGGGCCTACGAAATGGGCCGATCAATGACGTGGCCGTATGCTGCTCGAAGTTACATGGTTTCATTTGAGCGGGCCAGGCAGCAGCGTAGCGGGCGCGTGGTTTGCAGAAAGCCGGTAGAGCGTGAGTTGCCGGCATTGAACTTTACTCATATGGTGGAGATGACCAGCCACCTTGGTATCTTTCAGCACGCGGTGCATAACGTTCCTAACAACATGGAGGGGTGTTGCGCCGATGACAATGCGAGAGCATATTTGCTCTCGGTGCTGGCGGTGAATTTGGAAGGTTACGGCTTGGGTCAAAAAGAATTTTGTGCTTTGTCGGGAACCTATCTCGCCTTTCTTTGGGATGCATTTGAGCCGCGAACCAAGAGGTTCCGAAACTTTATGAGTCGGGGGCTGGAGTGGATGGAGTTAGAGGGCTCCGATGACAGCCATGCTCGGGCGATGTGGGCGGTGGGTGTCGGCGTTGAGTTGACTCGTAATTCTGGGCATCGGGGTGTTTGTGCCATGCTTTTTCACCGTGGCCTTGTGCAGTTGGGTAAGATGACATCGCCGCGCGCATGGGCATTTGGTTTGCTTGGAATTGATGCTTATTTGCGGAGCTGCCCCGGAGACCGGGAGGTGCTGCGGATGCGGCAGCGGTTGGTGACGTTATTGATGGATTTGCATCGTCATCATGCCGATGCTGATTGGCGATGGTTTGAGCCTGTGGTGGCTTATGATAATGCGCGGCTATGCCAAGCGCTGATCCAGAGTGGCATGAGTATGGGCTGCGATGAGACACTGCAAACTGGGCTCGATACCTTGCGCTGGCTCATCGAGGTGCAAACGGCAGACGGAGGTTGGTTGTCGCCGATCGGCTGTCATGGATTTTGGAAAAAAGGAGGGGAGCGGGCGCAATTTGATCAACAACCGCTGGAAGCTAGTGCGATGGTGTCGGCATGTTTGCAGGCGGAGCAAGCGACGGCTGATCCTTTCTGGCCGGCTCAGGCCGACTTTTGCCTAGCGTGGTTCACAGGTTACAATGACCTCGGGCTGAAACTTTATGATGAAACCTCCGGTGGCTGCCATGATGCTTTGTTGGCGGACCATCTCAACGAAAACCAAGGCGCTGAGTCCACGATCATTTTCCATTTGGCATTGGTTGAAATGAGGCTGGCTTGGCAGAAAAAAAGAAAGGAATAGAAAATGAAAACGGTCAATATCCACCCCACGAACATCGAGCTGTTGCCCGATGACACTCGCGTTTTAGTGCGGCCTTTTAATCCCGACCCCGAGCGTTGGGTGCATATTATTAATCGTGTCCTTGCGATGAGTGAGGAGGATGTCGTGCAGGAATTGAAAAACACACGGGCGGACTTTGGGACTCGGCATAAGGGGATTCGGAAGGTGTGGTCGCGGAGGTTTGAGCAGATTGCAGATCATATTCCCGGTGCCGCAAATCTATCAAAAGAGCGACAGCGTTATTTTGGGGCGTTGTTTTCTCACGAGTATTCGTTAGAAGCTGCGGCGTTGTTTAATCCATCGATCGTGCCTCATTTGGATCAGTCCGGCCTGAAGGAGGGTGAAATGCGTTTTATCATGAGTCTGCGGGCTACGGGTGAGGGGCATATTTCATCGATCACATTTCGGACAGGAGTGATCGATGCCGAGCATGGGGTGCATCTGGATGAGGTGTCAGGATTTGTGGTCTCCCCTGAGCGAGTGACCAATCCGGTGTTTCGGAAGGCGATGTTTATTCATAAGCTGCGCGCATTAAAAATGGATGAAGCCTGTTTGCAGCCGGTTCTCGATAAGTTAGGGCCGCTGATCACTCTGGATGATCTGATGGAGGCGATTCGGACGACGATTACCTGCCATCCTCATACGGATGATGAAGATCATGTGGTGAAGCGGGTCCATTGGCTGGCCGAGGCCAATTACGATATCGAGTTTTCGGAGGATACCCCGATCTCTGAGCGTATTGTGTTTCCTGTTTCGACCAATGAGAGCAACGGTATCGAAGACGCGCGGTTTGTCAGATTTGTCGACGATGATGGCACGGTGACTTACTTTGGCACTTACACGGCTTACAATGGCCGGATGATTTTACCTCAACTGATGGAGACTCAGGATTTTCTCTACTTCCGGGCGAGGGTGCTGCACGGGCCTGCTGTGAAAAACAAGGGCATGGCTCTCTTTCCTCGGAAAATTTCGGGATGTTACGCCATGCTTTCGCGGATGGATGATGAAAACCTCTTTTTGATGTACGCTGAGGATTTGCACTACTGGTCGGACCCCGTGCTCATCAGGGAGCCTGAGTATCCATGGGAGTTTATCAAGATTGGCAACTGCGGTTCACCTTTGGAAACTCCCGAGGGATGGCTGGTGATTACCCATGGTGTGGGGGCGATGCGGCAGTATTGTCTCGGGGCCATCCTCTTGGATCTTGATGACCCCACTAAGGTGATTGGCGCTTTGAAAGAGCCTCTTCTGAAGCCGGAAGGTGATGGCCGTGAGGGCTATGTGCCTAACGTTGTCTATAGCTGTGGCGCGATGATTCACGGTGATCGGCTGATCCTGCCCTACGCTAAAAGTGACACCCTGACCACGGTGTGCACGGTGGATATGAAGGAGCTTCTTGCTGCGATGAAGTAGCGGCAAGGGGGGGGGCGCTCTGGTTGATGTCTGCGCCGCAGGCTATTAGCCTCTAGCGTCTGAGCTTTGGGGTGAGAGCGCGTTCGATATCGTTGTCGCGGGCCTCTTCAAGCTTCTCTTTGAGTTGGGCTTTGAATTGTTTGACGATTTGCTGATACTCGGGGCCTTGGCTATTGAATTTTTCTGTCCATGAAGCGGGATCGTCAGCACCATCAGATCCTTTGACGATGCCGGCGGGGACAGCCATGTGGTAAATCTTGCTCACACGGGCGGTGTAGTAGCCGTTATTTTTGAAGTGTTGCGACCACGTGGCGCGGGGCCCGATCTTTTTTTCTTCCGCTGACATAGCCAAACACACGTGACCCGTGCGGGTAGTAACCCTACATCAACGAGGCTCTGGAAGGACCGCAAACGGGTTACGTTCGGAACGTGTAATATTTTTCGACGGAAAGTGATGTTTGTGGATTGGTGTGGGGATTGACTTGATTAAATGCCATGTTCATCTCATGGCTTATTCTGTCGTGGCAGGGTTAATGGCTCTGGTGAATTTCGCGGCGTGATCGATAAAAGTGGTTGCTATCGATCAAAAAATAAGATTTTATGATCGATAAAAGAAAGGCAAACGCTCTTGAAGTGGAACTGGGAACAGGGAAAATGGCCGAATTTTCGGTATGACGAAGCGCAGGTAACACGTCTGGAACACCTTCCCGGTGTCCACTCTCACAGAAGCCAATAAAGCCGACCTCACCCGATGTGCGGAAGATATCCTACTCGCCCGCGAATCACATTTACCCGCCACCATCGCGGATCTTTACAAGCCGGATACGATGCCCGAGAACCTCCGCCACCCCACGAGCGCAACGACGAAGTCCTCGAACGCATCTACATCGGACGCCGATTCAAAAACGATACCGAACGCCTAGAAAAACTCTTCGAACTCTACACGAAGATGACCACAGAAGTGGTGAAATAGTCCCCATTTCCAACTCCCTCGAATTCGAGGGAGTTGGAAAGTAAACAAGACTTATAGCCTCCTACGCCACCATGAAAAAATCCGCCAATGCCAGCCTTCAAGTCCAAGGCACATCCGTAAAGATCCATTCTCACCATGGTGAAGACTACATTTGCCTCACGGATATGATTCATGCTAAAGAGGGATACTTTTTATTTCAGACTGGCTTCGCAACCGCAATACGGTCGATTTTCTTAGCATTGGGGAAACCGTTTACAACTCAAAGTTTAATTCCGGCGAATCTGCCATAATTAGATCGCAAGTCGGTTTAAACAGCTACAATTAAGCGTGAAAGAATGGGTGAGTAAAACCAATGCTCTCGGCATAATAGCCAAAGCAGGACGCTACGGCGGCAATTATGCTCACATGAATCTCCCTCAGCCTGATCGCCTCACCAAGCTCAACGCCATCGCCATCCGCCAAATGAAAACCCTTACCTCCGCCCACCAGCTCAAACTGCCTGAGTAAGAGTCACACTCAACTCACTCACATATTATGATCACAAAATTATCCATTAATCAGGTCGCAAGCTATGAGACCGAAGCTCTTTTGAAAACAGAGGCCCCCATTAACCTGATATACGGATTGAACGGGTCTGGAAAAACTACAATCTCGAATTACCTCAAATCCCAGCAAAACGATTCACAGAATGATCTCTATGCAAATTGCACGACTGAGCCCAGTGACTATAATGGTGATACTTTATGTGTCTACAACCAAGAATTTATCGATGAGGTCTTCTTCAATCAAGATATTCAAAAAGGCATATTTACCCTATCAAAACAAAACAAGGATATTGAGAATCAACTTACTCAGAAAAACAAAGATCAAGACCGACTTGCAGAGGAAGAAAAGGAACTCAACACTAATCTCGAAACTAAAAATAGGGAAATTACCAATCTAACGATCAAAACGCAAGGCATCTGCTTTAAGATAAAGCAGCAGCACACAGGAGGTGATCGAATCCTAGATGAAGCTGATTTTCTAAAGGGATTCAAACAGAAAGCCCCTCTGTTGAGTCATCTTCTAACTCTGCAAAAAACTGACGAAGGCAGAAAC
>Ga0256845_1002567_pt1 | contig 13004 bp, 14 predicted proteins | sample RiftiametaG_FD_189101 | JGI IMG/M metagenome (GOLD analysis project Ga0256845, IMG submission 189101) | Tube worm associated microbial communities from hydrothermal vent at the East Pacific Rise, Pacific Ocean - Riftia | ecosystem: Host-associated > Annelida > Integument > Unclassified ... | reverse complement strand
GGACATTTTGCAAGTTCTAAAATGTCCCGTATTATTTGGACGGTATTGTATCTTCTTTTCTTCCTTTATTTTGCAACTGCTTGGTGGCAATGGATACTCTTACCTATTATTGTACTAATGGCTCCCGTACACGGAGTGATCATTAATTGGTTCGCGCATATCTATGGTTACGTTAATTTTAAATTAGAAGATACTTCTAAAAACCTTTTACCTTTCGATTTCTTAATGATGGGAGAGGCTTACCACAACAATCACCATAAATATGGATCTAGAGCCAACTTTGGTGGAGTACGGTGGCATGAAATTGACCCTACGTATTATATTATGAAAGTTTTGAACGCTGTAGGAGTGATAAAATTGAAGTAGGCTTAGGTTTCTCGTCTTCTCGTCTTCTCGACAGGCTCGAAGTCCGAGAAGTCCGAGAGTAAACGAACCTCGAGCTTGTCGAGAGGGAAGTCCACGAAGTCATCAGTCATCAGTCATCAGTCATCAGTTATGTCGGTCATGTCGGTCATGTCGGTCATCGAGCTTGCCGAGATGCCGACAGGAGAGTTCCTTCAACAACACAACATCCCCACTTATCAACGCTTTTTTCTTTGCTTGACTCCAGTTCTGTACTTGTTTCTCCCGGTAAAATGCTTTATCAATACGGTTGAATTCTTCGAAGTACACCAATTCTACGGGAGGATGTTTTGTTGTATAATTCGCACCATTCCCACTTTGGTGTTGCGCTAATCTTCTCTCTAAATACTTGGTGCTTCCTGTGTAGAATGTTCCATTCCCACACAATAATATATACATATATCCTTTCATCGTGAATCGTTTTGATTGGTTGGTCTTATTTAAGATACAAATAAATAGGAGAAGTATTTCTTGGATGGTTTATTTATTGTTCTTGTTTTTGTTCTCTTCCTTCTCGACAGGCTCGAAGTCCGCGAAGTCATCAATCATCAGTCCTCTCGGTCATCGAGCTTGTCGAGATGCCGAGATGCACATCATGTTAGATGCACATCAAAATGTTTGGGATGGAATTCCAGCTTTTGTATCGGGAAAAGATGAGTTTTACAACAAATTAGCTTTCATTATACAGCTAGGACAAAAACAAAAGGTGGTAAACACAGGAATCACTTTAAACAAGAAATCAGTGATCGATACTTCTGCGGTTCTTTGTACTAAAATATTGAATGCTTTAAAGAGTTACGGGGCTTATTCGAAAAATGCCATCTTGTTTGAAAGAGCAAGGGTAGGGATAATAAAAATACGCATTGGGGCGCATTCGGTACTGCTTGCTCGTATGACTGAAGTGGCGAACTCGGGGCAAATTATATCACTATATTGGAAGATTACGGCATAGTGCCCGCAGATCTGCAAGCGTTGAATGATTCGTTGAATGATTTCAGAAATATCATTGTTGCTCCTCGTATCGCAATTACGCAAAGGAAACAGATTACCGCAGAAATTGAAGATAAAATCAGAGACATTGATGACCTCTTCCGTTTTCGCTTAGATCCTTTGGTGAAAGTGCTCAAATTCAGCAATACACGATTCAGCGGCGAATACTTCAATACGCGCTTGATTATTGAAAATAGCGCGAGACATAGTAGTAGCGAAAATACCGAACGCGAACTGCCCAGAGATAATCGAAGCGACGACGAATTCGGATTAGGTAATATTGCCTGAAGGATGGCCCTTTACGAAAGTAAGGGGCTTTTTTTGTGGGTTAAAAATTAGCTAATTTATCTTTTTTAAAGATCTTACGATAAGTATCGTAAATAAAGCTTAATTTTTTTTCATCATTTGGATAATCCCAATACCATTTAGGTTCGAGATTAATTATTTCATCAAATTCGTCAACAGATATACTTAGTTTCTTTGCGATAAAAATTTTTTCACGAGATACAACATCATCTTTATATGGCACATTCTGTAGTATTTCTAAAGCTTCGTCCCTGCTAATTTCTCCAGTACAAATCTGAGTAGATAGTGTAGCTCTTCTATAATCAATGCCAAACTTATTAAACAGATAGTAAGATTGGATAAACCCTGTGTATTTTGATTCGTAGTGCTTTCCTCCATAATCTTTCCAACCCAATTCTTTTTTCAAGAATTCTTTGGTTTCATCTTTTTTGTATGGAACAAAATTTAAGATATAATCAATCTTAATTCCTCTAAAAACTTTATAATAAAACTCTTTCAAAAAACCAAAAGTTGGAAATTTAGTTATTGAAATTGAGCCAAATGTACGTGTGATAAATTTGAAATATGTTAAATCTTTTGCGTTATAATGCCAACTTTTAGGTAAGATACCTTCTGTAGCAAAATTACCTCCACTAATGATATGTTTCACCCCATATTTGGATGCTATTTTGTGCATCGCTGCTGGAATAGCTACATCAGTTGGAGTTTCTGCTTCTGGAACAGATGCTTTTAAAAAGGCAAGTTGAATATCCTTAAATTCTTTCCAATCAAGCACGTAACTCTCGTAATCAATATTCAGTTTATTTGCAATGTTATTAATATTTTGAACCGCTTCTTCAGAATTCCAACCATTATCCATGTGTACAGCAAGAACGCGTAGACCTTTCTCTTTTGCAATCCAAGCAACATATGAACTATCAACACCTCCACTTAGTCCAATAATACAATCGTACTCTTTTCCTTTTCCATCTTTCTTAATCTGTTGAATAAGTAATTCAAGATTTTGGTCACTTTTATCTCCTTGATAATTATGTTGAATTCTTTTGGACTTAAATTCTGTACATAAATTACATTCCCCTTTATTATCAAATGTTATTTGAGGGTCGGTAGTGTCCATTACGCAATTTGTACATTGCTGATATTTTCGTGTATTCATGTTGTCTTAATTTGAACATGCGAAATGTACGAATATTGATTATATAATTCTATTGAAACGCAATTTTTCTTTGTCAATATAATTTATTAAAACACCACGTTTACTACTCTGGTATACAAATAAACTTCCAGTAGCAAGACCATTAGCATAGCCTTTGTCGTATGCTTCAATTAGATTTGATGTACTACCACAACCACCAAGTGCAACAACAGGTATTGATAGCTTTGTACTAATCCTTTTTATTAAATCAATATCATAACCTTCCATCATTCCATCATTATCAACTGATTGGATGATGATTTCTCCTACACCCAATTCTTCCATCTTTTTTGCATAATCAATGGGGGATAATTTATGGTATTTGTTCATTGAATTTTGTAGAACTTTTTCTCCTTTAAACAAAGTCTTTTTTACATCAATGCATACAATAATAGTTGAAGAACCAAAAGTGTCGCAAGCATTTTTTATAAAATCAAAGTTTTTGCCTGCTTCAGAATTGATGATTACCCTTTCTGCTCCTGATTTTATAATTTTTTCAATATCAGAAAGTGTTTTTATCCCACCACCGACACTGAATGGAATGTTAGCTTCTTCTCCAACATTTTTCACGAAATCTAGAGAAATTAGCCTGCCTTCTTTCGTTGCTTCAATGTCTAAAAAAACAATCTCATCAACTTTTAAATCATTAAAGATTCTAACCGCATTAATTGGGTCTCCAATGTACTTGTGCTTTTTGAATTCTATTGATTTCACTAAAACATCATCTTTTAGTAAAAGAACAGGAATGACTCGTGGTTTGTACATGTTAAAGTGCTATAAAATTTTGAATAAGTTGTTTACCAATGTCATGGCTTTTCTCTGGATGAAATTGTACACCAAAAATGTTATCTTTAGAAAATGCAGAAGAAAAAAGTTTGCCATATTGAGTAGTACATAATGAATCCTCTTCATTTTTCATTTCTACAAAAAATGAATGAACAAAATAAAAATCACTGCTCAAAGGGATGTCTTTTAATAATGGTGATTTCTTTTCAATAGAAATGGAATTCCATCCAATATGAGGTACTTTGTAATTTAACTTATCTTTAAATGTAAATTTCTTTACTTCAGCATTTATCCACCCTAAACCTTTTACACTTCCCTCCTCACTATAATTTGTCATTAATTGCATTCCAAGACAAATACCTAAAACAGGTTTTTTATCAATTAAAATGGCTTCATTCAATGTATCAATAAGGTTTAAGTTCTTTAAATTTTTCATTGCTTGACTAAAATGTCCAACACCTGGTAGGATAATTTTGTCAGCATTCTTTATTTCATCTACTTTATTAGAAATTGAAACTTCGATATTTTCGTAATTAAATTGCTTTAAAAGTGAATTTAGGTTCCCCATACTGTAGTCAATGATAATTATTTTAGTTTTCATTTTTAAAAATGGTATTTATTAATTGGACAAGTTTTTTGTTTTGTTCAAATCTAGAGTATTGGGCGGTTTCACTAGAATTACATGAGATTGATTTCTTGCTTTTTAATTCTTCAAAATAAGAATCAATGACTTGAATTAATTGTTTGTCATCTTTTACAATATCCCCCGATTGAGTAGCTTTAAGAATATCTGCCTGAGGACAAAAGTCAGATTTATAATCAAAGTGGTAAAATCGTTTTCTAAGTTTATCTGATTCAAAATCATCTGTATAACAGAATAAAATACGACGATTTAGAGCAATGTAATCATAAATTTTAGTCCCAACTAAAGAGTAGTGGTTGAATAACAATAAGACATTCGACTTCGCTAATTTTTCTAAAACCAAATCATTTTTCATTCTAGGGTAAAAGTTGATTTTTATAAAAGGGGAAAGTGTTAAAGTATTTATAAATTGCTCAATTTCATACTGGGTGTTTATTCCATAAAAGTTTAATTCGATTATTTTATATTCAGAAGATATAGCATTCATTCTTTGTATAAATAATTTTACAGGGTTCCAAGGGGATAAAGACCCAACAAAACCTATTTTCAATATCAAATCAGTATTTTGGGGTAGTGTATTTACCTTCTCAATAGCTTGTTTATTAAAACCATTTCGTATTATAGCACACTTGACAGATGGATGTATTTTTTTAAGTTTTTCTTTTAACAAAGGAGAAACAGTTGTGTTACAGGAAGCAGTTTTAACAATTCTTTTTTCTATGGTAGCAAGAAAGGTTTTGTATATTACTTTAGTACTCATACTAAAATCTTGAGACCATAAATCTCTGTAATCTGCTATCCAAGGAATACTGTACTTCTTACTAAGTTTGTTTGCATAATGAAAAAGTACAAATGGATCTCCGGTTGCAATAATTAAATCAACTTTATTCTTAGATAAATAAGATTTGGCTGATGTGTAGATTTCTTTTTTTGACCCAATAGACAAAAAGTATTGAAAAATTTCAAAGAAAGCTGTAAATATCTTTCGAATGAGTTTATATCTTTTTATTCCATATTTTAACAACAAACGATTTGAGAAATTAGGGAAATATGGTGATAATATTAGTGTACTATTCTCGTATTCTTTTATGATTGTTTCTTCATTTTTACTTTTAGAAACATATTCAATTTCTGCAGTTTTATCATTACTCCATTGCCGAGTCAATATTACAGGATGAATGCCCAGTTTTTGAAAATCATTGTACCAACCTTGTGACCTTAATGAAGCAACAGATGTGTCAGGTGGAAAATGGTACGATATGATGAGGACTTTTTTCAATAAAGTAAAATAGATTAAAGGATTTGATAGATGTAATACTATATTTGCTAAAAATAAAAAAAAAAATGAAATCATTTTGCATTTTACTCAATGGAAGTATTAAAAATGACTCTCGTGTAATTAAAACAATTCATTCTTTATCAAAAAAATATAAAGTAGATTTATTTTATATTAATCCATCTGAGCAAGATTCTTCGAATTTTAATAAAAATGTTTCATTATTCCCCATATCAAATCCAAATGGGAGGATAAAACAAAAAATACTTGTTAATGCCCTTTTTTATAAGGAGTTTTTATATTTATCTGATGCTGTGATTCATAAAGGTAAAAGGTATGATTATGTTTGGGCGAATGATTTACCTACATTATTGCCAGCAATAAAAGTTAAAGAACATTTTAAAGGGACTCAATTGGTATATGATTCTCATGAAATATATACTGCTTCTATTAGCCAATTATTTAAGCTTGATACGGGATTTTTGAAGAGTCAAATCTTTAAAGTATTAGAAAAAAAAATGGTTAAACTGGCTTTTGAAAAAGAAAAGGAGTTTATAAAGAATGTAGATGTTTTTATAACTGTTGGAGATGCTCTACGAGATTATTTTGTTGAAGAACTTAATTACCCTAAAGCAGTTGTAATTAAAAACTGCCCTCTTTTGCAAAAGCAGATAAAAGGAAAAGATTTATTGCGTAAAAAGTTTAAACTAAAAGCTGAAGATAAAATCTTTCTTTATCAAGGAGGGATTCAATATGGAAGAGGCTTAGAAGTTGTTGTAGATGCTTTTATAGAAACACCTAATAATATCAAGTTAATAATAATTGGCGGCGGTGTATTAAAACCTAAATTAGAGTTAATTGCTCGTAGAGCTCAAAACAAAATATTTTTTATTGATACAGTACCGTACAAGGATTTATTTGACTACACAATTTCTGCTGATTATGGTCTTAATTATGTTGATAATTTGAATTTAAACACTCAATTGGCTTGTCCGAACAAACTATTTGAATATATCCAAAATGAACTTCCTATTCTTATGTCAAAGAATATAGAGAATACACGATTAAACAATAAGTATAAAATAGGTGTTTGTGGTACTATTGATAAAAAAAGTATCCTTCATACCATTGAGCAGATTGTAACTCTAGATTTAAATGAGTTTAAAGACAATTTAAGAATTGCTAAAAATGATCTAAATTGGGAAGAACAAGAAAAAATATTATTGCAGCTTTTTCAGGAATAAAATTAGCTTATTAGTATTAGCATTGAAACTATATTCTGTTTTTATTTTTAAAAATGCAAGTTTTCCTATATCTTCAAGTTGTTTGTTTTCAATAGCTTTCTTTAAGGTCTTAAGCCACTCATTATTAACTACCAAATAACTATCTTCATCATCCTTAACAATCTCTTTATTTACTGTTACAGCACTTGCAATACTTACAACCCCCAGTCCCATATATTGAATTAATTTAAAACCAGCCTTACCTTTATCCCTATTAGTATTCAATAAAGGCATAAGACCAATATCCATCTTTTTTATGTCTTCAATCTCAGTCTCCAAACTCCAAGGAATATTGTTGATTCTAAAATTTGCTTTTTTATTTTGATATGGCTTCCCAGAGATGAGAAGCAAAGAAATCGCATGTTTTTTTGCAATTTCATTGAGAGGTTCAATGATGGAGTCAATTAAAAATTGGTTCCCATTACTGCCTACCCATCCAAAAACAATTTCTTCTTTGGGTAAATTATATTTTTTAGGTTCGTATTGTTCATAATCTACACAAGTGGGTAAAACTAGAATATTTGCACTTGGGTTGATATTCAATACATATTTTTTTAGGTAATTGCTTCCTACAAAAAACTGCTGATACATTTGTAAAGATTCAGTAAATTTGCTCCCATTTTCAAATGACATTTTACCGTAGAGACTCGTTACTTCTCGTGGTTCTTTTTTAGAGTAGGCAATGTCATCATCAAAGTCTAAAATGGTATTGGGATGCATCTTTAGTAATAATTTTTCTAAAAACAAATTCCCATATTCATTGTACAACAATAATTCTCGACGAACAATAACGGTTTCATAGTTTCTTGCTTTAAGTACTTGCCAAAAACGTTTGTGTAGATATTTTGTAAGGAATTTAGAACGGTCTTTTTCCAATAATGTATAAAATTCTTCTTTGTGGGTGGCTGTTAAAATATCGACCGTGTAATTTTCCTTTTTTAATAATTCTGCCCACTTATATACGCGCCAGTGATAACCTGCATTTTCAGAAAAGAAAGTTGGCAAGTATAAAATACTATTGGGTATTTTCTTTTTAGACAAGAAGAAAGGGAGTACTTTTGATAAAAAGAGGTAGAAGTAAATAGATATGAGGAAAGTAATTTTAGACATTCAATTAAAATTTAGAATCTATTAAGCCGTAGGATCATTTTGATGAAAATAATTGGAAAATGATTTTTCATTAAAGTGTAAATAAGGTTGTTTTCATAAGTAAACCCTGTCTTATTTATTTTGTTAGTATATTCATTTATGAAGCTTTTATTACTCTTGTTTAAAGCTAAATGAATCATTAAGGATTCAAGTCTTTTGTTTATCATTTTATTACCAATATGCTTCCTTAGCATTTTATAATCATTTACATAGTTAGCATTGGTCTTTTTCCTTTTATGTAAGTTGTTTTCATGTAACCTATATTCTGCAGTAAAAACATCTACATATTTAAAATTAAATTGTTTAGAAACTCTTAACCAAAAATCATAATCTTCATAAATTAATTCTTCATCATAATGACCAACTTTATCATAAACTTCTTTTTTTATTAAGGTTGCCATTGCAGGAATAAAATTTTTAAGACATAATTCACTATATAAGTCTTTTCCTATAATTTCTGTATGCTTAGCATATTCTTTTATAAATGACTTTCCATTGTAAGGGGTATTACCTCCGAAAACTAATGCATCTGAAAAAACTACTCCAACTTTTTCATCAGTATCTATAATTTCTTTTACTAAAACTTCTGTTTTGTTAAAAGAATAGATATCATCACATGCTACCATTTGAATATACACTCCATTACAATAATTTATCGCCTCATTTAAAGTCTTACATAAACCTTGATTTTCTTCATGTGCAATAAACCGACAATCTACCTTGTTTACCTTTATCCATTCATTTATCACTTCCACAGAATTATCTGAAGAACAATCATCCATGATAATCAATTCAATGTTTTGATACGTCTGATTTTTTATAGAATCAAGACATTCTACAACAAATTTGGAATGATTGTAACAAACAGCGACAACAGAAACTAAGGGCAATTTTTCACTCATATTGATTGATTATTTCACAAATATAAGCGTAATCTTTTTCATTCATCACCGGGCTAATAGGAATACTCAATATTTCTGTATGAATTTGTTCTGTAATAGGGAAAGATAAATTATTCCATTGGTTATAAGCTTCTTGTTGATGTGGTGGAGTTGGGTAGTGTATGACCGTTTGGATATGGTTTTCAGTTAAATGTTCTTGTAGTTTTTTTCGATTCTTTGTTCTTATGGTAAACAAATGAAAAACATGATTTTCAACGTTTTCCCAAGTGGGCAATATTATTTTAGTGTTTTTGATGTGGTCTTTATAGTACAATGCTACTTTTCTTCTAGCTTCTATTTCGTTGTCTAAATACTTTAATTTCACATTTAAAATAGCTGCTTGCAATTCGTCCAACCTACTATTGATCGACTTGTATTTATTGACATACTTTTCTTGTGAACCATAGTTTCGTAGAGCGAAGATACATTTTGCAAGTTCCTCATTGTTAGTTGTTACAGCGCCACCATCACCCAAAGCACCCAAGTTTTTCCCTGGGTAGAAACTAAAACCTGAAGCGTCTCCTAAATTACCCGTTTTTTTTCCTTTGTATGTTGCTCCATGTGCTTGTGCGCTATCTTCAATGACTAATAAATGATGTTTTTTTGCAATTGTATTTATCTGATCCATGTCGCAAACTTGACCATACAAATGTACCGCCATTATTGCTTTCGTTTTGGAAGTAATGTGCTTTTCTATTTCCTTACTGTCGATATTACAGGTGTCTATGTTTGGTTCTACCAATATCGGAGTTAAGTTATTTTGAGAAATGGCTAAGATACTTGCAATATAAGTGTTCGCAGGAACGATAACTTCATCGCCATCTTGAAGTTTTCCTAATTCTTTGAAGGCTTTTAAGATAAGAATTAGCGCATCTAAACCATTTCCTACACCAATGCAATATTTTGTACCACAATAGTTGGCAAACTTATCTTCAAAAGTACTAAGTTCTTTCCCCATGATGTACCAACCAGAATCGAGTATTTTCTTTATAGCCAAATCAATTTCTGAACGGTATTGTTGATTTATTTTATGTAAGTCAAGAAATTTAATCATTTTTGTTCAACCATTTATTGTATCCAATATTTTCCCAAGGCATTCCTCTACTAAAATTTTCAGGCCAAGGATAGTGAGATTCTCCATTTTTTTTCGATTTTAAATCTCTAACATCTTTAATTCTTTTAGCGGGATTTCCAGTCACTAAACTATAATCATCGATGTTCCTCGTCACAACTGAATTCGCTCCAATAAGAACGTGCTCACCTATTGAGATGTCAGGTAGAACAACAGTACCAACTGCAATTTGAGAGTAGTCACCAATGGTTGGTCCTTTACATATATTTGATGGTGGGTGTGGGTCATTTGTTAGAACAACATAAGGGTAAATAAAAACATAGTTACCTATTTTAGATTGTTGCCCAATATGTACATTGCTATGCAGCCAACAATAATCTCCAAAATCTGAGTATCCTTGTATATCAGACAACGTGCCTACTCTGCAATTTTCACCAAAAATAGTTTTCTCTCTAATGGTAACCCTATGACCTGTAGAAAAATTTTCTCCAAATTTACTGTCGGCATAAATAATAGAATGACTTCTGATTAAGCTATTTTTAGAAATAATTGTTTCAGGATTTTTGTAATTTACATTAGAATAATAATCGTTAACAGGTTCTCCTATAATACAATTGTTTGCTATTATTGTGTTATCGCCAATAATAACATTGTCATAGATAACAGTGTCATCTCCAATTCTCACATTATCTCCGATAATCGCAGAATTACTTATTTGAACGTTTCGATTATTAAACTTCATTCTTTGTTATTTTATAAACTCTTGAAAAGTTCTGATATAATCACCTTCGTCATACTTTTCAGAAGCCAAACAGAGTAAAACAGCATTGTGCGAGAACTTAATTTCTCTCCAATAACCACAAGGAATATACAAACCAACATCTGGCGTATCTAATGTAAATTTCTGTTTATTGTTTTTTACATCTATCAAAGTAAACTCTATTACACCAGAAACCGCAACAATAAGTTGTTGAAGAGTTTTGTGGGCGTGATTTCCTCTTTCTATATGATTAGGAGTGAAATAGGTCCAATATACTCTTTTAATATCAAAAGGAATTTGATCATTTTCTTCTATAATTGAGATATATCCTAAAGAAGGTTCGCCAATTTTATTGAGTTTTATAAGTCTTGGTTTAGGCATTTCTATAGTTTATTTCTGTTTCAAAATCTAAATAGAGTATACCAGGTCGTTTTGTATTGGTATTCATTCCTAATGCTGTTATTTCGAAATTAACAATATCATTTACTGAAAATAATAAATGTTTTTGATCTTTTCCAAAAATCAAGCGAATAGTATAAATATCTTGGTTTAATAAATTGGCTGGGACAATAGATTTTATATTATAAATTCCTTTTTTAGAACTTAAATCATCAATTAATAATAGCCCTTTATGATACACCGTTGTTCCTCCAATTGAATTGATCTCTAATGTGCAATCAAGATTTATTTTATCTAAAAAATTAAAAAATTCTATTTCTATTTCAAAACCAGAATCAATGGTTATGTTTTTCCCTTTTACAGGTGTAACCCCAATTTTTAATAGCTTAATATTGTCATTCCCTAATGCAGTTTGTATATCCCACTGTTTAATAGAATTATTCTTTACAGTATTTAATAAGTAGTATTCCTCAATAGTTTCACTTGTTGTACCATTGAAAATAATAGATCCATTATTTATCAATATTGCTTTGTTACACAATTGCTTTACAGCAGTCATATTGTGGCTTACAAATATTACTGTCCGACCTTTTCCAGCTACATCTTTCATTTTCCCCAAACACTTCTTCTGAAACTCAATGTCTCCTACAGCTAAAACTTCATCGATAATTAGAATTTCAGGTTCTAAATGAGCTGCTACCGCAAAAGCCAAGCGTACATATTGACCAGAAGAATATCGTTTAACGGGTGTATCAATGAATTTACGAATACCTGAAAATGCTACAATTTCATCAAATTTAGAAGTCACTTCTTTTCGCGACATTCCTAAAATAGTCCCATTGAGGAAAATATTTTCTCGTCCAGTCAATTCAGGATGAAATCCAGTTCCAACTTCTAACAATGAAGCAACACGTCCATTTATTTCTATCCTCCCTTCTGTCGGTTTTGTAATTTGAGAAAGAATTTTCAACAATGTACTTTTACCCGCACCATTTTTACCAATAATACCAATTACGTCTCCTTTTTTTATTTCAAAAGAAACATTTTTCAATGCCCAAAAATCTTCTCCTTTTGACGATTGTTTTTTAAAAATACTGGCCAAAGTTCCCCGAAGACTTCCGTCTTTTTCTTTCCCGATGGTATATTTTTTACTTACACCTTCTATTTTTATTGCTACTTCTTCCATTATACAAAGTCTGCCATTTTATCTTCTACACTTCGAAAGTACAAAAGTCCTGTGGTAAATAATACAAAAACAACGGCAAAAGAAAGGTACATCATGTTACCAGGAGCTTCACCTCCAAGGATACTCCATCGAAAACCTTGTACAACACCAGCCATTGGGTTTAAATAATAAATGGTCATTGCCCATTTAGGAAATTGTTCCGTAGCAAGGCCAACGGGATAAGCAACAGGAGTCGCGTACAATCCAATTTGAACCATAAAGGGCACGATGTGTTGGAAGTCACGAAAACGTACTGTTAAAGCACTCAACCATATCCCAACAGCTAAAGCTGCAATCATTCCGATTAGAATAAAAACAGGGGCAAATACGATATTTCCAGAAGGTGTGAATTTATAATAAATCATTAGGACGATTAAAATCAACAATGTTATTCCAAAATCAATTAATCCTACAACTGCTTTTGAAAGAGGAATGATTAACCGAGGGAAGTAGATCTTTTGAACCATTCCTTGGGCGGAAATAATAGAGTTTCCAGAATTGGTCAATACATAAGAAAAATAAGTCCAAATACTCAAGCCTGTAATCGTGAACAACAAATGAGGCACACCGTCTGTTT
>Ga0256845_1002566_pt1 | contig 13008 bp, 8 predicted proteins | sample RiftiametaG_FD_189101 | JGI IMG/M metagenome (GOLD analysis project Ga0256845, IMG submission 189101) | Tube worm associated microbial communities from hydrothermal vent at the East Pacific Rise, Pacific Ocean - Riftia | ecosystem: Host-associated > Annelida > Integument > Unclassified ... | reverse complement strand
CAACAGCCGCTCATCACTCATAAGCACGGCCTCTCCAAGCTTTTTGGGAGGAACCTCGAGCATCAAATGGAAATGATTATCCATGATCGCGTATCCCAGCACACGCACCTCCAAACAAAAACAATAAGACACACTCATGGACAAAAACATGTTGCGCGTTGAGGTGCTAGGTGTAGGGTGCGGGTGTCATGAAAAAACGATTCCTCCCCCCTTGTGCTGAAACAGAGACGATGCGCTTGCATTGTATTACGCGCGTGGTCGATCGTGCTTTTGTGTTACAACGAAAGGAGCGTGATATGATGGTGCGGATTATTCGAAAATATGAGGCTTTTTGTGGAGTCCGGGTGCTGGCCTATTGCTGTATGACCAATCATTTGCACATCCTCGTGGAGGTGCCGCCGAAGAAAAAGGGAGCACCGGTGGAGATGTCCGATGAGCTGTTTTTGCGTAAACTTAAAGCTCTCTACAGTCCGGAGGCTTACCGGGATTGTGAATTGATGCTGAGGGGGCTACGCGAGGGACCCGCAAAATCGGATGCGGCGGCGGAGGCGTTTAAGGCGAAGTTTACCCGGAGAATGCATGATATCTCGGAGTTTATGAAGGGGGTGAAACAGAGCTTTAGCCGTTGGTTTAACAAGACTCATGGCCGGGTGGGGACTTTGTGGGAAAGTCGCTTTAAGAGTGTTTTGGTGGAGGATGGATATGCGTTGCGGATGATGACGGCATACATTGATCTCAATCCAGTGCGGGCCGGAATGGTGGAGCGTCCCGAGGATTACAAGTGGAGCTCCTACGGAGAGGCAATGCAGCCAAAGGCGAGCAAAGGTCGGGAGTTGGCGCGTTCGGGTATTTGCAGGGTGCTTGGTAAAATGGAGGAGAGGTGCGGAGGGATCGAGAAGATGTTCACTTGGGAGGATGGAGCGGCGGAGAGCTACCGGATGATGTTATTTTCTGATGGTGAAGAGGTGTTTGTGAATTGCACTGAGAGTGGTGAGGTGGGAATAAGGGTGAAAACGGTGAGGAGGGGATTCAAGCGTAAGGATGTGGAGAAGGTTTTGAGGAATGGCGGCAAATTAACCTTTGGGGAGGCTTTGAGGTGCCGAGTAAGGTATTTGAGCGACGGGCTTGCGGTGGGGAGTCGGGAATTTGTAGATGGTATTTTTGAGCAAAGTCGTGAGCGGTTTGGAGCAAAACGAGAGACAGGAGCGCGTGTGATGCGGGAAGTAGGATGGAAGGAGAAAAAATCCCGACTCTACACCCTGCGCCAGCTCAGGAAGGATGTACTGGGTTGATTGAGGCGGGCCATCTTCCATCTTGACTCTTCTATCTTACTTCTTGATCCTCCACCCATGCGCACTCTGCTCGTTGATAACTCCAATACCCGCACCAAGTTCGCCTTAGCGGACAACGAAGCATTGCTCGACTGGCGCGCGGTGGTGACCACTGCCGAGATTTCACCCGAAACTCTCAGCGAGGCTCTACTGGGCGAAACCTGGGACAACTCGATCATCAGCTCCGTGGTGCCGGATAAGGCAGTCCTCCTCGCCGACTGCCTTTCCGGAAAACCCTGCCACCTGTTGAGCTACCGCAGCAAACTCCCGATCGGAATTCAGTATCCGAAACCCGAACAAATCGGTGCCGACCGGCTAGCCAACGCCGTCGGAGCTCACATTCTCTTCGGAAGCCCCTCGATCGTGCTCGACTTCGGCACCGCCGTCACCTTCGACGTCATCGCCTCTCCCAACAAAAACCCAATCTCGAAATCAGCGAACGAGAGCACAGGAGCGCAAGAATTCTCCTACCTCGGCGGCGTCATTGCCCCCGGCCTGGCCTCCATGACCGAGGGACTGGCTCGCCGCACCGCCCTCCTCCCCCACATTCAGCTCGAAGAACCTCGCCACGCGATTGGCACCTCCACCGAGGAAGCGATGCTAGCGGGAGCAGTCTATGGATACCGTGGACTCGTCAAAGAGATCATTCAGGAACTCAAAAAAGAAATTGCCGGTGACCCCATTATCATCGCCACCGGAGGCGATTCCCCGCTGATCACTCAAGGTCTACCGGAGATTCAGCACCTCTCCCCGCTGCTGACTCTGGAAGGGCTACGCATCATCGCCGAACTCAATTTCTAGAACTCATCCGCCATATTCCACTTTCTATTTTACCTCAACTCCGTTCTCCTATTTCATCCCACCATGTCTCAAGCACCCCTTTCTCTCGGTATCGACTTCGGCGGCACATCCGTCAAAGTCGGCGTTGTCCAAGGCCAGAAAATCATCGATTTCTGCACTCCTATCCCTACCCAGGAATACGAAACGCCCTCCGAACTCATCAAAGCCATTGCAGCCAGCGTCTCCAATCTTCAGGAAAAACACCTAGGCATCGCAGCCATCGGCGTGGGTGTGCCCGGATTTGTTAATCTGGATAAAGGCCTAGTTTACCAGCTCACCAATGTACCTGGCTGGGTGCACGTCCCGCTCCGCGATCAACTCAGCGCCTTGACTGAACTTCCCTGCACGATTGAAAACGATGCTAACTGCATGGCCTACGCCGAGTGGAAACACGGCTCGGGCAAAGGCATGCACCACCTTCTCTGCCTCACACTCGGCACCGGTGTCGGCAGCGGCATCATCTCTAACGATACGCTACTCCACGGTAGCCACTCAACCGCTGGTGAACTCGGTCAAACATCCATCCATTACCGGGGACGCAAAGGAGCCTACGGCAATATGGGCGCTCTGGAAGACTACATCGGCAACAACGAAATCGCCAAAGAAGCGCAGTCGGAATATGCCCGCCAGGGTATCACCCGAAGCCTAGAGGAATGCGCACCCGCCCTGCTCACCCTCGCCGCCGAGGAGGGCGACACCATCGCCATCGACCTCTGGCGCGGCGTGGCGGAGAAATTGGCCTGCGCCATCGTCAATGCCTGCTGGCTACTCAACCCGGAAGCCATCATCATCGGCGGAGGAGTCGCCAAGGCCGGACCCTACCTCTTCGAGCCACTGGAAACGTTTATCCGCACCCAGCTCTCCACCCCATTTTACAGTCACCTTAAAATACTCCCTGCCCACTTCAGCAACGATGCCGGGATCATCGGCGCCGCCACTCTTGCGCTGGAAAATGCGAGCTCTTCTGAATAATCTAACTCTTCACCCGCGCCACATACACGGTACTCTCGGAATCTCGACCAAGAATCGGGTTTTCGAACTTCACCACGTGCGTTTCACAGGAGTCAAACACCTCATTGAGCACCTTCATGAAGCTTTTCTCTGGCGGATCATCCGACCACAAGGCGAAGATGCCTCCAGGATAAATCTGCCTCGCCATCTGACGCAGACCTTCGACCTGATAGAATGCGGCGTGCTGCTCATTGAGCAGATGAGCAGGCGAGTGATCGATATCCAACAAAATGGCGTGAAACTTCCGATCCGGCTGAGTCGAATCAAATCCAATCTCGCCTTCACTCGCCGTCCCTCGCTTAAAAAAGTCACCCAGCTCAAACCGGCAGCGCGAGTCCTCGGTTAACCCCTTGCCCAATGGCACCAATCCCTGTTCATGCCAATCAATCACTGGCTTTAAATAATCCACCACAATCAGCGAACGCACGGAATCATGCTCCAGCGCTGTCCTCGCCGTGTATCCCAGCCCCAGACCACCGACTACGACATCCAGATGATCTTTCCCAGGAAACACCTCCTCAGCCGCCGCCAGCCCGAGTGTGGAAAGCGCCTCTTCCACCACCGTAAACAAGCTCGACATCAAAAAATCCGCCCCCAGCATAATCTCGTAAACTTCCAGATTATCCAATGTCAGCATCGTCCGCCGACGCAAAATCACTTCGCCCAAAGGCGTTTGCTGATAATCCAGTTCTTCAAAACGAGGTGGCTGCTGCATGCCAACCTTGTATGAGATAACGAACAACTCCACCATCGAATAATTCTGAAAATTTTGTTAAACTTGTCCGCCATAGCTTTAGCGACGGAGGATCATCCTACGTCCCCACCGTCATATAGAGGTCCACGTGTTCCCACCCAAGATCACCGTTGACCTTTCCCCCCAAAAGGTCAAATTGCGTCCCACCCATGCTCCTTACCCAACCTACCGCTCCATTCACTACCGATGATGTGCTGAACCGCTTTCTCGATTTCACCATCGAATCCGGTATCGAGCTCTACGACCACCAGGAGGAGGGAATCCTCGAGCTTTTCGCAGGAAACAACGTCATTCTCAACACGCCCACAGGCTCAGGGAAATCCCTCGTCGCTCTGGCACTGCATTACAAATCCTGGTGCGCAGGCCGCACCTCCTACTACACAGTGCCGATCAAGGCACTGGCCAATGAGAAATTCCTCTCGCTTTGTAAAACCTTCGGCCCCGATCAAGTCGGCATGATCACCGGAGATGCCACCGTAAACCCCACCGCCCCCATCATCTGCTGCACCGCCGAGATCCTCTCAAACCTCGCCCTCCGCGAAGGCTCCAAAGCCAAGGTGGACGAGGTGATCATGGATGAGTTTCACTACTACTCAGATCACGAGCGCGGCGTGGCGTGGCAGATCCCCCTACTCACCCTTCCCCAGTCGCGCTTTCTCCTGATGTCGGCCACCATCGGCGACCCCAGCCTCTTTCAGAAAACCATCACCGATCTCACCGGAGCGGATACAGCCCTAGTGCAGTCAGATCAACGCCCCGTCCCGCTCGAGTTCACCTACTCTGAGATCCCACTCACCGAACAAGTCACTGAGCTGGTTGAAAAAAACAAAGCCCCCATCTATCTCGTCCATTTTGCCCAACGCGCCGCTGCCGAGTCTGCCCAAGCATTACTCTCCAGCAATTTCTGCTCAAAGGAGGAAAAACGCGAAATTGCCATCGCGCTCCAAGAGGCCAACTTCCGCTCTCCTTACGGCAAAGAAATCAGCAAACTCCTCCGCCACGGCATCGGCATCCACCATGCTGGCCTCCTTCCGAAATACCGCGTCCTTGTGGAAAAACTCACCCAGCGCGGCCTACTCAAAGTCATCTGCGGCACCGATACCCTCGGCGTTGGCGTCAACGTCCCGATCCGCTCCGTCCTCTTCACCCAGCTCTGCAAATACGATGGCACTGGCACAAAAACCCTCGCCGTCCGCGACTTCAAACAAATCGCAGGCCGTGCCGGTCGGCGTGGATTCGATGACATCGGCTACGTCGTCGCCCAAGCGCCCGCCCATGTGGTGGAAAATATCAAACTCGAAGCCAAAGCATCCGCCTCCGCCAAGAAAAAGAAATTTGTCAAAAAGAAGCCGCCGGAAAAAGGCTATGTCGCATGGAATGCCGATACTTTTCTCAAGCTCCAAACCTCCCTGCCCGAGCCACTGGTCTCCAGCTTCAAACTCCGCCACAACCTCATGCTCAACGTGCTCAGCCGGACCGACGAAGACGGCTGCGCCGAGCTCAAACGCCTCATTAAGATCTCTCACGAAACCGAGAAATCGAAGAAAAAAATCCGTCTCCGTGCCCGCTCGATGTTTATCGCCCTCGTCCGCGGTGGAGTGCTCACCATCATCCCACCCGCCGACCGCAAGAATAGTGCCCAAAAAGTCCAACTTCACGTTGACCTCCAGGACGACTTCACCATGAACCAAGCGCTCGGGCTCTATCTCATCGAAACCATCCCCGAGCTCGACATCGCCGCCCCCGACTACGCGCTCAACGTCATCTCACTCGTCGAATCCATCCTCGAAAGCCCCATCGCCATCCTCCGCGCCCAAGTCAACCACCTCAAAACCGAACTCATCAACGAGCTCAAAGCCGAAGGCGTGGAATACGACGCCCGCATGGATAAGTTAGAGCAGGTCACCCACCCGATGCCCGGCAAAGATTTCATCTACGACACCTTCAACGCCTTCCGACTGAAGCACCCGTGGATTGAATCAGAAAGCATCCGCCCAAAATCCATCGCCCGTGAGATGTTTGAGGACTACATGTCCTTCGAAGACTACATCCGCGCCTATAAACTCGAACGCTCCGAAGCCGTTCTCCTGCGCCACCTCAGTGACGTTTACAAAGTCCTTAGCCAGACCGTGCCACCCACGCTCAAAACCGAGGAACTGCTCGATGTCGAAGCCTACCTCAAAGAGCACCTCACCAGCGTCGACTCCAGCCTCATTGACGAGTGGGAACTCATGCGCGACCCCGACTACGTGCCCGATGAAAAACGAACCACTCCCAAGCACAAAGAAAAACCCCTCAGCCAGCAGACCAAAAAATTCACCCGCCTCGTCCGCAATCAAGTATTCACCGCGGTAAAACACCTCAGTCACGACAACATCGCCGCCTTTCTTGAACTTTTCGAACCCAACCCCGATCACCCATGGACAGCCGCCACCATCGACCAACGGCTCGATGATTACTACCAAGACCGACTCCGCATCCGGCTCGACCCCGATGCCAGAAACACCAAACATTGTCACATTGAAGAACTGCCAGAAAGCCAACAATGGCGCGTCAGCCAAACCCTCTGTGACCCTGATGAGCTGAACGACTGGTCAATCACCGTCCTCATCGACCTCAAAAAATCTGATACCCAAGATGAACCCGTCCTCATCCTTGAAAACTTCACCCCCATCGGCCAGCAAAACTAACATCCTTCACTTCACATCGAATTATCTGATTTCATGCGTGCCATCATCTCCAATACTGGCTAACGTCATTCCAGATTAACAATCAGACGCTCTCTACTCACCTCATGCAGAATCGCTATCAAATCATTCGACTCATCATCAAAGACCAACTTGGAGGAGTTTATCTAGCGAAAGATACCGAGCTTGATCGCGAGATTGTTTTTAGGAATTTCGATACCGGGAATGGTGAAATCAGCCTTTCTGACTGGGCAAAATCCTACTCACTCTTCGCCTCGAAGCTCAAGGATCTTCAGCACCCCAGCCTCATTCCCATTCATGATGCCTTAATAGAAGACGAGCACCCGATCCTTGTCTCCGAATTCATCGAAGCCGACACCATTGCCGAGCACCTTCAGAAAAGATCGCTCGGAGCCCAAGAGACGATCGACATGGCCGTCCATCTTCTCTCAGCGCTACAGGCAGCTCATAACGCCGGCATCTACCACGGCGCCATACACACAGGCTCGATCAAGCGACTTCCGTCTGAACAGGGCGGGCCCCGCTACCTCATTATCGATCTCGGCCTCAAACACCTATCCTGTATCGTTACAGGTGAGGAAGCTCACCCCGAAGACCCCATCTTGATCGCTCCCGAACTCCACGATCAAACGTCAACCGCCACGGCGCAGTCTGACATCTTTACCATCGGACAACTTTGCTACACAGTGCTCGCAGGCGGCCACCCCTTCACCAAACACTCAGCTGAGAAATGCGCCAAGCTCTACAAGGCGAACAAAATGCCGCCACTGAGTCAATTTGCAGCCAATATCCCACCCGCCCTGAGCAACTGGATTCGATCCCTCACGAATGGCTCAGCCGCACAACGCCCCGCATCCGCAGCGGAAGCACTCAAAAGCCTGCAAGCCATCGCATTGAGCTCCCCGGACAAAAAAGATCAACCCTCGCCTTCGAGCCAGCCGATCCCATCCACCCCATCCAAAAAATCAAAATGGGGACTCGTCCTCGGAGTCCTGTCCCTTCTGGCGATTTGCATCGGCCTATTCTTAACCTTTACGCCAAAGGGCCCAGAGAACCACACCGCCGAGCAACCAGAGCCTCAACCTGCACCCAGACCTGAACCTGAAGCGATCACACCAGTCACACTCACAAAACCAGCAAAAAATCACACCAGCCCAGACAAGAAAAGGTTCGAAAAAATTCTGGCTCAAAAAATAACGCCTCAGCAATCGATGGAAACCATAAAAATCGTTTCGATTGACTCCTCTCAATATTTCGATTGGGCGATTATCCCAGTCAAAAAAAATTCCAACCCATACCAATCAAAATCTCTTTATCAGCTTTTGATCACCCACGAACCCCCTGAAAACCCAACCCCATTAGACAAGGATCTCATTAATTTCACCATCAAAGAAAAAGGAAAATTCCACACCCTCTTCCCCATTCAAGCCCACATCATCTCGTCGACCAGCTCTCAAACACAAAAATGGGAAGTCAGCTTCAAAGCTCCAGCTGCTCACCAAGGTCCTCTCGAGGCTCATTTTTACATCACACAGCAAGATTGCGAACTCTCGTTCGGAATCACCTTTCCCGATCAAAAACGCATCCTAGTAGATTCTCGATCCAAAGGCCCGGGTGTCATTGAAGCCAAATTATTTTTCCCACAAATAAAACCCAATCAACTCTACCGCATCCAGGTCACCGCCACGCCTAACCATCAAAAAAAAACCTACACCACGGGTCTGCATGGCGTGTTTCTTTTTAATCCACCTACTCAGAATCAACTAGTGGACAAAGTTTCTCAAAAACACAAAAAAGCAGCTAAGAAAAAACAAACCCAGAAATCACCTGGGTTCATTCCACCCCTCCAGACTTTTACGCCTGAAAATCATTTTCACTCAGAAAAATGGTTTCATGCTGAAGGCTCGATACTCAAAATCAACGACAATGAATACTGCCTTGTTTATTCACGCTGGCTGAAAAGCAAAACCCTCAGCGCGAGAATCACCCATCCTGAAATAGCCATCGCCACCTCTCACTCTCCAACCGGCCCATGGAAACATCAAAAAACCATCCTCAAAGGACGGAAAAACCACTGGGATAAGATTGGAGTTTCACACCCCATCCTCAAAAAGTTTAAGGATAAATATTACCTCTACTACGTCTCGACCTCGGCCGATATCACCATCAAACAACTCGAAGCCGCTGCTAAAATGGGAGGTGGGAATAAAATCTGGAAAACACTCAACAACAACCGCTGCATCGGTGTCGCTCAAGCCTCGTCATACGAAGGTCCATGGAAACGTATGAGTGCACCGATCCTCAAGGCATCCCCTCCGTTTTCAGGGTTCAGCTGCTCCCCCTCCGTCACCCAATCCCCAGATGGTCAGTATCTCATCATGGTCTGCAGCACCAAAGCTAAAAAAACTGTCAGTTACATTACAAAAAGCGCCCTCCCCTATTTCTCCAACCCAACAACACTGACCACCGTCCCTGGCGAGTACTTCTCGCTTTGGTATGACCAGTCAGATAAAACCTATCATTTCATCGATAATGGCGACAACAAGAATTTCTTTTTTCTGAATGCACCAGAAAAATTAAACAAGCCGCAGAGAAGAGAATTTCCAAAACCGGCTCAATTACCACCTGACAATCCTATCAAAACAAAATCGATTAAATCCCCCAATGTTTTCACCTCGGAGGATGGCACACCTGAAGTATTCATCTTCCACTCAGAAGACCCCAAAAACGGAGGCATCTTCACCATCCCCTTCAAAAAATAAAGCCCCCCCCATTCAGTGAACCCCTCTCCCAGTATAGCTGACCTCCTCACATTCCTAACCAGTGGAGAATGGAAATCCACCTTTGCGGATACCGTTCTCGCGACCGGACACAAACTCGCACGTGCCAAACAAGTCACCCAAGCCTCTGCAGAAATCCTCGATACCGGCGATATCGAAATTGTTGCCCAAATCACCGAAAAATCAGGCGACTCTTTCGAAACCACCATCGCATTCTGGGAGGAAAACGGCTCACTCCAGCTCGACACCTCATGCTCTTGCCCCGTCAGCACAAGCTGCGTCCACGCCGCCGCCACCCTCGAGCACCTTAGCCGCCCCGGCCGACTCGACACCGCCAGCGACAACGACTCACCACCAGAATCCAAAAGCAAAGCGACACAAATTCTCAACACAGCGCCTGCAGCGCACCCCGGCCCAGAGTCCACTCAAGATGGGGTCTCCTTCCACCTCGATATCCGCCGTCGCCCAGACGACCCACGCGTCACCTGGCTACCGGAGATCTACGCCACCGCCCATGTGATTTATGGAGCGATCGAGTTCCCGCTCGACCCAGCAGGGAGAATCAAATCCCCCCGCAATCGGGCCGCTGAAATGAAGGCGCTCAACACGCTCTACGCGCTCGACCTTCTCCCCGGAGCGGAGCAACCACCCGTTTCGCTCAAAAAACTCCCCCGCATCCCCGAGCCTCTCTGGGCACCTAACACCAAGGAATGGAAACCCAAAATCTACTGGCAACGCTTCCGCCACGAAGCCGTAGCGGCACTCGAAAAACGAGGCTGGAAAGTCACAATTGCGGATAAGGTCGACCACCAACCTCTCGTCTTCAACGCCAGCACATGGCGGGCTGAAATCGTGGAAGAAGGCCGAGGATGGTTCAATCTATCAGCCGGATTCGAAGTCGGCGGAGAACATCTGGAACTCCAGCCCATCCTCGCCACTCTCGTCGAGTATAACTTTCTCGATCTCACCGAAAACATGCCTGACGATCAGGAGTTCCTCATCTTTCTCCCCGATGGCGTGCATGCGGGCCGAGGACTCAGCCTCCCCGTCGGTCGATTCCGCCGCATCCTCATTCATCTCGGTGAGCTGATGGATTTTAATTTCACGGGAAAATCCATCAAACTGCACAAAATCGAAGCCGCCACCGTCATTGAATCACTCGCAGAAGACGACCCCGCCTTCACCCCACCCGCGTCACTGGTTAATTTTTCCAACGACATTTCAAACATCCCCGAAACTCAGGCCCCCGCCACCATGAAGGCCACCCTTCGGAGCTATCAGCTCGAAGGCTTTCAATGGATGCAATTTCTCGCCGCCAATGACCTCCACGGCATCCTCGCCGATGACATGGGACTCGGGAAAACCATGCAGTCGCTCACGCATATCCTCGCAGAAAAAGAAAAAGGCAATTCCCTTCCCAACCTCATCATCGCGCCCACCAGCGTGGTCGAAAACTGGCAACGCGAAGCCGCAAAATTTGCCCCCAGCCTCAACGTCATCATCCTCCAAGGCCATGATCGGCATCGCCGATTTAGCGAACTCCCCCACTGCGATATCGCCATGACCTCCTACGCCCTGCTGCATAGGGACCTAGAACTTCTCAGCCAACAGCCCTTCCACCTCCTCATTCTCGACGAAGCCCAGCACATCAAAAACCCGGATGCCCAAGTCTCCAAAGCAGTTAGACAACTCGACGCCCAACTCCGCATCTGCCTCTCCGGCACACCCATCGAAAACCACCTCGGCGAGCTTTGGAGCCTCTTCGACTTCCTCATGCCCGACCTGCTCGGAAGCGCTGAATCCTTCCGCGAAACCTTCCGCACCCCCATCGAGCGCAATGGCAATCAAGCCCGCACCGATGCCTTAGCCCAGAAAATCGGACCTCTCATCCTACGCCGCACCAAAGACCAAGTCGCCACCGAACTTCCGCCCAAAACCCTCATCCCCCACCTCATCGAGCTCAGCACCCATGAGAAAGACCTCTACGAAACCGTCCGCTCCACCATGGACAAACACGTCAGACAAGCCCTCACCCAAAAGGGACAGCAAGCGCAAATGGTATTCCTCTCCGCCCTACTCAAGCTCCGCCAAATCTGCTGCCACCCAGACTTGGCAAACTCCAAATACCAAACTCCAAATACCAAGGATCAGAGATCAGCTAAGTTTGACTACCTCACGGACCTGCTCACAACACTGAAGCAAGAAAACCGAAAGGTGCTTCTCTTCTCTCAATTCACATCAATGTTAGACATTATCGAGCAGTATCTCATCGAGCAGAAAACCAGCTACCTCAAACTTACCGGATCCACCAAAAACCGCCACGAACTCGTCGACATCTTCCAGCGCGGTGAAGCAGATGTCTTTCTCATCTCACTCAAAGCCGGCGGCACGGGCCTCACTTTAACTGCTGCCGATACCGTAATCCACTACGACCCTTGGTGGAATCCCGCCGCCGAAAATCAAGCCACCGACCGCGCCTATCGCATCGGCCAAGACAAACCCGTCTTCGTACACAAGCTCATCTGCCGAGGCACCGTAGAGCAACGCATCCAAACGATGCAGGAGAAAAAAAGCATCGTCGCCGACTCCATCCTCACCGCCTCACTCAGCCAGCTCAAGCTCGATGATGAGATTTTAGCCAATTTGCTAGCCCCCATCGAAACATAAGGGCCTTCGGCCCTGCTATGGAGTGGAGACTTCCAGTCTCCGACCGTCTCTATCACTCCACACCCGCCACAAGTATTCATTGGACAGGTGTATTCTCATTTAGCCACCGTGCCGCACTCGGTTTTTTCTCTCCCTCCTCATTGAGCAGAATAACCCTCATGATCCAGCAACACCTGCATCAATTGTAAAATAAGTTTTGATGAATTCGGTTTAAATTCGCATAATCAGAAAAATATATCTCCTCCATCAACTCCGCAGAGCAAGCAGCCACTGTGGCAGTGTTTTTTTCTGAACCCATGATTCCAGACGAGAAAGAAACGCCACTTGTTTTTTTAGAGTCGATTTTTGTTGGGCTATGGAAACGAGTGCCGGAATATAATCACTGGGCATTTTATCCCCGACCTCTGAAGTGAAACGCCCTATGGCAGCATCCAGCATCAGCAAACCCTCCTGTGAGGTCACTTTCCCCGACCGCAACAATACAAGCACATCCTCCGGTGATAATTCATCCGTAAAAACCGACAGCTTCTTTAGGTAGACTGACACTCCACCAAGGTTGATCATATCTTTTTTAAAGTTGGAATCGTCATCTTCATAACCAACGGCACTTTCGAGCACCACGGCGTATTTTTTAAGAAACCCATCCATCGAGAAAGAAGTTACGAGTATTAACAAAGATTGTTTTTAGTTGTCAGCTATTAGGCGAATTCTCAGAAACCATAGAATTGATTTGACACGGAGGCAAGCCAAACACGGAGTGCGGATAGCTTGCTTCCAATTTCTCGACATAACACCTAACCCAAGTTGAGCTTCGATAGACAGTCGGGGACTGGAAGTCCCCACTCCATATTATCACTCCAACAACTCCCTCATTTCATCTTGCGTCAACCCACTCATCATCGGCGCAGCTTCATCGG
>Ga0256845_1002565_pt1 | contig 13011 bp, 7 predicted proteins | sample RiftiametaG_FD_189101 | JGI IMG/M metagenome (GOLD analysis project Ga0256845, IMG submission 189101) | Tube worm associated microbial communities from hydrothermal vent at the East Pacific Rise, Pacific Ocean - Riftia | ecosystem: Host-associated > Annelida > Integument > Unclassified ... | reverse complement strand
GACCCGCCAAGTGCCGTAAGGCAGTCGCGCCTGGGCCCCGCGGATAATCACGGGGATGACCGTCGCCTCGGCCTCCAGGGCCATCACGACGGCGCCCTTTTTGTAGGGCTGGAGGGTGCCGTCGGGACTGCGGCGGCCTTCGATCGAGATGATGTAGGTATCGCCCCTGCGGAGATCTTGGATCGCCCGGAGGATGGCCCTCTTCGCCTGCTTTGGCCGCTGGCGGATGATGACGCGAGCGCCCATGGCGACGCTTGACCAGCCGAAAATGGGAAGCAATGCGTATTCGAAATTGACGATGACCCGGTAGGGTCGGGGAACTAGCCACGGCAGGAGGAAGGTCTCGATGAGGCTGGTCTGGTTGAGACAGATAAAGACATAGGGCGGATCGCTGTAGTCCTCGCAGTTATCATCGCGGAGGCTGACACGGAGGCCAAAGATGCGGTGGGCGAGCTCGCACGTACGATGCACGATCTGCAGAGCGCCTACCGGTGCGACGAAGCGAACGAGCGAGGCTGCGCTCAGACCCAGGGCGGTGGTCGTCAGGCTTGTGGCCCAGCGCAGCGCGCTACGGCCCGCGCTCGGGGATGGAGGATCCTGCGACATGCGGAGGGCAGGATAACCGGCTCTTCTGTTTTTGAGGGGATGGTGTTGGTCTCGGGAGGAGCGCTGTTAGAGTGCACATTTCAGATGTGGAGGACGGGCGGAGTAACTGTCGAACTGTCATAATTGTGAGGCATTGTACACATATGATGAATCGAGACAAAATTCGTCGGCCTCGTGGCCGAGACGCCCGTAGGGACTCAGAACGGCCTCGTAGACGTTCTATCTCCGCTCATGAGAGATCTCCTGTCGTTCTCGTAAGAATCTTCGGAGCCGGATAGTGTATGCGAATCATCGATGTGAGAGGGCGTGCTCGATGTTAGTTGTTGCCGATACGTCACTATCGAGATGCCTGCATAGTTGATGCTCGCCGGATCATCGACGCGAGTACAGGTATTCTGCCGTATTCGGGCGAACATGCTGGCCGGACGGTGTTTTGCCGCGACGGATCGAATCTGTATGGGAGCGAGGCACCGGCTGGCCGTCTCTCTTGTCTGCCGAATGCCGGTTCAGGGGCCATGTGTGTTGAATAGGGACGGGCGGCCCTGTACTCGTACATGCTCGCTGTGCTTCTATGATCTTCGATTTGGGGCCTTCGTGGCCTCGTGAACGGAAATGCTACAGGTTCGGCCACCTGGGGAATAATGGCGCGGACAGAGGATGGTATGAGTGTGAATAAAATTGTGAATAATGAACGTTTTGCTCCAATCGTTTGCTCCTTTATCGCGGCGATCGCTCTCGCGGGTTGCTCGGGGGATGACAGTGCCACGGGTGGCAGCACCACCGGTGAGACGACGATGACGACGACGACCACCACGGGTGGCGAGACGACGACGACGACGACGGGCATGACGACGGTCGAGACCACGGGAATGGTTGAGATGCCGGTCTGTGGCGATGGTCTGGTGAGCGAGGGCGAGGATTGCGATAACGGGGAGATGAACGGCTCCGATGGCATCTGCTCTGAGGACTGCAAGGAGGTTGTCGCGATGTGCGGGGATGGGGTGCTCTCCGGCTCCGAGGAATGCGACGATGGAGAGGGCAACGGTGACGACCAAACCTGTACATCGGAGTGTCTCAACAACATCTGTGGCGATGGCAAGCAGGGCCCGGACGAGGGCTGTGATGACGGCGACGCGAATGCGGATGACGCTGCGTGTTCGACAATGTGCCAGCCTACCGGGTGTGGCGACGGCATTGTCAACGGAGGCGAGGAATGCGATAGCGGCGACGATAACGGCGACGATAAAGCCTGTACTTCGGAGTGTAAGGAAAACGTCTGTGGCGATGGCAAGCAGGGTCCCGGCGAGGCCTGCGACGACGGCAACGATGATCCAAACGACAGTTGTGACGCCTGTGTGCCGATCGAGTGTGGCGATGGCGTGCTGAACCAGGGCGAGGATTGCGACGACGGAAACGCGGAGAATACCGATAGCTGCACCAATGCATGTGCATCTGCGTCCTGCGGCGATGGCTACGTGTGGGACGACGACAGCGAGATCTGCGACGACGGCAACGCGGACAATACGGACTCTTGTACAACGCTCTGCGCCCCGCCCTCCTGCGATGACGGCATCCTGAGCGGGGATGAGGAAGATGTGCTCAGATTCGCCATAGCTAGCGAAAATCTTGATATTACGCCGAAAATTGTCTAAGGTTTTCGGGCCTGTTTTGGTTCGATTTTTGGTTCGATTCTGGATCTGTCCCAATGCCCCGGTTGACGCAACGAAGAGTCGCGCGCGCCAAAGCGCGAAAGGCCAAGTACGAACTCTCATGCTCCATCCTGACCGGATTCACGCTTCGCGTATTACCGAGCGGCAAGAAAGCCTACTACGTTCGCTATCGAGATGAACGTGGCAAGGATCGACGCTCCAGGATCGGTTCGACCAGCGAAGTCAGCTTTGCCGAAGCGGTGCAGCGCGCAACCGAGCGACTCAGCGGCTATGTAGCTCCTGTGGCGAAAGCTGCTGCGACGACGAATTGTGTGGGGGCAGTGAAGCTTGTTCGTACGGTGAACGAGCCGGTTGAAGCGCCCCTGCTTGAGCAGTTCGCCGGGCGGTTTTTGCGAGAGCATGTCGACATTCACCTCAAGGCGAAGACACAAAAGAACTACCGCCATATTTTGAAGGCTCGGTTGGTACCCGCATTTGGAAGTTGTCAGCTCGACGAGATCGAGTTTGCCGATGTCGCTCGCTTCCATGCGTCGATGTCCAACACGCCCTACATCGCGAATGCGTGCCTGCTGATCCTGAGTTCGATCTACTCTCGGGCGATCGAGTGGGGCGTTTTGGGCAGAGGCTTCATGCCGCCGACCCGCGGCGTGAAAACGTTCAAGGCCCGGGCGAGAGAGCGTTTTTTGACCCCCAAAGAGCGCGCGCGCCTCGATCGTTTTCTCGAGCAGGCGATCACCGCGAAGCCTCGACATCGGCTCGCGTGGAACGCTGTCGCCGCGATCCGGCTGCTGGCGATGACCGGCATGCGGCGCGATGAGGTGCTCAATCTGACTTGGGAGATGATCGACTACCGTCACCGCTGCTTTCGACTTCCCGACTCAAAGACGGGGGCGAAGGTCGTGCCGGTGTCCAGGCGGGTGCTGGAGTTCGTCCGCGAGTGTCGGCGTCGATGGGAAAACTGCAGCTTTGATCCGAAGCCTGCCTATGTCATCTATTCGCGTAACGGCAAGCGGCTGTGCTCGTCGTCTCTGTCGAAAACCTGGTCGCTGCGGGTACGCGATAGGATTCCGGGATTCAAGGATGTTCGCCTACACGACCTGCGCCACTCGATGGCCAGTGATGCGATCATGGCAGGTGTGCCGCTCGCGGTCGTCGGCAAGATTCTCGGTCACCGACGCGCTGAGACGACGGCTCGTTATGCACATATCGCAGATTCGGTGTTAAGCGATGCTGTCGAGAAAGTCTCGGAGGCGATGGAGCACAACCGTCGGAAGGGTCGGCGGGCGTGAGTATCAGCGCGAACACAGAGTTTGCGCTCCTCGCTCCGACGAGTGTATCGATTGTCGCCCCGGAGCGATTCATCGCCAGATCGAGCATGTCGCCTGGGGATACGGCCGGATTCGGGTGAGCCCCAGAAGCGAGGGGCGAGACGTCGGGGTGGGCGGAGAGCGTCTGTGTGGGGCGGAGAGCGTCGGGGTGGGGCGGAGAGCGTCGGGGTGGAGCCGCGGTCGGTGAAGGTTCGCTTTGGGTTGCGCTTTCGGACGTTCCCACCTCACAATGCCTCGATGTCCGAGACTAGGCTCTGGAGGGAACAGGCACCGTCTGTGCGAATCGCCGCTGTCATTCTGGGCGCGCTTGTCACGGTTACGGGCGCAGCTGCGGGCTGCAGCGGCGGCGGCTCGACGAGCGAGGGCGCTGGTACAACCGCAACGGGCGCGACCACCTCAGCCGTGACCAGCGCGAGTATCTCGGTCGCGAGCACCACTCGTGGCGTGACAGCGGGCGAGACGACGATGGGGATGACGGCGACGGCGAGCACCCCGACAACAACGGAGATGACGGAGACGACGGAGACGACGGCGACGACGGAGACGACGGGCACCGAGACCACGGGGCTGCCCGAGCTCGAGCCGGAGGCGGATATCGGCGATTACAATCGAGAGGTGTGGATTTTCATGCAGAGCCATCTGCACACCACCGGTTTCCATGACTGTGCCAACAGCCCGCTCGATCCGGGCCCCTTGCCCGACGGCGCCTGCTCTAGTTCGGAGGGGATCACGGCGTTTCTCGAGGAGGCCCTCGTCAATGACGCCTCCGATATGATCATAACGGATCACAACAACGTCGACGCGTGGTTTGATCCGGCCTTTGCTCCCCTCGCGAACGAGGGGCACACCCGCTACGCGACGCCGCTGCGGGGCAGCGAGTGGAGTAGCCACGGCGGTCATATGACCCTCCTTTTCGCCGATGAGGTCGTCAGCGACAACGACGCGGCGATCGATGCCGGCTATGTCTTCGCCGCTGGGAACCATGCGGATGTCGACGACGACGGCGTCTACGGCGGGGTCATCGACGCGGTGCATGCGGCCGACGGGCTCGTGATCATCAACCACCCGGAGCTCGCGATCCACGTCTTTCCAGAGGATGCGATGGACGCCGACGCCGTCGAGGTCGGGATCCCGCCAAATCCGCTCGACGACATCGAGGGCGGCTCGATAAGCCTTCATTCGAGCGCCGAGGCCCGGCTTTTTTGGCAGCGCCGGCTCTTTGTCGGTGATCGACTGGCGGGGACCGCGGGTGCCGATCATCACCACGGTGGTGGGGACATTCCGGGCCTCGAGGCGCCGATCTTCGGGACCGCGGTAAACCTGCTCCGCGTCGACACAGCACTCGCCGATTCCGACGTCATCGAGGCGCTCTCGGATCCCTCGGGGACCATCGATCGTCGGACTGCGATCGTCATCGACGCGCTCCGACGAGGTCATGTGATGATCGTCGAGGACGTCGACGCGGCTCGCGTCTATCTCGGTGCTGACACCGACGGCGACGGTCGATTTCACGATGCCCGCGCCGGCGATTGCATCCTTCCGGGGGACCTCGAGGGCGCCGAATTTCGTGTCCGCGTGCGCATCGCGAACCCGAGTTCCGCCTTCGGGACGACTCATTACAACTTCGAGGTCTGGGACCAGACCGACGATTCTGATCCGGGGTGGTTCGTCGAGGTCGACTACGACGAAGGTTTTCCCGAAGATCCGAGCTACGAGATCGATCCCGACGATCCCTTCGCGATCGAGTTTACGTTGCCCTACGATCCCCTGGACCGCAGCTTTCTCCGAGTCGTCCTGGTCCGCGACGTGCTTGGGCCGATCAACGATACGGACGTCGTCTCAAACCCCATCTATTACGGGGATTGGGGTGCCGAGTGCGACAATGCGAGCCCTCTCTTCTAAGATAGACCCGCCAGTGAGCAGCTGATCGAAAAGCGCATCGCGACGATGCGCAACCTCTCCCGGTACTCAGACTCAGAAAGCGGCGGTCGCGGTCGGACTCATGTGCTCAGAGCTCGGCCGATCTGCTCTGCGAACGGGCGAGCTGCTCGGGATCGGGGTGACCGTCCGAGATCGCCCGACTCACGTTGCGACTCAGATCAAAATTCAGGGAGCGGATAGTCCGCGCGAGCATCTCCTCGATCCCTTTTGCGGCCAGGACCCGCTCACTCTGCGGGCGATCCCGCCGCCATCGCCAGGCTCCTGCACGGCGCCCGCGCACCGCCGCGATCCTGTCTTTATGGGGAGTTGTGGATCTTCGGGTAAGTGCGCGCCGAGACGTCGCGCTCGGCTTCGTGCGTGTCAATCATCATATTAGACATGTACCGACCTCGACACACGTCCATGTGGCCTCATCACAATAACCCGAAGCACAGCTTTCGTTCTCACAGGGCTCCCCGAGTTCCACTAAGAGCGCACACAAACCGTTGTCACAATAGCTACTCTCGTCGCAACCCCAAAAATATTTACATAGTGATCCGGCAGGAGCTGGAGCTGTACAAACCAGTGTATCGTAATCGCAATGGAGATCCCCAGCGCAAAGACTCTCGTACAGGCCTAATTCTGGATCACACGACTCTCCGACGCCTTTATTGGCCACGCAAATATTGGTCTCCGGGTCACAGGAAGATGTAAAACTACAGAGTACACTATCTAAACAGGGTTCGCCTTTACTAGGAGGCACGGTGCAGGCTTCCCCCACACATACAAGTTCGCCAGAACATTCATCATACCAAGAGCATAGTGCACCTTCCCCTAGAGATGCAATTTCAATGCACAGATTCTCTACTCCATTGTCGTAACATGTTGCACCAGAAGCGCAGGCGGTGGACGCACAGCTCTCACCGATAGCTGCACTTGGCACACACACACCCTCGCAACATTGAGACTCACACATTTCCCATTCACATACCCCGCTGCTGCAGTGTTGCTGCACCGTACACGGCGCGCCATTCTCGCGGTCCCCGCTGAAGACACTTGTGCAGGTGAGATCATCGTCGTAGTTCGCGAAGAAAGCGTGCGTACAGGCTCCATTGCGAATGAAGTCGAGGCATTCTTCGGCTTGCTCGGGATCAAAGATAACCGATCCGTGATCGATCGACTCAGAAAGACCTGTCCTCAGACTCTGCTCGATGAGAACCCATCCATGAACGCAAGTCTCAAGCGAGAATGCAATGCCGCAACCGACAGAATATTCACAGATCGCCTCCGCTTTCGCCTTTATATAGTCATCATAGATGCCGCTATTTGCGTCTGTATCTGTGCCTGAACTCGTCTCTCCCGTACTCGTCTCTCCCGTACTCGTCTGCCCCGTGCTCGTCTCTCCCGTACTCGTCTGCCCCGTGCTGGTGCTCGTTTCGCTTGTACCTGTACCTGTGCTCGTAGCACTCCCACTGGCTGATTCTTCATCAGAGCCCGAACACCCGAGACAAGCCGATAGAAGGAGTGCGAGTGCAGGAGAGAAGTCGCCCAATCGTAGACGAGGAACGATGTTCATGTGGATATTCTAGCAGTCTTCCGCGGAGGAAACAATCTCACCGCGGCGAGCGATCAAGGCTCGTGGACTCGTCTGAGGCCGACGCCGTCATGGGCATCACCAAGGGGCGCGGATGCGATCCTGCTCAGGCAGCTTCGACCCTGCCAGCGTAGTTCGACGAGAAAGAGGGCCAGGCGAGTTCCTGGCCCAGTTAAGGGGTTTAAGCTGGGCATTTAGGCGAGGCGCCGGGTACTCGGAGGCTCGTGGAGCCTGAAGCGCTGACGGCGTACAGACGTCCCTCGAGGCCTCGGGACGCGACGCCGACGGCTGGACGCACGCCGGCATCGCTGCCAGCTCTGCAACGCCGCGACCTGTGGCATCTGCTCAGGAAGTTCGCGTGATCGGTCGGTACCCATGCGCACGCATTCGGCTCATCGCTCGCGATCGGCCTTCGACTGCGTGCGGCCGGATCCGAGGAACCCAGCGTGCGCTTGCTCCGAGTCGAGACCGCTGACCTCATGCCCTAGTCTTTGGCCTGAGTCTCCGTGCAGATACAAGTGCTCTCGAATCACTCGCCACTGATCAAGAAAGCATAAACACCAATCGAGCTGGCCCGTCGAGCTAATCTCGGCGGACCAGATCGATCTCGTGGTTAAGAGGTTAAAGCCGGGAATTTCGGCGAGGCGCCGGGTACTCGGAGGCTCGTGGAGCCTGAAGCACTGACGGCGCACTGACATCCCTTGGGGTGCACCAACCGCTCACCAGGCTCGCGGGATGCCTTCGTAAGCCTACTCACCGTCCAGGCCGGGCCTCGGGAGGCGACGTCGACGGCGGGGCGCACGAAGCCGAGCGCGACGTCTCGGGGCGCACTTACTCGAAGATCCACAACTGTCCATGAGGACAGGACGGCTTGGCAACCGGTATCAGGATCCGAGGCTCACTTCGGATGCGCCGTTAGTACGTGGCGATGATCCCAAGGCTTGATTCAGAGCACCAGCGTCGTGCAGGCGAGATCTCACGGGTCGTCACACACCCGTCTTTCGGTTTTGGCCTTGGATTGAGGTTGCGCCGGCTCGCGAGCTTCGGTCTAACGCCGGCTCGGAGGCCACCGGATGCGGCAGCCCTTCGCATGTCTTGGAGGGCTGAAGAGCAGAAAAGATCCGCCGAAATTTGGATCGAGTTTGGATCGAATTTGGATCGATTCTTGACCCCTGTCCCTCCAAACACCCACTACAAGCCCCTCAGAAGCAGTTTTTACCCGACTTCCACAAGAGCGGGGATGAGGAAGATGTCGACTGCGGCGGCTCGACCTGCAATTCCTGCTACGGCCTTTGGCAGCATCGCTGGAAAGGCACTGAGTCGGTTGCCTCGGGCACTTGGAAGAAAATTGCCGGGGCAGACGCACCTATCGTTGCCCGTGGCGGACCGATGGAGATCGAACTCAGTATATCGCTTAGCGGCGGTGGCGACTCGGCTTGCCGACCGACGATCGACGGCGAGTGGGCGGGCAAGGCCCAGGGGCTGCCCCAGGTCGCGACTTGGCACGAGGGGCGGGCGCGGACCAGCTTTGCGCCGATCCTGTGGAGCCGCGTGCGTGTCTACTACGATATCCCCGCAGGTGAGCATACCCTCGGAGTCGAGTGTCGGACGAGCTCTGGCACCCTCAAGGCCGGCCGTGCTGAGAGCACCGCTGTCGCGATCGTTCGCGAGTACGATCAGGTCAAGAACAAGATTCACCAAAAGGTTAGCCTTTCCGGCACGGCCATCGGTACCGGCGGAAATATGAAGAAGCTGGCCAACAGCGATCTTACCTTCGACTCGGTGGGAGGCGACATCGAGGTCGCGATCAGCCTGCCGATCGGAACCGGCGGTCACGCGGGTTGCCTGCCCTGGATGGACGGCAAACCGATTCCCTCGGTCGAGCAGACCTACGGCGATGCCTATTGGCACGCAGGCCTCGTCAGCACCTACAGCGGCAGCTGGACGATGTGGACCCACTCTCGACTGTATAAGGATATCAGTGCGGGCACCCACACCTTCTCGATTCGCTGCTACAACGACTCCGGTAATCTGGATATCAGCGCTTCGGACTCTGCGAGCGTGCTCCTCGTGCGCGAACTCGACAATGCCGAGGATAAGGTCTCCCAGGGGCACGACCCCTACGGTGGTGCGTGGAAGATCAACAACGGGATCGACTCGAAGTGGTATGATATGACCGAGTATCAGACCACGTTGACGGTGACGCACGGTAGCATCGAAATCACGGAGTTCACGAGCTACTATCACGTCAACGGCGGCGCTTGGTTCACCTGTCGTCCGGTGGTCAACGGTTCTTGGATCGGCACCGTTGGCGGTGAGGTCTTCAGCTCCAACGAGGAAGAGGGGGTCGCTCACCAGCCGAGCAGCAACGGCCATCACGGCATGTGGCATCGTCGTCGGATCTACACCGGCTTCCAGCCTGGAGACTATGAGATCTCACTGCAATGCCTCTCGAATGGCAATAACTTCTGGGCGGGCAACTACGGCCAGGGCACCTTCACTGTGCGTGACGTGCAGCTCTTGGGCGATGTGTAGCTAGAAGCAGTGCTTCGTACGGCGCCGCTAGAGCGGCGCTCGATGGGCCTCCGCCGAGATATTCGGCGGGGGCCCTCTCGTTCTTCGTGCTGGCATGCTGCGCATGGATAATGTCGGTGGTGAACTACTGCCTGCGCTCGCGGGTGGAGGTCCTGTGATATGAGAAGGGCAGCACGACTCGTTCCTTTGTTGTCGAGGCGCTGGTGATGAGCCGAAACACCCGCGGTGCTTCGACCGGCTCCGTAGACGCTCGATCTTCGCTCGTGAGAGATCTCAGATCTTCTCTAGTAGATCTCGAGATCCGTGTGGAACGAGGGGCGGGCGACGACCAAAAACTTTCCGGTCCTATGGCTACTCAGGGCAAGTCAACACCTTCGGTAGCTGGACGATGTGGATCCACTCGCGACTGTACAAGGATATCAGCGCGGGTACCCACACCTTCGAAATTCGCTGTAATAATTACGATGGTGAGCTGAAGCTCAGTGAGCTTGGCAGTGCGAGTGTGCTGCTCGTGCGCGAGCTCGACAACGCCGCGGATAAGGTCTCCCAGGGGGTCGATATCTATGGCGGTACCCTCAAAATTGTCAACGGAATCGCCGAGCACTGGTACGATATGACCGAGTATGAAACTACCTTGACAGTGTCGCACGGCAGCATCGAGATCACCGAATTCCTCGGTTATTCTGCGATCAACGACGACGCCTGGTTCACCTGTCGTCCGGTGGTCAATGGTTCTTGGGTCGGCACCGTTGGCGGTTTGGGTTTTGGCTCCGCCGAGGAGGAGGGCGTCGATCACCAGCCGTACGGCGACAAGCGCTTTGGCATCTGGCATCGCCGTCGGATCTACACAGGTTTCCAGCCCGGGGACTACACGATCTCACTAGAATGCTACTCTAACGGCGATACCTACTTTGGGGGGGGGATCGGTATCGGCACCTTTACGGCGCGCGACGTTCAGCTCTTGGGCGACATCTAGCGCATCATTTTGCTTCGTAATAGCGCTGTCAGGGCGGCGCTGCATGGGCCTCTGCCGAGACACTCGGCAGAGGCCCGATCATTTGCCGGAGGGCATGTCGGGTTCGCATGACGTTGGTCGCCCAGGCGGTAGAAAGGCCTGCTCAGAGGCCCTTGAGGGCGATGCCGAAGGCGCCGATGCACATCTCGTCGAGCGTGCCTTCGCCGGCGACCACGTCGACTGGCGCGTCCAGGCCGACCTCGGCGAGGGCCTCGACCGCCGCAGGATTGCCGAGGCTATTGTCGTAGATACACTTGAGACGGATCTTATCGCCGGACTTGAGGCGTACGGCCTCGCCGATCGGCGTGTCGTACTCGTAGAAACGCTGCCAGTCGAAGTCCCATTTGGGGGTGTGCAGCAGACAGGTCTCTTCGCCCGAGTCGCGATCGATCACGGAGACCCGCATATCAATACCGATTTTGTGCATATGGTGGGCGACTGACCAGAGGCGCGCGTCGACGGTGTCGGGGAAGGGCTGGCCGCCGTCGGACACGACCCATTCGAACTCTTCGACGTGGTTTGTAGCGCCGGCCGGGATCATCAACGGACCAGTGAGTCGTTCGCTCTCGCCGGGTTCGCCCAGGAGCTTAAAGATCGAGGTGTACTCCGGTGGCGTATCGCTCCAGCGGAAGGCCAAGCCGGTGCTGTCATCGACCTCTGTGCCGCCGCCGGTGGCGTGGTAGTGGACATTAAGGATCAACCGCGAGCCCGCTTCGATCGGGATTTTGACGCCGTCGGGGGCTTGCATCGGCAGGCTGCCGGGCACCCAGCCGCTGATAAGCTCGGCCGGGCCGTTGATGCCGGTGCCGCCGCCGCAGTCGAGCTTGACGCCGCCGGGCCAATCTGCGGACTCTGCGGTACTATCGACATAAATGAGCACGTGGTGGAGGATCGCCCGATTGCCGACGACCAGCTGCAGACCGTCGAGGAAGACGGTTTCGCTGATCCCCGGATCGATGCTCAGACAATTGAAGAAGTCGAGGGTGCTGCCCTTGGCTTCGACCGTCAGCTTGGAGGCCATCAAGGCGGTTTTTGTCGAATTTGGCAGGTCGAGCGATTGCGGCTCGGGGAGCGGCGCTGCGAGCTCTGGATCGCCCTCGGGTGCCCCGAGATCGGCCCAATCGCGGAGCATTGCTTTCTCGGCGTCGGTCAGCCGCGGATCGTGCTTGAAGCCGCTTGGCGGCTCGCAGACCTCGGTTGAGAGCGCGTGCCAGGGCGGCATCAAGCCGACGTCGGTGTTGTCGGCGATTACGGTGGCCCAGGGCCATGTCTGCTCATAGGATTCCATCGCGAAGGGGCCGATGCCGCCGGCGACATGGCAGCCGACGCACGAGCGGGTGACCAGCGGGGCGATGTCTTGATACCAATTGGGGCGAGCCGCTTCGCCGCCGGTTTCGGTGGCGGTTTCGGTGGCGGTTTCGGTGGCGTTTGTTGTGCCGGTGGCGGTGCTGTCGGTCGCGCTGCTGCTGCTGTCGGTCGCCGAGGTCTCGTCGCCGCTGCCGCTGGTGCAGGCGAGTAGCAGGCCCGAGGCGATGCCCACGGGGCGGAAAATCGAGAGTGCACGCCGAACAGAACCTACGGAGACCATCGTCTGATCTTGCACGTAGCCCCGGGTAAAGGCAAGGCGCTTGAGTGGCCGCCTGTGCGGCCACTCGGCGGGTTGTTGTGCGCCGGACGTGTGAAAGGATCGATATTGCTCGGACGTAGTGCGGACGATCCTGTCAACGAGCCCGTCGAAGCGGAGCCCTCAGAAGTCGCAGAGGAGCTCGATTTGCGTGTTTTTGTCGAGACAGGTGATGGGATTCATGAGGTTCTCGCAGTCGAGAGCGCCGAGACAGCTGAAGTAGTCTTCGACGGCGCCGGAGCACTCTGGGCTCATTGTATTGCCATAGCCGTACGCGCCCTTGCAGTTGGGCAGACAGTCGGGTTCGGCGATCATACACTCCTCGGTTTTGTCGCAGTAGGTCGTGCAGAAGGCCGGGGGCTCCTCATCGACGAAGCACTTGGGGGGCTCGCCGTTGATCTCGACGAGCGTGTCGTCGCAGGAACTCGGCTGATCGTCGAGGAAAGCGCCGAGTTCGATGCAGTCGAGGTCGGCGGCGCAGAGCAGCACATCGTCGATCGCCTCGGTGCAGACCGGGCCGAGAGCATGGAAGAACCCCGAGTAATCATAGCAGTCGAGGAGACACTCAGGATCTGTGATACCGACGCAGGTGGCGATCGCATCGCAAAACTCATCGCAGACCGGGAAATCCAGGCCGCCGGTGGTGGTGGTGTCGCCGGTGGTGGTGGTCGTGGTGTCGCCGGTGGTTGTTGTTGTTGTTGTTGTTGTCGAGCCGGCAG
>Ga0256845_1002564_pt1 | contig 13013 bp, 12 predicted proteins | sample RiftiametaG_FD_189101 | JGI IMG/M metagenome (GOLD analysis project Ga0256845, IMG submission 189101) | Tube worm associated microbial communities from hydrothermal vent at the East Pacific Rise, Pacific Ocean - Riftia | ecosystem: Host-associated > Annelida > Integument > Unclassified ... | reverse complement strand
ATCCATACAACTTGCGTCAAAAATTTTACAAACGATTCCGGCATATTGGGTGAAACGGTTCAGTCCGTCTTTGTTAAAATGGGTGATTTAATGAACACAATTCCTGAAAACCAGTTCGCGCCGTCGGAAATACCGTATTGGGAAAAAATCGCTTCCGAGACCAGGTGGGGGCAGTATATTGATGCGATTGAAAAACGGAATATTCTCCGGGCAAGTGAGTTGTGTCAGCAGAAACAGCGTGTGTTGGAAATTGGCTGTGAAGGAGGGAAATGGCTGAAACTGCTCTCATCCCAGGGGTTTGACACTCTCATCGGAACGGATATTGACTCAGCGGCGATCTCTCTCTGCCAACAAAGGCTTCCCCAGGCCCAATGTCTTTTAGTCAACCTGGATGATACCCGTCTGCCTTGTGACGATCAGAGCGTTGACCTCATGCTGGTTATGGAAATCATGCCGGTGATTCACTCCGACTGGTTTTATCGGGAAGCTCAGAGAACCCTGAGACCCGGGGGAATTGTCGTTGGAGTTGTTACGAATAAATATTCTGTGCGGGCGCTGCTCTATGAATTGTTCATCAGACCGAGAAAGCGGGACGAAGAATACCAAAGGCTCTACCGCACGATGTACAGTAAAAGTTATCGTTATTGGAAACGCATGTTCGTTGACCATGATTTCGTCGTCCTGCACGAAGAAGGCTATTGTTGGTTCCCGTTTCCGAGAACGAGTAGTTCTGTCGCCATTCCAGTGGCGACAACACTTGAAAAGATATTCGGGTTACGGAAATGTGTCACATTTGCTCCCTGGATCAATTTTATTGTGCAGAAAACATAGGTCAACCCTGGCAGGGGGCATACCCTGCCAAGGTTCGATTTCATCCTGATGAATGAGATAGACCCTGTAAGTAATTTTGAAAAACATCAGTCAAAGAATCCAATTGTCAAATTGCTCCTCAAAAATTATTTCAACACTCTGGAGGCAGCAACTTGCTCTGACCGAACCGGAGGTGAGACAGACGTTGACAGAAATTGGCTGTGGAGGCGGCTGATGTGACCGTCTGTCTCCAGGTGCTTGAACATGTCGAACATGTGGAGGAAGCCCTCTGCCGATTGCAACGTATCACCCGGCACTATTGCCTTGTAAGCGTGCCAAACGAGCCGATATGGAGTCTCCTGAATATGGTAAGAGGCAAATACATCCTGCGGGGTGGAAATACTCCAGGACACATCCACCATTGGAATCCCAGAAATTTCAGGGATGTCATCGCCCAATATTTTGACGTTGTTCATATCGCTACACCTCTGCCGTGGATTATGGTTCTGGGAAAACGGGAAACACGATGACAATTGTGAAGAGGACTCTTAGCGTTGTGAGCGTTTTGATCGTGGTTTTTTCCCTCTATTGGGTGGGAAAAGCCTTTGGTGAAACCAGTTTCGAGAACTTACGGTCTCACATTACACGACGGGATGTGGGCTGGATGTTGAGTATGATACTGCTTTTGGCGGTCGCAAAGTGGATTGCGGCTTTTGCCTGGAAACGCATTCTTGAGGGTATTACAGGAAAAAGGATGGCCTCCCTGACGAGCCAGGTGTGGTTGCGTACGAATATCGCCAAATACTTCCCGAGCAATCTTCTGCACTATGCCGGGCGGCATTATTTTTCTTCCTCCCTGGGCGTCACCCAAAAAGTTATTGGGATCGCGAATGTCCTGGAAATTCTCATCGCGTTGGTCTTGTCATCGCTTATTATGCTTGCCAGTCTCCCGTTCAGCTACCGTCAGTTATCGCTGATTTTCTCTGAATTCACGCTTCCCTGGACAGTCTATCTGCTGCTTGTTCCTGGGGGAGGACTCGTCATCATAGGTCTGGCAACAGCGTTGAAACGTTTCTGGATCCCACTTCTGGATGTTCAGACGTGGCACATAGGAAAACTCTTGACCGCCGTGTACTTACAAAGTATGTTTTTTCTGATCATGGGAACCGTGTTTTGCGTCACTACACTCCAGTTGGATGGACGTTCTTTCAATGTATCCAGCGTGTTCTATTTGATATTTGTTGCTAATATCTCATGGTTTTTAGGGTTTATTGTTCCGGGGGTTCCGGGAGGAATCGGGGTAAGGGAAGCTATCATGCTGGTTTTTCTCAAACAGCAGTACGCGATAGAAGTGGTGCTCATGAGCGCACTCCTCTTCCGCCTTATCACCATTTGCAGCGACTACGTCTCCTTTTTCAGTACGTTTCTTTATAAACACGCAGAGAGTCAGCTATGATCAGTCTGGATACACGCACGGCATGAAATTGGTCAGGTGAGTGGCGATGGCCGAACGCCTAGGAGTGTGAAAGCGAAGCTTTCGCGGTGAACGTTGGAATCTTACACGTCTGACGGCGTTTTCGGCTTAACATTCGCGCATTCGCGGCTTAATCTTTTTACACGTTACATAGGAGAAAACTGTCTGAAGAGAACGCAGCGTTCAGAAAAATATGTTATACCTCTGCGGCTCTCTGCGTACTCTGCGGTGGAATTTTCTTTTTAACCTTCACAAATAAATTAAGGAAGGCTCATTGAAATGATGAAAGAACCTATCAACTTTGCAATTATCGGCTTTGGCCGGATTGGAGCGCGTCATGCCCAACGTATTCATGAAAACCCGACAGCACGCCTGGTGGCCGTCTGCGATCAGAAAAACACGCGACTGTCAGAAGTAAGCAGTCTCTATGATGTTGATCCATACAGCAATTATCAGAACATGCTGCAACGTGATGATATTGATGTGGTCTGCGTCTGTACGCCGAATGGGCTTCACGCAGAGATGGCGATTGCGGCTGCGCAGGCCGGGAAACATATTCTCTGTGAAAAACCCATGGCGATTCATGTTGCCGAAGGAAAACAGATGATCGAAGCCGCCGAAACCAATGGCGTTCATCTGTTTGTTGTGAAACAGAATCGCTATAATCCCCCGATTGCCAAAGTGAAAGAAATTCTCAGCCAAGGAATTCTGGGGCGTATTTTTATGCTGGTCATTAATGTCTACTGGAATCGTAACGATGACTATTATGACGATTCAGACTGGAAAGGCACAAAGGCTCTGGACGGAGGAACATTATACACTCAAATGAGCCATTTCATCGATCTCATGCTCTGGTTTGGCGGCGAGGTTGAACATCTTGACATTGTCGGCACACAACGCCAGCACCATCAGATCGAGTTCGAAGATAATGGCGTGATTCTGACAAAATTTACAAACGGTGCTATTGGGTCCTTCAATTATACGGTCTGCGCTGAACAGCAGAATATGGAAGGTTCTATCACGATTATTGCTGAAAAGGGAACGGTGAAAGTCGGGGGGCAATATTTGAACACCCTGGAGTACGAAGCCATTCGTGACTATAAAATCCCGGATTTAGAAGCCTCGCGCCCGGCAAACGATTATGGAAAATACCGTGGTTCGATGTCGAATCATGATAAAGTGATTCAAAACGTGATTGATGTGCTGTTGAACAACCAACAACCCCACGTCACCGCGCTGGAAGCTCTGAAAACCGTCGAATTTATTGAAACCTGCTACCAACAGTTACAATGATGATTGCACCCACAACAAAGATTTATCCGCATGTCACGCTTGGAAACGATGTGATTATTGAAGAGTATTGCATCATTGGGGTTCCCCTGCCCGGAAAAGAGGCTGTTGAAACCCTTATTGGAGATCATGCGCATATTCGCTCGTTCACAGTAATTTACTCCGGGAACACGATCGGAACCCATTTTCAGACCGGCAATAAAGCCAATATTCGGGAGTTCAACTCGATTGGCAACCATGTGAGTATCGGTACGCTAACCGTCATCGAGCATCATGTCGAAATCGGGGATCACGTCAGGATTCATTCTCAGGCTTTCATCCCGGAATATTCCACGATACGCCATGATGCCTGGGTCGGCCCCAATGTAGTCTTCACCAACGCGAAATTTCCACGGTCTCCCACCGTGAAGGATGAACTGTCTGGTCCGATTATTGAAGAGTATGCCAAAATCGGAGCGAATGCCACTCTTTTGCCTGGTATTACAGTCGGGGAACATGCCTTGGTTGGCGCGGGCAGCGTGGTCACAAAGGACGTACCGCCAGGATGGATTGTGGCAGGCAACCCGGCAAGAGCCATGAGAGCCGTTCATTATTAACGCGTGTTCGTGACGAAACCGGAGCTGTGTCACCAAGTGGAAAAAAGTACACAGGAGTGCAAACCAGCGTTTGCTGCAAACGCTGGTTTGCACTCCTGACGGCGTTTTGTCAAAGTAGAACTTTGACGCTCAACATTTTCTACACTTTACATGGGAGACAACATGGTCAAATTTTTGGATTTACATCATCAATACACCACGATTAAAGACGACATAGACAGAGCCATCGCGGCAGTGATTCATGACGCGGCCTTTATTCACGGCAAATATGCGCGGCAATTTGAAGAGCACTTCGCAGCCTATCTACATGTCAAGCACTGTGTCGGAGTCGGAAATGGCACGGATGCGCTGGAAATTGCGATTGAAGCCCTGGATTTGCCCCCCGAAAGTGAGATCATTGTTCCGGCCAACTCATTTATTGCCTCAGCCGAAGCCGTAAGCCGAACCGGACACCACGTGGTCTTTTGCGATTGTCAGCCTGAAAATTATACGCTCTCGACTGAAGACCTCAGCCGAAAGCTCTCCGAAAAAACGAAAGCGGTTATTGCGGTCCATTTATACGGTCATCCTGTTGATATGGACGCCTTGCACACTCTTTGCCAGCCGCGACACATCAGGATCATCGAGGATTGCGCCCAGGCGCATGGCGCGGAATATAAGGGAACACGGGTCGGAACCCTGGGGGATATTGGAACGTTCAGCTTTTATCCGGGGAAAAATCTCGGAGCCTATGGAGATGCGGGAGCTATTGTGACGAATGATGAAGCCTTGGCCCGACGGTGTCGCATGATTGCCAATCACGGACGAATCACCAAATACGATCATGAATTTGAAGGCCGGAATTCACGATTGGACGGTCTCCAGGCCGCGATTTTATCAGCCAAACTCCCCCATTTAGATCGATGGATAGCAGCCCGGCGGGCAATCGCGCAGCAGTATCGGGATATGCTCCGGGAAGTCAAAGGAATCATCACGCCCCATGAAGAGGCATGGGCCAAACATGCCTATCATCTGTTTGTCATCAGAGCAGAGCAGCGGGACCATTTGCAGGAGTATCTCAAACAGCACGAGATTCAAACAGGGATTCACTATCCGATTGCATTGCCGAAACTTCAGGCTTATCGCCACTTGCATCAGACCACGAGTACTGTTATGGCAAACCAGTTCGATAGCCAGATATTGAGTTTACCAATCGGAGAGCATCTTTCTCAGGAGAATGTCGAATTTGTTGTTCAAAAATTACAAGCGTTTTACAGCCGGTAAATTCGTAAAGAGAAGAGAGGCGGGTGCAGGACTCTTCCAACAAAACGATTTTTGCACTTGACAGATTTATCTTTTCTCCCAAGAGTGCATTTGCTTGGAAATGTTCAAGAAAACCAACAGGTGCTCGTTCCCAGGCTGGAGCCTGGGAACGAGCACGAGGAACGAGGTAATTATGGCAAAAATTGGTATCGTATTTCCGGGACAAGGTTCGCAAAGCGTCGGGATGGGGAAAGACTTTTTTGACGCCCATCCGACAGCGAAACAGGTGTTTGAAGAAGCCAATGATGCGTTAGGGTTTGACGTGGCGTCATTATGTTTTGAAGGCCCTGAAGAGGAACTCAAATTAACCAAAAATACTCAGCCGGCAATTGTCACTGCCAGCATTGCTGCACTGCGGGTACTCCAGGACAATATCGCCCTCGATATGCAGTATGTAGCCGGACATAGCCTGGGAGAATACTCGGCATTAGTGTGCGCACAATCGCTTGATTTTTCCGACGCTGTCCGCACCGTGCGGAAACGAGGGGAATTTATGCAGGATGCCGTGCCGGTGGGAACCGGAACGATGGCGGCGATTATCGGCTTGGAACAAGCCAAAGTGGAAGAATTCTGCCGGCAGGTTGGGCGCGAGGATAATATTGTGACGCTTGCCAATATCAATTCGCCGGGACAATATGTGATTTCTGGTCATGTCAGTGCGGTGAACGAGGTTGTCGAGCTCGCGAAACAAGGTGGGGCAAAACGGGCGATCCCCTTAGCCGTGAGTGCCCCATTTCACTGCGCCTTAATGCGTCCGGCAGCGGAGAAATTGGAACAGGCATTACAATCAGTCACATTCAAAGACCTGTCTATTCCGCTCATTAATAATGCCGAAGCCTCTGTGTTGCGACGTGGCGCAGAAGTCAGAGACTCGCTGGTGCGTCAGATGTATAAATCGGTTGAGTGGGAAAAAACAGTCCGTCTGATGATTGAGGACGGGGTGACGACATTTATTGAAGTGGGCCCGGGGAAGGTGCTTTCTGGCTTATTAAAACGCATTGATAAAAAAATGAAGGGTTTGAATGTCAGCGATCTTAAAACCCTGGAAAAAACCCTTCAGGCCCTGCAAGGATAAGGCAAAAGGCGTAAAAGACACCTCTTTTACGCTTTGCGCCATTATGGTATGGATACAATGGAATTTGAAGGAAAGGTTGCTGTCGTTACCGGCTCCAATCAGGGCATTGGCCGAACCATTGCCCTGACATTGGCGAGAGCTGGGGCTGATATTGCGGCGGTTGATCTGTTCAAAAACGAACAGACCGATGAATTGGTGCAGGAAATTACCCAACTGGGGCGCACCTGTCTTCCGCTTCAGGCAGATGTTTCAAACGAAGAAGGTGTGAATGCTTTTATCAAAGACACTCTGGCCCGATTGCAGCGGATTGATATTCTGGTCAATAACGCCGGCATCACTAAAGATGGACTCATGCTCCGCATGAAAGCCGATGATTGGAAAAAAGTGATTGACGTAAACCTGTCAAGTATGTTTTACTGTACAAAAGCTGTTGCCCGGCCAATGTTTAAACAGCGGTCAGGGAAGATTGTCATGATCAGTTCCATTATCGGGGCAATGGGGAATGCCGGACAGGCGAACTACGCTGCCTCGAAAGCCGGAGCCATTGGGTTGATGAAGTCAGTGGCGAAAGAATTTGCCGCACGGGGCATTCGGGTCAATGCGGTTGCGCCGGGATTTATTGAATCAGCGATGACCCAAGCCTTGCCAGAAGAGGTGCGAACCGCCTATTTAGACGCGATTCCTCTCAAGGAATTTGGTAATGCTCAGGATGTTGCTGAGGCTGTAAAATTTCTGGTATCAGATCAAGCCCGCTATATCACGGGGCAGGTGCTTCATGTGAACGGCGGTTTATACATGTAATTGGTGATTTATGATTGACGATTGGCGAGGAGGTTTTTCAATCAACAACCGCCAATCCTTTTTGCACAGGAGATAAATATTATGGCAGATGTCGTAAGAATTAAAGCAATTGTCGCAGAACAGTTAGGGGTAGAAGAAGCTGAAATCACAGAGGACGCCTCATTCGTAGATGATCTCGGCGCCGATTCATTAGATACCGTCGAATTGGTGATGGCTCTTGAAGAAGAGTTCGGTATTGAAATTCCTGATGAAGATGCTGAGAAGATTGCGACGGTAAAAGACGCGATCACCTACATTGAAGAACATGAATAATCGTGGCCTATAAGCCCTTACAGAGATTCGAATCATACAAATAGCGTATGCGTCTCATTGATCGGCGATTGACGATTTAGGTTCTTTCAATTAACACTCAATGAGACGCATGTGCGCTTTCGTGTTCCGGGTTTCTATCCCTGGCGTCGATACGCTGAACACACAGATTGAATATGGCACAACAACAAGAATATGAGACCGCCGCCACGTCCTGGTGGTCGAAAATAACGTCCCTTTTCCGCGGTGGTACTCCTTCCAGACATTCCCGAGCATCCAAGACCATCCAGCCGCTGAACGATACGCTTGTCTCTCGAATTCTGCCCGAAGATTATGAGGTGCTCTACGCAAATCTGGGCTATCGTTTTCACAATAATGCCCTCCTTCGGCAAGCCTTGACCCATCGTTCGTTCATGAATGAATCCGGGAATCCTGAGATTGAGGATAACGAACGTCTGGAATTTTTTGGAGACTCTGTGCTCGGTTTTGTGATTAACGATTTTTTATATCACCATTTTCCGCAATTCCATGAAGGCGATCTCTCACGGATAAAATCTCATGTTGTCAGTGAACCCTTCCTGGCAAAAATTGCCAGAGAACTCGAAATCGGAACCTACCTGCTCTTAGGGAAAGGGGAAGCCGCCAGCGGGGGACATGAAAAAAATTCCCTCCTGTCAGACTGTTTTGAAGCGATCGTGGCCTCTGTTTATCTTGACGGAGGAATCGAAGCTGCCAGAGATTTTTTGTTACGGTGTTTTCAAAAGAAAATAGAAATTCTTGTTGAGGAACAGCACATTCTCGACCATAAATCGTTGTTCCAGGAACGCGCGCAGGAGCTTTTCAAATGTACGCCTCGTTATAAGCTTCGCGGAATTACCGGCCCGGAACACGATAAGACCTTTGAGATTGAACTGTTTATCAAGCACGAGGTCTTTAGTGTTGGGACGGGGAAAAATAAAAAAGAAGCCGAGCAGGCTGCTGCAAAAGCGGCCCTGAGCAAATTGAACATCAATACCAGGGAAGATTGAGTGTGGGTTACGGGTGTGCGGGTTACGGGTTGCGGGAGTAAGTAAACACCAAACACCAAACACCAAACACCAAACACCATGCGGATTGCACTTATACACGACTGGCTGAATGGAATGCGGGGCGGCGAACGTTGTCTTGAAGCCCTGTGCGAACTTTACCCGGAGGCAGACATCTACAGCCTGTTCCATGAAAAAGGCAAGCTTTCGCCCACGATTGAAGCCATGCCCATTCAGACGAGTTTTGTGCAAAAACTCCCTTTTATCTTTAAAAAATATCGGTATTATCTTCCTCTTTTTCCGGTGGCAGCCGAACAATTTGATCTGCGGGAATATGACCTGGTGATCAGTCTGAGCCACTGCGTTGCCAATGGGGTCATTACCCGCCCCCAAACCTGCCACATTGGTTACACCTTCACCCCGATGCGATATGCCTGGGACCTGTATCATGATTATTTTGGAGGAGCGCGTTCCCACGGCTTCTCGCGCTATGTCATCCCCTATTTCATGAACTACCTCCGAATTTGGGATATTGCCGCGAGTAAACGAGTTGACCACTTTGTCGCTATTTCCCGGCATATTCAAAACCGTATTGAGAAACATTATCGTCGGTCGGCCGATGTAATTTATCCGCCGGTTGATACTCAATTTTATACTCCTGCTCCTGCTTCGCAGCCAGGAGACTTTTTTCTGATTGTGTCTGCCTTTGCGCCCTACAAAAAACTCGACCTGGCAATTGAAGCCTTTAACCACCTGAATCTGCCATTAAAAATCATTGGACAGGGACAGGACAGGAAACGCTTGCAGAGCCTGGCCAGGCCGAATATTGAGTTTCTCGGCTCTTTGCCTGATAAGGAGGTGCGCGAGCATTATCGAAAGTGCAGGGCGTTGATTTTTCCGGGGGAAGAAGATTTTGGAATCGTTCCGGTCGAAGTGCAGGCGTGTGGGCGTCCCGTGATCGCGTTTGCCAAAGGCGGCATTCTGGAAACCACTGTGCAGGATGAAACCGCTCTCTGGTTTCACGAGCAGACCCCTGACGCGCTGATCAACGCACTGCGAGTATTTGATTCCCGTTCGTTTTCTCCTGCGAAGATTCGTGAGAATGCTCTCCGTTTTGCCCGAGATCGCTTTCAGCAGGAAGTACAACAGTATGTCACTCAAAAATTAGCAACCTTCAGACCCGCATGAAAGGACATTTGTAACGCACACGCCCTTGTTACCCGGATGGGTAGTGCGTGAAGAGTAAACAGGGCGGATGCTGTACATGAGAAAATGTGATGAACAAAACCCGCCTTGATCCCCAGGTCTTTAAAGTCCCGATTGATAAAATCCGCGCCGGATATTATTCTGATAAATACTTTTTACGAGTCAGTCAGATTCTTCGCAGTGAACGTCATAATCCCCACGTTCTGTACCAATTTTTCGTTCGGAAACCTGCCGTTATCGTCGGCATCGACGAGGCTCTCGCTATTTTACAGTATTGTACTGGTTACTATCGTGATGAAGAACGCGCGAACCACTTGTATCAGGAACTTCGGGAAGTGCAGTACCAATTTTATTCCGTCTCTCCGGATGGCGACGCAGAAGAACTGCTCCGGTTAAGCGCAACACGTCATAGCATCCGCCAGCAACTGAATGAATTATGGGTAAATTGTCGCGATCAAATCGAGGTGAGAGCCTTGCATGACGGCGATCAGGTCGAACCCTGGGAGCCATTCATGACCATCGAAGGGCCGCAGCAATGTTTTGCCTACCTTGAAACCGTGATGCTCGGCGTGATCGCCCGCCCCACTGCCACGGCGACCGCCACGGCAAAAGTCGTGAGAGCAGCGCGTGGGAAACCGATCCTGTTTTTCCCGGCGCGTTTCGATCATTATTGGGTGCAGGCTACCGATGGATACGCCGCGATGAAAGCCGGAGCTTTCGGGGTCAGCACAGACGCCAATGCAGACTACTGGGGGGCAGAAGGACTGGGAACCATTCCCCATGCCCTGATCGGATCATATCAAGGCTCAACCAGCGTTGCGTGTCTTGCGTTTGATCGGCAAGTCAGCGATAATGTGAACCGGATTGCCCTGGTAGACTGGGATAATGATTGTATCGGCACAACCTTAGACGTGATTAAAACGTATTACAATGAATATTATGGCGGTGGCGCCGAAGATTTTTCTCAGTGGCATAAAGTGGTCGGCCCGGGAAAACATAAACTCTGGGGGGTTCGTTTTGATACAGGTGGCTCCTTACGGGACAAATCGGTTGTGCCTCACAATGAATGGAGCCTGGGGGTATGCCCGGAACTGGTCTACCGCGCCCGACAGGTGTTTGACGAGCATGGGTTGCAGGAGTTAAAAATCCTTGTGTCTGGCGGGTTTAACGCCGAACGCATCGAATTGTTTGAAAAATTAGCCGTACCGGTTGACTCGTATGGGGTCGGTTCGAGTTTATTTCAGGAAAAAATTGACGTGACTGCCGATGTTGTGACCGTCAATGGCGAGGCATGTGCAAAAATTGGCCGGAAGGCCGGAAATTTTGATCGCCTGACGCTGGTTTCATAGCAGTGCAGAATCAGATAAAAATCATTTTGCTGCTCTCATAATCATTTGTAGGCAGAATGCAAAGGCCGTCACGCCATGTCAAGCGTTCAAAAAATTTCCTATCTCCCTCTTTCCCTGCTTGCCGACAAAATCCACGTCCTCATTGTGGGCGGGGGAAAAGCCGCCTTCATCAAAGCGAAAACCTTTGTCAGCCGGGGCTGTCGGGTCACGATTGTGGCAAAAAAGATGGGCAGCGGCTTGGCAAACCTGCACGCTGACCGCCTGACTCTCATGCACGCTCCTTATGACAGCTCGTATCTGGCGGGTTGTCATCTGGTGATTATCGCTGCGGACGATGATGCGTTGAATCACAATATTCAGCAGGATTGTGAGCAGGCGCATAAATTATACTTGACATGTCATGATTATCAGCAAGGACAATTCGTGATGCCGGTGAGGCGGGAAACAGAGCAGGCGGTTCTGGCGTTGCACACAAAATCCGGCAGTCCCCGCACCACGCTCTTTCTGGCGGAAAAACTGCAAAAAACATTGCGGGACTATGATCGCTTCATCGAATTTGTGTGCGACATCAGAAAACAGATCAAACATCGGGCTGATAAGGATGACATCATGAAGGCCGTCAATTCTGATGAATTTTTTGACCTCTTTGTACGGGGAAAACATCGTGAGTTCTGTGAACGGTATAAAATTGGGGCTTTTCAGTAAACATTCCGGAAGAGCCTGAATTTTATGTAAGTAATCTTTGTACACGACAAAAAGCGAATTGAGCCAGCACCACAATTTATTGTGGTGACAAGAGGAACGCGCCCGTTTTTTCTCCCTGCGCCCGTCTCCGGCTGCGCCCGCGCAGCCGGAGACGGGCGCAGGGGAGATGATTCTCCGGGACTCTGAACACCCCGATGAATCGGGGTGTTGGCGCAAGTGGATTCCCGGAGAATCCAATGCGTTCAACTATGTCATTACTGAAAATCGCCACACGCAAAAGCAAGTTAGCCCAAATTCAGGCGGATTTAGTCATTGAATCCCTGCGTTCCCGGTATGGGCAGGTGTGCGAAAAAGTTCTGGTGAGCACCACAGGCGATCAACTGCTGCACATCACGCTTGATAAAATCGGCGGCAAAGGATTGTTTGTCAAAGAAATCGAAACCGCCCTGTTTGAAGGCCGGGCTGATGCCGCGGTTCACAGCATGAAGGATGTCCCCCACCAATTGCCTGAGGGGTGCGAATTGGCCGCGATCCTGTTCCGCGAGGATGTGCGTGATGCGTTTATCGCCCGACATGGCGTGCGTTTTACTGAGTTGCCTTCGGGGGCCAGAATCGGCACGAGCAGCCGACGACGGGCGCAACAGTTGCAGCAACTGCGCCCGGATATTCATATTCTCCCGATTCGCGGGAACGTGCAAACCCGTCTCAGGAAACTTGAAACAGAACAACTGGACGGAACCGTGCTGGCTGTGGCAGGGCTGAAACGGCTGGGACTGGAATCGGCGATCACAGAATATTTTGAACCGGAACAGATCATTCCGGCGGCTGGTCAGGGCGCTTTGGGGCTTGAAATCTTATCGCGCCATGAACAGGCCGCTCTCCTGTGCCAACTCGACGAGCCGGAAGCGAGAATCTGCGTCGGGGCCGAACGAAGCTTTATGCGCACGCTGAATGCCGATTGCCACGCGGCTGTTGGGGCTTATGCCCGCCTTCACGGGAATACGTTACATATTATTGGAATGTTCGAGATTGGCGGAAAACTGGTGAAAAAAGAAATGACTGGAGAGGCAG
>Ga0256845_1002563_pt1 | contig 13013 bp, 10 predicted proteins | sample RiftiametaG_FD_189101 | JGI IMG/M metagenome (GOLD analysis project Ga0256845, IMG submission 189101) | Tube worm associated microbial communities from hydrothermal vent at the East Pacific Rise, Pacific Ocean - Riftia | ecosystem: Host-associated > Annelida > Integument > Unclassified ... | reverse complement strand
ACCAATTAGGAACTGGGGGATTATTTTAAATCAATTTATGATTATATTTGCTGATAGAATTAAGGAGGTGAATAATAAAGCCGATTCTTGACAAAATCGACTTTACACACTTTTTAGGATAGTGTCTTTCTAAAATACCATACACTATATCTTTACTCAAAGGTTTTGTTATAAAATCATTACATCCCGAATTTAAAGCTCTATCTCTATTTTCATTGGTAGCATATGCAGCTTGAACAATTATAGGAATTTGCATACATAATTTTTTTATCTGTTTCACAATTCCACTCCCCTCTGTTTCAAGTAATTTTAAATCTATAAAAACGATTTTAATTTCAGGATTCTTTTTACAAAACTCTATTGCTTCGATACCATTTTTTGCATGAATAATCATAAAATCTTTCAATTTTGATTTTATAAGAGTTTCTAAAAACAAATAATTAATTTCCTCATCTTCAACTATTAATATTTTATTAGTCTTTTTATATGATATTTTTCTATTATAAACAGGATTAAAAGGTATTGTAACATAAAAAACAGCACCTTTATTTTCATCTGACTCGACTTTTATTTCTCCTCCAAGTAATTCTGTGTTTTTTTTAGCTATTGATAATCCAAGTCCTAATCCGCCTAATCTGCCATTGGTTTTACCTTGAGAAAATCGATTAAAGATTATTTCTTGTTTATCTTTAGAAATACCTGTTCCTGTATCTTTAATATAAAATTGAATAAAATAGTCTTTAGTGTTATTTAAAATTTTATATCCGATTTCAATAAAGCCTTCATCTGTAAACTTTAATGCATTCTCTATAAGATTATTAAGTATTTTAATAAGTTTTGTTTCATCGGTATAAATAATACTATCTTTATCTATTAATTCTTTTTTTAAGTATAATGAAATATTTTTTTCTTTTGCTTTATTATCAAAATTTGTAAAAACTTCAAGTAATAAGTTATTGATACACACTTTTTTATTTATAACATCAACTTGTTTTATATCTAATTTTGAAATTTCAATAATATCGTCGATAATTCGCAAAAGTTGACTGCCGCTTGTGCGTATCATTTTAATAAAAAGTTTTTTATTTTCATCAGAAACATCAGGAGAATCAAGTAATTCAGAAAATCCCAAGATACCATTCATGGGAGTTCTTATTTCATGAGATAAATTCTGTAAAAATTCAGTTTTTAATCTATCACTCTCTTCTGCTTTTTCTTTGGCTTGTTTTAATTCTTCATTTAAAACAGCATATTCTTTATTTTGTCTTAATAACTCAATTTCAACTTTTTTTCTGTCGGTAATATCTCTTACTACTGCATGCAGAATTTTTTTATTCGGTTTATTTAATATTGAGGTAAGAAGAACTTCTGCAGGAAAAATTTTCCCTTTAGCTGTTTGATGTAACCACTCAAATCTGTAAGTGCCTTTCTTAAAAGCAGTAGCTATCATCTCTTCGGCTTTATCAATCGATCGTTTGCCGTCAGCTTGTTTTGAAGGCGAAACCTGTGAAGGATGAAGATTTAATAATTCTTCTTTTGTATTGTATTCAAATAATTTAAGTGTTGCTTGATTGCAATCTATAAACAATTCGTTTTGAATAATCATTATTGCATCACCTGATTTTTCAAATAGCTCCTTAAAACGTTTCTCATTTTCGGTAGCATTTATCTTCTCTTGCAAAAGTTCATTATTAACTATTTTTAATTCTTCTGATTTCTCTTTCAATTCTTTAAAAGCAGCTTTAAGAGCTATTTCAGATATTTTTAATTCTCTGTTTTTAGATAAAATATCTTTTTGAGATTGTTTTCGTTGGGTTATATCTCTAAAAGCAGCAACTCTTATGTTATTCTTTCTTAAATAATCTATATTTTTTGCTTCTATCTCTAAAAAAAAGGTTGTCCCGTCTTTTCTTATGCCTTCTACCTCATAAGGTAATACATATTCTTTCTTTATATTTTCATTAACAATTTTATGATACTCTTTTTTTATTAATAATTCGGTAAGATTTCTACCTATAAGTTCATTTTTTTTATAACCGAACATATTTGCAAAAGCCAAGTTAACATCAATTGCTATTGTATCTTTATGAATAACAATACCTTCAAATGTTAAATCCCAAAAATATTTATACTTATTTATTGATGTAACATCCGAAAGCAACATATTATCTCCATTTATATCCGTTTTCTCTAATTCTTTAATACGTTTTTTTAATTGGTCATATTTTTTTTTTAGTTCACTGTATGTTAAATCGGATTTCATATTTTAAAATAAATTTCTTGAGGGATAATTTTTATTTTTGTTAAATTACTTAAAAAAGTGTAAAAAAACAATCATTATATTTATTATAAGAATAGTAATTTCTAAAATTATAGATTCATAATAGTTAAAATATACTCTTATTTTACATATCTTAAAATATAAATAAACATTAATCTATCACTTTCTAATTATACTTAATCGAATACTAAATAGCAAGCCTGTTAAAATAAAGTTTTTATACATTTGGATTGTTACAATATTATCATGAAATTGTTTTTAATACATAACTAACTAAAATTTATTATAATGAGAAAAATTAAATTATTTTACGGATTAACTTTTTTATTTATTATTTCATTATCCGGATGTAATATATTTGATGATGATACTACTACCATTGATGATGAAATAAAGTCAGAAATAACGGATAATATTACCGAAAGCGTTACATGGAAAGAAGGTAGTACTATTATAATTGGCGGAGGTATTCGCGTAGGAGGTTCTCAAACTGTTGTTATTACCATTGAACCGGGTGTTACTGTAAAATTCGCCGAAGGTGCATATCTTGATTTTGCATATAGGGATAATACTTATGCCACAATTATAGCAAAAGGAACTAAAGATAAACCTATCAGATTCACATCAAACAGCCCTTCGCCTTCGGCAGGAAACTGGAAAGGTTTAAATTTTTATAAAGGTGCTGTAAATTGTGAATTTGATAATTGTATTTTTGAATATGGTGGTTCTAATAACTCTTACGGAAATATTTATATTGAAGAAACTGCTGTTGCTATAACAAATTGCCAATTTTTAAATTCAGCATCAACAGGCATTATTTTAAAAGAGAATGGTAATTTTTCTGCCTTTACAGGAAATACATTTACTGCTATGCACAACTATCCTGTTTCAATTTATCCAAACGGAATTTCGTCAATGGGTTCGGGGAATATCTATGAGCAGGGAGCTTCAATTTATGTTGATGCAGATAACAATTTAACTCAATCGGGTAGTTTTACTTGGAAAAACCAAGGTATTCCTTTTGTTTTCGATGGCGGACTTCGTGCCGGAACAAAAAATTCACAAGGAATGCAACTAACCATTGAACCCGGTATGGTAATTCGTTTTACCGAAAGTTCATATATTGATTTTTCATATAGTGACGATGAATATGCTACCGTTATTGCGAAAGGAACAGCCGACAATCACATTGTTTTCACAAGCAACAGTCCCTCGCAAGCTGCAGGCGATTGGAAAAGTTTAAACTTTTACAAAGGTGCGGTAAATTGTGAATTTGAATATTGCGATTTTAAATACGGTGGAGCTTATGAATATCACGGTATGGTTTATATTGAAGATAAAGTGTCGTTTAAAAATTGTAGTTTCACAAACAGTAAATCTTACGGAATAAGACTTGACGAAACCGGTGAGTTTTCTGCTTTTACAAATAACAGTTTTTCAAATCATCAAACAGCTCCCGTATATATTTATCCTAATGCCGTTACAACAATGGGAACAAGTAACTCATTTGAGTCCGGTTCTATGATTGTAGTGTATGCAAGTGCCAATTTAGATAAAAGTGGTAATCATACTTGGCTTAATCAAGGTGTTCCTTACAGAATGTCGGGACAAATGAGAGTAGGAAGCACCAACGGAACTACATTGACAATAAATGCAGGAACAGTATTAGCATTTGAAAGCGGCTCGGGTATTGAAGTTGCTTACTGGGATGAAAACACAGGAAAACTTATTTGTAATGGTGAGATTGATAATATTGTTACTTTTACATCAGTATCACCTTCACCTCAAAAAGGCGATTGGAAAGGAATATATTTCAATAAAAATGTAGCAGATTCAAAATTAAATTATTGTCTTATTGATTATGCCGGTTCAAATGAATATAACGGAGCTGTAAGTCTTGATGATTCGGGAAATAATACTATCACAATTTCAAATTCTACAATATCACACTCAGCATCATACGGCATTACTGTTGACAATAACTCTTCGGTTGATTACAGTACTGTTACCTTTATTGACAACGACGGTGAAGATTACCATGTAAGATAAAATTTATATTTATAACAATTTTAACAGACCTAACCGGTTTTAAATCAAAAATAAATACATTAAACCTGTTAGGTCTTTGTTTTTTATCATTAATCAAATAAACAAAAACCCATGAAAATCTTAAAAGTCAAAACACTCTTTAAAACATTATCCCTGTTTGCTATAATTACTCTTTTGGCAAGTTGCAACAATAAACAAAATGAAAAAATTAAAATTCCTGCCGAATTGCAAAATAACAAAGAAGTTGTTGCTTATATTAAAGCAATGGAAAAAACATCGAATAAGTTAACAAACTTAACAAATTCCCTTATTAAAGAAACCGGAGGAAAAGATATTGATAATTCGGATGATTTAACGGCAATGCAAATGTTAAAGTTAGGAAAGCTGGCTTTACAAATGAGTAGTGTAGCATCTAAAATGGAAGAGTATCAAGCTCAACGACCAAGTATTGATTCATTATTAACTCCAAAGCAAATACTTTTATTGGATTCTGTATGTAATGTTATAGAAGCTAATTCAATGAAAATTGATACAAGTCTGCTTAAATTCAGTAAAGAAGAAATGTCAGCTGTTCAAGAAAAAGAAATTACGGAGCAAAACGACAATAACTCAGGTGTAGTTGCTGAAGTTTCTGCTGATAATCAACATTCCCCAAAAGTAATGGAGGATAACAATGAAGAACCTCAAACACAAAAATCACAAGAGTTTTCTTGGTGGCATTTGTTGTTCCCGATAGGAGTATTAGCTTTAATGATATTTATGGGAATACAGGTTTTTAAAAAGATAAAAAGAGGTATTAAAGATGTCGGATATGCTATCGGCGAAGCAAAAGATAAAGTGCACGAAGCAAAAGAAAGAGGAGAGTTTGAGGGTGAAAAGATGACCGATAAAGAAAAAAAAGATTTAGACGTATTAGATAATTTATTGAATAAATAGAAAATTCCTGAAAAAAGTGATTATTTTTATAAAATACATTAAATCTGCAAGTCACGGTGTGAGTTGTTGATTAACAAGATATTTGAATAATTAACAAGTGATTTTTAATATAATATGATTCACACCGTAACTATTGGTTATTTATTTGTTTTAATTGCAGAATTAAGCGAATAACATAATAAATTAAAATATAAATAAAATTAAAAGATTATGAACACAACAACAATTGTAATTATTGCAGTAGCCGTACTTTTTGTAATTATCGTTATTTCAATGTATAACGGGTTGGTACGCAAACGTAATGAAGTTGACAATGCGTTTGGTGGTATGGACGTGCAATTGAAGAAACGTTACGACCTTATTCCTAACCTTGTGTCAACAGTAAAACAGTATGCTTCTCACGAAAAAGAGTTGCTGACAAAAGTAACCGAATTAAGAGCAAAAGCCACAAGCGGAAATTTAAGTCCTGATGAAAAGGTAGCTCTCGATAATCAAATTTCGGCAGGAATGAAAGGTATTATGGTAGCTGTTGAAAGTTACCCCGATCTTAAAGCAAACGAAAATTTTATGAATTTGCAAAGAACTCTTACTGAAGTTGAATCGCAAATATCGGCTGCAAGACGAACTTATAATGCCGTAATAACCGATTTTAACAATGCTATTCAATCTTTTCCGCAAAATATCATTGCCGGAATGATGCATCTTAAACGTAAAGAAGTTTTTGTAATTCCTGAAACAGAACGTCAAAATGTAAATGTAAAAGACTTATTTTAATTAAAAATATCTGAAATTTGAAGTCAAGGTTTCGCTTTATTAGTGTTTTTTATAGCGAAACCTTGACTTATTAAGCAACTTTCAGTAAAATAAACACTGCATACAAACATTTTTCAGTTTATACTTTTTACACAAAAAATAATATAATGAAGTCAGTTGAAGAGTTAAAAAAATTATATGAAACCGAGTTGAAACCTCAACTTTCGGAGTTGGAAAAAAAACGCAAAACCATTAAAAAATTTTCTTGGTGGGGTAGTTCTTTGGCTATTTTTGCATTTTTATTTATACGGCTCATTCCTAATCAAACGATATTGATTATTGTTTCGGTATTGGCAGTTATTGCTGTGTTTTATTTACTAATAAAAGCAGGAGCATTATATGTTGGATACCGTAAAGAATATAAAAAAGAGGTTGTCGAAAAAATTATTAAACTGATAAACCCCGATTTTCATTACAATCCCGACAAACACATTGATTGTCGTTACTTTATCGGCAGTAAACTGTTTTCGCATAAACCCGACAGATGTAGTGGTGATGATTTTATTTCGGGAACAATAGAAAAAACAGATTTTGAATTTTCAGAACTGCATACCGAATATAAAACAACTTCTACTTCCGACGGAAAAACCGAAACAACTTGGCATGATATTTTTTCAGGGTTATTTTTTCATGCCGATTTCAATAAACATATTGAAGGAACAACTTTTGTATTGCCCGATGTTGCAGAAAAGCTGCTGGGTAAATTTGGACAAAAGTTCCAAAAAGCCAGTAGTAGAGGACAATTGGTAAAATTGGAGAATCCCGAATTTGAGAAAAAATTTGTAGTGTATAGTACCGGACAACAAGAAGCTCGGTATATACTTACCCCCGTTATGATGGAGGCAATGGTTAATTTACAAAACAGATATAACCGCAAAATGCATTTTTCATTTACCGGCGAGCGTGTTTATTGTGCCATTAGTTTTAAAAAAAATCTATTTGAGCCACGCATCAGAAAAACTCTTATAAACTTCAACGACATTGAAGAGATGTATCATCTATTTGGTCTTATTGAGATTATTATTACAGAGATGAACTTGAATACCCGTATATGGACTAAGCAATAAAAAACAAAAGCCACTTTCGAAAATCGAATAGTGGCTTTTTATTTTTCCGAGCTGAATAAAAAATATTTTAAAAATTATATTTAAGTCCTGTATAAATTCCAAAAGAATACGGATAAACCGAACCTGAATTATTTATTGGTGTTAAAGAATAACGTAATGTAGGTTGTAAATTAAAATTCAACTTTTTAATTATCGGATATTCAACACCAATACCTAGAATACCTGAATAACTTATATTATTTAAATTTTCTGTTTCAGCATTCAATTCATATTTTGTACTATTATCTTCAAAATATACGCTATTGTTATACATTATATTTGTGCTTAATCCACCCGAAAGATTCATTATTAGCTTTCTGTCAATAACAGCATAACTCACTACAAGCGGAATTTCATAATAATCATAAGTTTGCACAAATGTAGCATCAAGTTCATTAATATTATCATTTAAACTTGGTTGCCCCGGTAGTAATGGCGGATTTACTGTGTTATCAACTGAATTATCCTGCGAAAATTTGCTTATCAATTCATTGGGTGAACCATTAATATTTATATTCCCGTTAGATGTATTTACTGTATAATAATTATCTATATTATTATTTGTCGGCGGAATTTCATTTAATACAATACCTTCCGATATTAAACCTGTTTGTGAAACATACAATCCTGAATTTATTTTCCATCTTTTGGCTACTTTGTAATTTATATTTACACCTGCCGAATAAGCTGTAAAAGGTTTTTCGTTTGAATAATCTCCCGAAAAAACATCAGCATTATTATTCGATTCGGAAGACACCGAACTTACTGTTCTGTAACTAAACAGCGGAGTTGCACCTAGTCCTACACCCCACGATTGTGTTTCTTTAGTTGAAACAGAGTTTTCTGCATAAGTGTAAGAATCTAAATCATAACATTCATATTTTATCTCTTTATCAGGTTCAATAATCGGTAAAAAAACACTTATTTTATCTATTTTTTTTAGTTCAGTTTCATCATCATCATTTACAACCGATTCTGAATTTTCTTCTTTATTATTAACAAGTGTAACTTTATTATTCGAATTATTTGAAGATGCTTCAATATTATCATAAACAGCAGTTCCCGCATACATTGGCGACAACAATACTCCTGCCGAATGAACTTTCTTTATTTTACCGGATTCATTTTGCTTATTATTGATAGGTTTATTAGATGTTATTTTATTTTTTAAAGAATTTTGTATCTTATTAGTAATAACAGCAGGTTTATTTTTTGTATTATTTTCAATAGGATTATTATTGTTTGTATTAATATTTTTTATTTGTTTACTACTGTTTTCTTTTGTTTCATTTTGTGGTAATAATATTTCCGAATTATCGGCTATCTGTTTTTTCTGTATATGAGTAAACATATAACCCGAACCAAACGACAGCAACAACGCAATCGAAGCAGCTATTGAATAAACAATATTTCGTTTTTGCTTTAATCGTTTTTTGTTAAGCCGGTGTTCGATATTATTCCAAACAAAATTTGGTGGATTCTCCGAATATTCGTGTAATCCTTGTTTAAATAACCTGTCTATATCCTGTTGTATTGTCATGATATTATTTTACTACTAATTTAACATTCTGCATTTTCTCTTTATATAGTTCTTTAACTTTCTCTTGAAGAACAACTCTGGCTCTTGATAAATTTGATTTGGATGTTCCTACCGAAATACTAAGTTTTTCGGCAATTTCTTGATGCGAATAACCTTCAATGGCATAAAGATTAAACACCACTCTGTATTGTGGCGACAACTCTTTAATTAAACCCAACAACTCTTTACTTGAAATTTCTCCCATAACATCGTCACACGAAAATTTATTGTCGTAATCGCTGATGTCGGGAACTGCATAAAGCAAATTATGCTTACGATAGCGTTCAAGTGCACAGTTTACCATTATCCGACGCATCCACCCTTCAAATGAGCCGTTAAAATTAAATTGCGATATCTTTGTGAAAATTTTAACAAATCCGTCTTGTAAGACATCTTCGGCTTCAGTATAATCTTTTGAATACTGTAAACAAACTCCGAACATTTTCGAAGAAAAACGTTCGTAAAGTTTCTTTTGTGCCTCAGGTCTGTTTTTTTTACAGTCCTTTATTATTTTATCTAAATCGTCTGACAAAACTTTAAGTTTTAATTTTTAGATACCGTTTAATAGACGGCAGAAGTATTTTATTAGTTGCGTATAATCTGTTTTTTTATTAAAAATAATCCTATAAAAGTTAATAATCCATTGTAAATCAACAATTCAAACCCTATATGATAATTAAAATTATTGCTTAAAAAAATACTTATTGCAATGCAAATTACAGGTGACAAAACAGCAATAATCCAAACATATTTATCGTGAATTGCATATTTTGTAAAAAAACCGAATGCATACAACCCCAACAGTGGTCCGTAAGTATAGCCCGCAAATTTAAACAGTGAACTTATCACACTTTCATTGTTTAATGCCCCAAACATTAAAATTACAATACCCAAAAGAACAGATATTCCTATGTGAACAAATTTACGAATATTTTCTTTTCTTTCTTTCGGATAATTTTTTTTACGTATTTCAAGAATATCTATTGAAAATGATGTAGTTAGCGATGTTAATGCCGAATCGGCACTTGAATAAGCGGCTGCTATAAGTCCGAGCATAAAAAATACCGTAACTATTTGTGGCAAATAACCTTGTGTCGCGATAAGCGGAAACAGGTCATCGGCTTTTTCGGGAATGGCAATGCCGTTTTGTGAAGCAAAAATATACAGCAATACTCCCAACGACATAAACAGCAGATTTGCGGGAACAAATGCTATCCCATACCAATACATATTCTTTTTTGCTTCGTTAATATTTCTGCAAGTCAGATTTTTTTGCATCATATCTTGGTCTAACCCTGTCATTACTATTGTAATAAATGCTCCCGAAAAAAATTGTTTGAAAAACCAACTTTTTTCATTCGGATTGTCAAAAAAGAATATTCGTGAGTATTCGCTGTTTTTTATTGTTGTAAAAGTTTCGTAAAAATTAAGATTCATGGCGTTGGCAATAAAATATATACTAAAACCGATTGCCAAAAGCATAAATAGAGTTTGCAAAGTGTCGGTCCATACTATTGTTTTTATTCCGCCTTTAAACGTGTATAGCCAAATAAGCAATATTGTTACCGTTACGGTTATCCAAAAAGGGATATTAAAAGCATTAAAAATTGTCATTTGCAATACATTGGCTACAAGATACAACCTGAATGATGCTCCTATAACTCTGCTAAACAAAAAAAGCGATGCTCCAGTTTTATACGATACTCTGCCAAATCGTTGTTCAAGATAAGTATAAATACTTGTAAGATTCAATTTGTAATAAACAGGCATCAACACATTGGCAACCACAAAATATCCTAAAATATACCCCAATACCATCTGCATATACGAAAATTGCGTAGTGCCTACCCAACCCGGAACTGATATAAATGTGACTCCCGATAAACTTGCTCCAATCATTCCGAAAGCAACAACATACCACGGCGATTTTTTATCGGCATTAAAAAAAGCATCGTTACCTGCTTTTTTACCCGTAAAATACGATATAACAAAAAGTATAAAAAAATAAGAGGTTAGTATAATTATTATCTGAAAAGGTGTCATAAAATATTATGTATTTTTAATTTACAACTCTGCATATATTTGACGAAGTAATTTTTTAAATTTTATACAGCAATAACTTTCAACTTTTCACTTTCAACTTTCAACTAATTATCATTTACAAACATATTGTAATTATTTCGGTTTTTAAAGAAAAAAAGCTATTTGTGGTAATAAAAGTAAGTAACTATCTTTATTGCGATTTTTAAGATATACATTTGATGTTATGGATTTACAACAACTTCCGTCGCGATTATTGGAAAATGCGGTTAGTGAATTTTCAAAACTTCCCGGAATAGGTAAAAAAACAGCTTTACGGTTGGTGTTACACCTTTTGCATCAATCTGACGAAGATACTTTTGCTTTTGCAAAAGCGGTTGAAGAGATGAAACGTGACGTGAAAATTTGTAAACGATGTCATAATATTTCCGAAGACGAATATTGTTCAATATGTTCTAATCCTAACAGGGATACTTCGGTTGTTTGTGTTGTAGAGACAATAAAAGAGGTTATTGCCATTGAAAACACCTTGCAATACAAAGGATTGTATCATGTTTTGGGTGGTCGAATATCGCCAATGGAAGGTATTGCTCCTCGTGACCTTAACATTAATTCGCTTGAAGAGAGAATAAAAAACGAAGATATTAACGAAGTTATTTTGGCTTTAAGCACTACTATGGAAGGCGATACCACAAATTTTTATATCTATCGAAGATTATCTCAACAAAATGTTCGTATTACTACTCTTGCCCGTGGTATATCGGTGGGCGATGAAATTGAATATACCGACGAAATTACACTGGGACGCTCTTTACTGAACAGAGTGCCGTATGAAGGAAAGTAGATTATTTTTTTATTTGGTGTAAACTTTCGAGCGGATGATCAATAATGTATGTAGCACCGCGATAAAACATATAAGCTGACAATGCCATAAAACTGTGACTTATATCAAAATAGTTAAACCATTTACATAGTGACCACTGATTCATAAAAAACAGAGCGGCAACAGCGGCAAAGCCAACGGCAATTAAAAATGCTCTACTCCCTTTGCTCCTTGTTTTATAATAAATTATTGAATTAAGACTTAATACAATAATCATAAATCCGTAAAAAGTATGAACTTCAACAAAAAAGAAATTTAGAGTAGAAAAAGTAATGGTAACAAAAGTAAGCAGTTCAATAATGTTTGCCCATGAAAATATTTTGCCCATTGTTTTGTTGATAATACTTTTTGCATATTCTATTGATGCCCGTTCAACCAAAGCAACCGAAAACATACTTGTAAGCCATCCGGGCAATTTCCAAGGATTGGCAGCTTCGTGCATACGGCTTTCGCCGACAATTTTTGTTACAAAAGCAACAAAATCTTCCGATAGTGTCCATTCGGCTTTAAACAGATATAAAAAACCGTGTCCTACCACTCCGCCAATAAATGTAGCAATGCCCATTGATAAAAAATAGTATTTTAAATACAGATGAATATTATTTTTTACGGGTGCTTTACTAAGTTTGTAAAAAGCATAAAAACATACCGCCGCAACAACAAGGTCGGTTAAAACGGTTACAGGCTCATCTACTCTGATTCCTGCAATATATATTTGTGTTAAATCAACAGTCATAGCAAAAAATTTGCACAAATGTATAATTATAGATATGTGTATGCAAGAATAAAAGAAAATATAATAGGAAATAATTTATTAACCGTATAAAAACAAGTGGGGCTGCCGGGAGGCAGCCCTTTAATTTCGCACTTGATTAATTAACCCATGAAAAAGTAACAAAATGAAGTGAAGAGTGCATGTCAAATATATAACTTATTTTAAAAAAACCATACTTTTTATTAAAAAAAATTACTTTTTACATTATTTTTTTAATTTTAAATGCTTTGTTATTTATTTTAACTAAATAAACAAAGAGTTTTAGTCCACAAATAAATACTAATAGCTATCTCAACTTATTTTGAAATATTAAAAAAATCAGGTTTATCTTACCGCAAAGAGTTTTATACTGTTAGAAGCTAGAAATTAGACTATTAGAAGCTAGACTATTTGAAATTAAACTTTTTCATACTTTTAATTTTATAAAAATTTTACTTTCTTTTATACTCTTAACCACAAATTACACTGATTAACACTAATTTATTTTCAATTATTCATTATCAACTTATTATCGCATTTTTGCATTACATCATTGAACCATTGTATCATTG
>Ga0256845_1002562_pt1 | contig 13015 bp, 17 predicted proteins | sample RiftiametaG_FD_189101 | JGI IMG/M metagenome (GOLD analysis project Ga0256845, IMG submission 189101) | Tube worm associated microbial communities from hydrothermal vent at the East Pacific Rise, Pacific Ocean - Riftia | ecosystem: Host-associated > Annelida > Integument > Unclassified ... | reverse complement strand
TTCTCCCCGTATTCCTGCTCATGGCAGCCTGCGTACCGGCTCCGGTGTACCGGGGCGCAGGTGTGAACTGTCGGGGTCCAATGCCTTCCTCTTGCGGAACAGTGGATTCTTCCACCGGGGAACCTGTACCTCCGCCTACCCCCGCCACATCAGTAGAGCACCGTATTCAGGGGGAAATAGACAGCTGGATGGGCACACCATACGTGTACGGCGGCGTTTCCCACAACGGGGTAGACTGCTCTGGATTTACACAGGCTGTGTACCGTTCCGTTGGCATTGAAATTCCCAGAAGGGCATCCAGACAGGCTGCAGCTGCAGAAACAGTGAGAAGGGAAAACCTCAAGTACGGCGATCTTGTGTTCTTCAACACTTCAGGTTCAGGAATCTCCCACTGTGGTATCTACCTTGGAAATGGTGAGTTCGTACACGCTTCCAGCAGCAGGGGAGTAGTGCGGGATCTGCTGAATCACCCATACTATTCCACTCGGTATGTGACCGGTGGAAGGTTCCTGTAGCGCCAATGAAAATACTTGATATAAATAATCTTTACTCCCCATCCGGTGGCGGAATAAGAGTGTATCACCACGAGAAGCTGAACTGGTGCAGCAAAAGTGGAATCGAAAATCTTCTGCTGTATCCAGCCCGGCAAAACACAACAGTTCATGTAAACGGAGGTACCGTTCGCGGTATAAAATCTCCCGGCCTCGGAGGCAGCGGTTACAGCTTTTTCACCAGAGGAAAACCACTCAGGGAGATAATCGCCCGGTACAATCCAGATGTAATTGAACTGGGCAGTGGCATTGTTGTTCCAGGAATGGTCAGAAATGCACTGCAAACAAAACCAGTATTCGCATACTTCCACTCAAACTGGCCTGAAACTCTGCCAATGAGCGTTCTTGGTATCACCGGCAGATTGCAGCGAAATCTATTCAGAAAGCTAACAACCCCGCTTATGCACAGAGCCTACAGAGATCTGAATGCTGTTATGGCAGGAAGCAATTACTCAATAGACTGCTTAAAACAGGCAGGCATAACAAGAATAAAAAAGATTCCCCTTGGTACAGATCCTGAAGTGTTCCACCCGAACAGGAGATCAACAGCACTTAGAAATGCCCTGGAAGTGCCTCCGGAAGGGAAGATAGTTCTTTACATGGGCCGTCTGGCTCCTGAAAAAGGAATACAGGTTCTTCTTGAGGCATGTACCCCTCTGTTCAGAGAAAAACAGCTGACAGTGGTAATAGCAGGCAGTGGACACTGGAACAAAAAGGTACGCAAGGCTGCACACAGATATCCAGACAGGCTTAAACTGGTAAGCAGGGTTGAAACAAAATACCAGGCGGCAGAGCTTATGGCCAGCGCAGATGTGTTCGTTTCCGCAGGACCGCTGGAAACCTTTTCCCTCACAACACTTGAAGCCCTTGCCTGCGGAACTCCTGTTGCAGCCTGCACACAGGCAGCTGCCTCGGAACTGGTAACACAGGCCGGGGGCAGTTCCACCTATTCTCCATGGAATTCAGGTGAAGCCCTTGCAGAAGCCATCTTTACGGCTGCATCAGCAACCCTTGAACAAAGAAAAAAATACCGTGCCTTCGCAGAGCAGTACACCTGGAACACCTGTTTTGAAAAAGTGTTCAGGTTGTATAATTCAGAGTTGAACGCATAAATAGCACTATTTCAGGCTCTCCAGCTATGGGGAACGGCAGAATCTCTTCGTGACACAGGGATCATTTCCGCAACGTCACGAAAATGATGCGGGATGAACTCACAAGGAATACTTGTTAGTTGCTCTGAAGGCTCCGGCGGATGCAGCAGAAGAAACAGCAGTGTAACACTGCCGCGGGTATTCCGGTCTGTGTATAGGAGCAAAGAAATACCCGGGTGTGGGATATTGCTTTGATTTGTGACTAAGCGATGGGTTATTGTATTCGATATCAGTAGTACTAACTAATGCAGGGAAGGAACAGTATTAGAGCGAATCAACTCAATCAATTTCACTTTCACCTTAGGCTATTGAGAGTGAAGCAGTTTTGTAAACACCTATACCAGGAGGTATACGATGATAATAGTTGCATTGATATCCGCAATTCTCTCGGCTTCCGGTGTTGCCATCACAGAGCCTGTAGACGGTGAAACCTACAACGGTGACTGGCTTACAGTTCGGGCAATTGTAGAGAATGATAACACACTGCCTGATTCTGTGCACTACACCCTTAACGGGGGTAACGCTGTAACAGTTCCGAGGCTGAACACAGACTGGTATACTTACATGGCAAACGACTGCCACACTGGATATTCAGAGTCTCCAGGACCTGTGGACAGTACAATTCTGTGGACTGCGCAGGTAACAGGCAGCTACCATGAATTCCCTACGCCTGTAGTTGTAGACGGTATTGTGTACTATCCACAGGATTCCACAGGTGATTCCCTGTACGCCCTGAACGCTGCAACGGGAGAAATTATCTGGAGTTACCGAACTGGCTACACCGATGACGCTGTAACCGTAAAGAACGGATACCTCTACACTTCCAGTGATTCGCTGTGGTGCCTTGATGCACTTACCGGAGAGAGGATATGGGCCAATGGTGAGGCAACAGGAGACGCAAGCACACCGGCAGTACATGGTAACGCAGTATTCAACTGCAGCAACAATTACGCAGCGAGCAACAGCACTGTGTATTCGCTCGATACTGAAACAGGAGATGTGAACTGGACCAGAGATGTATCCGGTTACGTGGCAAGCTGTCTCACCGTCTGGAACGATATGTTGTTCATGCCTACATACTACGGCCCTCTGTACGCCTTCAATATCAGCAACGGAGATATTATATGGCAGAACACTGATGCGCAGAATGGTTACTGGGATTCCTCTCCTGTAATAGTTGACGGGTATCTTTACATCCTGGGTAATGACAGCAGGGCAAGGGCATTTGATCCGCTTACAGGAAACATGGTGTGGGAAACAAGTATCACACCTGGAACATACCTTTCCGCTACTCCTGCATTCCACGATAACAGATTGTACTTTGGTGATCAGGTTGATTCCTTCCACTGCCTGGAAACTGTTGCAGGAGGTTCTGTGTGGAAAGTACCGGGAGTGTTGCATGGTTCCCCCGGGGTTGCAGACGGTATGGTGTTCTACGGAGAGGGCAGCAACTACTACGACAGAACAGCACATGTCTACGCTCTGGATTGTGAAAACGGTGAGGTTGTATGGAGTTATCTTACAAACTGCGGTCCGTTCGGTATTGTTTCCAGCCCGTCAATTGTTGATGGAATTGTGTACATTGCAGGAACAGATGGGAATATGTATGCCTTCGGTACAGGGCTTAAGTATACATACCTCGACGACCTTTACGCACAGGTGGGGGCCAATGAGCTGATAGTAACATCTTTTGCAGGCGGCACTGCCGTTGCAGCGGACACAATCAGCTTCACCGTGTCCGGTACCGGTTTCACACCGGAAACGTCCCGTGTGTTCAGCATAACAGCAGGGCCAAACCCGTTTGCAGTAAGTGCCGACATCTCGTTTGAACTGCCGAACAGTGGCTATACCAGTGTCTCAATATTTGATCTTGCCGGAAGAGAAGTGGCAACACTGCTTAACGGAGAAATGGTTCAGGGAAGCCATTCTGTAAGCTGGAACGGCAGTCTGAAGAGCGGGGAAGAGGCCGCGTCAGGTCTGTACCTCGTCCGAATTGAATCAGACGGTGTTGTTGAAACAACAGGATTGTGTCTGCTGCGGTAGAGTTCTCTATTTAGGAAAATGCCTTGAGGAAAGCCTTCAGCAACTGTGGTATGTATAAAATACTTGACATGATGTAAGAAATAGCATACATTCTTTCTGTGTTGATAAACTCTCATTGCACAGGAGGAAATGATGCAGAACAGACACGAGAAACTTGCGGTTTTCAATCTCTCCATAATTGCAGCAGGTATCCTGCTTTTCATTCTGATATGGCAAACCATGGGAATCAGTCGAGCATACGGAGGGTTTGCTGTGTTCGCTTTCATGGCTGTTGGTCACCTGGTGTTTCTGAGGAAGAGGAAATCTCCTGAAGTTGTGGAAGATGAGCGCGATGCATCTATCCGGATAAAGGCAAACTCTGTTGCGCTTGCCTTTATGAATACCTATTTCATCTTCGTGTCGCTTGCGGTGTACTTCACTTATTCAGACGCAGGAGTTGTTTCGGTTGATTTCTTTCCTCTGTTTGTGTACATCGGCTGGGCAGTACAGGTTTTTGCGTTTTCCGTAACAACACTTGTACAGTACAGAAGGGGAACCAGCTGTGGAACCTGCTGAGCTCAGGAATCAAATCAGGCGTTTGCGATTCGAACACGGAGAAATGACACAACAGAAACTGGCTGATCTGGTTCATGTAACCAGGCAAACGATCATCGCTCTTGAGGCGCACAGATACAACCCTTCTCTTCTGCTTGCTCTGAGAATTGCAAAGGTTTTCGGAGTATCTGTGGATGATGTGTTCGAGTACAATGAATAAGAGAGCAGGTTGTAGGTACGATCTCCTTGTGTTTTGACTACAGTATAAGTATCTTCATTGTAGAAACAGGAGGAGCTGATGCAAACTAGAATACAGAAGTGGGGAAACAGTCTTGCCGTGCGGATTCCAAAGGCATTTGTAAGTGAGATAAACATCTCGTACGGTACTTCTGTAGATATCACTGTTGATAAAGGCAGAATTATTATAGATCCAAATGTCAGACACGAGTACAGGCTGGAAGACCTGCTCAGTGATGTCAGCAGGCAGAATCTTCATGCCGAGGTTGAAACAGATGATGCTGTGGGGCGGGAAAGCCTGTGACTGGCGGAAACTATTGTCCGAAAAGGGGAGACATTGTGTGGCTTTCCTTCAACCCGCATGCCGGTCATGAGCAGGCGGGGAGGCGTCCTGCGCTTGTGCTTTCACTACTGTCATACAACAGGAAAGTTGGTCTGGCTCTGCACTGTCCTGTTATCAGTGAGGTAAAGGGCTATCCTTTTGAAGTGAAGATACCTTCCGGTCTTGAGGTTTCGGGCGTAGTTCTGTCTGACCAGATAAAAAGCCTCGACTGGGCAGCTCGAAAAGCAACCTTTGCCTGTACTCTGCCAGAGAAGACGATAAGAGAAGTTCTGGGGAAAGCTGGAACGCTTCTGAGGTAAACAATTTCTGAAAACCACGGCAGCTTCTGCAGCCGGACTGTTAATAAGTTAAACAAGGAAAACCGGAATGCTAAATATCAAAGAAATCGAAGCAGCTCTATCGCCAGTTATTCTAAAACAACAGCAAGCCTGCAGTATTCATACTCTTTTCAGTTATCAATATCCAATTGGAATAGGTGTATCAAACAAGCTACATGTTTTTCTGGAGCAATTAGGAACATATCAGTACAAATCAACAGTTACTCTTCCGATGCAAATCCGAGAGGGCACACAAGCCGCTTTCTATATTGACGAGCTGCAAGATTGCTGTTGTGTTGTAACTCCCAGTTGTCTGAAAGAATCGAATTTCTTCGCAACGATTCTTCATGAATTTGTCCACTGTTATCAAAACAGAACATGTGAGGATAACCTGAAGACAAAACTGAGTATTTATCAACGCGCAAAAAGTACTCAGGATTATATGTGGGAGATAAATCATCCATTCCCGTATGAAAATCTTAGCTTCCAGAAGCTTTTACAAAGCATCACAAGATATAGTCTCGATGATACTATGGATGTACTTTCTATACTATCAGCAAAACTTGAAATCTATGACTACGAGTACATGATATGGCAACTCTGGAAAGAGGGCTTTGCTCGGTATATTGAGAATGGAATCCTTCGGATGAATGATATTGAAGAAAACAACGGTGGTTCAAATATAGAATCGCCGAATAGAACTTCTCTTTACTTTGTTGGTGACTGGATCTGGCGACAACTGGAGGCTCGAGATAGGAATTTAATTGAGGATATTGAAAAGGCATTTTCTATCTTGAAACACAATTATGGTTTAACAATGGCGTGAACTTATCACAGTCGCTTTGGATACCGAAGCTAATATCATAACTATGCAAGTTACGCCAGAAGTTCATGTTCCGTGGAGAGGTTGGATGAAACACAAAGAGCAGTGGAAACCTGGGAAGTTTGTTTACAGGCGGGGCAGGCTGGCAGCGTCGGGGGATACAGCCGAGGTATCTGCAGCGTCACGGCTGGTTACAGATCTGATCGCAGGCTGTTATCAGGAATACCTGGGGAAGTATGCAAGTGGCAGGCTGCTTGACCTTGGCTGCGGCAAAGTTCCTCTGTACGGGGCATATAAGGGCTTCATTACAGACAATACCTGCGTAGACTGGGGAAACAGTCTGCACAGCAACCCTTTTCTCGATCACCAGTGTGACCTTACGCAGCAGCTTCCATTTTCAGACGGGGAGTACAACACAGTAATTCTTTCAGATGTGCTTGAGCATATTCCTGAACCAGGGCACCTTATGGGGGAGATAGCTCGTGTGCTTGCCCCGGGAGGCACTCTTGTAATGAATGTACCGTTCATGTACTGGCTTCACGAAGAGCCTTATGACTTCCACAGATACACTTCTTTTGCCCTGAGAAGGATGGCAGAATTGGCAGGGCTTGAAGTGGAAGAGCTCATACCCATCGGCGGGGCACTGTGTGTATTAACAGATATCTATGCAAAATATGTCATCCGTCTGCCGCATATTGGAAGAATTCTTGCAGTTCTGGCACAGTGGTCTACAGGAATAGTTCACAGGTCGAAGATGGGCGGTAAGTTGTTCAGAGCCACTGCGAAGAAGTTTCCTCTCGGGTACTTCATGGTTGCCATTAAGCGTTGAAATTTGCACAGAACACTATAGTAGTATTATCATACCACTATACCGTAACTCTTTGTTGAAAGAAGAGCCGAACCGTGCAAAGGAAAAAAATGAAACACTTCGACGGAAACACAACTCTGTGGGATATAACCAGCAGCTATCCTGAAACAATTCCTGTTTTTGTCTCCAACGGTTTTCCCCTGATGCAGCATGAAAAACAGAGGGAAAAGTTCGCTAAATCAATAACGCTTGAAACAGCGCTTATGCTAAAGCAGCTTGACTATGAAACATTCTCTAAACTGCTTCGGGAAGCCATAGAGCAGGGCGACAGCTCTGTTGATGTAACCCTTGCAAACACGGAAAGAGCTGTGAGCGGTGAGGGCCTCAGCGTGGTGGGGCTGCTGCCGTGCCCTGTAAGAATTCCCCTTCTTGAAAGATTCAACGATTTTGTAAAGAAGTATTCTTCCAGTCACGGTGTTGCTGTTAATCACCAGCTGAAAGCCGCCTCCATGGGGCTGGAGTGGGTCGAAAACAACATCAAAGGTGTAACAGATGCCTCAGATCTGCCCGATCTTTTCATCTCGGCGGGGTTTGACATGTTCTTTGACGAGAAAATGATCGGTAAGTTCAAGAGGCAGGGTGTGTTTAAGGATACAACAACGCTTAAGAAGTTCAGCACGCTGTTTGACGGGCTTGATCTTAAAGACCCTGCAGGCCACTACGCAATGATAGGTGTGGTGCCGGCTGTGTTTCTTGTGAACACAGATGAACTGGACGGAAGAGAGATCCCCCGTACCTGGGAAGACATCATGAAACCGGAGTTTGAGAACAGGGTGTCGCTTCCTGTAGGTGATTTTGACCTGTTCAACGGTATACTGCTCAACATCCACAAACACTACGGGGAGCAGGGCGTTACAAAACTGGGCCGCAGTCTGCTGCAGTCTATGCATCCTTCCCAGATGGTGAAGAGTGACAGGTTGAAAACACAGAGACCTATTGTTACGATCATGCCATATTTCTTCACGAAGGTTGTGAAGGAAGGAGGCCCCATGGTTGCTGTGTGGCCTGAAGACGGAGCCATAATAAGCCCTATCTTCATGCTGGCAAAAAAGCAGAAGATAGAAACACTTCAGCCGGTGGTTGACTTCTTCGCGTCGGTTGAGGTTGGAAAGATTCTGTCACACAGCGGGTTGTTTCCAAGTGTGCATCCGGATCTTGATAACCATATATCACCGGATAACAAATTCATGTGGCTGGGTTGGGACTACATCTACAGCAACGACATAAGCGCTCTTATTGTGAAGTGCGAGGCACTGTTCAACGAAGCGACGGGAAAATCATGAACCTTGTAACAGTTTCCGGGCCGCCTTCATCAGGCAAAACTTCAGTGATTCTGAAAACCATCGATTCACTGAAGAAGAGAGGCCTGAAGGTGGCGGTGGCAAAGTTTGACTGCCTGTACACAGACGATGATGTGCTTTACGAAAAAGCGGGTATTCCCGTTAAGAAAGGGCTTTCAGGTGCCTTGTGCCCGGACCACTACTTTGTAAGCAACGTTGAAGAGATCACAAACTGGGCACTTAAGAACCGTTTTGATATTCTTATAAGCGAGTCCGCAGGGCTTTGCAACAGGTGCTCGCCCTACATAAAGGGTATCAAGGCTGTGTGCGTTATAGACAACCTCAGCGGTATAAACACCCCAAAGAAAATTGGGCCAATGCTGAAGACAGCAGACATCGTTGTTATTACAAAGGGAGACATTGTTTCCCAGGCCGAACGGGAGGTGTTCGCTTCAAGGGTGAACACAGTTAATCCGTCTGCTATGATAATGCACATCAACGGCCTAACCGGGCAGGGAAGCTTTGAATTGAGTACACTTCTTTACAGTGAAGAAAACCATATAGATTCTCTCAAGGGGATGGAGCTGCGTTTTCCCATGCCGGCTGCACTGTGCTCTTACTGTCTTGGGGAAACAAGAATCGGCGAGAGCTACCAGATGGGGAATGTGCGCAAGATGAAAGTGGAAGACTGAGATGATGGACACAGGAAACAGAACCATATCCTCTCTTGTTGCCGAGTATCCATTTCTGACATCTTTTTTCAAAGACAACGGTCTTGATGTAACAGGCAGCGAAAACCTCACCCTTGTTCAGTACTTTGCCGCATTTGACCGTGAAGAGATGGAAGACAGGGCACTGGACGCAGAAAACATGATCGTTCAGACAGGGGAGTTCATCAGACAGATGAATGCTTTTCTGGGCAAAGAAGACGACGTGGTTAAAACTGTTACCATTCTTCCAGGCCGGGATAAGTCCGGCAATGCTGAAGAGTTTCAGGAACTGGTTATTGAACAGGGTGAAATCATCAGTATTGTTGGCCCCACAGGTTCCGGTAAAAGCAGGCTGCTTGGAGACATTGAGTGGGTTGCACAGAATGATACTCCCACAGGCAGATCCATACTGATAAACGGCAGCGTTCCTGATAAAAAATGGAGGTTTTCTTCGGCAGACAAACTGGTGGCTCAGCTCAGTCAGAATATGAATTTCGTCATGGACCTCTCGGTGTATGAGTTTGTAGAGCTTCATGCCGAGAGCCGCATGGTAGAGAACAGAGAAGAAGTTATCAACCGGATAATTGAACAGGCCAACGGTCTTGCCGGTGAAACATTTTCACCTGAAACACCTATTACAAGCCTCAGCGGGGGGCAGAGCCGAGCACTGATGATTGCAGACACCGCCATACTAAGCAAGTCTCCCATAATTCTGATAGACGAAATTGAAAACGCGGGCATCGACAGAAAGAAAGCTCTGAATCTGCTGCTTACAGAAGACAAAATAGTTCTTATGGCAACACACGACCCTGTGCTGGCTCTTATGGGTGACAGAAGAATTGTTATAAAGAACGGCGGTATTCACAAGGTAATTGAAACCACAGAGGAGGAGAGAACGATTCTTTCCACCCTCGAGGAAATGGACAGAACCCTGCTGGCATACAGAACAAAACTCAGACAGGGTGAGATAATTACAAAAATACACACAGACTGGAAGGAGAACAGCCATGCATGACGGATGTGCAGGTAGTTTCGAAAGCGACAGACAGGTTGCCGACAAGGTTCGGCAGATGGGGTTCAGCAGTCAGCCCATGCCAATGCCCATGGACATCAAGTGTGTTCAGTGCGACAAAACATTCGAGATGGTAACATTTGAAGACAAGTGCCCGGAATGTGATATGGTATACGCTGTGGTGCCGTGTCATGCTTTTGACCCGGCCAATGTAAAACCGGCTGGAATTAACTACTGAGGAGTGGCTATGAAGTTCAGTGTTGATCAGGATATGTGTGTTGGGTGCGGCGCCTGCGAAGGCACCTGCCCTGATGTTTTCGGCCTTGTTGACGACAAGTCCCAGGTAAAAACCGATCCGGTACCATCCGAGTTTGAAGGTTGTGCTCTTGAAGCCGAAGAAGGCTGCCCTGTTCAGGCAATCTCACACGAGTAGTGCTTTATGGGAACTGACAGAAACGGGAAAATGGTTCCTGCTCTTCAATTGGATGAGCTGGATGTACTGAATTCTGCCAGAAACCATCTTGAGAAAAACGGTTTCGCCTCTGAAACAGTGCTTTTCAAGGAACTGAAGTCTTCCGGCAGGAAGAACTGGATGGATCCCGGTAACGGTGATTACATTCTGTTCGTTGAAGAGAAGGCTTTTCAGGAAGTAATGGAATCTCTGGTAGCATTTTTTGGTATTTCAGGGTAACAGCTGGATGAGATCACTCTACATCTCCGACCTCGACGGAACGCTGCTCGGGGCAGACGGCAGCCTGTCCGATGAGAGCAAAAATATATTACTCAGACTATTGAGTAATGGCATGGAGTTCACAGTCGCCAGTGCCAGAAGTGTCTCATCAATTCAGAATGTTCTTGCAGGTATTGATCTTACGCTTCCGGTTATCGAGTTCAACGGGGCAATGGTCTCCGATTTCCACACCGGGGAACACCTTTTCATCAACAGCATAAACAGTTCCGTGGTTGAAGATGTACTCTCACTTGTTGAAGATTCCGGAAACTCCGCGTTTGTGTCAGCCTTTACAGGCAGTGAAGACCGTCTGTACTACAGTTCAGTAACCGGTGAGGGGATGCAGTGGTACCTGAACAACCCCAGGTTCAACCGCGACAGAAGACTTAGGCAGCTCAGTGGTATACGAGAATCCCTTGATAACCAGGTTATCTGCGTAAATGTAACAGGCAGGATTGAAAACGTTGAAGGCCTTGAAGCGGAACTTCGCAAACAGTTCTCTGATTCTCTTGTAATTCACTGCCTGCAGGATCACTACTCACCAGGGTTCTACTGGCTTACAGCACACAGCATCAAAGCTTCGAAGGCAAATGCAATACAATTCCTGCAGAACTTTACCGGAACCACTGACAGAGAGCTTGTGGTATTCGGAGACAACAGCAACGACATCGGTATGTTTAAACTGGCAGACAGGGCTGTTGCAGTTTCAAATGCCACTTCGGAACTCAAGGCTTTCGCTGATGAGATAATAGGTCGCAGTGATATGGACAGCGTTGCGCTGTACATGAAGGAAGGTCAGGAGAACAAACCATGTTGTTGATACCAACAAAATGGTCGTCACGGTTTGGGCAGCATCTCGGGGTCCCGGGATATTATGTTTGCATGCGGTTCTTTTATCTGTCTTGACCGGCAAACAGGGAAAAGGACACACAAAGAAGTACGACCGGAGAGGAGAATGGTGAAAAAACCGGATGAAAGTGCATTCAAGCCAGTTGATCTGGAAGAAAAAGACCTGATGGAATCAATTGACCGTGATGAGTGGCAACCGGTTAAGGATGTTGAACGGGAAAAGACAAAAGCGGTAACGGCTGCCCGAAATACACAGAGGAAAGTATAGTAGGCACTTGTGTTGTTCAGACAGGAAGGAACTATGAACGGAAGCAGTGCTGTAATTGAGTTTGCCGGCGTAAACCTGAGCTTCTCAGGTAAAAAGGTTATGGATGACCTGTCGCTGGTCATCAACTCCGGCGACAAAGTTGTTATCTCCGGTAAATCGGGCTGCGGAAAGAGTTCACTGCTGTCTCTGGTTCTTGGGTTTGTTAAGCCGGACAGTGGAAAGGTTCTGTTTGGCGGTGTTGTCGTAGACGGGAAAACTGTCTGGGGTGTACGCAGGGAAATAGCCCTGATCGATCAGGATGTAAGCCTGGGGACAGGTTCCGTAGAGAATCTTTTTGAATTTGTTTCAGAGTTGAAGGTTAATGCCCATCTTGATTTTTCACCGCACAAACTCATGGAATTCTTTCACCTCCAGGGTATTCTTCACAAGAATCTGAAAGACCTGTCAGGGGGAGAGAGGCAGAGGCTGGCTATAGTTGTTTCCGTTCTTCTGAAAAGAAAGATTTTCTTTCTGGACGAGGTAACTTCCTCGCTGGACGCAAACCTGAAGAAAAAGGTTGCCGATTATTTCCTGAAAAGAGATGACTGGACTTGCGTAATTGTTTCCCACGACCCTGTGTGGCTGGAAAGTTCTTCCGTGCGTGTTTTTGACTTTGAGGAGAAAATGTGGAAACACTAGACATTCCTCTTGTAAATCTTGCTGTTGCATTTCTGCTTCTGCTGATACCTGTCGGCATAAGCATCAGGTACGGGTTGAAGCTGATAAAGCCTCTGTTTGTTTCCATAGTACGCATGACCATACAGCTTGCCCTGATCGGTGTATTTCTGAAGTACCTGTTTCAGTGGAACAATCCATTTGTGAACATCGGCTGGCTGCTTGTAATGATCGTTGTGGCGGTGTTTTCCTCTGTGAAAAGTTCATCAATCAGGATCAGCAGTGTTTTCCTGCCTGCATTTATCTCATTCTCCGTTGCCACGCTTACAGTTGTGTTTTTCCTCAATGTATTTGTTGTCCCTGTGAACAGTGTTTTTGATGCCCGTTACCTTATCGTGCTGGGAGGAATGCTTCTGGGAAACTCCCTCAGGGGAAACATCGTTGGAATCAGTACCTTCTACAAACGGTTGAAGATGGACTCGAATCACTACCTTTATGTGCTTTCGCTGGGGGCTACTGAAACAGAAGCTCTTATGCCTTACCTGAGGGAAAGCGTGCAGCTTGCGCTGAAACCAACTCTCGCTTCAATGGCGACCATGGGGATTGTAACACTTCCCGGCATGATGACAGGGGTTATTCTTGGTG
>Ga0256845_1002561_pt1 | contig 13015 bp, 8 predicted proteins | sample RiftiametaG_FD_189101 | JGI IMG/M metagenome (GOLD analysis project Ga0256845, IMG submission 189101) | Tube worm associated microbial communities from hydrothermal vent at the East Pacific Rise, Pacific Ocean - Riftia | ecosystem: Host-associated > Annelida > Integument > Unclassified ... | reverse complement strand
GCATTTCTTTTTCGTCTAAAACTTCTATAATTTCCTCTAACTTATGGTCTTTTTTCTTTACAGAATACGATTGCCATTCAGAGAAATTAAGTTCTTCTTTTCCTTCAATAACATGTGCTGCCATTTTAAAGCTTATGGGTGCAATTTTACTATACCAAGGATATTTTGTGCTGTTTGTATGACAATCTGCACAAGCATTTTTTATGATGTTACCAACTTCAGAAGAAGCATTGGTATCTGCCAAAAAAGGAACAAGTTTCATTTCTCCTTCATTTTTATCGGGATGAAAAAACTGGATGGCTACAAATAAAATAACTAAGGGTACTACGATATATTTTAAAAACTGTTTTCTCATCATTTTATATATTAAATGGTTTAAATAACAAAAATACTAAGCTACGTCTAAAAATCAACAATAATATGTATTTTTGTTTTCTTTAAAACTAAAAGTAAAATGAAATACGACATCATTGTTATCGGTTCTGGACCTGGAGGATATATTGCCGCAGTTAGAGCATCGCAATTAGGGAAAAAAGTTGCCATTATAGAAAAATATGCAACACTTGGTGGAACTTGTTTAAATGTTGGGTGTATCCCGTCTAAAGCATTATTAGACTCTTCTCACCATTATTACGATGCAGTGCATCATTTTGATACTCATGGGATTACTGTAGAAAACCCAACGGTAGATTTTACCAAAATGGTAGCGCGTAAAAATACTGTTGTAGAGCAAACTACTGGTGGAATTAAATTTTTAATGGATAAAAACAAAGTAGATATGTACGAAGGACTAGGTTCTTTTGTAGATGCTACGCATGTTAAAATCACTAAAAAAGATGGTTCGTCAGAAGTAATTGAAGCGATAAATACAATTATTGCTACAGGATCAAAACCATCAACTTTACCATTTATAAAACTAGATAAAGAGCGTGTAATAACCTCTACAGAGGCATTGAATTTAAAAGAAATTCCGAAACACTTATTGGTAATTGGTGGTGGTGTTATTGGTTTAGAATTAGGATCTGTATATAAACGTTTAGGTGCAGAGGTTACTGTAATTGAGTATGCTCCTAAAATTACACCAACCATGGATGCTGATGTTTCTAAAGAGTTACAAAAAGTATTGAAGAAACAAAAAATGAAGTTGGCAGTTGGTCACGGCGTTTCATCCGTAGAAAGAAAAGGAGATGAGGTTATTGTAACAGCTACTGATAAAAAAGGGAAGGAAGTGATATTTACGGGTGATTATTGTTTGGTTGCTGTAGGAAGAAAACCTTATACTGAAGGATTAGATTTAGAAAAGGCGAATGTAAAATTAAATGCTAGAAATCAAGTTGAAGTGAATGAGCATTTACAAACAAGTGCTTCTAATATTTATGCTATTGGCGATGTAATTGAAGGTGCAATGTTGGCACATAAGGCAGAAGAAGAGGCAGTTGCTGTAGCAGAGTTTATTGCGGGTCAAAAACCTCATATCGATTATAATTTAATTCCTGGCGTAGTATATACTTGGCCAGAAGTAGCTGCTGTTGGTAAAACAGAGCAAGAATTAAAAGAGGCTTCGGTTGATTATAAAGTGGGTAAATTTTCAATGCGTGCCTTAGGTAGGTCTAGAGCAAGTGGAGATTTAGACGGATTTGTAAAGATTTTAGCTGATAAAACTACGGATGAAATTTTAGGAGTTCATATTGTAGGTGCAAGAGCGGCAGATTTAATTATGGAAGCTGCAGTTGCGATGGAATATAGAGCATCGGCAGAAGATTTGGCAAGAATTTGTCATGGACATCCAACGTATTCTGAGGCGATAAAAGAAGCTGCAAAAGGAGCTTGGGATGGGAAACCGTTGAATGCCTAGTTTTTAAAGTGAAAATATACAGAGTGAGGGTGTGATTTAGAGTCACACCCTCACTTATTTTAGATCGACCTGTCAGGTTGAAAATATGAAAATATTTTAGGGGTATAAAATTTTCCTGTAATTTTATAATATAACTTCTTGCTACACTTTTATAAAAATTTTCTTTTTGTATAATACATAACTAATAATACAATAAAAACTTACTACAGTTATTGCGTAGCAAAATGAAGCGAGTTTATCTGAATAAATAAAATTTGTATAAATGTTTTTATACAGCCAACTATGAATAGATGTTTTTTCTGATATTTTTATCAAATAAAAACTTTTGGCAATAAACCCCGACATAAAAAAGATAAGAATTGCATTTGAGCCTACATATTTAAAGATAGTACCAAAAGTAATACCTTTTTTATCAATTAGAAAATACAATATACTTATTAAAATAGATGCCCAACCTGCAGTAATTAATACAAAACTACTAGACCAAATAGCTTTGTTTATTGGAAACCAAAGATTCCACACGTATCCAAAAACCAACAAAAAAACACCTATAATAAATAATTTTATAGTTTTTAAATGATATTGAAATAATAATATTTTACCAATTAAAACGCCAATTAAAGTGGTGGCAATTGCAGGTAATGTACTTAATAATCCTTCTGGGTCATAATCTTTTTTCCACGTATGGTTTTTTAAAACGTGTACATCTATGTAGTTCGCCCAATTGTTTGGTGCTCTATTAAAAGTTGGTAAATCGCCGTTTGGTAAAGGCACAAAGCCCATCCAAAGGAAATAGCCAACAAGGAGCGTGATTACTATTCCTGTTAATATTTTCCAATTAAAATGTAAGTTTAAAATAGCTGCGACAAAAAACACAATTCCGATTCTTTGTAAAACGCCAGGGAAACGTACTTGATCAAAAGGTTTAAAAAAAGGGAAATAGGGTAAAAACCATCCTAAAAACAAACCTAAACCAATCAGTTTTAAGCTTCTGATAAATATCTTTTTATAGGTGATGAAATTTCCGATTTTGTTATTGTACGCAAATGAAATTGAAACCCCAACGATAAATAAAAAGAATGGAAAAATTAAATCTGTTGGTGTATAACCGTGCCAATCTGCATGCCGTAAAGGCGCATAAATATGTGACCAATTACCAGGGTTGTTTACCAAAATCATGGCAATAATAGTAACTCCTCTTAATACATCAATCGATTCAACTCTGTTTTTCAAAATAAATAATTATTTCTTCAATCCTAATTTATGACCTGAAATGGCATAGTATAAAATTAGAATATAACAAGGAAATAAAATCCAATAACTCCCTGTTGCAGCATCTGCAGACGCAGTAATTTCACTAATTCCTTGTGCAATTAATTCTGCTTTTTTGCTATCAACCAATCTTCCATATAATGGCGGGATAATGGCTCCACCAGCAATTGCCATAATTAATAGGGCAGAAGCTGTTTTTGTAAATTTACCTAATCCTTCGAGTGTTAATGGCCAAATTGCTGGCCAAACTAAGGCATTTGCAATTCCTAAAGCGGCAACAAATAATACGGATGTAAAACCTGTAGTAAATATGATTGCTGTTGTAAAAACTATTCCTAAAATAGCACTGATTTTTAAAGCGGTAGTTTGGTTAATGTATTTAGGTATTAATACAACACCTAAGGCGTAAGTTCCTACCATTGCCATTAAGGTAAATGTGGTAAAGAATTTTGCGTCTGCTCCGGGAATTCCTAAGGAAATTCCGTAGGAAATAATAGTGTCTCCAGCAATAACTTCTGCACCAACATATACAAACAAAGCTAATACACCTAGCCATAAATGTGGAAATTGAAAAATACTAGTTTTTGCTGTTTCTCCTTCTTTTATTTCTTCTTCGACCGCTTCTACATGAGGTAAAGGTGCGTTTCTTATTAAAATTCCTAATACAAATAATACTATTGCCATTACAAGATACGGTGTAATAACACTATCTGCCATTGTGTTAAGTAATTGTTCTTTTTCTGCACCTGTTACGGTGGTTAATTTGTCTTTAATTTCATCAATGCCTGATAATAAAATTGCTCCGAAAATAAGGGAGCCTAAAGCTCCGGCAACTTTATTAGAAATTCCCATGATAGAAATTCGTTTTGCGGCACTTTCTATAGGTCCTAAAATAGTAATGTATGGGTTTGATGCTGTTTGCAACAAAGTCATTCCTATTCCTTGTACAAAAATTCCTGCTAAGAAAATCCAGTAGGTTCTTGCATTTGCTGCAGGTATAAAAATCAATGCACCAATTGCCATTACTATTAGTCCTAAAGACATTCCTTTTTTATAACCAATTTTTCCGATTACCCAAGAGGCAGGTAATGCCATGACAACAAAAGAAATGTACGATGCCGAGGCAACTAGATAAGATTGCGCATCGGTTAGTTCGTTAATGGTCTTCATAAACGGAATTAAGGCTCCGTTGATCCAAGTTACAAATCCGAAGATAAAAAATAACCCTGCAATAATTGCTATTGGGATTGTCATACTTTTATTTTGCTGAGTCTGAGACATGTTTTAGTAAGTTTATTGTTAATTTAAAGTGTGTGAATTTACTAAATTATTTTTTTATTTTTAAAATTATTTCTACCATCAACCAAAAATGTATGTCAAACAAACTATTTAATTTGCTATTCATAGAAATATATTTTCTGTTCTAATTTTATAAGTTACCTTGGCAGGCATTGGATTAAAAATTATAATTTATTTTGAAAAAAGAACTTTCATTAGTCATTTTAGCTGCCGGAATGGGTAGTAGATATGGTGGTTTAAAGCAATTAGATGTAATGACATCTGAGAATGATACGATTATAGATTTTTCTATCTATGATGCGATTGAGGCTGGTTTTACTAAAATAGTCTTTATCATCAGAAAAAGTTTTGAAGTAGAATTTAAGGCAGTGTTTGATGCGAAATTAAAAAATAAAATAGAGGTTATTTATGTGTTTCAAGAATTAGATGCAATTCCGAATGCGTATATTAATAAAGACAGAAAAAAACCTTGGGGTACTGCACATGCCCTTTTAATGGTAAAAGATGTAGTTGATAAGGATTTTGTAGTTATTAATGCAGATGATTATTATGGAAAGGGTAGTTTTAAGAAAATGGCAAAGCAACTTCAAAAAAAATCTAAAAAGAATACTCGTTTTTATTTAGGGGGTTATTTATTAAAAAATACCATTTCTGAGTTTGGAACAGTTTCTAGAGGACAGTGTTTTTTAGACGATGGAGCATTTTTAGAAAAAATTATTGAAAGAACCAGTATTGAAAAAGTAAATGATATCCTTTTTTATATAGATGATGATGATAATCAGGTAAAAATTGATGAAAACACCATTGTTTCTATGAATTTTTGGGGATTTACATCAGAATTATTTCCGTTTTTAGAAATGCAATTTGAGACTTTTTTAAAAGAAAACAGTACACATCCTACAAAAGAATTTTTTATTCCGTCTGTGATTGATTTACTTATTAAAAACAAAAAAGCAACCGTAAAAGTGATTAAAAATAAAGATAAATGGCTGGGAGTAACCTACAAAGAAGATAAAGAGTTTGTAGCTAAAGAAATGGCATTTTTAAAAGAGAATAAAGAATATCCTAAAAACCTTTGGTAAAATGAGTTTAGAAAAAATAAAAAATACATTTTGTCAATTTGAAATAACTTCAGAGTTTGTAAGTTATAAAGAGCTTGTTTCTGGGCATATTAATAATACCTATTTAATTGAAACGACACAAAAGCCTTTTTATGTTTTACAACAACTAAATCATGCTGTTTTTAAGGATATTGTAGGTTTAACCGCTAATAAAGTAAAAGTAAGTGCTCATTTAAAAACAACTTCTTCTTATGCTTCACTCGATTTTATTGCTGCCAAAAATGGCAATTATTATTACCAAGATACAAAGGGGGATTATTGGAATTTAATGATTTTTTTAGAGGATAGCATTACTTTTGATGTTGTGCCAAATACAGAAATTGCTTTTGAGGCAGGAAAGCTTTTTGGAGATTTTTTAAATGCTACTGCAAATTTTGATGCCACTCAGTTAATTGAAACGATTCCAGATTTTCATAATATGGAATTCCGTTTTTGGCAGTTTGATGAAGCGCTAAAAACAGCATCCGAAGAGCGGAAAGAATTGGCGAAAAATCAGCTAAAACGTGTTGAGAGTTTACGAGAAGAAATGTTGATTTTACATCAGCTAAAAAAATCGGGAAAAATAAGATTGATTGTTACTCATAACGATACAAAGGTTTCAAATGCACTTTTTACACAGAACAATAAAGGCCTGTGTGTTATCGATTTAGATACTGTAATGCCAGGAATTATTCATTATGATTTTGGTGATGCTATAAGAACTATTTGCACTACTGCAAAAGAGGATGAAACGGATTTGTCAAAAGTAAAATTCAATCTTTCTTATTTTGAATCCTTTACAAAGGGTTTTTTATCTGAAGTAAGTAACAGTATTTCAAACTTTGAAGCGCAATATTTGCCGCTAAGCGCAAAAGCAATAACGTTTATTATGGCGCTTAGAATGTTAACAGATTTTTTAAATAATGATACTTATTATAAAACAGCATATCCGCTTCATAATTTAGATAGAGTAAAAAATCAGTTGCAATTAATTGAAGAAATGGAGTTGGTTTTTGAAGAAATGAAAGAGGTTGTTACTCAATGTTTAGGATAATTTTTTTGGTGTGATTAATATATTTTCTACCAATAGGAATTCTTGTTTTATTTATTTCTACAGAGTTTCCTTCAATAGATTTAATTTTATCTAAAGCGATAGTAAAAGATCTATGAATTCGAAGAAATTGTTTTGAAGGTAGTTCTTCGGTAATGCTTGTTAGTGATTTATGTACAAGATAATTATCGGTTTTTGTAATCACTTTAATGTAATCTTTTAAGCTTTCTATATAAAAAATCTCATCGAATTTAATTTTGATTAGTTTTTTATCTGATTTTAAAAAAATAAAAGAATTTTCATCAAGAAATTTATTTTTGCTATCAGTTTTTTGAAAATGTATTTGTTGGGTAATTTTATTTATAGTCTTTAAAAAGCGATTAAAAGGGATGGGTTTTACCAAATAATCTAATACGTCTAAATCAAAACTTTCTACGGCAAATTCTCTATATGCTGTAGTAATTACTACGTTTGTTTTTAAGGACATATTTCTTAAAAAGTCTAAACCATTCATTTTAGACATATTAATATCTAAAAAAATAACATCAATAAGTTGAGCTTCTAATAATGATAAAGCTTCTATTGGATTGTTAAATGTGTCTATTATCTCAAAATTTTGAAATTCTTTTAAATGATTTTCAACCACTTTTATAGCAAGTGGCTCGTCATCTATAATAATGCACTTTATTTTCATAAATAAGTAATCTATAGTAGGAGTAAAAGTACTGATTTTTAATGATTTTTTTTATAAAAGAAATAAAAATTTATAGTGGAATGATTAATTTTACAACATAGTTTTCTTTTTTTACTTTAGTTTCTAAGCTAAAGTTATCTTTGAATAAAAGTTCAAGTCTTCTTCTTACATTTGTGTTTCCAATACCATGTATTCTTACATTATTACTATATTGGTTATAGTTGTTAGATACTTTAAAGATTAATTTTTTTCCTTCTACATTTTTAAGATCAATAATAATTTTAAGGTTTGTATTATCTATAGTACCATGCTTAAAGCAATTTTCTATAAAGGGTAAAAAAAGTAATGGAGGAACAAATACATTTTCAATATTTCCTTGTAAATTTATTTTTACTTGCACTTTATCTCCATATCTCAATTTTTCTAAATCAATATAGTTTTGAATATATTTAATTTCATTTAACAATCTTATTTTAGAGTCTTTTACCCCATATAGTACATATTCCATCATTTCAGAAAGCTTTAAAACAACATCGGGTGCATTGTTAGATTTTTCTAAGGTTAAGGCATATAAATTATTTAAGGTGTTGAAAAAAAAATGGGGTTGTATTTGAGCTTTTAAAAACTTAAGCTCAGTAATTAATTGAGCTTCTTGTAAGCTTTCAACTCTTTTTCTTACAGATACCCAATCTACAGTTAACTTAATTAGCGTAGCCAAAGAGATGACATAAATTTCTCCTAAAACAACAGCAATTATGTAGTTAAAAGAATATGCTTGTTGGTTAGATGCTGCTTCTGGCCAAATGTTTTTTGTAACTAATAAATAATTTAAACTTATTCTTATCATATATAAAATTGCTAATGAAAGAAATAAAAATAAAATATATTGTTTATACTTTTTTGATAATATAAATTTAGGGATTAAATAATAGATATTAAAATAGACAATAAGTATGTGTAAAGGGAATTCTACAAGATTAGATTTAAAAGAATACCAATAATCTTCAAAATAACTACCCCATCTAATTACGTTAAACGTAAAATAACAAAACCAAAACAGAAAATGATACTTTAAAGGGATGTTGTTTTTTTCAGGAGTAAATGCCATAAATTTTTGACTTATTGTTTTAAACAGTTGCAATTTAGGATGTTTTTTTTTATCAAAATAAAAAAATACTCTAAAACAGTAAATAATGTTGTTAGTTGTTATTTTTATGTTGTTTGTATATATTATTTTTCAAATCTTTAACACTTTTTTAACTTCACCGAAACATAATTATAACAATTTACTTATGAGAAAAACTAAAATACTTTTAGTTACCGCTTTTTTGTTTTTGCTTTCGAACATGGTTTTTGGGCAAAATAAAAATATTACTGGTAAAGTAACTTCGAAATCTGATGGAGATATATTGCCAGGAGTTAGTGTAACTATTAAAGGATCTACTCGAGGAGTAGAGACTGATTTTGATGGAAATTATTCTATTAAAGCATCTGTAGGGGATTTATTAAGCTTCTCTTACTTAGGAATGAAAACTAAAATGGTTACAGTAGGTAATACTTCTGTAATTGACGTTATTCTAGAAGATGACGCATCTCAGCTAGATGAAATTATAGTAACAGCTTTAGGGATTAAAAAAACCAGAAAATCTTTAACGTATGCTGCACAAGACATTAAAGCAGATGAGTTAAATAGAGTAAAACAAACAAATCCTCTTAATAGTTTATCTGGTAAAGTTGCAGGTGTTACTATCTCTAAAAGTGCTTCTGGAGCAGGTGGTTCTGTAAAAGTAGTATTAAGAGGTAATAGTTCTATTGGTAACAATCAACCATTGTATGTGGTAGACGGAATACCTTTATCTAATTCTGGATCTGGACAGCCATCTAGTACTTTTGGAAGTATTAATGGGGGAAATAGAGACGGTGGTGATGCTTTATCTATGATTAATCCAGACGATATAGAATCTTTAACAGTACTTAAAGGAGCTTCTGCTTCTGCATTATATGGTAGTGCAGGTTTAAATGGTGTAATTTTGATTACTACCAAGAAAGGAAAGTCAGGAGAATTTAAAACAACTTTTTCTTCGAGTTTAACCGTAGAAAAAGCAGCATATATGATGGATCTTAATCCTGAAGCTCAAAGTAATGTTGATGCGTTTTTAGGTTCAGGATCTACTGTGATTAATTCTTTTTCAGTATCTGGAGGTACAGACAAAGCGCAAACCTATTTTTCTTATAGCAATACAAATGCTTCGGGTGTTTTGCCAACCAATACTATGAAACAACATACGTTTAATATTAGAGAAACGATGAATATGTTTGAAGGGAAACTAAAGGTAAACGCAAGTGTAAAAGCTTCTTTGCAGAATATTCATAATAGAGCAATTTCTGGTTTATACTTTAATCCTTTAGTTGGGGTGTATGGATTTGAGTCTGTTGGAGAAAAATTATCTGACTATGCCAAATATGAAGAATATGATGCAGGTAGAAATATTATGAAACAACGCTGGTTTAGAGGAACTTCTGATATTGAACAGAATCCTTATTGGGTTATGAACCGTAATGCAAGTGATGATTCTAATAAAAAAATGATAGCATCATTAAACTTAAATTATACAGTAAACGACTGGTTGTCTTTACAAGCAAGAGGAACGTATGATAAGTCTTTGTTAAATTACGAAAGAAAAGTTTATGCAACAACAGAAGCTACCTTAGCACCTTCTACTGGTAGATATATGACAACAAATAATGATTTTACTCAATATTATGCAGATTTTATGGCTAATATTAATACTAAAATCAATGAAAATCTTACAGTAACAGGTCTTGTAGGTATTAGCACAACACGTTCTACAACAGAATATTTTAGAGCAGATTCTGGTACCAATGGAGGATTACAATTTGCAAATGTATTTTCTTATCAAAATTTTAATGCAAATCCTTCTGTAGCGTTTACACAAAATTCTTTTGAAACAAGAGGGCAATCTATTTACGCAAGTGCAACATTTGGTTATAAAGACCAATTGTATGTAGATGTAACAGCAAGAAATGACTGGACTTCTACTTTGCCAAAAGGAAATAATTCGTTCTTTTACCCATCAATTGGAGTAACAAGTATTTTAGACAAAACGTTTGATTTAGGAGAGAATGTTTCTTTTGCAAAAATAAGAGCTTCGTATGCAGAAGTAGGTAGTGGTTTTGCTGTTGATGCAATAGCACCTAATAGATCTATTCTTTTTGGAGGAGGAATCAATCCAACAAGTCCAATTAGACCATATGCAGGAACAACACCAAAACCTCAAAGACAAAAATCTTTTGAGATTGGTACAGAATGGAAATTTAATAATAATAAATATGGAATTGATGTAGGTTATTATAGAACCAATACAATTAATCAATATTTTGCTGTACCAATTTCAGACACTGGAGATGGAGTAACAGTTGCAGGTATTAATTCTGGAGATATTTTAAATAAAGGTATTGAAGTTTCGGCGTATGCAATTCCTATTCAAAATGATAATTTTAAGTGGACAACAACTGTTAATTATGCGAAAAACACGAACACTATTGAAAAACTTTTAGACACTAATTTACCAGGTATTGGAAATTTAGACCACTTTGTAGTTTCTCCCAAAGGAGTAAATACTTTTGGATCATATTTAGTAGAAGGAGGTTCTTTTGGAGATATTTACGCTCAAGTTGTTAAAAAAGACGCAAACGGAACGCCAATTTATGACAATGGATCTTTAGTAATGGAAGATAGTAACCTTGTAGATGGATTAACAAAAGTAGGAAACGCAAACCCAGATTTTACTTTGGGTTGGAGTAACTCTTTCGAATATAAAAATATTACGTTAGATTTCTTAATTGATGGTAAATTTGGAGGACAAACTGTAAGTATGACAGAAGCAATTGTAGAAGGATTTAGTAATAACTCTGCAAGAGAAACTGCTAATAAGCCAGTTAATGTTGTAAATTTAGCAGGTGTAGCATCTACATTGCCAGCACAACAATACTATGGTATGGTAGGTGGTAGAAATAGTTTTACTGGAGAGTATGTGTATAGTGCTACCAATATAAGATTGGCAGAATTAGCAATTGGTTATAGATTTAATCTGTCAGAAAATTCTTTCTTTAGTGGTGTAAAAGCTTCTTTAGTGGGTAGTAATCTTTTCTTTTTCTATAAAAAAGCACCACATGATCCTAATGTATCTTTAAGTACTGGTAATGCGTTACAAGGAGTTGATGTTTTAGGATTGCCTTCTTCAAGAAGCATGGGACTTAATATTAACTTATCATTCTAAAAATTAAAAACATGAAAAAAATAAATAAATTTATAGCATGTTTAGCTATGTTAGTGTTAATTTTTACTTCTTGTGAAGCTGATTTAGATCAATACAATCACAATGACAGAAATATTACACAAGATCAGTTAGAAGTAGATTTTCAACATGTAGGCTCTAAATATAAACCTATTTTTGAGAGTATTTATCAATACTCTCCAGCTTGGTCATACCAATTACAACAAAACTTAAATGCAGATGTATATTCTGGATATATGACCAACCCTAGACCTTTTGTAGCAGGAGCAAATAATACCACCTATGCTTTAGTGGCAGGATGGAATAATTTTATTTGGTCTGTACCATACGGTAATGTAATGAACAATGTAAAATCTATTGTAGACAATACAAAAGATGATTATCCTACATTATATGCAGTTTCTTTAATCTTAAAAGTAGAAGCAATGCATAGAGTGTCTGATGTTTTTGGGCCAATTGTATATACAAATTTTGGAGATACAGGAGATAATAAAGGGAAATACGATTCTCAACAGGAAGCATATAATGCATTTTTTGCAGATTTAGATACAGCGGTTGCAGCTCTTACTGCAGATATAAATAGTCAACGATTTGCTGCGTTTGATATGTCTTATGGAGGAGATTATCATAAATGGGTAAAATTAGCAAACTCTTTACGTTTGCGTATGGCTATTAGAATTTCTATGGCAGATCCTGCAAAAGCAAAAACCGAAGGTGAAAAAGCTTTATCACAAGCAGAAGGATTAATAACTGATAATGGAGATGGATTCTTTGTAAACGGAACATTGGCTCATCCGTTATCTGTAATAGATAATTCTTGGGGAGATATTAGAATGAATGCTTCTATGGAGTCTATTTTATCGGGTTATGGTGATGATAGAATGGCAGCTTATTTTAATCCTTCAGATGCAAACGGAGGAGCTTATAAAGGTGTTCGTAACGGATTGCCATTGTTGCCTGGTTATTCAGATGAATTGGCACAAAAAGCTGCTTATGTTGGCTTTTCTAACATGAATGATGGTGTTAAAACATCTAAAGTTCAGTTAATGACTGCTGCAGAGGTATATTTTTTACAAGCAGAAGCTGCTTTAAGAGGTTGGACAGGAGCAGGAAATGCACAGGCTCATTATGAAATGGGTATAACTACTTCTTTTGGTCAACATGGTGTTGGCGGAGCAGCTGCATATGTTGCAGACAATACATCTGTACCTGCAAACTATGTAGATCCAGTAAATGCATCTAATAGTATCAATGCAATGAGTACTATTACAGTTGCTTGGGACAATGCAGCAACCAATGAGCAAAAATTAGAAAGAATTATTACTCAAAAATGGATTGCTATGTTCCCAGAAGGACAAGAAGCTTGGAGTGAATACAGACGTACAGGATATCCTAAAATTTTCCCAGTGGTTAGTAACCAAAGTG
>Ga0256845_1002560_pt1 | contig 13021 bp, 8 predicted proteins | sample RiftiametaG_FD_189101 | JGI IMG/M metagenome (GOLD analysis project Ga0256845, IMG submission 189101) | Tube worm associated microbial communities from hydrothermal vent at the East Pacific Rise, Pacific Ocean - Riftia | ecosystem: Host-associated > Annelida > Integument > Unclassified ... | reverse complement strand
CCAATAAAGGGAAAGAATCTCTGAAAAACCCTGAAATACGCGGCATAACATCTATTCTTGGCCGTCCCAGCTCCTTTAAAGGTATGATCTCAAGACCCATAACCATATTATTGGTTTTATGCCATACAGGTCTTACACCCAAAAGATAAAAAATTTCAGCAATATCATCGCCCTTAGAACGCATTGTTGCAGTCCCGTAAACAATTATGCCAATAGTTTTTGGATATTCCCCGGTTTCCTTATAAAATCGTTCAAGCAAAGCATCACCCAGCCGTTTACCAACTTCCCATGCTCCGGGACTTGGAATTTTCCCGGGATCAACAGAGAAAAAATTACGTCCCGTGGGCAAAATATCAGCATCTCCCCTGGTAGGCGCACCTGAAGGCCCTGGCAGAACAAATCCTCCGTCAAGGGCAGTCAGAATCGAATCCATTTCCCGGGTGACAAGCTCAATATTTGGAATAAGTGTTTGAGCAATATAAGAAAGAGCGGATTCAAGCTCCTTTGTATTAACTTCAAGGAGTTCATAAATAATTTTAAGTATGTCTTTTCTTAAAAAACGATTATTGGTCTGCCTGCATCCCAATAATATTGTAACAAGCTCTAAGGCAAGCTCATGGGCATGGACAATCAATTGCCCACCTGTATAATTTTTTTCTGAATCTATTATTTTACCTTTGTTCTCAAGCAGGTGATCATAATCAAACCCCATGGCTTTTATAATGGATTCACGCAAAGACGGAATTTTACCGTTTTGCACCCTTGTAAGCTGTACTAAAAATTCAATAAGTTTTTCTTTTTCAGGAACCTTACCCAGGATATGAAGCCCGTCATTGATCATGGTATCTCCAAGGTCACTCAGATAGGAATGAAGAGTCTCAAGAAAGGTATCAAAATCCTTTAAAGCCTGTTTTTCACTTATTCCAAGATCTTTATCAAGGTCAGCCTCTTTAACTGCCTCTAATATCATGGGTTTGAGCACAACAAGTTTTCCAGGATCTTCTTTTTGTGCATCATTATATTCTTTAATATAATTTTCTACCTTTGCAAGGTCTTCATAAAGGTCTGCATTGGTAAATGCCGGTGTAAGATGATCAATTATGCATGCATAACTGCGCCTTTTTGCCTGGGTACCTTCACCCGGATCATTGATAATATATGGATAAATATTGGGCAGATCCATAATGGAAAGATCAGGATAACATTGTTTTGATAATCCCAGAGCCTTGCCCGGAAGCCATTCTAAAGACCCGTGCTTGCCAACATGGATTATGGCATCTGCTTTAAAAACATCTTTTATATATCTGTACTGGGCAAGATAATGATGGGTACAGGACAAATACATATCATGGTAAATCTTTTCAATATTTTCAAAATATCCCCGGGGAGGTTGAATCGTAATAAATAAATTGCCGTTTTTTGTTCCGGGAAACATCAGTTCATCATTATATACAAACAGGTCTCCGGGCATTTGCCCCCAATCTTCTATTTGTTTTTGCCTGATATTATCAGGCAGAGTCTCATGCCAGGGCATAAAATCAGATCTTTTTGCTCTGGCTTTGGTTTTTTCATACATTTGTTCCGGCAATAACCATCTCTGGTCACAGGTCATTCCAGATACTATTTCTGAACAAAGATCATCAGAACTCTCATAGGGCTTGTCAACCAGATATCCATTATCGTTTAATCTATCAATAATTTCCTTGACACTTGCAAAGCTGTCTAAACCTGCAGCACATCCGATACGATCATTTCGCGGTGGATAATGATGGAAAATAATAGCTATTTTCTTTTCCTGATTTTCCTTTCTTGCAAGTTTTGCCCAGTTCAGAGCCATATTTATCAATTTTTCAACCCTGTCTTTAATGGGCATATATCTTGCGATTAATGCTCCTGTTAAAGGATCAATCTCATTTTGTTCCCTTGAGGCAACAGGAACTGCAATTAATGCCCCGTCAAACTCAGGCTGGGCAGCACAATAGGAAACCTCCATTGTAGTCATGCCCTGAACGCTTTCATCCCAGCTTTCAAAGGGCTGCATGGTGGTCATTGCCTGGATAACAGGAACCTTTAAATCAGGATATATTCTCTTATAATCTTTGGATGCAAGGTTTAAAGAAAACATCATGGGATTAATCAATACATCAATCAAAGGTTTGCCTGATTTCATAAAAAAATTATCAGCAATAAAGTCTGCACCGTTATTACCAATAAGTTTATCCTTATATCGTAAATGAAAAACAGGGACGATATTTGCCCCAAGCTTTTCAGTACATCTTATTAAGGCATCAATAAATTTAAGATTATTATTTACCCAATAGCTTTGGTTAAACCATAAACCAATTGTGATCCTGCCCCTTTTGACTTTTTTTTCAAAATACTGATTACAATCAGGAAGGTTTTTAAAATCAGGATGATAAATCCCTTCATGGGGTAAAGGGGCAGGAGGTTCTGTATCAGAATCCTTAACATCACAATTATCAGAGTTAAACAATTGTTCCTTAATAAAATAAAAAAAGTTCTTAAAATTAACAGGTCCTCCATGTTTTAAATAAGCATTGATTCTATCCCATACAGGTGTACCAAATTTTGTGGAATATTTTCCTGCAAGCTCTATTGCATCCTCGTCTCCGCCTGTGGGCTGGATATGAAGCCATGGAGTGTTTTTATTATTTTTTTCTAAATCTTCAATTGCCTTAATCAAAGAATCAAATCCTGGACATGAATCTTTCCCGCCGTGGAGGGAAATAATTATTATGTCTGAATTAATTGCATATTTAACAAAGGATTTGATCCTGTTTTCATCAAAAAGCTGGGTTTGGGTTTTTGCATAGACCTTTACCTTATTATTATTTTCCATAAAAAGCTCAATACCCTGAGTCAAAGAAGGTATTTCCATGGAAGTTGCTGTATAATAACTAAGTTTAAAAGAATCCATATTCATCTATCCTTAAGCTGATTTGTAAAAACTCCGGTAAATTGTACAAATAAGTTCATCTCCATCTTTGCCGTTATAATAAAGCCTGCTCGGGCAATCACCCGGACATTGAGTGTTTAAATCACAATTGTTACATTTTTCTTTTGTTCTTCTGTTTAAAATATAATCTTCAAGTTTTGATGATAAATTAAGAGACAAAACACTATCTGGTTTTACAGGATCAAGGGCTCCTAAAAAAAATTTCGGGTCAAAGGCTGTTTGACTGCATGGATACAGCATCCCTTGGGGAGTTACAGCAAGGCTGTTTCCCATTGCACCATTACAAAAAAATCTTGTCCCATGTTTTTGTTTTATTTTATTTAATTTTCCAAGCTCCCGTATTACCAGAGGAATGTTTCTTGAGGCATTGACCATTTTTAAAGCCTGGACCATGTTTTTAATACCTGATTTTATTTGATCCGGATCTGCCTTTAAAACAGAATTTTCCAGAGCTTTCCCTTTTAAGACCAGACAATCAAGCCCTAGACCCCTTGCCATGGTAAAATTCCCAAGCATAAGTACAAGACGATGAAGTTTATCAGCATTTTCTTTTGTTACAACTGTGGTTATATTAAAAGGAATTTTTCTTTGCTCTAAAAGGTGAAGACCTTTAAAAGTATCATTGGCTTTCCCCCGCTGAGATTCCTGCAAAGGAGGCTCTCCATCAAGGCTTATTCCAAGTTTTAATTTAAATTTTTCAATTATATTGATTGCCTTATCATTAATTAATGTTGCATTGGTCTGGATTCCAATACTGGCATTGGGATATTTTTCTCTTATTTTAAAACTTGCATATTCAACAAGACCAGGCACTAAAAAAGGTTCTCCCCCTGTGAGCTGGACATGTAAAGACTTTTGATCAGAGTCCAAAAGCAAAATTGCCCGGTCAATAAAAACTTTTGGCATATCCATACCAGATTCTTTTTTTGCTTTATTATTACCAAGGTAGCAATAGGAACAAGAAAGGTTGCATTTGTTTGTAAGCATGAGTATCAGATAAGAAGGGCAGGAGAACATGATCAGATTTTCTCCTTTTTTTCCATCATATTTACAAGATCAGATTCTGTTTTGGAAAAAACAATATTTAAATCATTATCAAGATTAAAAACATTTCTTTGCCCCTGGCTTGTCATGGAAAAAACTTTTTTATTTAATTTTAAAGCTTTGGTTAAAATTTCAATATTAGCTTTATTTATTGCATTTTCCTCAAACCCGGAATCTATGACAAAATCACATTGTTCCATGAGTTTTAAAATTTCATCAAGCTTATCTTTAGATATCTCATCAAGGTTATCGCGGACAAAACATTGTGCTCCCAGGGCATCAGCCACAAAATAATCAATATCATTTTTTAAAAGCACACCAGTTGAAATCATATAGCCTTTTTTAGAAAGAAGCCTGTAAAGAACTGATGCACTTCCCATGCCTCCTAGTACAAATGCCCTGCCCCTGTCTGGTTTGGTTCTTATTTCTATATTGCCAAGTACCCTGTTAAAACAAGCATTGGAAAAATCATACAAACCCGACACTGTATCATTGTGCAATATATCTTCAGGATGACCAAACCCAAGGATTTTATCATTCTTAATCAATACCACACGATCTGATACCTTAGCTGCAACCTCTAAGTCATGGAGAGAAGCCACAACACAAATACCCTTTTCCCGACAAAGGTCATGGAGGATGGACATGACTTCCATGCGATGCTTTAAATCAAGATGCATTGTAGGTTCATCAAGGAGAATGATTAGAGGCTCCTGGGCAAGTGCCCTTGCGATGAGAACCTTTTGACGTTCTCCATCACTTAATGTTGAAATATCTCTGAACATAAGATTTCCTGCATGGACAAGATCAAGGGATTGATTCACTATTTTATCATCTTTAATATTTAAATTTCCTGCCCAGTTTGTGTGGGGATACCTTCCCATGGCAACAAAATCATAAACAGAAAACAGGGGCGGTGCCACCTTTTGAGTCAATACAATTGACATGATTTTTGCAAGATCACAGGATTTAATAGTATTAATATTTATACCATTTAAAAAAACTTTGCCCTGTATGGCATCAAGATGTTTTGAAAGAGTCCTCAATAAAGTTGTTTTCCCTGCTCCATTGGGACCAAGAAGTGAAATAAATTCCCCTTTAAAAAATTCAAGATTAATATTCTTGACAATGGATTTTTCCCCATAGCCAACACATAAGTTTTCAGTTGAAAGGATAGGATTTTTTTCCATTATAATACCACCTTTCGTCTCATTAACAGACTTATTACAATGGGAGCTCCGAAAAATGCTGTGATGGCTGATATGGGGAGTTCCACAGGAGAAAACACCATGCGTGCTGCAAAGTCGCATAGACTTGTCACAACAGCTCCAATAATAACGCACCCGGGGACAAGTATCTTATTATCTGACGTGCCAAAGGCAAGGCGTACCATATGGGGGACAGCAAGTCCCACAAAGGCTACAGGTCCTGCAACAGCAGTTATCATTCCTGCAAGAGCACAAGAAGAAAACAAAATTAAAAATCTGAACAATTTAATATTCACACCCATGGAAGAAGCATATTCTTCACCCAGGAGAAAAGCATTCAAAGGTTTGGCAAGGGCATAGATCAAAAGGCATATCAACCCTCCTCCCAGAACCATAATTTCAATTTCACTCCATCGAAATCCTGAAAAACTGCCCAGTTGCCAGAGAACAAATCCTTTGATCTTTTCCTGTTCTGCAAATGCCACAAGTACACTTGTTACGGCATGGCAAAGATAACCCATCATTAAGCCCACAATAAGAAGAGTTACAGGACTTTTAACTTTAGTTGCAATGGACATTACAATTATCATGGTTCCATAGGCCCCGGCAAAGGCAGCTAATGTCGCCATAAAAGGATTTAAAACTGTAAACCCAAGTGTTAAAGAGGTTAACATGACAAACGAAACCATGAGGGTTGCTCCTGATGAAATACCAAGTATAAACGGACCAACAATGGGGTTTCTGAAAAACACCTGAAGCAATAATCCTGCAACAGCAAGATATCCTCCTCCCAGGGCAGCTGCTATTGCTCTGGGAAGGCGAATCTTCCAGATTATAAATCCATTCACACTTAAAGTATCATGGTTTCCAATAATACAAAGCACCTCTCTAAACGGTATGTTTATTGACCCTTTCATGACATTGGCTGCCATAATTAATAAAAGGGTAATACCAAAGAACAGATACAGGGTTCTTCTTCTGGTCCCTGTTTGTTTACGCATGTTTGCAAGATCAATACTCTGCATAATATTTGTTGTCATCTCAAATTTACCTTTAAAAATTTAGTTTTTATCAGGATCCTTGTCTGGCAATTGTCTGAAATATTTAAGTTTATGATTAAGATAGCATTCAGGATGTAAGATGGATGCAATATCTGTCAATATCTCATCCAGTTTATCTCCTGACTGGGAATAAAGAGGCAAAGGGGAATAGACCCTTCCGTCTTTTAAAGGCTTAACCCTGGCAAGCAGAGGATTTGCCCTGGCAAGAGCTTCTTTGGAGGTGGCACCGCTGTCAGGGGTTCTATAAGTAAAAAATATATCAGCATCCTTACCAGAATATAAAAAACGCTCCAGGGAAATCTCAATGCAGGACTTGCCAAACACATCCTTAAATTGATAATCACTCAATGCAAGTTCAACAAGCTCTCCTACCCAGGCATTACCCGGTTCCACCAAAACTCTTTTTTCATAAATATCTCCCCACATAACCTTGGGTTGATATTTTGAGTTTTTTGTGGTTTCCCTTATGTTTTCTAAGGAGTTTGATACTCTTTCAAAATATTGTTTTGCCTGTTTTTCCTTTTTAAAAAAGGGAGCTATAAACCTTACAAATTTCATCCTTGCATTAAGACACATGGCAACAGGAGTTGTTGTTATAACACAAGGCACACCCATTTCATCCAGCATTGGGATAATGGACATATCCCAGGTAAGAACAAGTTCTGGCTCAGCCTTTCTTAATTGTTCAAAATCAATGGCATTATAACTGCCAAGATAAAGGATTTTCCCTTTTTCCATGCCTTGTTTTACTTCGGGGATATACCAATCCTCTTTTTTTGTTACCACACCTGTCAATACATCTTCTATAACTCCCAAAGCTTTTAAAATGGAAATATCAAAAGAACTATAGGCAACAGCTCTTTTTACAGGAATTTTTACAACCTGTGAGGGTTCATACCCGTCAGGAACTTTTTTCCCCCGGGGCACAAGAATCAAAGTACGTCCTGCTCCATCCCGCACATCAACATATCCGTCACCAAGCAGATTAACGGAAAAACTGCCAATGCTCATAAAGCTCATGTCCTTAACATTGATTTTTTCTTTTGGCTTATTATTATCAGAACATCCTGAAAAACATGCAAAAACAAAACCGATTACAAGTAATGCAAAAACATATTTAAATCTTTTAAAATTAAATCTCATATTATTTCCTCTAGTTTTTCCCATGCATATATTAAAAGACCAAAAGTAAATAAAATCATGCCAGTAAAATAAAATCCCTTTCCTGCATCATGTTTAATAATTAATATTATGAATTTTCGCATACCCATTCCTCCGGAACCTGTATGGGGTGAAAAATCCTTAAGATGTATGCTTAAATTATTAAATAAAACAGGTTTATTAAAACTGAGTACAGAAAAGCTTTGTTTATTATCTTTGGTTTTTAACAAAAGTTCTGCCCTGACATCCATGGCACGTTGTTTCATATTAACAAGACGGTCACCCTTGTAATAGTCAATTTCAAGTTTCTTAAGTTTGATGCTTGTGCCTGCAACCTGTATGGTTTTAGAGGGCAATAATACCTTGCCAAGATATGTTGTTGAAAAAAGATATGACACAAGGTAGCCAAGAAACATTATTAACATGCTGTAATGCATGATATGAGGACCAAACCGCATGATAAACCTGGATAAATGTTTAAAATTTCGACGTTTTTTCCAAAGTTTAATCACCCTGTCTGTAGTGCATGCAAAAGCATTTATACTTAACAAAAAAAGCAGACCAACAAGAATAAAAAGCCATATAGTCTCTAAAAGCGACTCTTTTCCCCATGTTCCTGCCCATTTTATAAACCCCATATCATTAATCGGTTCAAACAGGTGACCAAAATATTTAAGCATGAAATAACCATGGATAAGATCAATAACCATGAACAAAAAAATACCCATGGTAAAATAAATATTTCCTGCAAGATTCCATATTTTTTTCAAAATATTCATATAAACCCTCCAGGCAGTTTAAATTGTCCCAATTCTGTCACACAATTAAAAAAGAAAACAAAAAAACCACTGCCTAAAAAACACCATGCCCGAACTTTTATGTTGGAAAACGTGAAAAGGTGCAGATGAAGTAAAAGAGAATATAAAAGCCATGTTGCCATTGTTGTTGCCATCAAAGGATCATCCCAGATCACAGGCGATCCCCATCCAAGCCATGACCAGGCAGCACCTGCAAACACAGATAATGTCCAGAAAATAAAACCCCAGGAAACTATCTTTCCCATTGTCTTTATTGCCTCTATATCTTCTTTTTCTTTTGAAAATATAACCTGAGCTGCTACACATCCGCCAAGTAAAAACATTGATTTGCCAATGACCCCAAGAAGAAAAAACCCATGGGCAAAACAAGTTTTAAATTGTAAAAAAGGCAGATAAAAATCATTGGGAAAAAGGCAGGCTGACCAGGCAAGCACATTGACAAGAAAAAATCCCGGCAAAATATTAGAACGAAACACATGGTAATAGATCCCGATTATTCCCACAATAAAAGGGAGAAAAAATGCCCCCTGATATAAAGGAAGCATGGGAAAACAAATCCAGTAGCGCAACCCTAAGGATATGAAATTACATAAAAGTCCTGCAAAAAATATATATTTTACCGGGAAATTCTTTATCAATAATGCTCCTGCAAGGCTGACAAGATAAAGCACAGCCCCTGCCAGAAAAAAATATTGAATCATTATTTGTATATTCATACAGCTTTAAATCCTGTTTATTAAAAATTTATACCCATGCCGCAAAGGAACCTGATTCCATCGTCAGGGTATCCATAGTGCACATTATAATGCCTGTTAAAAACATTGATCCCATTAATGAAAAACTCACCAGGACAATTAAATAATATTAAAGGTTTGATTAATTTGATATCTGTTGTGAAATACCTGGTGATCTTTTCTTTGTCAGTGTTTGCCGTATCTGTAAACTGCCTTGAATATGCCCTTGTTATGGTTTCAAAACGTAAACCCGAGCCCAGTTTTGTCTTGGAAGTAATTTTAAATGTATGAGTTGGAGCATAACTTAATTCTTTGTGATTTTCCTTGTTTTCACTGTGCTGCCATATATAATTAAAATCAAAGGATAAAGCCTTTGAGACCTTAAGTTTTAAACTTGTTTCCACGCCCTGTTTAATTGCGTTATCTATATTTGCAGGACGACTTATCAGATCATTGCCACGAAAATATCTTATTAGATTTCGTGTTTTTGTTCTGAACAAAGCCAGATCAATTTGACTTTTATTTAAAAAAATATGGGTAAAACACAAATTTAAGCTGAGTATTTTTTCTTTATCAAGATCAGGATTACCCCGCACCTGATCCATGGAACCATGGCTTGGCTGATACAATTGGCTGAATGACGGAAGGTTTTCAGAATATCCCATATTAAATTTAACAATATCCTGGTCAGAAATAGAATAACTTACCCCTGTATTGCCTGCCGGAGAAAAATCAAAATCACTTACATAATCACCACGAATCCCTAAAACAAATGCAATGGGGTTATATTTAAAATTTGCAACCGAGTTCATGGAAAAAACACTTCTGTCATGTCTGCCGGTTAATGTATGGTCAAGGCTGGTGTTCTCAAAGGAACCCCCGGCTCTATAATCTTTTGTTTCATCATCACTTGACCATAAAAAATTTGTAACACCACCAAAGGTATATACATTCATCTTTGCCCTGGCACTGGTTTGGGATTTGTCTTTTAATCTTGTAATATTGGTATAAACCTGGGTGTTATAATCTATTTCATCCTTTATTACTCCAATGTATTTGCAGGAAAGGCTTGCCCTTTCATATTTCTGGGATGCATCAGGTGTCGGGTTATACAAGGGTCCTGTCACACCATGGTCTGATATATAATATTTCCCGTTAATCTCAATACCTGACATCCGGCTGTCACCCTTATTCCATAAAAAATTGATATACCCCTTGTCTTGATGGCTGTTTGCCCGTTTACCCTTTTTATGACCATAACCAATAGCTAATAATGTGCGATTTTCATCTTTTTTAGTTTTTAAAGTGGCGCTTATTTTTACAAGTCCATAGGACCCTGCTGCAACACGAATAAAACCTTTATTTATAGGTTTCCCGTGCATGCTGCCATTATTATCATAACCAATATCAGCCTTGGTATGTTTAAGCTCAATATATATGGCACCGGCACTGGCGCCGGGTCCAAGCCAGCTAGGAACAGGAGGTTTGAAAACTATTATTTTTTTTACAATATCAATGGGTATGCTTCCAAGGTCAATACCACCATATTGACTTGTGGTCATTGGTCTGCCATCAATCAAAACCAGTACAGAGCCTGAACCACCTCCCCCTCTTATGGAAATCCGTGCACCTAATCCTGTTGACCCCGGTTTAATATCTATTCCCGGCATGGTATCTATAGCTTCGTATACATGGAGGAAATTGCTTTGTTTTATTTCGGAAGAATCCATTATAATTGTAAGATTTGGACTTTTCCTGATGTAATCATCAACCCTTTTACTCACCACTACCATGGATTCTAAAATTTCCCCCTGGTCGTTATTTAAACCCTGACCAATACAAAAGGAAATATTTGTAAAAAACACCAATGTGGAAATAATAAAAATATTTTTTATATTCAAACTTAAAAATCTCAAAGTTTATTCCTTTTTAATTCAGGAATTATTTTGCCCAAAAACAAAAATCCCCGAATCGTAAATAATTTACAATCCGGGGATGTCCCTTTTTTATCCAATGGATTTTAAACGGGAATACCGGCATTGCCGTACACAGTTTCCCTCTGTATTTATCAGGCAGGTCTTCTGACTTGCGGATCATCCTCCTGCTGCGCCTTCCCATTATATTATTAACAGTGGCATGTATTGCAGCATTTGTCCCCGATTACAGCGGCGGGCCCGTTTCCGAATTACACGGAATTCCCTTTTAAGCCGATGGCACCAGATAAATTATGGTTAATCTATGAAACAAAAAACAAAAAGTCAAGCATATTATCCAGATTGCAAACCTTTGCCAATTATCCCATATTTTATAAACTATTCCATCTGAGACCTCCCGATTAAAGCAGCACCTATGGCACCATTAAGCTGAGGATGCTCAGGAACATGGACATCTGAAAACAATTCTTCTTCCAGGGCGTCTTGAATGCCCTGGTTCAGTCCTCCACCACCGGTTAATAATATCTCAGGGTGAAGGACTGCTTTTTTAGCCATGCCTGAAATTCTCCTGGCAAGGGAACGATGAATTCCTGCCACAATATCTTTACTTTGTTTTTTTCTGGCAACCAGAGATATTACTTCTGATTCTGCAAAAACAACACAAGTGCTGTTTATATCCAGAGGCATATCAGATTCTTTAGATAATGGTCCAAGTTGTGTAATATCCAGTTCAAGCACCCGGGCAAGGGATTCTAAAAAACGACCAGTACCTGCAGCACATTTATCATTCATTGCAAAATTAGATATTTCCTGATTTTTATCCAGGATAATTACTTTGCTGTCCTGTCCTCCTATATCGATAATAGTATGGATATCAATGCCCTCCGGAGCTGACCACACAGCTCCTCTTGCATGGGCATTAATTTCTGTTATGGAGCTCTGGGCAGATTCTATATTTCGCCTGCTATACCCTGTTGCAACTATGGTTTTGATCTGATCAGGGTTGATATTGTTTTCAAAAGTTATGGTATTGATCATTTCCCTTGATACTTTATCAGGATTTATTCCGGTGGAAGCGCGTTTATACCCTGCAAGCTTATCCTGATCATCTAAAAATGCTGTTTTAACATAGGTTGATCCGGCATCAATCCCCACAAAATATTCTTTCATGAATGCTCCAATACTTTTTTTGTCTTTTTTGTTTTTAATATTTCCATAAATGCCTCTATTCTGGTTCTGATCTGTTCTATATCTTCAGGATTATAATCTGTTTCCACCCTTAACATGGGAATTTTCTCTTTTGCCAGGCTCTTTTCCACACGGCGCACTTCAAAATCATATACAACACATCCCTTAAGCACATGATACAAGACTCCATCCACATTAAATTCCGAAACCATTCTTTTAATTAATGTCAAACGGTCATGGTTTGGAGAAAAGGACGGACATACACAAGGTGCAAGATAACGTGCAGCAATGGATTCAATTTGATTTCTTATAGTCTTCTCACTATTATTAACAGGGTTATACAGATATCGATCGCCTGTACAGGATTCATCAAGAACTGCAATTCCTCCCATTTCCTCTATTAATAAAGGTATTTTCAAATTCGGAAAAATTATCGGGCTTCCAATTATAAAAATTCTGGGACGATTTTTAGAACAAATATTATTACCTTTGTTTAAATTTTCATCCAGATTATTATTTAATTTCACCAGAGCCCTTGTCCAGTCGGAAACAGGAGCATAGGCAAAAGAATTCATAACAATTGCTGCCTGAATTCCCCATATCACAGGAATTGATCTTTTCCTGAAATCCAGTAATCTTCGTATTTCACGCTGTGCCAGAGCATGATCTTGTATGGCTTTACCCAGATTCTTCCTGTTTATTTTTATTTTTATACCTTTTTCACCCATAAATGCTTCAAGTTTATTTTTCAATGCGTAAACCTGGTCTACCCAGGCAGTTCTGGAAGATTGCGTATCTTTCCCATGGGGTGTTTCCAGCATCCATACCTCTTTAAACTCTGACAATTCTTCTCCGAATTTACGTTTGGCATCACAGGTTGTGGGGATAATAACCAC
>Ga0256845_1002559_pt1 | contig 13027 bp, 12 predicted proteins | sample RiftiametaG_FD_189101 | JGI IMG/M metagenome (GOLD analysis project Ga0256845, IMG submission 189101) | Tube worm associated microbial communities from hydrothermal vent at the East Pacific Rise, Pacific Ocean - Riftia | ecosystem: Host-associated > Annelida > Integument > Unclassified ... | reverse complement strand
TAAAAGGGTTGTGCTTTTAATTGATGAAATTGATAAAGCCGACACTGATTTTCAGGATGATATGCTTGATGTCCTTGACCAGATGCAGTTTGATATCATTGAAACCGATGAGGTTGTTACTGCAAATCAGAGACCTGTTATTATTATTACCTCCAATTCAAAAAAAGATTTATCTGATCCTTTTCTTGGAAGATGTAATTTCCACCATATTGCATTTCCTGATCCAAAGATGATGAGAAAAATTATTAATGTTCATTTTCCTGATATTGATAAAAAGCTTGCGGAAAGTTCAATTAATGCGTTTTATTCTTTGAGAAGTATTGAGGGCATTGAAAAAAGACCTGCTACACGGGAATTGATTAATTGGATAAGGGCATTGGATGCTGACCCTGACTTCCATGCAAAGGATATCGTAAAAGGGAAAATTCCTTATCTTGGTGTACTTTTTAAAAAGAGCCCGGACTATACAAGAGCAAAAGAGACCACGTCAAGGCGTTCTCTTTTTTAAGTCCTTAAAATATATAAAGAGGTATTATGTTTATAAGTTTTTTTTATAAGCTTAAAGAAGTGGGGGTTCCTGTAACTCCTACATCATTTTTGACCTTGCAAAAAGCATTGCAAAAAGGTTTGATACTCACCATTGATGATTTTTATACATGTGCAAGGGCAATTCTTGTAAAAAGTGAGCGATATTTTGATCTTTATGATCAGGTATTTGCCTTTTATTTTGAGGGTATACCTTTACCGGAAAATGACGGGTTTGAAGTCGATGAGATAGCCCAGGCAATGCTTGATGAATGGCTTAAACACCCAAAACAGCTTGCCGATGCCCTGGGTGTTGACGAATCTGAATTAAACAAATTAACCCCTGAAGAACTTATTGAATATTTTAAAGAACGATTAAAAGATCAACAAGGTCAGCATCATGGGGGGCATAAATGGATAGGTACGGGTGGAACTTCGCCTGTGGGGCATTCAGGTTTTCATCCCGGTGGAATGCGTGTGGGAGGAGAATCCAGGAATAAGTCTGCTGTTAAGGTTGCAAATGAGAGAAGATATAAAGATTATTCCACCACTGGACCTTTGACTCAAGCCAATATGGGAGAGGCTTTAAAGCGCCTTCGCAATATGGTTCCGGCAGGTCCCAAAGATCAGATAAATATTGACGAAACCATACGGGAAACCATGAGAAACGGGGGAGAGATCGAATTATTATTTGACCGATCCCTTAGGGACAGACTGAAAATAATCCTTGTTATTGATAATGGTGGGTGGTCTATGGACCCCTATATATCTATGGTTCAAACTCTTTTTGATTATGCAAAATCCCAGTTTAAAGAGATAAAAACTTATTTTTTTCATAATACAATCTATGATTATGTATATGAAGATCCTGCAAGGTATAGAAAGCCGCTTAGAATAGATGATTTTGTAAAAATGGATCCTGATACCCGGTTTATTGTTATTGGTGATGCAAGCATGGCACCCTATGAGCTCATGGCACAGGATGGTTCCATTCACATGAGTGAAAGAAGCGGTAAACCCAGCATAGAAAGGTTGCAATTTATCAAAGATACTTTTCCAAATTCTGTATGGCTGAATCCTGTATCTGAGAGAATGTGGGCATATACCCATACAATTCTGACTATTTCCCAGATTTTCCCCATGTTTGAATTCTCCCTTGACGGACTTGAAAAAGCAGTGGAAATTTTAATGAAAAAGAGTTGACAGCCTGTTTTGTTTATACGACTCCATAAAGGTCGATTGTATTTTGCCATATTATTTCAGCAAGTTTTTCCACATCTGTATTTTTTATTTCAGCAAGTTTTTGTAAGACTAATTTTACAAAGGCGGGCTCATTCCTGCGGATTTTATTTTTTTTAGGTGCTGGTGTGAGATATGGTGAATCTGTTTCTATCAAAATTCTATTCTCAGGTATCATCAGGCTGAGTTCTCGCAAACCCGCACCACGCTGCTGTAAGGTGAGTATGCCTGTAATCCCGATATAATATCCCAGATCAAGGTATTTGAACATTTCTGTTTTTGTGCCGGAAAAACAATGGATCACGCCTTTGCGATTTTTTATGTCTGCTGATTCAAGGATTTCAAGGAATCTGCCCTTGGAATCACGTTCATGGAATATTATTGGCAGGTCAAGTTCCAAAGCTGCATATATCTGCCTTTCAAACCATTTTTCCTGGGACTCTTTTTTAGAATGCATTCTATTAAAATCAAGGCCGATTTCACCCCATGCCCTTACACATGGATTGTTAAGAGCAAGTTTTTTAAAAAGTTTTATCACGTCTTTAGAACATTTATCTGCATAATGAGGGTGCATTCCCACTGAGGTTATAAGATTTTTATAATTGTTTGCAAGTTTAATTGCTTTTTCAGATGTCTGCTGGTCTATGCCCACCACCATAATTTTTTGGACTGAAAATTCCAGGGCACGTTTGAGCATCTCATCAAAGTCTTTTTCAAAGCAGGTATCATCTATATGTGAATGGCTATCAAATATTTTCATAATTTCTTTTTCTCTTTTTTTAGTTACAATTAAAGCGTATAAAGCCCTCATTGCTTGGAAGAAGCCGTATTACGGATTACAATGAGGGCAAATGTAAGAAAAACTGTTTTACAGCACTCCTTGACACAATTGATTTATAACAGTAAATTTTATAACAGTCAATTTTGATAAAATATATGGGGATGTAAAATCAGGTATGAAGAGCAATAATTCAATAATTCGACTTTTCAATGTCAGCAAACGCTATGGTGCAAAATATGCTTTAAAAAATGTTTCCCTTGAAATCCAAAAGGGCGAATTTGTTTTTTTAAACGGACCCACTGGCGCCGGGAAATCAACTTTATTGAAAATGCTTTACCTTGCAGAAACTGTATCAGAAGGTCAGATAATCGTTGGTGGCATGAACCTTGCGAGGATTTCAAGACCAAAGCTTGCCTTGCTGCGGCGCAGGTTTGGCATGATTTTCCAGGACTATAAACTTATTACCAATAGAACAGTTTTTGATAATATAGCTCTTGTGCTGGAAGCTGCAGGTAAAAAACCCGGATATATACGCAAGAAAGTTATGCATGTTTTAAGAATAACCAACATGGAGAAAAAAGTTCATGCCTATCCTCCCATGCTGTCCGGTGGAGAACAGCAGAGAGTGGCTGTGGCAAGGGCAATGGCAGGAAATCCTTCAATAATACTTGCAGATGAACCCACAGGAAGCCTTGATGCAGAAGCAGCCCAGGCAACAATGGATTTTATTATGAAGTATCATGAAAAAGGAGCAACTGTTATTATAGCAAGTCATGATATCCAACTGATTAGTAGAACTGTAAAGGCAAGGAGTGTACTCCTAAAGGACGGAGAACTTCAAAACACTGCACGAATGCTATAAATAGGCTATATTATAGATGGTGGAGGGAGAATGAATCGTTATGTGAAAAGGGCTTTGGTAGATATTAAGCTTAATAAATTTTTAAATTTAATAACTATCATCACAATAGCTCTTTCAATCCTCGTAGTAAGTACTTTTATGCTTTTTTTTCAAAATATAAGCAATATGGTTGAAACATGGAACCATGGCGGAAGAGTCATGGTGTATATGGACAAAAATTTTACTCTGGATATGGTTCCTGAGATGAATGCCACATTAAAAAAGCTAAAAAATACAAAGCAGGTGTTTTTTATTTCAAAAGATGTTGCATTGAGTAATTTGAAAAAAGATATCAAGTCAGATAATGTATTTTTTGAAACTTTAAGTGAGAATCCATTGCCTGACGCTTTTGATATTAGAATGAGCGGAGTATCAAATTTTGAAGATGTGGCTTTGTTTGCTGATAGTTTAAAAAGAATACCCATGGTAACTGAAGTGGAATATGGTCAAAGCTGGCTTGATAAATTTTTAAGTATTTATAAACTTTTCAAAGTTGCAGGTTATGCAATAAGCAGTCTGTTTTTTCTGGTCGCACTTTTTATAACTGCGAATACTGTAAGGCTTGCTTTTTTTGCAAGACAGGAAGAGATCAGCATCATGCACCTTGTTGGCGCAACAGACAGTTTTATAAAGACCCCGTTTTATCTGGAAGGGATAATGCAGGGTGCGATTGGCGGTATTGCAGGGCTGATGATTCTTTTAATATCATATTTGAGTTTGTCTTCAGGACTTAGTGATGCAGTATCTTCGTATATGTTTGTTGATATTCAATTTTTATCATTTAAATATATTTTACTAATAATTTTTTGCAGTACTTTTTTAGGCTGGTTTGGATGTTATATATCATTAAGACAATTACTAAAATAATTATTATATCCTTTGTATTGGCAGTTTTTTTAAATTGTGCCAATGATGCCTTTGCCAGTAAAAAACGCGTGGCAAAAGATGGCGTTATTACCGCGTTCAGGCTTAATGTCCGGCTTGGACCTTCCAATGACAGCAGTGTTTATTATGTGCTGAAAAAAAATGCAAAAGTTAAGGTGTATGGCGAAACAGGGACAATCGGTGCATGGATTCAGATAGAGTTTGATGGACAAAAAGGGTATGTAAGAAATCGTTTACAGTATTTAAGAGTTTTAAAACCTATAAAGACAATCAAACCTGAACCCAGAACAGAAAAACAAAATATCGTGCCGAACAAGGACAAGGCAAGTATTAAAAAGAAGATTCAACAGAAAAAGGAAAAAATTATATCTTTTTCCAAAGAAGAAAAAATTATTATTGAAGGCTTAAATGAGATAGATTCAACATTAAATCAGGCAAAAATCAAAGTTTCACATATTTCGAAAAATCTTAAAACCATTGATAAGAAAATTAAAAATATTATTAGAGAAAAAGAAAAAATTATTGAAGAGTATGATCAAAAACGACTCTATTCAGGCACAAGGCTTAATGCCCTTTACAGGATGAAAATGCTGGGTAAATTTGAGGTTGTGTCAGCACCTGAATCCATATTTGATTTTATTATACAGCAAAGGGCACTAAGTAAAATCATTGAATCGGATATAGTGATTTTAAATGAGCAGATTTTGACAATGCACAGGTATGAGAGACTTGAAAAAGAGCTTAAACAAAATAAAAAGGATAAATTAGAGCTTGAACGTGAGTTAAATCTGCAGATATTGATCACTGAAAAAAAGAGTAAACGGAAAAATGAAATTTTAAAAAAAATAAGAACTGAAAAAAAACTTGAACTTGCTGCAATTAAATCGCTTGAAAAAGCAGCCATAAAGCTTGATCAGCAGATTAAACAGATGAGTAAGCTCAAGAAAAAGAAAATGAATATTAATTCTAAATTATTTTCCGATTACCATGGACGGCTTCCCATGCCTGTAAAGGGAAAAATCATATCAAGCTTTGGAGCAGGAAAATCTTCTGATAATAAAACATTCACATTTCAGAACGGAATTGATATAAGACCTGAGAAAAATGGTCGTGTTAAAGCAGTATTTTATGGTAAGGTTATTTTTGCCAAATGGTTTCAGGGTTATGGCAATTTAATGATTATCGACCATGGTAATAGTTATTATTCACTTTATGCACACAATAAAGAATTATTAAAAACGATTGGTGATATTGTTGAAAAAGAGGAAATTATTGCAATTGCCGGAGACACAGGTTCAATTAAAGGATTATGCCTTCATTTTGAAATAAGGCATCATGGTAAACCTGTTAATCCTATGAAGTGGCTAAGAAAAGGAGCTTAAGATGATTAAGATGAATACAGATAAGAAAATTTATTCCAATTTTTTGATACAAGTTCTGGTATTTGTGTTTTTTATGACAATAAGTGTTGTACCTCCTGCAATTGCAGCAGATAAAGAAGAAGGCTATCAGTCGATTAAACTTTTTACTGAAATATTAGAAGAGCTTGAAAAAAATTATGTTGATAAGGTCGATACTAAAGAACTTGTAAACAATGCAATCAAAGGTATGGTGGAAAACCTTGATCCCCACTCATCTTTTATGCCGCCCCAGGCCTTTGATAAACTTCAGGAAGACACCCGGGGGAACTTTAGTGGTATCGGCGTGGTCATAACTCAGGAAAAGGGATTGTTAACTGTTATTTCTCCCATAGAAGGCACACCAGCATATAAAGCAGGTATAGAAGCAGGTGATATAATAATAAAAGTTGATGAAAAGTCCACAAGGGGTATGGCTCTCTGGGAAGCAGTAAAACTCATGAGGGGACCTAAAGGGAAAAAAGTTGTTATTACAATAGTCAGGGCAAATGCTTCCAAACCTATTGTATTTAATTTAAAGAGAAATACCATTCCTTTAAACAGTGTTAAAAGTATAAGCCTTAAGCCCGGGTTTGGCTATGTAAGAATTACCAATTTCAGGAAGCATACTTGCGATGAGCTAGAAACCGCTCTTAAAGATCTTGAAAAGGAAAAAAAACCATTAAAAGGGCTTATTCTGGATTTAAGACATAACCCCGGTGGATTATTAACCCAGGCAATCAAGGTTGCTGATATATTTCTTGAACATGGCATAATTCTTATTACAAAAGGTCGCCGTGAGCAGGACAAGGAAGTATTTAATGCAACTCCCAATAAAATATCTAGAAATTATCCTGTTATTGTATTGATTAATGGTGGCAGTGCAAGTGCCTCGGAAATTGTTGCAGGTGCTCTTCAGGACAATGGCAGAGCTTTGATTTTAGGTACTACATCCTTTGGGAAAGCATCGGTTCAGACTGTGATACCGCTAAGGGGAGGGTATGGAATCAAATATACCATTGCAAGATATTATACTCCCAATGAGAGATCAATACAGGCAAAAGGTATAGAACCTGATATTGAGGTTCTGCCCGGAGAACTTGTATTAAAAAATACAAAAGAAGAGAGTGAATTTGATAAATTGTTAAAGGAGAAGGATCTTGTAAATCATCTTGAAGCTGAAGGAAATAAAAAAGATAAATCAAAGAAAAAAAAGAAAAAGAAAAATGGACATGGATTGCTTGACCTGAAAAAATTGCAAAAGGATATTCAGATAAGCAGGGCACTTGATATATTAATAAGTTATGGAGTTTTTAATAAGTTAAATGGCAAAAAAGAAAAAACCAACTAGGAAGAAAAAAGCAACAGCAAAAAAGAAAAATTCAGTGGTGGAGGAACTTAAAAAGATTATATTCGGGATTATAATCCTGGTTTTTATTGTGGCAACCATTGCCATGTTAGCTGATTTTTTTATTAACCACAAATTTGAGAAAAAAAATATTAAGGCAAGTAAAATTACAGCAACCAAACCTGAAAAGCCTGTAAAGCCGGATAAAAAACCTTTGCCAGGTCCAAAACCAAAGCCAAAACCAAAACAGGATAATACAAAAAAATCTTCAAATAAAATCAAGTATGAAGTATTTGATGATGATGTTTCAAGCATCCCATCTAAAACCCATGTAAAAGACCATATCAAGGTCAAGCCGATAATAAAAAAGAACGGGCTTCCCCTGGTTGCTATTATTATTGATGATATAGGATATAACAGGAAAACAGCAAGGATACTTGCACATCTTGATGATAATATAACTTTTTCAGTTTTGCCGTTTTCACCCCATGGAAAAGAGCTTGCCGGTGAATTGCACGGAATGGGACATCAGATAATGCTTCATCTGCCCATGGAACCTGTGGAATACCCCAATGTTGATTCGGGTCCCGGAAGTCTGCTGATAGATATGACTCCTGATCAGCTTATTTTCCAATTAAAAAAAGATCTTAATGCCGTACCCTATATTGTTGGTGTTAATAATCATATGGGATCAAGACTTACTCCCATGTCTGCAAAAATGAACCAGATTTTCACCATATTAAAAAAGCGGGATCTTTTCTTTATTGACAGCATCACAACTGGCAGGACAAAATGTGCTTCTTCTGCTTCTCTTTTAAAAATAGATTTTGGTCAGCGTGATATTTTTCTGGATAATCTTCAAGATTCAAAATACATAATAGGTCAGATAAAACAGCTCATAAGAAAGGCAAAGAAACATGGTTCTGCTATTGGTATTGCTCATCCTTACAGTGCAACAGCAGAAACCCTTAAGAAAAATATATCATGGATTAAGAAAAAGGTGCAATTGGTTCCTGCATCTGTATTGGTAAGCAGATTGTCCAGCTGATTTCAAGCTGATTTTTTAATTGCAATGGCAACCCATTCTTCCATGTGAAGGATTTCAACAAGTTCAAGCTTGTTCTCTTTGATAGATTGGAGAACAAGCTTTTCTTTTTCCCTTATAATACCTGAGACAATTGCAATGCCGCTCCGGTTTAAATTGCTTTTTATCAAAGGCATGATATCAATGATTACGTGGGCAAGGATATTGGCGCAAATCATATCAAAACCAGTCTTATTATGGGTTTTTTTAATATCTTCCATTGTATTTAAACCGATTATAAATTTGTCCGGGTCTATTTTGTTTTTGTCTAAATTTTCTTTTGCAATTTTTACTGCAAGTTCATCATTGTCAATCCCAAGTCCATACTCTGCCCCAAGCTTTGCAGCTGTAATCATGAGAATCCCAGAACCTGTTCCCACATCAAGAAAAGATTGCCCATGGTTTAGATATTGATCTATCATTTTCATGCACAATGATGTGGTGGGATGGGTTCCTGTCCCAAATGCCATGCCCGGATCAAGTTCAATTACAAGTTCATTTTCCTTTTTTTTATAATCCCGCCATTCAGGCTTTACAATAATCCTGTCAGTAATTTTTGTAACATGGAAAAACTCTTTCCACGATTCTGCCCAGTCTTGTTCATCAACCATGTCCGTTGTAATTTTGATTTTGATGCCTGCATCTAAAAGTAAAGGAGCTTTTATTTTAATTTTTTTCAGGATATTTTCTGCCGAATCAGTTGCAGGAATATATGTTGCAATGGAATTTTCCTTGATCTTATCATTAAACAATGACCCTGGTATGGGAATATTACATTCAACACCGCTCAGTCCAAGGGAGAAAAACATGTCTGATACAAGCTCTTCTCCCAGGGCAAGGTTGTCACATTCAAAAATTGCTTTAATATGTATCCATTTCATAATATATATATCCTTTGATTTTAAATTTGATTTTTATCAGACTTTTTACAATAAGGCAAAAGATGAGTAAATATATAAAACCCTCGGACAATCTGTACATATATTATTTTGAAGGTATTGTTGATCCCAAAGGCATTTTGTTTGTTGGTATTCAACATTTTCTTGGCAATTGGATTGAAGAGAACAGCTCTTTTCTTTTTTTTTCATCCCCTGCTGACACGCTTATCCAGACAATTTTATCAAATAATAATCATGCAAAATTCATGGAAAGGTATGAAATGACCTATGAACAATGGCATGGAGATAAGATTAAGCCATATACCATTGGCAATATTTTAATATCACCTCCCTGGGAAAAACCCGTACAAAACAATCCTGACCAGAAACAACTCATCCTTGACCCCGGAGTTGTATTTGGCACAGGAAAACACACCACAACCGAAGAGTGCTTTTCCATGCTTAAAAGACTCATGGAACATAGCAACAGGGTATTAACTATAATGGATATTGGTTCCGGTACCGGTCTTTTATCTGTGGGCGCGGCACTGCTGGGTGCAGAAAAAGTGCTGGCATGTGATTTTAATTTTCTTGCAGCTAAAACAACCCTTAACAATGCAAGGCTTAACTCTTTTGAAGAGAAGATTCTTGTTTCCCAGGATAGGGGAGAAGAGTTTATAAACCTTAATGCCCATGTTGTTGTTGCAAATATCCATTACGATATCATGAAAGATTTGATTGAACAAAAAGGGTTTTTAAACAAACAATGGTTTATACTTTCAGGGCTTTTACGAACCCAGGCAAAAAAAGTTTTAAACGCCCTTGCACAAAAACCTGTACAGATAATTGAACATACCTGCCCCGACGGTATCTGGAACACAATTTTCGGGCAATGTATTGATTAAGATTAAGCTTTATTTTTCAAGTGCTTTTATCCTTTTATTAATATCTTGTTTGAGGCGTTTGATCTCTTGGTCAGGCACGTCATATTTTTTAAAAACTTTTTCCCATTTAAACATCGCATCAACCACCCGATCAATTATTTTTGCACTATTTTTGATTTTATAAATTCTGCCTGTTTCTTCAATGCCTGACCTGCCCGGCGGCAGGTACCCCTGACCATGGGGGAAAGCCAGGGTATGTTCTTTTTTTTCATAAATATCCGGTAAAAGATCATATGCCGGGGATATGCAATACCCAAAATTTTTATATAACATACAGAAATTTTTCAGATGGTCATCAGTATTGCCCACTGCCACATTAAACACCATTTGTGTAAATAACATTTCAAGATCGATTGATGGTTGACAGCTGTGATGCTTAATGATTTCAAACAATTCACTGTAGTTTACATAATAATAACCATGGGCATTGAGCAGGGTCTGCATGCTTATCATGTGGTAACGACCTTTGGAATCTGCAATATCAAATCTTTTTACCAATAATATTTTGCGTTTACCAATTTTAACAAGTTCAAAATCAGGAATCAAAAGTCCTGATATCTTTGCAAGCTCAAGGGTGGCAGCTTCCAGCTGCTCAACACTGAATTTATCATTTGCCATGGGGAATTTTGCAATCCAAAGGGAATTGTCTTGCTTTTTGATAAGCCCTTTTGGTCTTGCGCCTCCAGGCGTGCTGCCATGGCGGAACAATAATTCCATATGGTTTTTATCGGGCATAATGCCTGCATCATATTTAACAGCTGCATCATAAAGGTCTTTTAAGTCTGCAACAGGCGCAGAGAAATTGTTAAGATCATGATTTTTTGTTTCTGAAAAAAAAGATAAAGCTCCCAAGCCGTTTTGTCCCAGAATTTCTAATAATTTTGGTGCATTCTGCTCATTACGTTTCAGGTCTGCTCTTTTAATTAAAAGCTGCCTGCCCCAGGCATCAGGCAATGCATCTTCAAAAACCGAGTGGATGCCTTCAGGTCTTTCAGCCTGAAATTCTTTGGCTGCTAACGGCAGGTTGACAGGATCAAGGGCAAATCGATGTTGATGATTAAGGTAGGAAGGTGTATATCTGAATGCTCCCTGTATGGCTCCTCTTGTATCGGGCTTTGCAGTGAGTATTTCGCCGCAGAACAATTTTTCTCCATGGGGGAGTGTAACCATGACTTTAAGTTTTTTCATTTTTTACCTGCCCGCTTGCGAGTTTTTTTCTTTTTTAACTCTTCATATCTTTCAAACAAAGATTCGGAAGGTGCAATTAAATTGTCCAGTTCATCAAGTTTTCCTAATATTGACAATGCCTTTAACCAATACCCCATTGTAACGGAAGGATCACCTTTTTCCATCTTATAAAGCGTGGGAATGGAAACTCCGATTCTTACAGCAAACTCCTTTTGAGGATCATTTCGTTCAAGCCTTGCCTGTTTAAGTCTCTGTCCAAGTTCTTTAAGTTTTAATATTTCGTTATCCGTAAGCATATTTTGTATTGTTCCATAAATTTCCCCTTAATACAAATAATTTTTAAATTTATCTTAAGTTAACATAAGTTTGATAGTATGCCTGACTTCATGACCCATCCCTTTCACAACGCAAGCCTTAATTTTTTTGAAGAGAATTTATTTGCTTTACATTACAGGCTATATTAAGATGACACTTGTTTAGCTCGACCTGAATATTGCAAGACGTCTGAATTTATTATAGATAGATATCTTTTAAGTGGGAAATTATTATGATATTGACCTCTTATAATAAGCTGAAATTTTCTATGTTGGGTGCGGTGATAGTCCCTGCTTTTGGTCGTGTCGCTCTCCATGGGACAAATGCAGAATACAATTTTTACAGGTATATTGTGCCCTTGATTGTTGGCAGTATCTCAGGGTTTTTTATCGGGTTAATGAAAGACAGATGGCTTGCAACAAAGAAAGCTATGGAGCAGGAAATAGCAGAACACAAATTATCCAGACAAGCCTTGCAAAAAAGTGATGAAAAATCAAAAAAATACCTTGATGCCATTGATTCAATGGGCGTGGGTATCCTTATAGTTGATCAAGATTATTATGTCCGCTACATGAACAAAACAACAATTGAATGGTTTGGAGATCAGACAGGATTAATTTGCCATAGTTCCATTGCCGGGGTTGATTCACCATGTTCCTATTGCCAGTTGAAAAATGTAATAGAATTCAATAAAATTATTCATTACACCCCTACATTAACAGATGGTCGTTCATTTGAAGTTATTTGCTATCCTGTACAAAATGATGATGGCTCGATTTCAAAAATGGAGATTATCCAAGATAAAACTGAAATTAAAAAAGCAGAAATAGCATTAAAGGATAGCGAAAAAAGATTTTTTTCCCTTACTGAATCTCTGGTTGATACAATATATGAGTTTGATCTCAATGGGAGGTTTACATATGTGAATGAAGCAGGTCTTTCAATATTTGGTTATTCAAAAGATGAAATTCTTGGAAGTATTCGAGTGCAGGATACCATTCCTGAAAGGGATCATGGGAGATCAAGGAAATCAGTTGAAAGTATTTTTAAGGGAGATATTATTGTTGAGGAAAGGACATTCCTTCGGAAAGATGGATCTGTATTTGTTGGCGAAATTCATGCCGGACCTGTTTATGACGGGAAAAAAATAATTGGAGCCAGGGGTCTGATTCGGGATATTACTGAGCGTAAAAAAATAGAGGAAGAACGGGAGAAACTGATCAACGAACTTCAAGAGGCGCATGAAGATGTTAACATATTAAGTGGATTGCTCCCAATATGCGCTAAATGTAAGAAAATAAGGGATGATAAAGGGTATTGGAATAAGTTGGAAGTATATATCCAGACTCATTCTGATGCTGAATTTACCCATGGCATATGCCCTGAATGTTCTGACAAGCTTTATGGCGATGAAGAATGGTATATTAAAATGAAAAAAAAGAACCATTTATAATGCGTTGATCTTATTTTTGTTATTTAAATAAACTTCTTGACAAAAAAAGAACTATATGGTTATAATAAAACCATGACAATAGATCTTAC
>Ga0256845_1002558_pt1 | contig 13028 bp, 11 predicted proteins | sample RiftiametaG_FD_189101 | JGI IMG/M metagenome (GOLD analysis project Ga0256845, IMG submission 189101) | Tube worm associated microbial communities from hydrothermal vent at the East Pacific Rise, Pacific Ocean - Riftia | ecosystem: Host-associated > Annelida > Integument > Unclassified ... | reverse complement strand
ACTGGGGACTGGGACTCGATGACACCGGTCCGCAAACGGTTGAAGGTGTCGCCACCTATCCGACCGGGACGCTTTATGATGTTCCCACTGCGTTCGAGTTTGAATGTGTTTACAAAGGTGGTCTCAAAATCACTGTCTCGGACAAGTTTCCCATGGGAGCCAAGTGGTATGGTGATGACGGCTGGATTCACGTTTGGCGTGCCGGGCTGGAAGCGTCCAGTGAGAAGATATTGAAAGAGGTGATAGGTCCAAAGGAGACCCGGCTCTACCTCAGCAAAGATCACCATGAAAACTTCGTTGATTGTGTTCTCACCCGTGAGACGACAATCACACCCGTCGAGACTGCGCACCGTTCGATCAGTGTGGGGTTGTTGGGTGAGATAGCGATGCAGACTGGTCGTAAGTTGCACTGGAACCCTGTCACGGAGGAGATCGCCAACGATCCCGCTGCCAGCGTACTGTTACAACGTGCATACAGGGAGCCATGGGTGCTGTAGAACGTGAAATTTGATATTTTTCGAAAGTTTAAAAACCAATATTCAGGAGAATTGAAATGAGACAGGTTAAACAAATAACAATGGCGTTGCTGGTTGTGTTCGCATTGTTTCAGCCACTGTCGTTTGCGGCAAAGTCAAAAGGTGGACCGCCCGTGCCGGAAGAGGTGCGGAAAGCTGAAGCGGCTCTCCCTGAGAACCCATCAGTAAAACCCGAAAAGACTCGCAAAATCCTTATTTTCGACCGTTGCGAGGGGTTTGTGCATAGTTGCATCCCTCTGGCCAGCAAAACGTTTGAAATGATGGGTGAAAAGAGTGGTGCTTACAGCAGTGTTGTGTCGTCCGATATGGCGATGTTCGATAGAGAAAACCTGCAGCAGTTTGATGCCATTCTTCTAAACAATACAACCAGACTCAAATTTAAAAATCCAAAGCATCGCCAGGCGTTAATGGACTTTGTGCGTGGTGGCAAAGGATTGATCGGCATTCACGCGGCATCCGACAATTTTGGAAACTGGCCGGAGGCATCGGAGATGATGGGGGGGCAGTTTGACGGTCATCCCTGGCGTTCAGGCGGCACCTGGGCTGTCAAAATTGATGATCCCGACCATCCGCTCACCAGGGCGTTTGGGGGTAAAGGCTTTAAGATTAACGATGAAATATATCAGGTGAAAGGCGGCTACTCGCGTGACACGCTTCGTGTGCTGCTCAGCCTGGATATGTCGTATGAGGGCAATCACAATGTCAAAGATGTCAAACGGACAGACAACGATTTCGGTATCGCCTGGATACGAAAGTTCGGCAAAGGTCGCATCTTTTACTGTTCGCTGGGGCACAACCACCACGTTTACTGGAACAAGACGGTGTTGAGGCACTATCTCGATGGTATTCAGTACGCATTGGGCGACCTCCCCGCCGATGACACACCCAGCACTATCGTCAACCGTCACAAGCCGTTTGTTGATATAATCGGCTATGAGTATGGGAAAGACAGGTCCGCGTTGAGTTTTATCGAAAATACGCTTCGCACCGCATCGCCCATTCGGCGTGCGACTACGGAGGATCGACTCATAGCAACCATCTCTGCTTCCGAAGCCACGGTTGCATGTAAACAGTTCGTCTGTCGCATGCTCAGAATTTGCGGCACGGAAAAATGTGTTCCCGTTCTGGCTCCGCTTCTGACAGATAACGACCTCTCTCACATGGCGCGTTATGCGCTTCAGACACTTGATTCTCCGAGAGTGAACCCCGTTTTAATCAAGATGCTTCGAGACGCGCCGACTTCGCTCAAGGTGGGGATTGTCGGCACACTCGGTGCGCGTGGTGTTGCAGCGGCGGTTCCCTCTATCATTGAGTTGCTATCGAGCGATGACAGCGAACTGGTCTCTGCGTCACTCACTGCCCTCGCGAACATCGCCACTCCATCTGCCGCTAATGCGTTGAAGAAAGCTAAAATCACCGGACACGCCGCAGAACTTTCAGATGCGCGTCTTTTATGCGCTGAGCGGATGGTCGCCGTCGGCAATCGAGCTGGCGCATTTGCCATCTACAAATCGCTTTTCAGTCCCGATCAGCCCTCCATGGTGCAGATCGCCGCTATACGCGGACTGGTGCTGTACGACGGGGAACGGGCGTTGCCGTTGGTTGTGAATGCGTTGAAAGGCAGTGACAACCTTTTGAAGAAAGATATGGTCAGGGTTATCCCCGATCTTCCTCCGGGTGCAGATGTCACGCAGAAAATCGCGGAGTTGCTTCCGCAGCTCAACAATGATGTTCAGATTGCACTGATAACCGCGCTGACCGCACGGGGTGACACTGCGGCGGCTTCGGCGATTGCCGATATGGCGAAGAGGGCGAATGAGGATGTGAAAGAGACCGCTCTGCGTGCTCTTGGCGCACTGGGCGGCACTGTGGCACCGCAGGTTCTCCTGTCTGCTTTGCGTGATGGCGGTTTGGCAGGGAATGTCGCCGAAGAGAGTCTTTGCCTTTTGAATAACACAAAGCTGGCATCCATCCTTATTTCTGCGCTAAAAAAGGAGAGTGACCCGAAGATGAGCGGGCGATTGATAGAGATACTAACCGTTCGCGGTGAAAAATCGGCACTGCCTCTTTTCCTTGATGAGTTAAAGCATTCCAGCAGCCTGGTGCGTGAGGCCGCTGCCGGAGCATTGGGGCGGATGGGTTCTGTCTCCGATATGCCGTTGCTCCTCAAAGCACTGAAGAATCCAACCGTGACCTCGGCAGAAAAGCGTGAATTGTTGAAGGCTCTCGCATCAATTGCCACACGGGCGGGCGATTCGGGAGAAGCGGTTCATGCTGTGACAGACAGCATGGAAAATGCGGACACAAAGACCAAAGTCGCACTGATCGGCGTGTTGCGCGTCATTGGCGGTACGGAGGCACTTGACGCAGTGCGTGTGGAACTGGCAGGAGATGTTCCTGAGTTACGCAAGGCCGCAGTGCGAACCATGGGGGCGTGGAAGGACGACGCGCCGTTGTCCGATTTGCGCAGTATTGCGGAAGCTTCGAACAATACAACAATGCGTATTTTGGCCGTTCGCGGCTGTGTTGGTCTGCTTTCAAATGTCTCCACACGTCCTGAGCGTGAGCGTGTCAAGCTACTGGCGGATGTTATGGATTTCGCCACAAGGGCAGAGGAGAAGAAGGCGGTGCTTGGTTCGTTGCAACACATTCCCTGCCGCGCTGCGTTGGATATGGCGGTGAAATATGAGGACGATTCCGAGTTGGGGAACGAAGCCCGGCTGGCGCGTGACAAAATCCGCGTTGCCATGCGGGCTAAGGCAGCTGTCACCTACAAGGCTTCCGCCTCGTCCAGAAAGAGTGAGGCAAAGAACGCGATTGACCAAAAAGAGCATACACGCTGGACCACGGGGCACAAAATGCGCCCTGGCGACTGGTACGCGCTGGATCTCGGCAATGTCTTCAACATCACAAGCGTCATGCTCGATGCTGCGAAGTCAAAAACCGATTATCCGCGCGGTCTGGAGATTTTTGTCTCCAAAGACGGTAAAAAGTGGGGCAAACCTGTGTATCACGGTAAACCCGCTGGCACACCCACGCATATTGCCTTCAAAAAACCGTTGAGAACACGGCATATAAAGTTTGTTCAAACAGGGAAATCGGATCGCTGGTGGTGGAGTATTGCGGAGATTAAAATAATCCACGACTGAGCTGCTCGCAAAACAACAAACTGGCTTCTTGACTTTATGTTCTTTTGGTTGTTAGAGGGGATATGTCGATTCAGGGATGTGGAGAGGCACGGAGATTTATTAGAATTATTATGAGATTAAAAACATCAATACTCTTTTTTCGTAGTGCCGTAGCAGTTTGCATGATGCTCTTTCTTTTTGTTTCGGTGGGGATTGCGCAGACTTCCTCCGTCTCCAGAACTGTTGGAACGGTGAGACCCGACGCATGTGAGTGGCATGAAATCTCAAGTACAATCCGGGGTGCGCCTGTCAGATGTCTTGTTTATGTGTCGGGGAAACTGAATTTAAAGAAGCCAATTGCTGCACTTGTTGTGTTCCCGGATTCAGCAAATCAAGTGTCATCTACCTGCGATCGCTGGAGCGGAGGTCGGGTTCCGGCAACAGCATCTATGCTGATCATCATTCCTGAAATCGATTCCGATTTACCGGAAGATTCAGCATTTGCCCTTTTCAGTGAGGTGATGCACGGAATAAAAGAGAGATATCCCATCGACAGTCAGCGATTATATCTGTGGGGTATTGGTGATGGTGCGCGGCAGGCTTTTACGGCGGCGCGTTGTCTGCCGGATAAATTCGCAGCCATTATCACTCCGCACACGCCAGTATGTGCGGATATTGGGTTGCTGGAATTTGCGTCACTGCCCATCTCGCTCCAAGTTGCAGCGGTGAAACGCGATCCCGCCACTTATCGATGCAATCTTCAGAACCTGCGCGTGATTATGGAGCCGGGCAGCGTTAAATCGCTCAGCGATTTAACGCCAGCACTTTGGGGTAAGGTGTGTGATTCACTTCAGGGCATCACAAAGCCCACTTTGAATAAACTGTCGAAAGTAACTTTTCGTACTAGCAGATTACGGTTTAACAAATGCGGGTGGGGCAGTATAATCAACTTTAGAAACTGGAATCTGCCCGGCGCGTTTCAGGCGTATATAAATTCCGCACAGGGGGAACCGTCGCGCGTTATATGCACGACCGAGAACATCGCTATGCTCACAATGCGATTTCCAGAGAAAACGGAGTTGTTGCAAATTGATGGCGATACAATTCGAATCGATCCCGGTCGTTCGGCAACGATTCAACTGACGGGTCAGCACTGGGAGCGGATAAATCCGCCCGCCGTGGTGGTCACCAGTAAACATCCCGACCGGGCTGGACCTTTGAACGACACACTCTTTACCCCGTTTGTTTTTGTCGTTGGAACCCAGTCTGAAACCAGTGCGCAACTAAGCCGCTGGGCACAGAAAACCGCTGCGTCAATGCCTCGTAAAAATATACGCATTCTTAAGGATAAAGATGTGCTCGAAGACAAGACCGTCACCGATAACTACACGCTTGTTTGCTTCGGTGGTGCGGAAGAGAACGCGGTGACGGCAATGCTCTCCGCTTTGGATTTGCCCGGAACCCGAATCCTTGAAAGCAATCCGGAGATGATCCACACATATCATCGTCCATCCCCATTTGCCGTTGACCGTTATGTGGTGGTTAATGTCACTGGTGGCAGCGAGGCCTTTCGGAATCCTGCGAAATTGCAATGGGATGTCGATTGGGTGGTCTATTCGGGCGGGGATGGAAGGGCGGTTCGTGCCGGCTCTTTCAATCAGGATTGGGAGCCACAGCATTTCCCTTTGAACCCGTGGCGTGAATTTGGAACACGAATTAAATAAACATGGAAGAAGGTGTCTTGTGAAAAAAATATGCTTAACATTAATCTCTGCACTTATGTTCTCGTCTGTGTGTGCGTTGGCCGGCGGAATTGGTGCAGGCATCAAAGTCGGAACCCTTGGTCTGGGCGCGGATGTCACGGTCGGACTGCATAAACAGATCAATCTGCGTGCCAATGTCAACTATCTTAACTTCGATTATGACCGCGATATCGACAACATCGAATACAATCTGGATCTCGACTTCATTTCGGGGATGCTGTTGCTCGACTGGCATCCGTTTTCCAATGGATTCCGTATCTCAGGTGGAGCCGTCTTCAACGACAGCAGTATGGCTGTGAAGGGAACTCCGACCGAGCCGGAGGAGATCGGCGACAACACCTATTCGCCGGAAATGATCGGAACGCTTAAAGGAGAAGTCACATTTGAAGATTTTGGCGCGTACGTTGGCATTGGATTTGGGAATGCCGTTGGCAAAGACAAGTCGCTAAGCTTTATATTCGATCTGGGAGTGGTCTTTCAATCTTATGAACTTGAGCTTACCAATGATGGTATAATTTCTCAGTATCCTCCCTTTCAAAATGACCTTGCCAAAGAGGAAGCGAAAATCCAGGATGACCTCGATGGCTATAAAGTCTATCCCGTCATAGCCTTTGGTATTGCTTATAAGTTTTGACCTCTGTTTGTGAACTTTGCGGTGCTTGTTTTGCAAAGGTGGACATTGGGATTGAGCGTAAATTTAATGTGCCGTAAGTTTGGTGCGCGATGAGCTTCGGCGGTCATTGTTCGCGTGTCGCCCAGTCGGTTGGGTCTTCCAGTCCGGCCTCATTGAAAGCGGCTTGTCTCTCCCTGCAAGTTCCGCAGACACCGCAATGCTTTGCCCCTCCATTATAGCAAGACCAGGTCTCCGCGAAATCTATTCCCAGCTTCGCTCCGCGTTCGGCGATCTGTGCTTTTGTGAGATCTATAAAAGGACGTAGCAGTTTGATCCCGGCATAAGTTCCTGAGGCAATAGCGGCAGACATCGAACACATGAACTCTTCGCGGCAGTCGGGATATATCGCGTGATCGCCGGAATGGGCGGCTATCACCAGTCCGTCCGCCTTGTGGCTGGCGGCGTAGCCTGCGGCGATTGAGAGCATTATGCCGTTGCGGAACGGCACAACCGTTGTACGCATACTCTCCGTGTCGTAATTGTTTTCTGGAATAGCACTGCCGGATTTCAGCAGTGCCGACTCAAAAAGCCTGTCCATAAAGTCCAGTTTAATCACCTCGCGTTTTATTCCGTTGCGTTGGCAGTGCAATGCGGCGAAAGACAGCTCCCGCTCATTGTGTTTGGAGCCGTAATCAAAACTCAACGCGGCGACAACATCGTGATGGCGCAACGATTCGTAAAGGACAACCACTGAGTCCATGCCACCGCTGAGCAACACAACAACCTTAACTTTAGATTCCTGAGTCACCGCGCTCCGCCTTCACCTCTATCCCTATGCCACCGCGCGAATTGAACTCACCCTTGACCACCAGCCATTTGGGATGGATCTGACTCCACAGTTCATTGGCGATTTGATCGACAAGCACCTCGCTAAAGACCCCTTTGTCACGGAATTTCAAAAGGTACAGCTTGAGCGATTTGGTCTCCACGAGTGACTTTTTGGGCATGTAGATTATCTTAAGCTCGCCAAAATCCGGCTGACCTGTCACGGGGCAGAGGGATGTGAACTCATTGCAACCCAGAGAGACTGTTATATCTCCGCCGCGCCATGGAATCAAGTCCACCACATCAACCGCGTCCACCGAGCGTCTGCCGAGATGCACCGGAGTGTAGTTTTCTTTCTCACTTTTAGTCATGATCAAGTCTTTCTTTTTTTATCCAGTATGCGTTGTGTCTATTGAGTTTCCTTAGGTTCACAATTTCTATCAATCCAACTCAATAACGCGGTGTTCGCACCGTGCGCGTTCGGCGGCGAAGACTATGAGATGGCTGTCGAGAGTCTCCCGGCAGTCTCCGAGTACTTTCGACTGGTCGTTTTCGGCGACCGCCTCAATAAATGCTTTCATCAGTCCCGTATCGCCGCCGCCGTGTCCGCCGGCAACCGACGCGGCTGAGGCGCGGGTATCGATCTCTTCGGTCTCTTCGGTCAGGAAGTCGAACACGCGGAGGATTGAGCCATCGCCCGTGATCTCTCCTTTGGTTCCGAAGATGCGCGTTTTACGTGCAGCGGCTTTTGTGAAGGCCATCATTGTCAGCGTCGCTGTGTTCCCGTTCTCAAACTCCATATTGACCACCTGATGATCGACCACATCGTTGTCGCAGGCATATACACAGCGACCGTAAGGACCTTCGCGCAACGCGGTCTCAATGTTTTTTGGATTCACCTCGGAGGCGAGAATATCCAGGGGCCAGCCATGTAGTCCTTTCTCTAGAAATCTACCGTATATCCGCCTGGCTGAATATGGACAGTCGGGTTCAACGGCGCAGTCCAGACAGCGTTCGGCCGAGTTGGGTGGGCGGTTTGCGGGTGTGAAATGCCGAAGGGAGCCAAAGGATGAGACCGCCGTGCATTTTGAATCCATAATGTAATGAATCCAGTCAACATCGTGGCAACACTTGGCGAGGAGCATAGAGGATGACGCATTCTTATTGGCCCAGTTGCCGCGCACAAATGAGTGAGCCTGATGCCAGTATCCGACTGGCTCCAGTTGCTGAATGCCGACAAGTTCGCCAATGCGTCCGGCGGCGATAAGTTCTTTCAGCGTTTGCGTGTAGTCTGTGTAGCGCAGGACGTGTCCAACTGCGAAAATGGTATTATTTCGCCTGATGGCCTCCGCGATGGCGCGGCATCCGTCCACGTCTGGAGCCATCGGCTTCTCCAGCAGTATCTGATAGCCTTTATCTGCCAGCACACGAGTCGGATCGACGTGCATGGCATCCTGGGTTGCTATTACAGCAGCGTCGGCGAGCCGTTCGGCTTTCGCGATATCACGCCAGTCTTCAAAAACGTTGGAGGGTGCAATTTTGTGTTTTTCCACCAAGGCGTTACGCTGTTCCGTTCGTGGCTCGGCGACCGCAGTCACGCGAGCCAGTTTCGGGTTGTTCTCTGCGTATTGGGCATAGCCACTTCCTCTGGAACCGGCACCGATGATGGCGATCTCTACGGGGCTCATAAGTCCTTCCCTTCAATGTTTGCAAGGATTTCGCATATAATCTCTTCATCATCAGGAAGTAATGTGCGCATATCCAGCAAAACCTGTTCATTCTTTATGCGTGCGATAACGGGTGTGTCGCACAGTCGCATAGCACGGCAAAGCTCCTCGGCGGACAGTTTTTCAGGTTTTAACGCCAGCAAAAAGGTGGGTAGCGGAGTGCCGGGGAATGAGCCGCCGCCAACTTCGCTGTGCCCCTCAATGACGCTGAACTTAATCGAGGTAACATCTTTCTCGATACGTTGCTTGATTTTGTTCGCCATCTGTCGCAGTTTTTCGGGGCAGATCGTGAGCATTCTGATGACGGGATGACGTTCAGGAAGTTTTTCGGGCTCGAGAAAGAGGCGGAGGGTGTGCTCCAGCGCAGTATCCGTCAATTTGCCAACCCGCAACATGCGTGTCAGTGGATGTTTGCGAATTTTTTCAATGAGTTCCGTGCGCCCGACGATAATGCCGGCTTGCGGTCCGCCAATCAGCTTGTCACCGCTGAAGCAGGCAAGGTCGGCCCCGGCCGCGATACTGTCGGGAACAGTTGGTTCATAGGGCAGTCCAAAGCGGCGCATATCGATTAACGCGCCACATCCGAGATCATCAATCACCAGTAAATCTCTATTTTGTTTGAGCTTCACGAGAGCAGAGACAGGAACGCTTTGGCTGAATCCGATCACCCGGTAATTGCTGGGGTTTACCCGCAACAGCGCGGCAGTGTTTTCGGTTAGCGCGTTTTCATAGTCACGCAGATGTGTCTTGTTGGTGGTGCCAACCTCGATCATCTTCGCTCCGCTACGGAGGATGCAGTCTGTCAGGCGATATGAACCGCCGATTTCGATGAGTTGTCCACGCGACACGACAACCTCGCGGTCTTGGCAAAGCGCGGCGAGAAGCAGAAGTGTCGCCCCGGCGTTGTTGTTCACAATCAGCGCGGCCTCAGCACCGGTTAAACGTGCTATCAGTTTTTCGCTCATGTGATTGCGTTTTCCGCGCAGACCCGTCTCCATATCTATCTGTAGATTGCATCCATGATGCAACTTTCCCAGTGCAGCGGCGGCACTCTCCGGCAGTATCGCTCGTCCCAGTCCGGTATGCAGTAGCACACCGCATGCGTTAACAACTGGACGGATTCGATCCTTCTCCGCTGCGGTGAGAATGATACGTGCTCTCTCGACAATCTCATTGGCAACAGGTGTCTGATCGTTCGGATGTAACGTTGCCCGAATCCCGGCGAGAATCCCGCGTATTGCCTCGATGAGTTGCTCCCGCGAAAAATCAGCGATCAATTCTTTGGCGGAATCTGTCTCCAGAATATCTGAGACCGCGCTGAGCTTGCGGCGCGGATCGTTCTCCGTATTGTCTCTCTGTTTTTTTACCATAGCATTTCAAAAGATGGCGGAGATGCATGGGAGTCGAACCCACCTGCCGCCGTTAGACGGCACAACGGTGTTGAAGACCGCAGGAGCCACCGGGCCCCATTCATCTCCGCTGATTAAAATATAAAATAAGCACTAGCATAGATGAAGTTTAGTTTCCATTAAAAAAACAATACATTACAGAATTTGCTGATGGGTGTTTCGGGTTTTCTCCTCTTTCAGAACGATGGTGTAGCAATGCAGAGGTTTGAGATGACATGCCTTGTGAGAATTCAGGGTAATGCCGGATTTTGAGAGGAGTGTCTTTACAGCGTGATATTAGCCATTGAATTTATGGGGGAGGGATTAGTTCGGGGTAGCGTCTCGCGTTCCGATTCGCCTGTTTCCGAAACAATATCAATGAAAATAATAACAACGACGCGCTTTTAATGGTTGTCCAACGTCTGGATCATCGGTGAAAATAGTTGTCCATGCCTTGGATAAATCTGAAAACCACACTTGTCGTGCTGAAAAGATTCATCTACAATCATTGGAGATTCGGTAAAATGAGATGGCATAGGGATATGTGGAGTTCTGTGGAATTCGCGTATTTCCCTGCGGGGTGCTTGATGTATGGGGTTTATATGGAAGGAATCAACGAGTATGAGTGTGAAGAAAAAAGATAACCATCAATCAAAACAAAAAAAATCAACTGTCAGCACGTCGAAAACTGTCTGGATCCCGGCCTTGTGCATCTTTATGTTTGCCGTTGTTGCGGCACTGATATTTATGAATAAGGCGGACAAACCCACGGAAACCTCGTTGCGGAACGAGTTGGATGACGAAGCGGCTCCCATAGCCTGCAAGGGTAACGTGATAGATGCCACTGATGGGCGCGAGGTTGATGCTGTTGAGGGATCTCGTTACAGGGTCTCCATCGATGAGATTGCCAATGAAGGGCCAGAAGGAATTGCGCACATTGGCGGACTGGTTACATTTGTCCCGGATGGACGTGTTGGAGACAAGTTGATTATAGAAGTAACAAAGCTTAAAGGCTCTACTGCCGAGGCGAGCATTGTTAAGATCCTCTCCCGGGGCGACAGTTCCGGTGAATCCGTGTCAACGGTTGACGAATCGAGACAGGCGCGGCACGCATCGAAAGATGACCAGTCTGTGCTTTCAGCGAGTGCGGCGAATGTTGAGGTCGAGGTGGGGCGCAGCTATCGCGGGAAAGTTGAAGATATTGGAGATAAAGGCGACGGGATTGTGCGTGTAGGAGGGAAAGTGGTTTTTATTGAAGATGCCGAGCGAGGCGAAGAGGTCGTCTTTAGAGTTACGCAGGATAAAGACAAATTTGCAATTGCCGTGCTGGTTGAATCCGGCGGTTTTTCCGAGTCGGAGGATGCGGAGGATTCAGTCCCGGCGGGGGACGCGACCGCACTGAACGCCGATTCCGCGACCGCAGATGATGTTCAGCCTGGACGGATCTTCAATGTCATGGTTGCGGAGAAAGACCGCAGAAATCCCTCCGTCAACGGTGTGGCGCGTATTGGAGGATTAGTGGTGTTCATTCATGATAGTCAGCCGGGCGACAAGCTAAGCGTTCGCATTACAGAACGCGCACCCAGCTTCGCACAGGCCGAAAAGATCAAAACAGATTTGGTTGAAGACGAGTAGATTGATCGGCGAATGAGTGTGTGTTGACATAAAATAAAGCCGATATCTTTTCGCTTGCCTTCCATATCAAGCTCCTTAATATAGCACCATCTGGAACAAATCCAGGTCTTGGAGCATATATGGAAAACTTTCCAGTCCCCCAGATTGTCACATCAAAGGGGTCAGTCCGCCTGAATCGGCATCATCTTCTTTTTCGCCTTGAAACGTTGTTTCTAATTTTAAAGAACTGTCAATCCACAACAGGACGTGCGACGGCGAGAATCGATGTGTCAGTTGTTTCTAATTTTAAAGAACTGTCAATCCACAACCGTATCGACGCTCAAAACTGGAAATGCCGCGTTGTTTCTAATTTTAAAGAACTGTCAATCCACAACAACTCTTTACTAGTCGTACTCTCCTCGGTCGTTGTTTCTAATTTTAAAGAACTGTCAATCCACAACTGTTGCAACCTTTTCGGCACGCTGATTTTTCGTTGTTTCTAATTTTAAAGAACTGTCAATCCACAACTGTCGCAACCTTTTCGGCACGCTGATTTTTGTTGTTTCTAATTTTAAAGAACTGTCAATCCACAACATATTGCCGGTCGCTGACAACGCTTTACTGGTTGTTTCTAATTTTAAAGAACTGTCAATCCACAACTAGCTGAAAGAGCGTTTGTATAATAATCGAGTTGTTTCTAATTTTAAAGAACTGTCAATCCACAACTAGCCCAGCGCACGTTTAACTGTCACCTTGGTTGTTTCTAATTTTAAAGAACTGTCAATCCACAACTTTCAAAAGTGATGTGACACGCGATGTCAGTTGTTTCTAATTTTAAAGAACTGTCAATCCACAACTAAATCCTCCTTTAATAATCATGAAATCCAGTTGTTTCTAATTTTAAAGAACTGTCAATCCACAACCTGGGCTTCCTAAGTGGTGTTTTTTCAACACATTAACGTCGTTAACAGGGTTTGAAAAAACGCCTGGGTGACACCAGGAAGTGTTTTTCGAGTTCAATTTTTAAATCATAGTGGTTTCCTCCATTTTTGGCTAGCTAGAAAAATTCTAATTGTGCGGGTTTGGGGGGAAGTGGGGTTGATGCTTTTCCCCAGAAGTTAATAATATTCCCGTATTGTTTGTCGGTGATGCGCATAATACTGACTTGTCCTTTTGCGGGAACCAGTTTTTTTATGCGCTGTGTATGCACATCGGCACTTTCGGAACTTCCGCAGTGACGGGTGTAGACGGAAAACTGCATCATCGTAAATCCATCGTTGAGCAACCGTTTCCTGAAAACGGATGCGTTGTGCCGATCACTTTTGGTATGGGTCGGCAGATCAAAAAAGACAAAGAGCCACATAATTTTATACGCATTGAGCCGCACTTCAGACATGTTGATCCGCCTTCATTACGGGATAATCTATTTTCTTT
>Ga0256845_1002557_pt1 | contig 13035 bp, 15 predicted proteins | sample RiftiametaG_FD_189101 | JGI IMG/M metagenome (GOLD analysis project Ga0256845, IMG submission 189101) | Tube worm associated microbial communities from hydrothermal vent at the East Pacific Rise, Pacific Ocean - Riftia | ecosystem: Host-associated > Annelida > Integument > Unclassified ... | reverse complement strand
AGAAATCAAGTAATTCTTTTTTTAGATAATCAAATCTGGAAAGAAAAAGAATTTGAGAAAATACTCTTAGATAATTTTCAAATTATTAAACCCGATTTTTAGGGTTCCTATCTGTAGTGAGTATATACCATCTATTTAATGTTCTATAAAGCAAAATGTTACGAATTTCAATTTTAGAGTTTGGATTATTACAAGAATTTATAAATTATATATCACTTTCGTTATACAGAAATCAGAAACGAAAAAACCTACAGGGTCTTGAGACCTTGTAGGTTAGCTATTAAAATTTAATTAACCAAGGAAATTGGTTTACACTAAATATCCTCAGCATTATTATAATCTTCCTCTGTAATTTTAAATAAAAACCTATCCTTACCTAAATCTTCATAATTTTCATGTCTATAAACATTTCTGTTAATTGGTTCTGAGAATGTTCTATTCAAAAAATCTATAGTATATATTTGCCTCTTTATGTTGTCAAAATCTATGACTATTGAGTCTGTTGATCTATATGCTCTGCTAGGAAGTCCGAATTTGTCGGATAAATTATCATAAGTAAAACTTCCTTTATACTGATCTCCATTTTCAGATAAGTTCGTGGTAATAAAATCAAGTAAATTACCCTTATTATAAAATTTTATTAATAAAGAATGATTACTTTGATTTTCCATGGTATAATATCTGTCATTATAATTGTCATCTGAAGGACAACCATAAAGAAAAATACTAACTAAGATTAAGATAAATAAATATTGCTTTTTCATGATGTTTTTTTAAAGGAATGTGAAACATTCATTAGGCGTCCAATTACAAAATAATTCTGTAAGATTGTGTTCTGTAGTATTGGTATGTCTGTCTATCATATTGTTTTTCCAGTCACTCCAACGTCTTGCGCCTTTTAAGCTTTGTTCTACCTGTAATATCGTGTATCCAATTACTCTATCGTTTGGATGGTTAAAGTCATATGTAGAGCGTTGGTTTTCTAAGTCTATCATGTCATAAGCTATGGATGTGTAAAAAGCTTCGTCATCAATTGTGTTTTTCTGATAATTTTCTTCATCGTAACTATAACTTAAATTGTTAAATTGAATTTTGTATCGTTGTAATGCAAACATAATTTCTACACCCGATGCCCAACTTTCCATGGTGCGTTTATCTCCATCAATATGATTAACGTACCCATCCCAGCTTAAATTATCATATGCAGCTCTGTCCATATCCCAATGGGCGGCGTGAGCCAATTCGTGAGCTGTTACTGCATATACTTCATCTTCATTCGAATCATATCTATTAATGCTTACAAAAGGCCAAATACCAAAAGCACGCAATGGATGCAATGCACTTGAATCATCTTCTCGCGGTCTAGCCGCAATTTTCATTTGTGTTTTAAAAAATGAGTTTCTAGGAGGTGAAGATAATCCAAATCTAGACCCGTAGTAGTAATCGTGGGCAGCTTGGTGTATTATGGCATGATAGGTATCTCTTCTATCTGTAATTGTGATATTCCATTGACATTTACATTTTGGGCCTCTTAAATTTGCTTGACCAATTTGTCCCCTTCTAATACTGTAGTGATATCTATCCCACTTTATTTTGAAACGAACTTTTCTTCTAAATCTTTTGTCCGCTTCCCAATATCCATTAGAATTACTAATACCTTGACCTCTTTTAAACCATCTTGTAGCCATCCCTTTTGCTCCGACAACTGGTTTAACACCAGCTATATCATCATCAATTTTAATTGTACCACTCGGTCTCCATTTTCCTCTTCTAAAACTTATAAAACCTGGTAAGTCTTGCTCATATTCTATTTTTTCGTTATCATCCAAATTATCGGTTAGATAAAGAGATTCATCCTCAATTAAATCTGCGATTGTATATTGGTCAAAATCTAAATTACTTTTAGAAGTGTCAATTGTTTCTCCAATCTTGGTTAAGTGGGTTAAAGATACATATTGACTATTTATTCCACTTACTTCTATTGGTAGAAACAAATTGTCCAGTAACTCGTATTGAATATTACTTGGATATCCAAAATTTGCTGGTACAACAAAATACTGCCAAGGTAATTCTTCATCTGTTAAAGTTGGATCTTGATAAAAACTTCCTTCTTCTAAAATTTCTACATCTAATGGTATTTCATAAAGTTCATATCCTAAGTCCTTTAAATAATCTAGTTCACCTTCATCTTTCGGTAGTGCTCTAAGATATAAGAAATTAGCAGTTATTGAGATATTGATATTATCAAAACCTTGTTGTTTTACTTTTAGACTGTCGAATGCAATTTGCATATTTTCAACAGAATAAGGATTTTCTAATTTTGCACCTAACTATATTAATTGATCGGGTTGTATAGTGTTATTACCCCATATCTTTGATTTTATATTAGAGTTTTGCGATTGTAGTTCATTTTCATTTTGAATTATAAGTATATCATCATCCAACTCTTTGGAGCATTGGAAAAAAATCAATGATATTAAGACTATTGCGAATAATTTAAGGTTTTTCATTTTCAAGATTTAAATTTTTGTTATATTTTAATCTTTGTTAAAACAGATTCTGCGAACCTGTTAGGTTAATTTATTAAAATTTTTAATTAATGAAGATTATTAAATTAGTAGAGTTATCACATACCATTTATGGTATGTAAATTGAATTAAAGGTAAAATTGCCTCTTGTCTCGCGTTTAACCGGCCAATGCCTCAGCACCCCCAACAATCTCTAGGATTTCGTTAGTAATAGAAGCTTGACGTGCTTTGTTATATTTTAATTTTAAATCGTCGCGAAGCTCGGTTGCGTTATCGGTTGCTTTGTGCATCGCCGTCATACGTGCGCCGTGCTCGCTAGCAACGCTATCGCGAAGTGATTTAAACAATTGTGTTTTTAAGCTCTTTGGAATTAATGCTTCAATTATTTCTTCTTTTGAAGGTTCAAAAATGTAGAAAACTTCATTCGTATTTGCTTCTTGACCTTCAATTTGTTTTGGAGGTAAAATTGGTAAAAACTGTTCAGACATTACCAACTGTGTAGCCGCGTTTTTGAAGTTGTTATACACAACAACAATTTTATCATACTTTCCTTCTGAGAAAAGAAGCATCAATTTTTCAGCAATTTCTGAAGTAGCATCAAAAGAAAGATCGTCAAAAATAGCATTGTTATTTTCGATTACTGTTCCAAATTTTTTCAGGATATCGTTTCCTTTTTTTCCAAGGGTCATAAAATCCACTTGCTTACCAGCATACGTAATTACTGCCAAGTTACGTGCTTGCTTTACAATATTACTGTTGAATGCTCCCGCCAAACCACGGTTACTAGTAATGGCAACCACCAAAACTTTATTAGCGGCACGCTGTTCAGAATACTTACTTCCAATATCATCATCTAGCGTGGCACTTAAGTTTTGCAAAAGTTCAGTAAGCTTTTCAGAATAAGGACGCATTGCTGTAATGGCATCCTGAGCCTTTTTCAACTTTGCAGCAGAAACCATTTTCATGGCACTAGTAATCTGCATCGTAGAGCTTACAGATGATATTCTGTTTCTAATTTCCTTAAGATTCGCCATTTCTATATATTATTACTCTATGCCCTTTTTGCCCTTATGGTAAAAAGGGCATAGAGGTTTTTACTTCTTATATTTCGCTGAAAGATCGGCTGCAACAGATGTCAAAACATCGATTGCTTCGTCTGTAAGTTTACCAGCTTTTAGAGCATCTAAAGTATCTCTATACTTCATGTTTAGCATTTCTAGGTAATCCCTTTCAAATTCTTTAATCTTATCTACAGGCACATTACGCATTAGGTTTTTAGAACCTGCATAAATTACCGCAACTTGATCTTCTACAGTGTAAGGATCGTTTTCTGCTTGCTTTAATATTTCTACGTTACGTTTTCCTTTTTCAATTACATTTAGAGTAACCGCATCCAAATCTGAACCGAATTTTGCAAACGCCTCCAATTCACGGAAAGCTGCTTGATCCAGTTTTAAGGTACCTGCTACTTTTTTCATCGATTTAATCTGTGCGTTACCACCAACACGAGATACCGAAATACCTACGTTAATAGCTGGACGAACACCCGCGTTGAACAAATCTCCATCCAAGAAAATCTGACCATCGGTAATAGAAATTACGTTTGTTGGAATGTACGCCGAAACGTCACCCGCTTGTGTTTCAATAATAGGAAGGGCTGTTAATGAACCACCACCTTTTACAATCCCTTTTAATGATGCTGGAAGGTCATTCATTTCTTTTGCAATACCATCATCTGCAATTACCTTAGCGGCACGCTCTAATAATCTTGAGTGCAAGAAGAAAACATCTCCAGGATACGCCTCACGTCCCGGTGGACGACGAAGCAAAAGAGAAACCTCACGGTATGCTACTGCTTGTTTAGAAAGATCATCAAAAACAATCAATGCTGGACGACCTGTATCACGAAAGTATTCACCAATTGCAGCACCTGCAAATGGAGCGTAAACCTGCATTGGAGCAGGATCTGATGCGTTTGCAGCAACAATAGTTGTGTAAGCTAAAGCACCTTTTTCTTCCAATACTTGTGCAATGTTTGCTACAGTTGAAGCTTTTTGCCCAATCGCTACATATATACAATATACAGGCTTGCCTGCATCGTAAAATTCTTTTTGATTCAAAATAGTATCAATACAAACGGTAGATTTACCAGTTTGACGGTCACCAATAACAAGCTCACGTTGGCCACGGCCTACAGGGATCATGGCATCGATAGCCTTAATACCAGTTTGAAGTGGCTCAGTAACCGGCTGACGGAAAATAACTCCAGGGGCTTTACGCTCCAAAGGCATTTCATAAGTTTCGCCAGTGATTGAACCTTTACCATCTATAGGAAAACCAAGTGTGTTTACCACACGACCAACAATACCTTCACCTACTTGAAGTGAAGCAATACGCTGTGTACGTTTTACAGTTGAACCTTCTTTAATACCCCGTGAAGGACCTAAAAGTACGATACCTACGTTGTCTTCTTCAAGATTCAATACAATACCTTCAAGACCGCTGTCAAAGGCTACCAATTCGCCATATTGAGCGTTTGAAAGTCCGTATGCACGAACAATACCATCACCTACGGTTAAAACAGTTCCTACTTCGTCCAGGGAAGCGGTTGCTTCAAAGCCTGTAAGTTGTTGCTTTAAAATTGCTGATACTTCAGCTGGTTTTACTTCTGCCATTTTGATTTAGATATTAGATGCTAGATTTTAGACGTTAGACTAAACCTAATTTCCTTATTATATTGATTTACTGAATTCTCTTTTTAATTTTCCTAATTGGTTTGCGATGCTCGCATTGTACTGAATATCTCCAGAACGAAGAATAAAGCCACCAATAATTGATGGATCTACTTCGCTTTTAAGGGTTACTTTTTCACTACCCGTTAATTCTTTTACTTTGGCAACTACCTTAGCTTCTAATTCTGCCGTAAGTGGAACTGCGGTAACTACTGTTGCAGTTTTTACACCTTGTTGGTCATTATAAATATCCACATAGCTTTTTGCAACCTTGCTTAACAATGCAGTACGTTTGTTAGCTACCAAAATATTAATTAGCAAATGCGTAGTTTCTGATTGATTGCTAAAAATTTTCAACAATACCCCTTTCTTATCATCTGCTTTTATAATCGGACTTTGAAGTACGTTCTGCAATTCGCGACTGTCTTCAATAGTTTTGTAAACAGATTGCATATCGCCAAAAAGAACAGCTTCTGTGTTGTCTTCGTTTGCTTTCTGCAAAATTGCTTTTGCGTATCGTATCGCTGCTCTGCCCATTATAATATTAGTTTAATTTTGCGTCGCTCAACATTTCGTTTACAAGCTTTAATTGCTTATCGCTATCAGAAAGTTCGTGTTTAACTACTTTCTCCGCAATTTCCAATGATAGGCTTGCTACTGTTTGTTTCATTTCAGCAATTGCAGCTTTCTTTTCACTTACAATAGCTGCTTGTGCTTGCGTCACCATTTTATCGGCTTCAGCTTTTGCTTCGTCTTTTGCGTCTGCAATCATTTTTGCTTTTATCTCACGTGCTTCTTTCATCATTATTTCACGCTCAGCACGAGCTTCCTGCAATAATTTTTCGTTGTCTGCTTGAAGGTTTTGCATTTCAAGTTTTGCTTTTTCAGCAGAATCTAATGCATTTTTAATTCCTTCCTCACGATCGTTAACCGCGCTTAATATAGGTTTCCAAGCAAATTTGCGAAGCAACAAAAGCAACAACACAAATATGATTATTTGCCAAAAGAAAAGTCCGAATGAAAAGTCGTTAATTAATTTCTCCATATCAATGCCCGCAGTAGCGGATATTTATTTAATTTAACTCTATGCTTAATTTTAAATTTAACAAACAGCTGTAACCAACCGTTACAGCCGTTTGTTAGTTTTTTTGATTACCCAGCGAAAATCGCAGCGAAACCAATACCTTCAATAAGCGCCGCTGCAATAAGCATTGCTGTTTGAATTTTTCCGTAAGCTTCTGGCTGACGTGCGATAGCTTCCATAGCTTTCCCACCAATCATACCGATACCAATACCAGCACCGATTACTGCTAAACCTGCTCCTACAATACTTGGAATTTCCATAATATATATTTATTAAAAGTTAAACACTCTTTTTAAAGAACCTCTCGCCTGCGCTTGAGGAGACAACCGTCTTTTATAAATGTTGAATCTCGCCTTCGTGTGCTTCGTGCTCTGCGTGCGTTTCGCTTGCAAAGCCGAAGTATAAAGCTGCCAACATTGTGAAAATATATGCTTGTAGCAATGCTACCAATAATTCAATAAGTGAAATTGCGAATGAAAGTCCAAAGGACAATGGTCCACCAATCCAACTTTTGAAAATAAATATCAAACCTACTAAACTCATCAATACAACGTGACCCGCTGTCATGTTCGCGTACAAACGTATAAGCAAAGCAAAAGGCTTAATGAACAATCCTAAAATCTCAATAGGTACAAGGATGATATAAATTAATATTTTACCAGCCCAAGGCATTCCGCCGCCTAGTGGGTCAAAAATGTGTCTCCAGTAATCTTTTGTTCCTGTGAAAGTGGTTATCAAGAAAACGACTACTGCCAAACCGGTAGTTACAGCAATATTCCCTGTTACGTTAACACCTAGTGGGGTTAGGCCAAACATATTCAAAAACCAAATAAAGAAGAATGTGGTTAAAAGGAACGGCAAATATTTTTTATATTTTTTCTCACCAATGTTTGCAATAGCAATATCATCGCGAATGTAAAGTACGATTGGCTCAAAGAAGCGACCAGCACCTTTAGGAAGACTTCCGTTTTTTGCATAGCTCTTGGCTAAGCTTTGAAATAACCAGATAAGCAGTAAACCAACCACGAGCATCATAACAACACTTTTTGTGATTGAGAAATCTACTGGACGAACGTTTGTGGGGTGATCGCCGTGATCGGCATCATAATTTATTGTCCCTTCAGCGTTAGTTCTATATATTTTTTCGTGATAAAGGGCGTAGTATTTCCCGTTCGATTCCACAACTGCTTCGCCATGATGAAATTCTGAAGACATAAAAGCATGAACACCTTCGTCCCATAGAATTACTGGAAGTGGGAAGCCGTAGTGATGGGTTTCTCCTGTTTCTTCATTCGTAGATCCAAAAAGATTGAAATCGTGCGAATCCAGCAAGTGATGATTAATAAAATCTTTTATTTCTTCCTTTTTAGTTTTACTGCCCTTTTCGCCAGGAGCAATTTCTTTCAACTCCATACCATGCTCCTCTTGAGCTACGGCTGTAAACGAAACTATAAACAATAAAACTGAAAGTATTCTAACCAATGTTTTTCTTTGCATCTCTGAACAAATAACGGTGTCCTTAAAATCGGTGCAAAAATACATTTCTTTCTGAGAAAGAAAAAATTATTTTTTCAGTTTTTTTCTTCTTAGGAAATCTGATTATTAAGCTGCTTTGAAAGAAATGCTACTTCCAAAATCAAACAAGTAGCGTAAGGCACAAAAAAAGCAGCAAATTCCAATGATGACATCGTTCCGTCTTCTTTGTAAAAAGGATAGAATACCAAAAAGAAAACCATGAATTTAAGGCCGCTGCCACCAAGAAAGATAAAGCCTGTGTGTGATGATTTTTTGTTAAATTTAGATTGTATGACTATTAAAATGCTTGCTGCCAAGGTGTAATTTAGCAAATATGAAAATATAATTCTATCTCCAAAAATAGGCAATTCCATATTTTGAAGGATAAATAGGTGCGCTGCAAAAACCACTGCCAATACCAATAAAAGAACCGTCAAAAATTTGAGAGTAGTTTTTTTCATTAAAAAAATTTAGGAATTTAATTTATTGGTTTGCTTAATTACCAAAAAAAGCGAAGCACCAACGCCCACCAGGGTACAAATTATAAGAAATACTTTTCCGCCGTCAGAATATTTGCCGTCAAGCCATTGCCCCAATTTCACAAATAGATAAATGATAACACCCATCTGTATTCCGATACCAGACAGGATGGCCCATCTTTTAATTCCATTGTCCTTATTGTCGGCCATTTTAGAGAAATTTAATCGTCGAGATCACTCTCAACAGCTGCTTTTTTAATGCGCTGCTGACGATCAAACGGATGTGCTTTGGAATTTTCTAGAGTCGTTTGGTTTGTGGTAGCAATATTCTTTGGTTTTCCATCTTGCATGACACAAGAGGCATTCATAATAGCGCCTTGCTCCACTACTAGTTTGCCTACAACAACATCGCCTTCAACAATAGCCGTAGATCGCAAAGTGAGTGTTCCTGAAACTTGAAGATTACCTTCAAACTTACCTTCTATATCGGCATTTTCGCAGGTTAGTGTTCCTATAATAACTCCTACTTTTCCTAAAACAACTTTTGAAGGAGTTTTAATATTGCCCTCAATAGTACCATCTATTCTAAAAAACCCAGTGGAAGAAATGTCTCCTTTTAGCTTAGTGCCTTCGTTGATTCTATTTTGGGCAGAACCTGGTTCTGCTAAAGTTCGTTTAACATTTTTGTTTGAAAACATTAGGGAGTTTTTTTAGGGTTATTATTCTGCTACATCTTTCTGCAAATATTCTTCAAGGTTTTTATGAATTTGAACAGTTTTATAATTAGGTGTTGCAATCTGGAAAAACGGATGTTTAATTTTATACTCTTTATTCTCTTTTAGTACGTCTCCAAAATTGCGAGCACCCGATTTAGTGTTTAAACCGTGTACAATTACTAATGTAGTTTGAGGGTCGTAATAATCAATAGAGACTGTCATATTTGTATAACGGTAATTCTCTATTGCTTTGTTAAGTTTTTCTTTTAGCTTTTGAGCTGGTTCGATTTCGTTTACAGGAAATTTATAAACTAATTTCCAACTAGTTGCTTCTTCTTCATCTACAAAATCCTTTGCGGCAAGTAAGGGTAGTACATTGCTATAAATTTGTTGTGCTTGTTTGCCTTCTTCAGTGCTAGGATAGTTTAACGAAACAAAGTTTAATGCTTTTTTATAGGCTTCAAAACCTTGTTGACGACCAATTGCGGTGGCTTTCAGTAATTCGAATTTTGGAATGATGTCGTTACCATTGTAAATTACCATGTATTCATCACACTTGTTTATAACCCTTTCGTACTTAGAAGCTTCAAATTCTTTGTAGAGTTCTTTATATTTAAACTCAGGGCTAGATTCGTCTGTTGGTAATTGCGAATTTGGGTTGCGCAGTATTTCGGCATAACGCGTATCTGCGTGATTGGTTAATACTTCATTTTTATAGAAATCTGATTTAGATGGGTTTTCTAAAACTTCATAAATCTGAAACAAATTGTATTTTGCAGGAACTACCAATCTAGCTTCAGGATTGTAGGTTAGTAACTTTTCAAGTCTGTTGGCGGCGAGATTGTATTCTTTAAATTTTTCTTTATAAATCATCCCTAATTGGTAATAGGCAAAGTTTCTATCTTTGGCCAAACTATCAATTTCTTTTTCATCAGTAGGAATTCTTGATATATAGGATTCTGGTTTGTAAAGTTCATTTTCTGAAATAGGGGTCGCAGCAGCTACCACATCATCATTATCTATTAATGTTGTTTTCTTGCTAGAAAGTCTCCAATCGTCCTCTAGTTTTCTATCACCCCATATTTTTCTGAATTCTCCTTTTCCGTAGGCAACTGTAGAGGTATTATAAAAATAGAAGGTGCTACCGCTTTTGTTTGGACCCGAAACAGTTTTACCTTTTTCGTAGAACTCTTTGTTGGCTATTTTTTGTTCTATTTTAATAGCTTCTAAAGAATCTTTTATAGCTTGTTCTTTTAATCTTGAAGTATAATCACTAAAAAAAGCAAGTTGTTCGGCTTCGCTCATATTTGTTAACTTCAAAATACTGTCGTTCGTTGCAGCAATTTCTTCATACTTAATAACATCGTCAAGATTTTCACGCTTTTTAGTTACACGGCGCCACTGACGGCTATTTTCGGTTAAAAATGTAAGTGTGCTGTCGTAATATGCTCCTGCGTTTTTATACTCGGCATTGTCAAAATTAATTTCAGCAAGCGTTTGGTAGTTTACAGATTGAAGAATCTTGTCCTGCTTAAAAGCATTTATTGATTTATTGTAATATGTAACGGCAGTTTCAGTACTATCGATATTGCGGTAATAATCACCAAATTGATTGTATATTTTATCTAAAAACGGACGGTTTTCACGGTTTTTTTCAAGATCTAGTAATAATTCTAAAAATGCTGTTCGATCGCCATTTTCGTAATCGAAATTTTTACCTTTTTCTAAATAAGCATTTATCATGTAAACTCTAGAAGTTTTGCGATTCATGGCAATTACCTCATCAAAAGCGATGTTTGCGCTGTCTTTATTGCATATACGGTTGTAAAGTTGTCCTTTTATATAGGTATACCTTCCTTTTAGCTCTTTGTCTTTTACATTTTCAACAGCCATTTTCATATACTCCAAGGCTGGTTGCAATGAGTCTAAGTTTATAAATGCCTGTGCCATCATTGCTGCGCCATCTGCCGTTTCTTCTTCATTTAGTTCGGCTTGATCGAACATTTTTTTGAGGTTTTCTATAGCAAATTCCTCATTTTTTAAACGGATGTTGCTCTTCGCTTTCCAAACTTTAGCAATGTTAATATTGTTACTAGTTGGGTAACGATCTAAAATAAAATTGAACGCATCTAAAGCCGGAACAAAGCGACCGTCGTAGTAACGTGCTTTTCCCAAAAGCATATAAGCCTCGTCTATTTGTGGGTTGTATTCCTTGCCATCAATGTACATGGAATGTTTTTGGATTGCTTTTGCAGCTTTTTCTTCGGCGCGATTAAAGTCTCCATTTTTAGGTTCACCGCCTGGAGCTTTTGTATCTGCTTCTTCTACATTGATTCGCTCTATGGGTAGTATTTCCCAGAAATTATCGCGAAAACCGTAAGCCAATTGATCTTTACCATCGGTAAAAGATACATCGCCATTGTATAGCGTATTAAACTCTATAGTTACCGCATGAACATTGCGGTTTAAAAATGTATTTTTTTTACGTGAACACGCTGCTAAAAATAAAACAGCAAGTGTAAATAATGTAATTTTATAAGTGCCCTTCAAAATGTTTTCAGTTTATATGATATTCTAACTTAAAAGGTTCTTTTTTAGTATGTAGAATCGCTAAAGAGCCGTAAAAATACATTTCTTTTTAATATCTGCTTAGCGAAACACTGAAAAAATACTTCACTTTAACCCTGTTGAAGGTTTATTTCACTGATTTCATTTGTATTTTTGCACAAAATTTTCAAGATTATGAGCGAATTCCATGCGCTTACCGTTGCAGAGGTAAAAAAAGAAACCCTAAATTCAGTTTCAATCAGTTTTAACATTCCAGATACTTTAAAAGATATTTTCAATTTTAAAGCAGGTCAATATATTACTATAAAGCATCTTAAAGACGGAAAAGAATTACGCCGCGCCTATTCTATATGTTCTTCGCCCAAAAGTGGCGTGCTAAAAGTTGCCGTAAAAAAAGTTGATAATGGTACTTTTTCAATATATGCCAATAATGAATTGAAAGCTGGCGATTCACTTGAAGTTATGCCGCCAGCAGGTAAATTTACTTTAGAACCTAATTTAAAAAATTATGTTGGCTTTGCTGCTGGTAGCGGAATAACGCCTGTACTCTCTTTAGTAAAAAGCACTTTAGAAGAAATGCCTGAAAGTACTTTTTTATTAGTTTACGGAAATCAGAATATAGAAGAAACGATATTTTATGATGAAATATTAGAACTTCAAGAACAGTTTCCAAATCGTTTTAATGCTGAATTTGTTTTCAGCAGAAAAGAAGAAGAAAATGCTAAATTTGGAAGAATTGATGGTTCTATTGTTAACTTTTTTCTGAAAAATAAATATGGCGAAATCACTTACGAAGCCTTTTATTTGTGTGGCCCGGAAGAAATGATTGATGAAGTTTCGGCAACTTTGAAGCACAACGGCATAAATTCAAAACAAATACACCACGAACTTTTTTCTACTGCCGAAAAAGGGCTTTTGGTTGAAAAACATGATGGCAACACAAGTGTTACCGTAACGCTTGATGATGAAGAAGTAACTTTTGAAATGCCACAAACAAAATCTATTCTTGAAGCGGCTCTGGATGAAGGTTTAGACCCTCCATATTCTTGCCAAGGAGGAATTTGCAGTACTTGTATTGCACGTTTAAAAGAAGGAAAGGCAGAAATGCGCAAAAACCAAATTCTTACAGATTCTGAAATTGCAGATGGGTTAATACTTACTTGCCAAGCGCATCCTACAACGGCGAAAGTTGTTGTGGATTATGATGATGTGTAAGCCTACTACTAGGATGTAAAAGACCTCACAGGTTTTAAAAACCTGTGAGGTCTAATTCCGCAGTTTTTTCAATATATACTCACTACAGATAGGAACCCGAAAAATCGGGTTTAATAATTTGAAAATTATCTAAGAGTATTTTCTCAAATTCTTTTTCTTTCCAGATTTGATTATCTAAAAAAAGAATTACTTGATTTC
>Ga0256845_1002556_pt1 | contig 13037 bp, 6 predicted proteins | sample RiftiametaG_FD_189101 | JGI IMG/M metagenome (GOLD analysis project Ga0256845, IMG submission 189101) | Tube worm associated microbial communities from hydrothermal vent at the East Pacific Rise, Pacific Ocean - Riftia | ecosystem: Host-associated > Annelida > Integument > Unclassified ... | reverse complement strand
TGAGCGTGCAGGAACAGATCTGTCACCGCCTCTGGCACAGCAATCTCGCCTGATGGATTTTTAAAGAACCCCGCATATTCATAGAGGACTGTGCGCCGGTCTATCAGCATAATGTCCAGAATCCAGGAGGCCTTTTCCGTAATTTTCATAAAGTATGAATCCAGTCCTATATGGTAGATCACCGACATGGCTTCATTGGTGAAATACATTTCGACGATTGGTTGCTGGCTCCATAACTCTAAACTCAACGTTTGACTGTCCAGAAAATTGCTTAAAATTGCCCCTCCCTGGTTCGTAAACTGGGAAAGCTGCCGATCTAACTCAGCCTTGAGGGTTTTGGCAGAATAGATGACCATTGTCCAGACAAGCACACAGACCACAAACAAAATGAGACAGGCGGTCGCCGTGACGAGCTTCACTCGAAGAGATTGGCGAAAAAAATCAAGAATCAAGCTGTTGTTCCTTTGGATGACATCCTCACCATACGTGGGATGTGGTAGCCTCCCGTTTTTTGGGAGATTGAGGGGATTTTAGCGGGGTAAGCATCTGCGACCGACGTCCGGTCGCATCCCCTTTCTGTTCCCCCGTGACAAATATGGATATCGTTGACTGCGGCGTCACCGGCAATGAAACCATCGACATTCAGTTTGCTGAACAATTTAATCCGAGAGCACATTACTTAGAAATAGCATGTAATCACTTAAACTCACTCCTCTTTCCTTCCATATATCATCAAACTGGGAATTTTTTGTACGCTGCCGGTTGAACAATTCATGCGCTGCTTTCTGAAGATCGTGGTCTTCCTGACGAAAAGCCCATCCAACTTCCGTCACCGGTCCGACCGGGAATGCCACCTTGAGATGTAATTGCTCTTCTTTGATCGTGGTAAAGGCAATGTTCAGATTGGTAATGGTGAAGTCAGCCATCTTCTCATGAACCAACTTTCGGGCAGCCGAACTCTTCATACACCGAATTTTGACAGGATTGTCGGTGAAAACTGTTCTGTTTTGTTCTTTCAGCCAGGAATGGTAGGTCGTGTTTTTCATTATGGCCGCTGTTTTTCCTTTAAGATCGTTTTCGGTTGTGAAGCGGGACTGCTCGTCGTTATGCACGAGGACAACCATTCGGGACTGATACAGGACGACAAAAGCCAGCTTTTTTTTGCGCCAATCTGTAACGACCAAATCATTCGGATAAAAATCACATTCACCGCTTTCAAGCAGATAAGGGGTATAAGCAGCAGCTTTGATCGTGACGCCATCGTTGTTGTAAAATTGCTGATCCCAGGAATCGAGCCGCCGAACCACGGCGTTTACATCGAGCCATTCAGCAAACACCATTCCCATCTTTTTATAGTATTGATACCCGGAGCCTGCAAGACACAGCCGAATTTCATCTGTTTTTTTGATCTCCTCCAAAGAACGGGCTTCAGCAATGTCGTTTTTCGCCAAGAAAAGGAGAAGTAAGAGCGCAGCATTTGAAATATTCCGTCCAGGTTTCATGACATAACGTTCCTTATTATCTATCCCTCAGGAAATTTCTCACAGGGAATGTCTCGATGTTGGGGGTCCCCCCTCTTGTACTCTAATCCTGTATGTCTCTTATTCATGCTCATCGTTGTCGGCAGTTCAAGGTCAAACCAAAATGTACTCCCTGTTCCAGGGGTACTCTGGACGTGCAATTCGCTGCCCATCATCCGGACTAATCGCTGGCTGATGGTTAAGCCCAGCCCTGTGCCTTCAGTTTGCATCGACAGTTTATCACCGACCTGATAAAATGCCGAAAAGATGCGGTCACATTGCTCGGGAGAAATTCCAATTCCAGTATCTTCCACCTCAAAGCGGATGTTCGGTGTGAGGGGTCTCTCACCTTTTTCTTGCTCGCTCACGTGATCCCGCCGTACCTTCACTCGAAACACAACTTTCCCCAGGGGGGTAAATTTGACAGCATTACCGAGTATGTTCAGCAGAATCTGGCGTAAACGTGGGGCATCGCCATACACGCTATAGGGTAAACCTGGATCAAGATGGACTTCAAAAGCAATGCCTTTCTGTTCCGCCCTCAGACTGAACATCTCCGTCATCTTTTTCAGAAAATCCGAGAAACAGAGTTCCTCTGTTGTTAAGGCCATCTTCCCAGTTTCAATTGTTGCCAGATTGATCAGATCATTGATAATCATCAAGAGATGATCGCCGCCTTGAATAATTCTTTTTACCCAACTTTTCTGCTGAAGTGGCAGCCCTACTTGTCTATCGAGAAGCTGGGCAAATCCCAACACGTGGTTCAGAGGGGTGCGGAGCTCATGGCTGATATTCGCAATAAATTCACTTTTTGCCCGATGGGCAACGTCGGCCGCGTCTTTCGCCTTTCTCAACTCCTCTGCGACTCGTTTCCGCTCTTCCACCTCTTGCCTCAGGGCATCATTGCTTTGAGAAAGGGCCAGAGTGCGGGACGCGACGCGTTCTTCCAGCACTCTATTCGCGTTCTGTAATTCACATTGCAAGCGTCGGAGCGTGAGATGCGTTTTGACCCGGGCTGATAATTCTTCGGTCTCAATCGGCTTGGTCACATAGTCAACGGCTCCAAAGGAGAACCCTTTCACTTTATCAAAGGTCTCAGCCAAAGCCGACAGAAAAATGACCGGAATGTCTTGTGTGGATTTTCTGGATTTTAGCTGCTTACAGGTCTCATAACCGTCCATACCGGGAAGTAGAATGTCTAATAGGATAATATCCGGCCTGATCAATTCCGCACGTTGAATCGTCTTTTCACCGCTTGTCGCGACAAAAACCTGAAACCCCTCATGTTCAAGCGTCGTTTTAATCATCCGGATTGTGGCGGGTGTATCATCGACGACCAGAATATTTCCCTGAGCACGCAGTTCTTCTTTCATGGTTGTTTCCCTTGTAGTTGCTGAAGATAGGCAAGAATCCTCTCATCATCGTACTGCTCGGCATAGCGCCTGATCGTGTGGCAGAACCTCGTATAGGACGCCTCTTTCGTCACTAACTCGTCCAGAATAGTTTCCACACCGCGAAAATCCCCCCATTCCACCTTGTGTCGGAGCGCGTCAAGAGTGTGTGTCGGCGGGATCGTGATCTCCTCACTGATCGCCTGTGAAAAACTCCCGGTCGCTGCAGGAATCCCCGCTTCCTCTTCGAGCCACACAATCTGTAAGTGCTGTTGCAGGATGCCCAGCAGTTTTTCCAACTCAAGCGGCTTTGGCAAAAACCCATCACAGGCCTCGACAAAGGTATGTTTCCGCGTTTTATCCAACACTGTCGCCGAAATCCCGATAATAATAAGATCGGATAAGGCAGGAATCGTCCGAAGCTCCCTGATTGCCTTCAGCCCGTCCATCACCGGCATCACCAAATCCAACAACACGGCATCAGGCTGGGTGGTAACCGCCATTCTGACGGCCTCACGCCCATTCATCGCCGTGATCATCTCAAAGCCTAACGGTTCGAGCCAGGACACCAACATGGAAAGATTCGTGACATTATCGTCTACTGCGAGCAGTCGTTTCCGTGCGCCGCGATAGCCAATGATACGCGTCTCAGCCTTCCGGATGGTCGTCTCATCACCTTCCACCACGAGCAGCGGCAGTTCTACTGTAAACGTGCTGCCTGTCCCCACCTCACTCTTGACGGAAAGCCGTCCCTGCATGAGTTCTACCAGTTTCCTGGTAATCGCCAGCCCCAGTCCTGTCCCCTCCGTGGTGCTCGCGTGTTCCCCGACCTGAGTGAAGGGTTCAAAAATGTCTCCTAATTGCGTCTGGGGGATCCCGGCACCTGTGTCCTCAATTTCGAATATCATTGTGCGGTTTGCAGGGGGCGAAGCGATGGATTCCGCTATACGGAATGTTACACTACCATGCTGAGTATATTTAATAGCATTGTCAAGAAGATTCAGCAAAATTTGAGTCAGTTTGCGTTTATCACCCCGAACTCTGGGAGAAAACGGTGTCTCCTCATGACAATAGACAGGCAGGTCTTTTGCTTCCGCCTTGACTTTAGCCAGATTGAGCACGTGCTGAATGACCTCAGACAGATTGAAGTCAACCGCTTCGAGTTCAACTTTCTGGGCCTCGATTCGTCCGATGTCTAAAATCTCATTGATCAGGGTGAGCAGATGTTTCCCACTACTATAGATAATGTCCACATAGCTCTTCTGGGGGGGAGTAAAATTGGATTGCCGCTTGAGAATTTGGGCATAGCCCAGGATCCCGTTGAGGGGGGTGCGCAGTTCATGGCTCATGTTGGAAATAAATTCACTTTTGGCCTGGTTGGCGGCCTCCGCCCTGTCTCTGGTAATTGCCAGTTCATGAGTGCGTTCGGCAACCAGCGATTCAAGCCGGCGTTCCCGGCCTTTGGCACTGTGTCGCTGTCCCAGGAAGACCCCGGATACCAAGCCAACACCCAGAATCAACGCCAGCACCTTAAACCAGGCCGTTCCCCACCAGGGGGGCGTGATGGTAATAGCCAGCGTTAGGCCTTCTTCGTTCCAGACGTCATCATCATTAGACCCTTTCACCCGGAAGAGGTAGTGGCCCGGGTCCAGGTTGGTGTAGGTGACAAGGCGATGGTCACTTCCCACTTCATTCCAACGCTCTTCAAAGCCTTCCAGCCGGTAACGGTAACGATTTTTCTGAGGAGCGCTGTAGCTGAGGGCAGCAAATTCCAGGGAAAAAATATTCTGATCGTAGGTCAGCGTCAGAGCGTCTGTTTCCCAGATAGCCTTGTGAAGCAGCGAATCACTGCCAATAGGAACCGGATTGTTAAACAGAGAAAAATTGGTTAACACCACAGGCGGGACGTAGGGATTATTAGTAATATCTTCCGGATAGAAGGCATTAAAACCGTTGACCCCGCCAAAAAAGAATTCGCCGTCGGCGTTTTTGAAAGAGGCGTTATTACGATTGAATTGATCGCTTTGTAAGCCATCAGAAGCATCGAAATTTGTGAAATGCTCCTCGACCGGATTAAAGCGAGAGAGGCCGTGCTGGGTACTGATCCAGAGGTTGCCCTGGCTATCTTCCAGAATTCCTGTGACAATATTATCGGCCAGCCCATCGGACTCAGTATACCGGGTGAATGTTCCCGAGGCAGGGTCAAATTTATTAAGACCAGTCTCTGTGCCGACCCACAACTCACCGGTTCGGGTTTCAAGAACGTCACGGGGACTGCTGCTCAGACTGTTGGGATTATTGGGATCAGATTGGTAAAATGCCAGTACCCCCTTTTTCGGATCAAATTTGATCAAAGCCTCACTGGTCGAGAGCCAGAGAATGTCGTTCCGATCTTCAAGGATGTGAAAGACGCTTGTAATAGGGCCGAAAGGGCTATCGGCAAAATCATAGGTGATAAACTGTCCGGTTTGGTGAACCAGGAGGTCTAAGCCTCCAGTTCTGGTGCCAATCCAGAAATTTCCGGTTCGGTCCTCATGTAAACTGAGGATGCCGTTGCTGCTCAAACTGTGCGGGTTGTCAGGGGTGTGGCGGTAATGAGTGAATTGTTCTGTCGCAGGATCAAGACGGTTCAGGCCGCCACTGCCGGTTCCAACCCACAAGGAGCCGGAACGATCTTCCGTGATTACCAGAATCCGGTTGTCGTTTATGTTATAGGGATCATTGGGATCGCTCTGGTAGATGGTATATTGTCCGCTTTCCCGGTCGAGCTTATTGAGTCCCCCCCCAAAGGTGCCGATCCACAGGTTCCCCCGATTGTCTTCGTATAAAGCGCGGACGTCATTCATGCTCAGACTGTTGGGATTGCCAGGGATATGGTGATAATGGGGAAATTTTATCTTACTGCGGGAGAATGTGCTCAAACCGCCTCCAAAGGTGCCAATCCATAGTACTCCGGATCGATCTTCATATAGAGCATATATCGTATTACCGCGTAAACTGTGGGGGTTGTCAGGATCGTGGCGGTAATGGGTAAAGCGTTCCCGGATCGGATCAAAAATATTCAGCCCCCCACCGGTTCCTATCCAAAGCAAGCCGCTCCGATCTTCATACAGATACCACACCGCATTGTGACTCAGGCTGTGAGGGTCGTTGGGGGTGTACTGATAATGGGTAAAGCGTTCGGTTTCCCGGTCAAATTTATTTAACCCGCCATCTCGTGTACCAATCCAGAGTTGGCCCGTCCTGTCCTCATAAAAAGATAATATCTCATCGTCACTCAGGCTGCTGGGATCGTCAGGATCGTGCTGATACCGGGTGAATTGTCTGGTTTTCGGATCGAATTTGTTCAGCCCGCCCCAAGTGGCTATCCATAAAAGACCTTCGCGGTCTTCATGGATGGCCCACACCCGATTATTACTCAGACTGTGGGGATCGTCAGGGTCGTGCTGGTAAGAGGTAAACTGACCGGTGGCAGGATCAAACTTGTTCAGTCCGCCCCCAAAAGTCCCAATCCAGAACACACTGTCCCGGGTTTTGTAAATCACCCGCACATTATCATGACTCAGGCTGTGAGGGTCGTCAGGATTGTGCTGATAGCGGGTGACATAACCAGTGGCGGGATCAAGAACGTTGAGCCCGCCGCCAAAGGTTCCAATCCAGAGCATCCCGTCCTCGTGCTCGTAAAAAGTCGAAATAAAATTGTGGCTCAGACTGTGGGAGTCGTTGGGGTTATGGCGGTAGATCGTGAACTGGTAACCATCGTAACGGGCGACCCCACGAGACGTGCCAAACCACAAAAAACCGCTGTGATCCTGAGTAATGGCGTAGATGATGTTTGAGGGAAGTCCATCGTCGAGGGTAAGGCTGTCGAAACGGACATTGGCGGGGATGGATGGGGAGACGCCGTCTTGGGCGCGGGGAAATGCGGGGGCATGAGAAAAAAGCAACCCCATAATGAGAGAAATAGTAACTTTTTTCAAAGAAACAGTTTTCATCGCCTTTCCCCCTCTGTGGCTCAACCATAAATTTTCAGACATGACCTTTTAGGAATGATGTCCCGTCCAGCCTCTGATGACATATTACTGCTCCACTTACTGCTCCACGTCTTTTCCGATAATGTGCCCTGAAATGGCGCATGTTGTAAAACTTTTGACGGCTTCCCCTTTTATTCTCTATTTCAGGTATTTTCCCATAAAGTCAAGAATTTTTTCCGAACTCATAATTATAATAGATTAAACAGCACTAAGTATATATGCACTATAGGAGGAAAAGAAGAGTTGTTTTTATGCTGCTGGTTGCCATTGTTTGTATATCCCTGTTCGCTTTTGGGAATAGATCGAGAACACCAGCGATTACAAAACGATGAAACCGCGCCTTGAAGAGTGGGGTGAAGCCAATGGAGTCGAGGTTGAAATTATCGGGTCTATCAGTCCGCACTGCTGCTGACAGCCTAGACCGTTTGACCCGGAGAACAAGCCGAGTGACGAGTACAAGCAAGACATCTTTGAAGGGGTCTACGAGATGAGTATGTACAAGGATCATTGTATATGTTAAATTGATGTAAGTCATTGATTTCGTGTGTTTTGTAAGAAGGAAGGTTTGAAATTTAACAATGTGCTTGAACGGATTGCGCTGTGTTTGGATGTCCTGGAAATGCTTGCTATCTGGCTGGTTTGGGGGGGAAGGAGAAGGGTTGTTGCCTGTGGATCGCGCAACCGTTCAGCTTTATGATCTACCACAACACAGACACCACCCCCCTTTACTACAAAGAGGATTTGCTGAAAGAGGCCGGGTTTGACAACCTCCCCAGAACCAACGAAGAACTGGTTGAGTGAGCGCAAAAACTTACCAGAGACCAGGACGGTGATGGAGTCATCGATGATACCAACAATTACCGTAAGATTGAGGAGACAGTGGACGGTCTGTACATTGTCTTTCCCGCAAAACAGAACCGACTCAAAGAGTACATTGCCCTAATGGAAAAATCTTAATCAAGCAGCTCTTTACTGGTGGTTGATTTTTGTCTTGACAATGGGGGAATTCTGGATTAAACAGGGAGCATGAAAGACGGAATGTACGTTGTATTACACTTACGTAAACATGAGTGTGTATTTCACGGGTGTTAATGCATTCCGTCCCCTTACGCATCCGTGAATTACACATAGAAACCAGAAGGGAGTGTACAAATGATGAACTTCAATATTCAGCAATCCGTGTGTGGAGTCAGGAATTTTGGTATGGGAATGCTTCTTTGTCTTGTGATTTTTGGAACCGTTGCATGTTCCTCCCCGAGTTCTTCATCAGATTGTCCTTATAAACGTGCGACAGACCTTGCTACGATTGTTCGCCTGATCGAAGCTGAAGCTGAAGCAGCGAACAGAGAAGACCTGTCCATCATCCGGGCTATTTTTGCTCCAGATGCGTATATACGCGATGAAGAAGATGGCTCTGAATGGTCTAATCCAATTGCGCATTATTCAGAACTCTTTGCGACTTCTGAATTTACAAATGCGGTCAATTTCGATATTCAACCTGCCGGACAGGGTATCACGGAAGACACAGCCTGGTTTATCAGTTCAAATTCGGGTATTTGGACTCCAAATGGTGGTGCGCCGCAGCCCTATCGTAATGTTGCTGTGAAAGATTCCTGGACGCTAAGAAGGAATGAAGCCCGCTGCTGGGTCATTACAGAGTATCGGTATCACTGACAGGTAACAAACATCGGGCGTTGGTCGTGGTGCGAGGACCAACGCCCGATATATTAAAGGGGAAGACGAAGCCTAGACGATCATCTGGAGGAAGGCTCAGAAGTGCTATATTTAGCAGAAATCGCTATCCTCAAATATAACGATCTGAAATTGTACCGCACATGTAGGTGGAAGCTTCCGCTTCGACCTACCTACGTTGGGTGGCTGCCGCGAACACTTTCCATCCCGCGCGTATGTCCTGGTCATGGCTAACTCCCATGTGTCACCACGAAGGTATGCTCGAAAACGCCGTCAGGAGTGCAAACCAGCGTTTGCTGCGAACGCTGGTTCGCACTCCTGGGTGAGGTGTTTCCCCGTCCCTACCCGAGTTTACTCCCGGAACCGGCAATCTCTTTCAGCGCGTCCAGAATCGGGATATAGCCGGTACAGCGGCATAAATTCCCTTCCAACGCTTTTCTGATCTCGTGTTCGGTGGGGCGGGGATTCTGATCAAACAGGGCTTTGGCGCTCATTAACATGCCGGGCGTGCAAAATCCGCACTGGATGGCTCCATGACGTAAAAAGGCGGCTTGTAAATCGGAGAGCACGCGATCATGCTCCAGGTTTTCTACGGTTTCAATCACAGCTCCCTGGGCCTGGGCGGCCAAAATCAGGCATGAACAGACTGCTTCGCCGTTCATAATCACGGTGCAGGCTCCGCATTCCCCAATGCCGCAGCCTTCCTTCGTGCCTGTCAAATCTAATCTGTCCCGCAGAACGTCAAGCAGCCGCATTGAGGCGTCAACTTCAAGGCGTCGGACTTCTCCATTTACGGTAAATTGCAAATCTATCATAATGTCTGTTCCTGTATATCTCGCAGGGCGTCCTGGCAAAGGTGGATAAAAACCGGTTTTTTGTATGCCGCAGACCAGCGTTTACCGATCTCCGCATCAATCATCGCGGCTAAAGGATCATGGATGCCTGCGATGGCAGCTTCTGTGAGGCGTTTTCCTTTCAGGTATTCTTCCACGCCTGTCAAATGCTGAGAACGGCTGAACATCGCGCCGTCAACCAGCGCGCACTCCTGAATCTGGCCTTCCTGAGCGAAAACCACCAGCGCGCTGATACTCAGGCGCGTGATATTCATCGCATTGCGGCGGCCTAACTGAAAATAACTGGTATAACAACGAGCGGTTAATGGACGTTTTGGAAGCGTGATCGCTGTCAGAATTTCATCAGGCCTGATCACAGATTGATAATGTCTGATGATAAATTCCGCCGCCGGGACAATGCGTTCGCCCTGCTGCGATTGCAGATGGATGCTCGCATTATAGACGATTAAGGGAGGCATGGAATCGGCGCATGGGGCCGCATTGACAAGATTTCCCCCGATTGTTCCGCGATTACGGATTTGCGTGGACCCGATACGCGAACAGGCTTCCACCAACAGCGGAAAATACGGCTGAATGGCCTTATTGCTGAGGATGGCGGAAAAGCTGACTGCTCCGCCGATGTGAATGGCCTCATCTGTTTCATGAATCTCTTTCAATTCAGAAAGGCCCGAAATATTCAGGAGATGCTTCGTCTCCGGGTCCAGCCTGGCCTGCACAATCACGTCTGTGCCGCCGGAGAGAATCGTGTAAGCGTGGTCGGACGCCAGCAGTTCTAAGGCCTGTTGCAAACTGCGCGGGGTCGCAGTACGAATAGAACTGAGGCGTTTTGCCTGCTTATCCCCGCCGAATGTTCCGCCCTGAATGCCGCACCTGGCGATCTCACTCTGGCGGCTCGGTTTTTTGAGAGGTTTGCCGAGAAAAACCTGTTCTAAAGTGAGTGGAATCTGATACGACCGGGTTCCAAGCGCAAAGCTGACCGCATTATTGAGCGCGGCGGCGGTCAGTTCCAGGGTGGGTTCTCCGAGGCTCTTAGCCCCGAACGGACCGGCTGGGTCGGGGTTTTCCACTAAAACGGGTTGAATGGGGGGAATGTCGTTAATCGTGGGGATCAGATAGGTATCGAAATTGACGGATTTGACTTCGCCGCTCTCGATATTATAATTTTCTAACATCCCGTACCCCAACCCCTGAGCCACACCGCCGCACACCTGCCCCTCAGCCCCTGTGCGATTTATAACCCTGCCGACATCATGAGCGGCTGTGATATTGAGCGCCTCGATTTTTCCTGTGTGGGTATCCACTTTCACATCAGCGATTTGACATCCATAGACATACGTAAAATACGCATTGCCTTGCCCTGTCTTCTCGTTCCACCCAACATCCGGCCCCTTAAACCAGCCATACGCTGACAAATTCATGCCGGCCCAATACGCTTTTTCCGCGGCTTTTTCAAAAGGAATCGGCTCAACCCCCGGAAGAGCCTGTTTGCGGGCAATAAGTCCGTTTTTCCATTCGGTTTCTTCCAGCGTTGTCACCTGAAGTTCATCCCGAATGACAGAAAAAAGGCGTTTTTTGACTGTATTGGCCGCCTCAATCGTCGCGCGTCCGCCCACAAGCGTGCCCCGGGAAGCGACCGTGGGGCCGCCGTCGGCAATAGCAGCGGTTTGCGGCGCAAGGAACACGATTTTCTCTAAAGCGACTCCCAACACTTCGGACGCGATCTGACAAAAGGTGGTGCGCATTCCCTGGCCGTTCTCATTCAGCCCGGTCAGCACATACACGCTGCCGTCGGCCTGGACCGCCACAATCGCAGACGAAAAATCCGTGCCTTCGGCTCCGAGTGAACATCCCCGGAAACTACACGACAAACCGATGCCATAACGAAAACGTTCGCGGTCACTGTTCATCCGGGCGTACTGCTCACGTTTCTGCTCATAACCGGATTGTTCTACGGCCTCAGCAATCACCTGTTTCAGGGAAACCTGATGCGCGTTCAAGGTCTGGCCGCTGGCCGTCACACTGCCCTGTTGGTAGCCATTTATCCGTCTGATCTCTAAAGGGGAAATCCCGCAGATCTCCGCGATTTCATCCATCAGCGATTCCTGGGCAAAAATGACCTGGGGCGAGCCGAATCCGCGAAATGCAGCTGTATAGGTATTGTTCGTGTACACGCCGCGAATATCAGTCTGAACGTGCGGAATTTCATAGGGGCCTGTGGCCTGAACCACTGACCGCCAGGTCACGAAAAAGGTTTGCGACGAATAGGCTCCGCTATCCGCCAGAATGTCAATTTTCATGGCTTGCAGCCTGCCATCTGCGTTAAAACCGACTTTGTACGTCATGATGTAGGGATGACGTTTGTAGCCTTCCTGAATGGATTCTTCGCGGGTGTAGGTTAATTTCACCGGTTTTCCGGTTAATTGCGCAAGTAACGCCGCCCGGCAGGCCATGACGTTGATAATGTCGTCTTTGCCGCCAAAGGACCCGCCCAAGGTCGAGGCTTTGACATTGATCTGATTCAGGAGCAGCCCCATAAACGCAGCTGCCACTTTCCGGGTGGTGTATGGATTCTGAATCGAGCCGTAGATGTCGAAACCGCCGCTCACCGGGTCTGGAACCGCTGTCACACTTTCGGGCTCGATGTAGGCATGTTCGTGAAATCCGGTGCGGTAGGTGCGTTCAATCACGTGGTCCGAGGATGAGAACCCCTGCGCCACATCGCCTTTTCTCAACGGATAGTGGACCACGAGATTACTTTTAAATTCAGGATGCACCAAACGAGCGTCAGGTTTCAGGGCTTCTTCGACATCAAAAATTCCTTCAAGGGGTTCATATTCAATTAGGATAGCTTCTGCGGCCGCACGGGCAAGTTCCTGAGTAGCGGCAGCGACCACCGCGACCACGTCGCCGGAATAAAAGACTTCATCTTTGACCAGCGGATACTGGTCGGCCCGAATCGGCCCGATTCGCTGGCGTCCGGGCACATCTTTGTGCAAGGCGATTGCCTCGACCCCTTCCATCTGTTCAGCGCGGGAAACATCAATGTTTGTGATTTTCCCGACCGGGATGTCTGTATAGCGACATCCCGCGTATAACATGCCATGAAATTTCAGATCATCGCCATAGACGGCTTTTCCCGTCACCTTTTCATACCCGTCAACACGGGGAACCCGTTTCCCGATACTATTATACATGTCTATCTTTCCTTGAATGTTGTATGTAGTGAATCCACCGATAAACCGGGGAGCCTGCTTGTCCCTCCGGGTCAAATAATGAGCAAGAGAACCTCGTCTCTGCAATGTAGGGACGCTTCCCTATCAACCCGCAAATATCTCCAGAAAGCAATATTTTTTTTTAATTTATCATTTTTCTCTTGATATTTTTACAAAAGACCTTCAAACGCTCTGTGTACCAACGTATCGCGTTTCACAGCTTTCTAAACATGTGGAGGAAAGCCCTCCCCTCATGAGTACCATATTGTCTATCAAATCGGCCCAGGATGCTCATGACAACAGATAATCAACATCATCACAGTTAACATTACCG
>Ga0256845_1002555_pt1 | contig 13040 bp, 12 predicted proteins | sample RiftiametaG_FD_189101 | JGI IMG/M metagenome (GOLD analysis project Ga0256845, IMG submission 189101) | Tube worm associated microbial communities from hydrothermal vent at the East Pacific Rise, Pacific Ocean - Riftia | ecosystem: Host-associated > Annelida > Integument > Unclassified ... | reverse complement strand
AGCGCGGCGAGCGCGGCGAGCGCGGCGAGCGCGGCGAGCGCGGCGAGCGCGGCGAGCGCGGCGAGCGCGGCGAGCGCGGCGAGCGCGGCGAGCGCGGCGAGCGCGGCGAGCGCGGCGAGCGCGGCGAGCGCGGCGAAGGCCTGGGCCGGCCGTGGATCTTTGACGACCAGGGGCGCCGCAACAGCCACGCCAGATCGTCGAGGGTGAAGTCGGCCCGCGGCCCGAGCTCGATGACCGCCTCGAAGGCCGCCCCATGAACCTTGGTGCTCACGTCCCACAGGCCTCTGCACAGGGCCGCCCGGTTGAGACTGGTCAGGGGACACGAAGCCAGGGCGCGCAGAAAGTGAGCCTTGGTGTCGCGGCACCCCTCACGGCAGGGCAGGCGGAGCATGACGCCGCCACCGCTGAGCCAGCGCAGGCGACGACAGCGGGACAACAACTCGCGGAGATCACCTGGGCCGAGCCCCCCACGGGCCACGCCCCTCGACGAAGCGCGCTCCCAAGGTCCCTCCGGCCGGGCGGCGATCCGTGTTGGTCTGCCGGCGTGGACCTCCCTCAGGGTCGGGTGTTGCAGACCCCGGGAGGTCCACGCGTAGCTGCCCTCCCTGCCCGCGCGCGGGCCTCCCCACAGCCAGCGCAACCACGCCCGAGATAGGGGTCGTCGACCTCGAAGCGCACGCTCTCGACGAAGCGCAGGGCCGGCTGGGTGAACAGACTGACGAGGACGTCGTTGACCTCGTTGACCTCCTCGACCTCGTCGACCCAGCGCCGGCTCTGCTGGTCGAGACCGGACAGCCCCAGGGCCTCGAGGTCGATCTCGACCTCGATCTCGAGGACGAAGCCCTGGTGCCAACGCAGGTGCAGCCACGCTTCCTCGGGGGCTTTGCCCGTGCTCCACAACCTGCCTGCGAGTCGCCTCCGGGCCGCCGCCGCCTCGGCCTCGAGCTGCGCGAGCGCTCCCGTGCTGTTTAAAGGCGTTGAGCTCTGGATTTTGATAGCGGGAGTAGTCGATCTCCCAGGGTGTGGCCGTGATCTCCCCGGCCTTGCGGGCGATGGTCAGGGCCATGGGCCGGACGTCCCGATAGTTGCTGTCGGCGGGGATGTCGTCGTTGTCGACGCCCCCGGCCGAGAACACGGTCAGCAGTCGGATGTCCTCATCGCGGTAGCTGTTCTTGAAGCCGGCGTTGACCTTCTCGTGCCCCCGGACCATCAGGTTGCAGCCGATCTTGCTCATGAACGCCCGGAACTGCTTGCGCCCGAAGGGGAAGCGGGCGCTCGCGGCCTGGAGGTCCTCGGGGATCACGTCGGCGCGGCTGGGGTCGAGCAGACCCAGGACCCGACCGATGGTATCGTGGCTCGGAACCCCCCTGGCGAGCCAGGCCTCTAGCGACCACCACGCCAGCCTCGCCATCACCATCAATACCCAGTTCGCGTTGAGGGTGTTGAGCGAGGTGCTCAGCTGTCACAGCCCCTTGCACGTCCGGGTCATGGTGATATTCGAACCACTCCAACATGTGCCCCAGGGGTCGCCATTACTGGTGCAATTATCCGCTGGCCAGTTCCAATCGCCTTTGACCCACGCTGGCGAGATCATCTGCCAGACGCCGCTGAACTGCTCCCCTTCGAGGTAGCCGGTATCGTTGGACAACCCGACCCAAGCCGAACATTGACTATTGGCCGTCCCCAAGTTCGGTATCTCGATGAAACCATTGTTCGAGATATCGTCATATATGTGAAACGCGACGTTCTCCATGAACGTGTCACCGGGCTTGCACACGCGCACCTCGAGGCCCTCGCCTGACTGGCGAACCTCGACTTCGATCGAGACATTGATGGTCTGGTCCGCCTGCTGCCCCGTTGGGTCGGTCTGGGAGTCCGAGGTCGGGCTCCAGTAGTTCGCGGCCTGGCACGGACACTCGCCGCAGTCCTGCTCACACGAGTTGCAGGTCTCGTTCCCGTTGCACGCGTTGTCCCCGCAAAACGGAGCGCACGGACCACAGTCCTGCTCACACGAGTTGCAGGTCTCATTGCCGTTGCACGAGTTGTCTCCGCAGGCGGGACCGCAAGACCCGCAGTCCTGCTCGCAGGAATCACAGGTCTCGGTCCCGTTGCATGTGTCATCACCGCAAAACGGGTCACAAATACCGCAGTCGCCGGGGCAGCTGTTGCAGGTCTCGGTCCCATTGCACTGCCCGTCACCGCACTCGGGTGGACAGGCGCTGCAGTCCTGCGGACACACATTGCAAGTCTCCTCCGGTGGACTGCACTGCCCGTCGCCGCAGCCGGGCGGGCAGGCGCCGCAGTCTCCAGGGCAGGTCTCACAGTTCTCACCGGCATCACACTGCAGGTCGCCGCAATCCGATGGACAGGCGCCGCAATCTTGTGGACACACCGCGCAACTCTCGATGGCCGAGCACTGCCCGTCACCGCACTCACCATGGTCCGTACATTTACTCGTGTCGAGGGTGCAACTCGAACTACACGTGATCTCGCCTTCGCCGAGACCGAGGCGCTCACAGTCGAGCCCGGGCGCCGGCTCGATGTCGCACTCCTCGCCAATCTCGATCACGCCGTTTCCACAGACTGCGTTCGTGTCTGACTCGCACGCCGAGAAGTTGATGCGACAGCTATCATCACAATTCAGAACACCGCGAACGTAGCCATGATATCGGCAGGTCGCCTCGCCCTGAAACGCGTTTCCGTCGCATAGCTCCGTCTGATCGTTGACGATACCATCACCACAGTAGGGAGTCTCATCCGAGGCAGAGCATTGCACCGACACGCCAGCGATGAACATGGACGTGAAGAGCAAGGCATGCTTGTACATTTTTGGCATCTTGTTTGGTTTGATCACTTTATTCTCCTTCGATCGCCGCGATCGCATCGAGACCTTCCGCCTCAGTCAGCTTGCGAACCACGCCGACGTACTCGGGGTACATGATGTGCCCGGGCTCGGGTATGTGCCCGAGCCCGAGCAGGTGCCCTACCTCATGCAAGATCGCATAGCGAACATCATATTTCCCCCTTTCATTGTTTCCGTTCATGACCCAGTCAAGGTCTTGGTTGAGGTGAATGACACCTGCGAGGCAATCCTGTTCGTAGGTAAACACGTGCGCTATGGTTCCGACCGGGTTGGTGAATTCGTCCGCGCACGAGGCGTTTCCCACATGGGTACCGCGGCGAAACCCAATGAGGATCTGCGCGCCAGGCGTGTCTTCTTGCCGGTCGAACACGACGTGTCCTTGCGTGACCCGCTCCCACTCATCGAACGCAGCGAGAACCTCGGTCCGGAACGCGCCCTCGTCGATGTGCGCCGGGATGTCCTCGACGGCGTAGGAGATCGTTCCGCCGGGCCAGGGCACCAACCGCTTCTCCGCGCTGCCCTCGCCGCCCGCCGTCCTCAGATCATGGGCGAAGCTGGCCGGCGCGGGCTCCTCGATGTCGAGCGAGGGCTCAAGCCCCGATGAGCAAGCCGCCAGCCCGCACGCGACGCTAGTGATAGCGAATGAAGTCAGCCGGGTTATCATACGCTTCCTCCACGGAGTACTTCGCCCAGCTACAGGGGAATTGAAAGGTCGTGAGCCCGAGGTTGCTGCGAATCTCAAAATGCAGGTGTGGCGTCGAGTTCGGAGGTTTTCCGATTGTGGCGATCACCTGCCCCTTGCTTACCGTCTCGCCAACGCTGACGTCGAACTGCTCGAGATGGCCATAGAGCGACTCGAAGCGAGTCTGGTCCGTGAGCGTGTGCTCGATCGTCACGACGTTGCCCCAGCCGCGTGCGCTGTAACCTGCCCCGCTGACCACGCCGTCGGCGACCGCCATGACCGGGAGGCCGAGGTCGCCGTAGGCGCCGCTGCCGTGGTTCATGTCGAGGCCCGGGTGAGGCGTTTTCCCACAGCCGGGCCCGTAGTCGTAGGACTCAAGGTAGCTCAGTCCGCCTCCTAGCAACTCCTTCTCGTCGATCTCGTCGTAGCCCCACTCGACCGGCCACCCAACCTCGTCCCCGTCGCTCTCGGCAGGATCACTGGCGTAGATCTGTAGCCGACCACCTCCGGCTTCGAAGCCGTGAATGGCGAGGTAGTACTCCCCATCTTCGGTCGCAGTGAAGTCGATCTGCTCGTCGGTCGTGCCCCAGGCCCAAGACGGGAACTGGTAGAATGATCGGGACACATCCGGGAGCCAATGGCCGAACATGTCCAGGTCCGCGGTGAGTTCAGAGAGGCCAATTGTGTAGTGCTTTCCGGCCTCTTTCGGAAACACTTTGCGGAGGCTCTCTCCGACTGGAACCTCGACCCAGATCTCCTCGGTGAGGATCGCGTCCGGTGGAATGCTGAGATCGACAGGGCCGTCCTCTGGGGGCTCGGAGTATTTCTCGGGTGCAGCTTCGAAGTTCGCTATCTCGTCATCAGCGCCGCAACCGGCGAGTATGAACAGACACGAGATGCCCACAAACATGAGGGGACGTAAAATTGGATCGGATTGGCCTGACATGAATTTCCTACTGTTGACGGTTCGCACAATTCGCCGACCCGCATTCAATGAAGCAGCCCACTCCCGGTGGAACCAGGATTGCCGCCATGAGGACGGGACAGTGGTTACAGACCCCCCCCTTCAGTACAGTTCTACTCGAAGGGGGGGGGGCAATTCACATTGCCACCTCCTCACATGCTAGCAATGATCAAACTCGATAACAATCCACATTAGGGGCACGTCCAATCATGCAACCTCACCCGTAACCACCTCAAAACCATCACGCATCCCCCTCTCATCCGACATGCCCCAGGCCCCAAGCCCACCATCTCCCCCTTGTCATCTCAGAAAACTCGGCCGACACTCAGAAAAAATCACGCACCCCGCCCCGAGCCGACATATCGTGCAAGGGACCTGCATGCGCAAGACTCCGATCCTCATCGACTCTGATTTCACCGCTTTCTTCAAGAGGAATAGCGCCTACGTTGTCCGTACGGCCAGGGTGCTAGGAGCAAAGGAACCGGAAGACATCGCCCAGAAGGTGCTTCTCACCGCACTTCGCAGGTTTCCCGACTTCGACCCTACCCGGGCCAAAGGGGGAGGGAATCCCGAGCGGTCCTGGCTTCGGGACATCGTTCGCAAGAAACTCGCCAATGAGCACAGGAAAGAGGCCAAAGCCCGGGAAGTACGTGAGTGGCTGCGGGATTTGGCTCCCATCTCTCGGGCCGAAGGACAGGATCCGGAGATCGACCTGATCTTCCTGGACCGGCTCATCGGCTTTCTGGCGCAGTACCCCGCCTCCTGGCGAGCAGCCTTTCTTTGCAGCCAGGCCTTGGGCATAAGCGCGGCGGAGATCGGTAGAACCCAAGACGTGAGCCGGGCCACGATTCGCTCCCGCATCAACACGATGAAGGCGGACTGCCGAAGCTTCTTCGATCAGCAAAAGCTCATCGCTGTGGCCAACGCGGGGACCTCGAAGGACTTCGAGCAACGAAGCTGGGCGCTACTTGTGGCTCTGGCTCCCTTGGAAACTGCTGTCCCCGTGGCCGGTGTGGGCGCAGGTAAGCTCAGCTCCCTATTGAAGATCGGCTGGGCCAAGCTCGCTTTGGGAGGGGCTCTGGGGGTTGGAGTGCTGGGTTCTGTGGTGGTCTTCGAACACCAGCGAGCTCAAGGTCGAGCAGAGCTCGACCTCGCCCCTCCAACACCCACCCGCGTTCGAGCCAAGTCGACCCCTCGGCAAGGCGAGGCAACACTGGCCTCGGAGCCCGGGCAGGATGCGGAGCTCGACCCAGACCTCGAGCCCCTGGTGATCACGCCAAGCAAGGCGCCCAAGAAGCCGATCAGCCCTGCGAAGCAAACCGCGCGTCTCGAATCACCAGAGACCAAAGCGACGCAGGCCGTTGTGGAGGCCCGCGCCTTGCTGGTTCAGGGTGAGGCCCAGGCGGCCCTGGATCGCTTGGGCCCCGCGGCCGGCTCGAGCAACCCACGCACACAACGAAACCATCTGGCCACACGGGTGTCGGCGCTCTGCCAACTCGGCCAAACACACGAGGCCGAGGCGCTCATCCAAGGTTGGTCGGCCAGCCACCCTGGAGTATTTACACAGGAGCAGTTGCAACACCCGTGCGACCGCTGAGCTTATCGGTGGCCCCCTCCCGAACCCATGGCCATCTCCATATGGCGAAAACAACATGAAGCTTTCGTTCTTCTCCCCGCCCTGCCTGCTCCTCACGCTGGCCTGCAGCAGCGAACCGGGCTTGCTCGATGTGGGGATCGAAGGGACTTGGGAGATCGCGTGCACAGAGACAGGCGAAGATCTGTGCGAGGGGCTTTGCCAAAGCCTTACGGACGGGCACTACTGTGGCTCCTCCGCTGCGATGAACGGCTACGCGGGGAGCCCGAATGATCTGATCACCTGCGTCAACCAGGTGGTCACCGAGCAGGTCCCCTGTCCCCTGGATTGTCTGGACATGGGACAGGAGATCAGCGACGCCTGCCACACGCTGGAGCGCTGCGGGGATGGATTCCTGGACCCGGGAGAGCGCTGCGACACAGGGGCTTGTTGTGCTCAAGACTGCCTGTTCTCCCCACCCCAGGAGTCCTGTAAGGCTCTGGGCCAGGCCCAGTATGGCTGCCCTTGGGGCACAGGGCTGGGTCAAGACCTAGGCCTACGTAGACGTGAGCGCCTCTGCTCAGGACTGAGTGCGAGCTGTGAGGGGGAGCTGGGTCCTTGGGGCGCCTGGGCGCTCCATCAGACCTGCGGGTTAGAGGAGGCCTGTCTGGAGGGGTCGTCCTCCTGCCAATGCCAAAACGAGTCGGCATGGACCCCCGATTTGGTCGCAGAGACCGACCCTGAGGGGAGCACTCCCGCTCCCCTGGACGCGGGGATTCGCTTGGAACTGTCGCCCTCGCAAGTATTGGGTCATCTCCAGGTGCGGGCCTGCAAACTCGACGAAGAAAGTCCGAACTTTGAGAACGAGGTTCATGTCCAGCTGACAGACGCCTTTGGGAGCATCCTCTTTGATGGCCCTCTCCCAGGCACAGGAGAGCTCTGCAGCGTATGGGGCGAACTCCTCGGGGAGGAGCTCTACACCGCCGGGGCCGAGCTCCAAGTGCGATGGCAACTGGTCTCGCCGAGTTCTGTGGGCACAGCATGGCAAGCGGGCTGTGAGCCCGTGGTTCCAAGCGTGTCACCGGGAACCTGTTGGGGAGGGACGAGCTTGGGGCCCCTTACCCGAAGCTGCGCGGGTCTTTAGATCCAGCTTGGCTCGTAGCGAAGGCCCGAACTTGAGCTCGAGGCCTGCCAAGGCCACCCCCTGTACTCGTGGAACAGAGTACTCGAGGGTGGTGTTTTGGACCTGTTCAAACTCGAAGCGTGGACTGTAGACCGACACGCCAAGGCCCAGGGTCCCAAAAACAGAAACCCGAGGACTCAGGGCCCAGGCCACCTGACTGCGCGCCCCGGTCCAGACCCAAGCACGGTGCACGGGCCGAGGCGAGACCAGACTCCCAAAGCCCCGAGCCCGAACGCCCCCCGCAGACACTTCGAGGCAAAGCTGGACCTCAAGACGTCGTTGGAGAGGAGCCCCACAACCTTCAATGCCCAGGCTCCAGGCCTGAAGCTCTGCCCCGACTTGCCGGTCGGAAGAGAAAAAACGCCCTCCTGCCCAATATTTAGAGACGGCCAACACCCGAGCCCACGCCAAGGAAATACCCCCCCGCAGATCCACCCCGCCGGGGATCGATGGGAAGAGGTTGAAGGCTGCCCCGCCCGCCAAGGCCATCACGCCTCCAAGCCTCGAGGCCGAACCGGAACCGTCGGCCGGCGGTGATCTAGGAACCGAAGGTTCGGGGCCAGGCAGGGGGCCAGCCTCCGCCTCCTCGGGTTCAGAAGGCTTGGACGGGTGCTCGGGTTGCTGAACAGAGGGCTTGGGCAGGATCTTGGGGCCCCAACCAGAAATGAGGGGGTCCACCTGAAACGCGAGACTGCCCGCCGCGAGAGTGCCCATCTCGTGGCAGTCTGGACTAGAGACCCAGTCCCAGGAGTCGGGGGAACCTTGGCTGTGATAGTTCATCTCCAGTACCCACTGGCTCCCCTCCCACCGCAGCTCCCCCTTTGCCCAAAATCCCGGGGGGTACTTTGTGTCGGGGTCCAGCATGAGTCGCTGAAACTCTTCCTCCACCACATCGAGCTGAGGACAGCCTTCGGGCGCGTCCCAGTCCAGAGGAAGGACGGGCCCAGACAATGACAAACCGAGTAGAGCAACGAGCATGCCTTCGCACCAAGCTCTGCTTAATCGCAGACCTCGAGCGGTGTATGGAAGCCAGTCGGGCGCGAGCATACTCACGGTCGCATCGCCAGGTTTTCCCACGCAAGCTTGGCCTGCTAACATCAACATAAGGTGCCGGTGCCCAAACGACTCCACACCCTGAGCCTCCTTGGCCTTTGGATACTGGGTTGTACCAGCGAGCCGGGACTCCTTGATGTTGGGCTTCCTCTTGAAGGACAGGGGTCTTCGGAAGATGAGAACTGTGACCCTGAGACGCTCCTGGGCTGCCCGGGCCTTTGTGGAGCGCTCGAGGATGGCTTGTACTGTGGACACAACCCCCTGGTTTCCGGCTACCCAGGCCCCTCCGAAGACTTGCTACGCTGTGAAACAGGGTTGTTGGTTTCTGTGGAGGCATGCCCGTTCGCATGCACCACGTTGGGAGCCCTCGAAGCGAGCTGCCAGGCTTCTGGAGCATGTGGAAATGGTGACCTCGAGCCCGGAGAAGAATGTGACGGAGGCCCTTGCTGCACGGCTTGCCAGCTTCTGCCCAGCGAGTACGCCTGTGACCCTCTGGCCGAGCAAGAGTATGGTTGTCCTGATGGGGCCGGCCCAGGAAGTGATGTGTACAGCCGATCTCGCAAACGCTATTGCGACGGACGCCACGGTGGCTGCGAGGGCGACTTGGGGGAGTGGGAACTTTGGGAAAAGTCCGACAGTTGCTTCACCTACGAAGGTTGCGTGTTGGATCAGCCCAGTTGCGAGTGTCAGATAACCGCGGCCTGGGATCCTACGCTAACCGTGGAGGTGAAAGAGAATGCCAGTCGCTATGACAATCAGGATCTTTATGGCATCGCCGTGCCACTGCGTGTGGAGATCATGATTTTGCAAGGGGAACAACTGACCTTCCGAGTCTGTGATGCCCAAGATCCCCCGGTTCCCTTTCAAGAGCCCTTGTATGCCAAGGTAGTGAGTGTTGCGGGGGATTTGATGCTCGACCAAGCCGTCCCGGCGAATGGAAGCCTGTGTACCGAGTTCGTCGAGCTGGACCACGACACGGGGTTCGAAGATGGCCAAGTTCTGGACGTACGCTGGCACATCGTGGACTCGAGCGCCTTCGCCGGCCAGTGGACCGACAAGTGTCTGTCCGTTGGAGACAGCGCCCAGGGAACCTGTTGGTGGGACCGGTATTTGATGCCCCCCTTGCGCAGGACCTGTGCGCTGCATTAACGGCTTGTAACCGCGCGGACTTTAGTCCTCCTGGAACAAGAGGCTCCCGATAAGTAGGAGCGCTCCTACCCCGAGGATCCCCGCCACGGTTCCCCAGGGGGAGCTCGCTGAACCGACCTCCGGGGTTCGCGCAGGGCCTGAACCGTAGGGCGAGCAGCCATTTTGGCGTTCCCAGGCTCGCCCTTCATCCCGGCGCATCCACCCGGTCTTCACCTCGAGAACCCCCCCGGGATCCCGGGACCGTTGGTGCTCGCGCTCTCGGCGTTCGGGATCGTTGGAGATACCACAGTGCAGAGGATCCCCTCGCCTATCGTTGAACACGTATCCCATCACCCTATCATCATCGAACTGTGCCATCGGCCCATGATCTCCCTCCTGCCTCACTATTGCAAGTGTTCCTATACGGGATGATCTGGTTTGGAGCACGCGTGTCTGACGACGGTCTTTGAACGCTCACCCGCAGGGTTAATCGATCTCGCGGGCTTGCCCGCTCCGATTTCCCATGGCCGGGGTGCTGGGGCGGAGCCCCGGCTTCAAGCGCTGGAGGCACCCCAAGACGCTCGACGATAACCTAAGGAAGAGCTTCTTGGCTGGTGGACCCTGCGCTTGAAGCCGGGGCTGGCTGCCGAACTCGTGAGAAAGTCAGACACGGCACCCCGGCCATTCAATTAGAGAATTCTGCTACTTGTGTTCTTTAGGTCAGGTGCCAACACACATGTCTGCGCCGCGATACTCGTTGGCACATGTGTTGGCACAGTCGTTGATGCAATTCCGCGATCTGCGCGTGAGCCCTCCATGCAAATTCGGACGAGCGTCCGGCTGCATCCCCCCTTGTGAGCCGATCGGGTTACAATGCTCGGGCAAGACCTCAGTCCTCGTTCCAGTCACCTCGGTCCAAAATCATGTCTACGCTCGGCTCCCCCCTCCACATCGTTCTCCCCGCTGGGATCCTCTGCGCCGGGATGCTCCTGCCTTCGACGGGCCTCGCGGTGCTCAACGGTAATCACGCCCAAGACTGCGACTACCCCTCAGTGCTGCGCCTGCGGAGCTTCCGGGATCCGGGAAACCTCTGCACGGCCTCCTATGTCGGCGGTAGAGTGTTGATCACCGCCGCCCACTGTTTCGACATCGTGGGCTATCGCATCGAGCTGGAGGACCTCTACGAGCTCACCGGGGAGACTCCGACCCACAGCTCCTGTCAGTCCGATGCAGACTGCCCCACGGTGAACATCGGCGGTGAAGAGCACCCGCTGCAGTGCAACTTTGGAGGTAGCTGTGACGACCCAGACAAAGGCCTGAGCAATCGCTTCACGGTCGCCACCTTCGGCGAATCTTACGAACCCGAGGGCAGAGAACACCCTCAGCGCTCTGTCAAGATCTCCTATTGCCGCGTTCACCCCGAGTGGGTCTCGGGGAGTGAGAATAACTTGGTCGATTTCGCCTACTGCATCTTGGCGGAAGAGCCGGATCTTCAGCCCATCCCGATGATCATGCCCTGTGAGGTGGAAGCCTTCATCAACGCCGATCACGACCTCGAGCTGGCCCAGGTAGGGTTTGGTGATGGCGGTCTCGATGGAGCCTCGGGGCGCAAACGCTGGGCCACCGCCCAGACCAACGGGGTGACCCTCTCCGGTCAGGCGACCCCGATATTTACGGCATCCTTCACCGACTTCACCCCCGGCCCCGCGGCGAAGGGGGACTCCGGCAGTCCCCTGCTGATCAAGCTCCCTCCCCCACACAACACCTGGAGGATCTTGGGTGTGGTGGTGAAGAGCACCGTCGTGGTCCCCCACTGGCCACACCTGGAGTGGATGCATCAGGATCCGGAGGTCGTGGCCTCGAAGATCCTCCCCTGCCATGACGTGGACGGAACCTGGAATCCTACCGCCGCCTGCGCCGGGTTTCCCCTGAACCCCGGCAGTGGTGCCGGTGAGTGGTCACAGGCGCCGCTCGCCTGCTTCACCCCGGATGTGGGCGGCCTCGAGGCCAGCTGTGGAGAGCCCTTCGGCGGCTCCCCCTTGCCCCCGGGCAGACTCGACCCCGGGTCTCCCGACACGCCGCAAGCAACCGGCCCCGCACAACAACCGCTGCCTCCGCTCCAAGGGCCTGAGCCCGAGCAGGCAGGATGCTCAACCACGCCACAGCCTGGAGCCATGGGCCTGCTGGGGCTTTTGGGGTTGCTCTTTTTGGGGGGTGTTCAGAGTCGTCGTCGCTCTCGTATCCTTGGGTCCATGTTGCTCTGCGGATCTGCGCTGATGTCGAGCGGCTGCTCGGACGACGGGGGAGGATCCGGGGACGACGAGCTCGGCGACGAAACCGGGGGAGAGCCAAGCGTGCCTGTGGTCCTCAACCCCGAGCTCCACCACACTCACTCGGGTCTGTGGCTCGAGGGTGCGGGCTACGACCAGCTCGCCGTTGGACATGTGGCGCGAATAGTGGGGGATCTGGCCTGCTGCGAGGACATCGTGCTGGCGGGCAGTCTCGACCCCGACGTGGAGCTCCGATTTGGCGGCGGGAGCACAGAACAGGGCCTGACTTTTTTGGAAGACCGCAGCCCGCAGGCCTACGCCATGGCCAGACCCGGGGAAGGCCTGCTGGATGTGGCGCTGGCGGACCTGAACGCCGATGGACGAAACGATCTGCTCGCCCTGACCTCGGGAGCCGAGCTCGCGGTGCGCTTGGGCAGAGCCCCAGGGGAGGACCAGCTCTACTTCGAGCCGGTCCAGCGCTACCCCGTGTCCACGGGAGGCTCGGGCACCCCCCAGCACATGGTTGTCGGCCGACTGACCTGCGACGACCTGCTGGATGTGGTGCTCACCGCCCCGGCGGGGCCAGGAGTGGTGCTGGTGGCACAGACTGGGGCGGGGGTCTTCGGGGCTCCGAGCTTCGTGGAGACGCCCTACGAGCACAACATCGACGACAACCTGAACGGAGGACCTGCGGATGTGGCTCTGGGAGACTTCGATGGTGAGGGGGCGATGGACATCGTGACGGTCAACGACAACGGGACGGTGACGATCCTCGAGCAATCAGGGTGCGACAGCGGGGTGGATTCCGTTCAAACCCATGAAGCATTCGTTCATGTCGGGATATCTTGCGGTGAAGAGGCGGGCTGCGTCACGGACACCCGAAGCGCCCACCTCAGCACCGAGGATCTCTACTGCACCACGACTCTTGATGACATCACCGTGGCTTGGGCCGACAGGATTGCATCCTACTGCAACCCCGGTGATGGGTTTGAATCGATCACCCCAAACAACCACACTCTGGACTGGGACATTAACGGTGTCGGCAAGCCCAGCCTTTCAGCGATCGACGGCCTGTTTTGGTGGCCCGCAAAGTCCGCCCTCTACGTCCTCAATTCTCGTCGACTCATCCGACTCCTGGCCCCCAACGAGACCTACATCAGCGACGTTCCACCACAAGTGACCGCCCTCAATAGCCTAGCGATTCCCGGAGAGCTTGTGTTGGGCAAACACAATGGGGGCACAACCGGGTGGTGGAACCGACTGGTTTGGGTCGGCCGTGAAGGCCAAGACACCGCGCTGGGTTTCAGCCGATAGAAAGAACTCG
>Ga0256845_1002554_pt1 | contig 13056 bp, 8 predicted proteins | sample RiftiametaG_FD_189101 | JGI IMG/M metagenome (GOLD analysis project Ga0256845, IMG submission 189101) | Tube worm associated microbial communities from hydrothermal vent at the East Pacific Rise, Pacific Ocean - Riftia | ecosystem: Host-associated > Annelida > Integument > Unclassified ... | reverse complement strand
ACTTATACCGTAAGTGCTTTTGATGCAGCAAACAATGAAAGTGCTCAATCATCATCGGTTAGTGCTACAACAGGCAGTGATAATGATACCGAAGCACCTACTGTTCCGCAGAACTTACAAGCTACAGCCGTATCAACATCGCAAATAAATTTAACTTGGAATGCTTCTACCGATAATGTTGCAGTAGCAGGTTACAAAGTGTTCAGAAACGGTAATTTAGTAAATACTGTTACAAATTCAACTGAATTTAACGATACAGGTTTAAATGCAGCCACAGAATATACTTATACCGTAAGTGCCTTTGATGCTGCAGGTAATGAAAGTGCTCAATCATCATCGGTTAGTGCAACAACAGGTGACAGCAACGATACCGAAGCACCTACTGTTCCGCAAAATTTACAAGCTACTGTTGTTTCTGCATCTCAAATTATTTTAACATGGAATACATCTACCGATAATGTTGCGGTAGCAGGTTACAAAGTGTTCAGAAATGGTAATTTAGTAGATACTGTTATAAATTCAACAGCATTTACAGATACCGGATTAGATGCAGCAACTGAATACGCTTATATGTTAAGTGCTTTTGATGCAGCGGGTAACGAAAGTGCTAAATCTACAGAAGTTAAAGCTACTACAAAACCCGATAATATTGAAGAAATTGATGAATCATCATTAATAAATATTTATCCAAATCCTGTTTCGGAAGAAATATATTTAGAGTTTGAAAATATTAAAATACAAAAAATTGTAATTACCGATTTTTCAGGAAAAATATTATTTGAGAAGAATAATATTCAAAATAAAGAATCAGTGAATGTTTCAAACTTTAAAAGCGGAATATATTTTATTAAAATAATAAGTTCTGAAAAAAATTATATACAAAAAATTATAAAAAAATAGAATTAAAAAATTATTAAACCCGACTTACGCAATAGTAGCTATATAACAGCAAACTATTTGCACTTAGTAAGTATTAACCTTCCCGATATGCTTCTCCGAAAAATATCGGAGTAAACAGGGACATGCTGATTAAAAAATACACTGTTTTGGATATTATTCAAAATGGATGTAGCTCTTTATCGCTAAGCAATAGAAAATTATTCTCTTTTTCTATTGCTTAGTTTGTGTTAAAATTATTGAGAACTGTCTAAAAAGGCAAAGTATGAGACAATCAGTTAATATTATAATTTTTATTAATTAACAAATTTCTCACTTTGTTCAAATATGGCAACTTTTTAGGCAGCCTTATTTTATAATAATATTTTATTTTTAATAAATATTACTTAACTTTCTTAGAAAATAACTAAAATAAATTATCATGAAAAAAAGATATTTATTAACAAGTTTTATAATGCTTATTACCGGCATTATATACGCACAGCCAATAATAATTGACCATAACTGTGCAAAATTAGATTTAATTCCTGCATCAGCAATAAATAATGCAAAACAAAATTTGCATATTGCTTATGAACACACATCACACGGCAGTCAATTAATTACAGGAATGACAGCATTAATCGGACAAACAAATTTAAAAGGTTACAAAGGTGATATCTACCGTTGGAACAATGGCGGAACAGATGGAGCTCTCGACATTGATGATAAATTTGCCAACGGCACCGACTTGGGACATAACGGCGACACTGCTTGGGCTCAAAAAACCCGAACATATTTAGACAATCCCGATAATTCAGATGTAAATGTAGTAATATGGTCGTGGTGCGGAGGAGTATCTGATAATACAACTGAAGGTATTCAAACTTATCTTGATAAAATGAATGAACTTGAACAGGCATATCCTAATGTTACATTTGTATATATGACAGGACACGCCTCTATTTGGTCAGATGCTACCTTAAAAGCAAATAATAAGCAAATCAGAGATTATTGTATAGCAAATAATAAAGTATTGTATGATTTTTACGATATTGAAAGCTATAACCCCGATGGAACATTCTTTGAATTTGTTAATGATAATTGTGATTATTATGATGCTGCCGGAGGAACAAAACAAGGAAATTGGGCTACTGAATGGCAAGATTCTCATACAGAAGGTGTTGATTGGTATAATTGTGACCCTGCTCATACCAAGGCTTTAAACGGAAATTTAAAAGCCTATGCTGCTTGGTGGCTTTGGTGCAGACTCGCAGGCTGGGATGGTGCCGTAAATATTAATCAACAACAGGTAATTTCTTTTAACAACTTAAAAATTTCACCTAATCCTGTTAAAAATTATACAAACATATCTTTCAATGTTGATAAACAAGGATATTATACAGTTGATGTATTTAATATTAACGGTCAAAAAATAAAACAATTGATTAACGGATATTTAACAAACGGCACTGTTAACATTAACTGGGATGCAACAAACAGTTTGGGTAATACCGTTCCGGCAGGCATCTATACCATAAATGTAAAGACAAAAGATACTATTAAAACAGAAAAAATTATTATAATAAAATAATATAAGTCACATACTAAAAAAGCAAATATTCAGAATATTATATATTTGGATATTTGCTTTTTTTTAAAATGGCCAACGTTCTATCATTAAAATTAACGATATTCCGGCACCGGCTCCCGATATTACCAAATTCCATTCTCGATGCGGCATCCGAAGAAATTTTATAAAAAAATATGCCAGTGTTAATACACAAAATACAATCATTATCTGCCCAAGTTCAAGCCCTACATTAAATGCAAAAAGCGGCATTACAATACTGTGTTCGGTTCCAAGCAGTGCCCGTAGATAATTTGAGAAACCAAGTCCGTGAATCAATCCGAAAAATAGTGCAGTAAAATATTTTATTGTATATAAACGTTGGGAGTAATCTGTTTTTTTTTCAATAATATTTGAAATACTTGTAATAAATATTGTTACGGGAATTAAAAATTCAATAATATTTACAGGAAAAATAACTATCCTGAGAGTAGCCAATGCCAATGTTATTGTATGACCTATTGTAAAAGCAGTTACTAAAATCAAAACATGCTTCCACTCTTTTATAAGATAAATACCGCATAATGTGGATATAAACAAAATATGGTCGTAACCTGCCAAATCAGCTATATGTCTGAATCCAAGATGTAAATATAAATTAAACAATGACATAAAATATAATATTTATTTTAAGGCTAAAATATATAAATTTATTGTTAACCTGTGTAATTATTTTAAACCATTTAAAACATATAAAAATTTCGCTTTGCTCAGCTTTTTTTTAACATTAAGAAAATCAGATAATTAAGATGTTAGATTCTCACGTAAAGTCGCTAAGTCGCAAAGAATTTTAACCACAAATTACACTAATTTTCACTAATTTATTTTCTTCTTCGTTGCTAATTCGGCTTCGACATGCTCAGCCTCCGTGCTTATTTCTGCATTATCGCATTATTGCATTATTGCATTAAATCATTACACCATTGAACCATTGAATATTTTTACCGCTAAGACACTAAGACGCAAAGGTTTTTTAACTTTCAACTCATTATCTTACCACAGAGAACACAAAGTTTCACAAAGGTTTTTGTCCACAAATTACACTAATTTTCACTAATTTATTTTCTTCTTCGTTGCTAATTCGGCTTCGACTCCGCTCAGCCTCCAGTTAAACTTTCAACTTTACAAACTTTTAACTTTCAACTCATTATTGCATTCGCTACGCTCATTTTTTTTAACCATTTAAGGATTATAAGAACATTTAAGTTATGCTTCGCTTTGCTCAGCTTTTTTTTTAACATTAAGAAAATCAGATAATTAAGATGTTAGATTCTCACGTAAAGTCGCTAAGTCGCAAAGAATTTTAACCACAAATTATACTAATTTTCACTAATTTATTTTCTTCTTCGTTGCCAATCCGGCTTCGACAGGCTCAGCCTCCGTGCTTATTTCTGCATTGTAGCATTATTGCATTATCGCATTTCTGCATTAAATCATTGTATCATTGAACCATTGTATCATTTTCTTCGTTGCTAATTCGGCTTCGACTCCGCTCAGCCTCCGTGCTTATTTCTGCATTATCGCATTATTGCATTATTGCATTAAATCATTACACCATTGAACCATTGAATATTTTTACCGCTAAGACACTAAGACGCAAAGGTTTTTTAACTTTCAACTCATTATCTTACCACAGAGAACACAAAGGTTCACAAAGGTTTTTGTCCACAAATTACACTAATTTTCACTAATTTATTTTCTTCTTCGTTGCCAATTCGGCTTCGACAGGCTCAGCCTCCAGTTAGACTTTCAACTTTATAAACCTTCAACTTTTAACTCATTTCTGCATTAAATCATTGTATCATTACACCATTGTATCATTATATCATTAAATAACTTTCAACTCCATTACATTACTCATACCTCAAGGCTTCAACGGGATTTTTGCGGGTGGCAAAATACACAAGTCCGCTTACGGTGAGCAACGATATTATTATAACTAAACATCCTGCCAAAGCAAAAACCCACCAACTAAGCGGTGTTTTATATGCAAAACTCTGCAACCACCTGTTTATTGAATACCATATTACGGGTGCGGCAAAAGCAAAGGCAATAATTGTCATAATTACAAACTCTTTGTTAAACATTTTGATAAGTTGCAAAACGGTTGCTCCGTTTACTTTGCGAATGCCTATCTCCTTTACTTTTAGTTTAAGATTGAACGATACCATTGCAAAAAGCCCCATTAGCGAAAGCAGTATTGAAATAATTGAGAATAGAAAAAGCACACGCATTTGATTGTATTCCTTTTGATATATTTTCCGGTAGCTATCGGTAATATATTCGTATTGAAACGGTATGTCGGGATTTATTTTTCCCCATTCGTCTTTTAACACGGCTATTGCTTTGCTTTTTTGGTGCGGGTTGACACGAAAAATAAAATTATGACAAAATAATTTTCGGTTTGTTATAACCAACGGTTTTTCCTTTATAAATAAATTTGTGTAATGAAAATCGTCAACCACACCAACTATTTTACCTTCGGGAAACAGTTGCCCCATAAGTTTTATTCTGAATCGCTTGCCTATTGCTTCTTCGGCATTTTTTATTCCCAAATGTTCAAGAGCTGTTTTGTTTAAAATATATTTATCTTCATACGGAAGAGTTTTTTTACGTAAATCATCGGATATTTTCATTTTTCGCATTTCCATTTGCCATATTTGAATAGCATCTTTTTCGTTTTGCAATGTTGTAGAAGTACTTAAATCGGTTGTTCCGGCAACGGGTTTTATTTTCATAAACGAAAAGAAATTGGTGTCAACAATAAACAGATTTATTGTTTTTCTGTTTTCGGGGTCTTTAATTTTTCCGTCAAGAATATATTCAAAATTATCGGTAACAGTGCCGCCGGGTTCTTCCATTGCTGCTGTAATATCAATAAATTCGGGATGTTTGAGCAGTTGTTCTTTCAGTAGTTGATAGTTTGCAACAGCTTCAGGTGTGTTTTTTGTTATTACAATAATATCGGAATTTTTAGCACTTGGGTGCAAACTGTTAATATAGTTAATCTGTTTTTGCAAAAACATTGTTGCTGCTATTACAATAATCGAAAGTGAAAATTGTAAAATTGTTAATACTTTATACAGTCTGCTTTTTGTTTTTACTGTTTGTGAAAAATCGTAACCTGTTTTTCGATATAAAAAAGGTAATATTGCAAATGCTGTTACCAACAGAGCAAAAACTATTGTTACCATTGCGGTATCAACGGATGTTAATGTTTGTAAACTTTTAAAATCAAATATTTCGGCAACGTAATATCCCGATAGTATTCCTAATGTTATTATTAATATTAAAAAAATCATAACTTCTTTAAAAAAATCTTTAATAAGTGAAAATGAAGTAGCTCCGTTTATTTTTTTTATCATAATACTTTTTTGTTCCGATAAGTATCTGACATAATTAATGTTAGCGTAATTTATAAGAGCAATAAACAACAGTATAATTATCCCGCTAATAAGCAAATACAACGATTGAACATTTGCGTTCGGTTCCAATTCACGCGATTTGTGACTATGCAAATGTATAGATGTAAGTGGTTGTAAATCAACAATCGGCTTAAAATCGCTTTGTAAATATGTTGTATCCAAAAAATGCTGAATAGTGTCTTGCAAGCCGGTTATAGTCATATTGTCGGGTAACAAAGCGTAAGTATAGTTCCAAGTATTTCTGCTGATAAGTTCTTTATATGAGCATAAAATATCAGCCTTAAAATGGCTGTTTTCAGGAAAATCTTGTAATATACCTTTTATTGTATATGTTTCGGGAACACCTACTTTTTGGTGAGTTATAAAAATGTTTTTGTTTATAACATCGGTTGTGCCAAAATATTTTTTTGCAATACTCTCGGTAATGGCTACTTGCTTAGGATGATTGAACAGTTCGTTTTTATTTCCGGTTAATAATTTAAAATCGAAAAGACTGAAAAAATTACTGTCAACACCAAAAACTTTTGTTGAAAAAAAAGAGTTTTCGCCTATTGTTACAACAGCTTTACGATACGATGATATTTTTACGACATTCTGAATATCAGAAATATTGTCTTCTAAAAATTTAACGTATCCCGAACTGATTCTTGCATCAATCATCGAACTCTTGCCTGTATTGGTGTTTATTGTTATTCGGTAAATTCGGTCGGCTTTTGGATGAAACTTGTCGTAGCTGAACTCGTTTTTTACAAAAGAATAAACCAACAACACACAAGCAAATGCTATTGATAAACCAAGAACACTAAGAAAAAACCATTTGGCGTTTTTTGCTATTCGACGTAAGGTTATAGTTAAATTCATATATATAAGTTTTAGATTGTTAGATGTTAGATATTAGATATTTACTTTCAACTAATTATTGCATTCGCTACGCTCATTTTTTTGAACCATATAAGGCATTTAAGATAATATAAGAGTTTCGCTACGCTCTCCGAAATCCTTCGGAGTAAACTAGGCTCCAAAGAGTCGGTCACTGAGCTTGCCGAAGTGACTTTTGCAAATTAGCACCGTTCTTCGTTGCAAATCTGCCTTCGACAAGCTCAGGCTCCAAATTAATTTTCTACTTTCAACTTTATAAACATTAATTCAGTTAATTAAGTTTTATTTTCACCACAAAGAACACAAAGTTTCACAAAGATTTTAAATGTTTTCACCGCTAAGACGCTAAGACGCAAAGGGTTTTTTGTCCACAAATTACACTAATTAACACTAATTTATTTTATTCTTCGTTGCAAATTCGGCTTCGACAGGCTCAGCCTCCGTGCTTATTTCTGCATTATTGCATCCTCCTGAGGCGGACAAGTTTTCTGCATTAAATCATTAAATCATTGTATCATTACACCATTGTATCATTATATCATTGTATCATTATATCATTAAATAACTTTCAACTCATTTAATTATTTCATCAAACAACTTATCAAAAACCGTATCGGTTCCATAAATAATATCTTTAATATTATACCATAATTCAATATCGGGATATAAAGACAGTTCTTTATCTTTGCTTCTGTCGGGGCGATAAAACTTTTTACACGAAACTATACCTCGCGTATGTGTTAGTGGCAAAGTAAACCATAACGCCTCTCCAAATTGTGTAGGTTTTTGACCCGTTGGCATACCTACGGTAACAGCAATATTGTTATCTCTTAATTTTATTGCTAACATTGCTGCACTGCTAAATGTTTTAGGACTTGTTAATATGTAAATATTTCCTGTAAATTTATATTTCGGCTCTTGCATATAATAAGGCGACTGCAAAGATGTCAAATACTCATTTCTACATTCATTTGATGAATTTGTAAATATTTTATCATTTTCTTTTATTAAAAATGGCAATTTAATTGTATCAAGTAAATGTTTTTCACGGTATTCGGTATAAATATCGTTAAAATATTTCGGATGTCGTTGTTTTAACAAATTTGAGAGTTTTACACTTTCCGAATAATCTTTAACTTTTGAAGAAGATGTAATATATTCTAATAATTGTTCATTTAAAATACTAGAGCCTCCCCTGTTTTGGCGAACATCAATAACCAAATTTTGAATGTTATCTTTTTCAACATCGTGAAACATCTTTTTCAAAAATTTAGAAAAATTACCTCCACGTATCCACCACGCCACATAATAAACAAAATACATTGGTTTATATCTTTTTTTATTGGCTTTTAAATACTGTAAATCTCTACATTCTTGATAATGAAAATAACAAGTGTTTTTATCGTTTAATATTTTATAGTGAAATAAATTATTACTGAAACCTGTAAGTTTATTTTCAGGTAATTGTTTAAATTTATTTTTAGATAGTTGAGTAAATTCTATTGTTTCAATTTTACTATTTAATTGTTTTACTTTTAATTGTAAAATTTTATTATCTGAAATAACTTCTATTAATTTAAGAAATTGGTAATCATTCAAAGCCTTAACAATATTTTCAAGATAACAGTATCTGTTTTCACAAGAAAAATATTCCGATGCTCTGTTTATTACTGTATCTATCGGAATATTGTTAAAACTCAATATCTCTGCTCCCAACCAATCTTTTGGCAAGGTTTTGTCTAAATTCGAAATAAATATTTTATTCTTTACATAGTAAATTTGTAGCGGATATTTAAAATCATTTGTCATCTGCCCAAAAAATATTTTTGTATGAGCATCTTTTAATTTTGAAACATATTTTTGTGCATATATTTGAAAATCAACATTTTTATCTATGCTTTGCAATTTTTGTAATGTTATTTTTTTACATTTTTCTAATTCTTCTTTATCTATATTTTCATAAATATTAGGATGTGTATCTTCTAATAATTGTGTCAAATAAATAAAATCTTGCTGATAGATATTTAAACTGTCATTTTGTGCCACAACAAATGAAATATTAAAAACCAATAATAAAAGTATTTGCAATATTTTTTTCATTATTTATAATTTATTTTTTATGATTTACTTTTTTTAAAAACATTAAGAAAATCAGATATTAGATTCTCACGCTAAGTCGCAAAGGTTTTTGTCCACAAATTATATTAATTTTCACTAATTTATTTTCTTCTTTGTTGCAAATTCGCCTTCGACAAGCTCAGCCTCCGTGCTTATTTCTGCATTATTGCATCCTCCTGAGGCGGACAAGTTTTCTGCATTAAATCATTAAATCATTGTATCATTACACCATTGTATCATTATATCATTAAACAACTTTCAACTTTACAAACTTTCAACTTTCAACTTTTAACTTTCAACTTTTAACTTTTAACTTTTAACTCCGTTTTATTACTCATACCTCAACGCTTCAACAGGATTTTTGCGGGCGGCAATATAACTTTGAATAGTTACGGTAATTACCGAAACAATCATAATAACCAATCCCGACAAGGCAAAAATCCACCAACTGAGTTCGGTTTGATAAGCAAAACTTTGCAGCCACATTTTTACCGACAGATACGAAACAGGGAAAGCAATTACAAAAGCGACAAATATCTTTTTTATAAAACTTTTATTTAACATCAGTAAAATTTGGTTTATCGTTGCTCCGTTTACTTTACGAATACCAATCTCTTTAACTCTATATTCCGTTATAAAAATAATGAGTCCCAAAGTACCGATAAATGATATAAATATTGATACAATGCTGAAAATCAATATTAAAAATGCTTGTTTTTCTTCCGATTTGTATAAAGAATCAAGTTGTTCATCGAGAAAACGGTAGTCTATCGGATATTTTTTTTCGAAATCGGAATAAACTTTTTTAATGTAGTCAACAGTTTGTTCTACATTTTTACCCGATATTTTTAAACTTAATTCGTTGTGACGGGTTTTTGTTAGCCAAAATGCCATAGGCTTAACTTCGGAATGTAGCGAAGCATATTTCATATCTTTTACAATGCCTATCAGTTTACCCTTAAAATCGAACCCGGGAATACTTTTGCCTATATTATCTTTCTGCCAATCAAATTGTTTAATGGCTGTTTGGTTAAAAATAAAATTATTTTCATCGGCATCAATATTATCAGAAAAGTTACGTCCTTTTACTATTTCAAACCCCATAAAGTTTAAATACCGTTGGTCAACAGGCCAACAAACAAAACTTACATATTTACCGTCAATTGTTCGTCCCCAATTCATACCAACACCGCCTGGAACAAATTGCGAATAAGCATAATCTATAATATTGTTGTTTTTCAGTAATTCGTTTACAAATGCTTTTTCTTGTTTTTGAATACTGCCGGTTGTAGAAATAACAATTATGTTTTCTTTATCGAAACCCAAGTCGAAATTTCTTATAAACGATATTTGTTTTTCAATAAATAACACTCCCGTTATCAAAATTATTGATATGGCATATTGAACTACCGTAAATATTTTTCCGAGAGTCCATTTATTTACATTTTTGGAAACAATGCCTTTTAAAGCAGTTGCCGGTTGCATACCGGTAAGTATTTTTGCAGGATACAAAGCCGAAACTATTCCCGTAGCAATAAATAATATCATACAACCAAATAACAGTAAGGAATAATCGGTAAGAACTACCGGATAACCGATAATATTTTGCATTTGCGGTAACGCAAGATAACAAATTACAATAGCAACAATAAAAGACACCAGAAACAGTATTACCGTTTCGGCAACAGCCACAATAAAAACACTTGCTTTTGTTTCGCCGCTAACTTGCCGTATTGCTGCGGCTTTCAGTAATTTACGGGTATTTGCAACAGCAAAATTTATATAGTTAACAAGTGCCATAAACAACAGCAAAACCGCAACTAACAGAAGTGTATTTACAAATAATTTATTTCCCGAACCTTCTTTAAAATGCAAGTCTTTGAGCGGGACAAGTTCAAATTTGTAATTATTATTGATATTTTCATCTTTTAGAAAGTTATCTTTAATAAAAGGTATATCGCGTATTTTACTGTAAATAGTATCAATATTTGCACTTTCGGGTATTTTGTAAAAATGTATAAAACTGTATTCGCTCCACAAATTAATCCAATTGTAATCGGGAAACGAGCAATAAGCCTCAAACCTGTTGCTGAAATTATACGGTAAATCGTAGAATACGGCATCAACAGTGTATTTGATTTTATTGTCCGATATTAGAATTTTTCCAACAGGATTTTCGTTTCCAAAGATTTTTTTTGCGACTTTTTCCGAAATAATTATCTTATTTTTTCCTTGTAAAGGATGACTGTTACCACTTTTTATTTTTATTGTAAAAATATCGGTAAAAGTAGAATCAACACCCCAAGTGTTAAGATTATAAATTTTATCGGGATTTGACGGTTTCGAATAGCTTTGAGGTCCCCAAGCAAAAGAACACAACTGTTGCAGTTCAGGAATATTCTTTTGAAGTAAATCGGCAAGCGGATTGGGCAAAGTGTTGTATTCCAAAGTTTGCCCATTTTCGATTAAGTGCAATTTCAGCATATAAATTTGCTTGTAGTTTTCGTTACTTTTATCATACGAAAACTCATTCCACAGATATATTGCCAAAATAATTACCGAAGCAAATGATATTGACAAGCCTGCCAAATTAAAAAATGTTACGAGTTTATACCTTCGTAAATTCCTGAAAATGATTTGTAAATAGTGTTTTATCATTATTAATGGTTGTTTTTTGTGAGAAACTATAATTTCACTCAGCTTTTAATTAAGTTGTTTCTCCATAATAACCTGACCGTCAAGTAAATGAATAATGCGATGAGCAAAATTTGCATCACGGTCGCTGTGAGTAACCATAACTATTGTTGTTCCTGCCTGATTGAGTTCGGTAAGTAAGTTCATAACTTCGATACCGTGTTTTGAATCGAGATTACCGGTAGGTTCATCGGCAAGTATTAGTTTTGGATTTGCCACTACGGCACGTGCTATTGCCACACGTTGTTGTTGCCCCCCCGACAGTTGTTGCGGAAAGTGTTTGGCACGATGCCCTATTTTCATACGTTGCAGCACTTCTTGAACTTTCTGCTTACGCTCCGATGCTTTCATATTCAGATAAATAAGCGGAAGTTCTACATTTTCGTAAACATTCAGTTCATCAATAAGATTGAAACTCTGAAATACAAAGCCGATATTTCCTTTGCGGAATTTTGTGCGGTCTTTTTCTTTAAGGTCGGCTACTTCGGTATCGGCAAATTTGTAACTTCCCTGTGTGGGATTGTCAAGCAACCCGACAATATTTAGCAATGTTGATTTACCGCACCCCGAAGGTCCCATTACCGCAACAAATTCTCCTTGTTTTACATTAATATTTACACCGTTAAGTGCGTAAGTTTCAATCTCTGATGTTCTGAATACTTTTGTTAAATCATTAATTTGTATCATAATATTTATGTTTAAAGTTTGTAATATTTTAAAATTTAGATTATAGAAACTAGACAATAGACTACTATAAATTAGATTGTTAGAAATTAAATTATTCTATACTTTCAACTCATTATTGCATTAAATAATTGTATCATTGAACCATTGAATATTTTTACCGCAAAGACACTAAGACGCAAAGATTTTAACCTCAAATTGCACTAATTAGCACTAATTTATTTTTCTTCTTCGTTGCTAATTCGCCTTCGATAAACTCAGGCTCCGCAATAACTTTCAACTCATTATCGCATTTTAGCATTTTAGCATTTCTGCATTAAATCATTATATCATTACACCATTGTATCATTGTATCATTGTACCATTAAATATTTTTACCACAGAGAACACAAAGTTTCACAAAGATTTTAACCACAAATTGCACTAATTAACACTAATTTATTTTTCATCTTTGGTGCTAATTCGCCTTCGACAAGCTCAGGCTCCGCATTCATTTCTGCATTGTAGCATTGTAGCATTATCGCATTAAATCATTATATCATTACACCATTGTATCATTGTATCATTGTACCATTAAATATTTTTACCACAGAGAACACAAAGTTTCACAAAGATTTTAACCACAAATTGCACTAATTAGCACTAATTTATTTTTCTTCTTCGTTGCTAATTCGCCTTCGATAAACTCAGGCTCCGCAATAACTTTCAACTCATTATCGCATTTTAGCATTTTAGCATTTCTGCATTAAA
>Ga0256845_1002553_pt1 | contig 13063 bp, 9 predicted proteins | sample RiftiametaG_FD_189101 | JGI IMG/M metagenome (GOLD analysis project Ga0256845, IMG submission 189101) | Tube worm associated microbial communities from hydrothermal vent at the East Pacific Rise, Pacific Ocean - Riftia | ecosystem: Host-associated > Annelida > Integument > Unclassified ... | reverse complement strand
CCAAAACGACGAGGTCTTAAAAAGATAAGATACTTACTGCCAAAACTTTCAATTTTTTCAATATACTCGCTCTTATCAACAAAATAATAATTTCCGCCGATAACAGTCTCAAAATTAGACTCGCCGTAAGGTATTTTCTTAAACTTTTCCATAGACACATTATCACCAAAAAACCATTTTTTTGCAAGTAAAAAATCAAAAACCAATTTCTACGTCTTATAGTCTTAGGTATTAATCATTAATTTTCTGTCATTTTTTTTGTTTAATCCTAAGGAGGATTGATTTTATTTGAATTTTAGGAAACTTAGTATATTTACAAATATAAATGTTTTTGGTAGAATGTGGTATCATTTCAAAAGTATAGGAGGAAGTGTGAGTATTACAAGTGAAGATAAGCAAGATTTAATTGCAAAATTTCAGAGAGATAGCAAGGATACAGGCTCTCCTGAGGTGCAGATTTCGATATTGACAACAAGGATTAAAAATCTGACTGAACATTTTAAGGTAAATAAAAAGGACAATCATTCAAGAAGAGGGTTGTTAGGACTTGTTTCAAGAAGAAGAAAGCTATTACAGTATTTAAAAAAAGAAAATTTCCAAACTTATCAAAAGATGTTAAAGGAACTTGGTTTAAGAAAATAATCAGAAATTTAATAGTGCTGAGAAAATCAATTCTTCGGCACTTTAATCAAATCATACAATAAGTGGGAGGAGTAGGTAGATGAAAAAAACAATAAATATAAATGTTGGGGACCATTCTATAAAAATAGAGACAAAACGATGGGCAAAACAATCAAATGGTTCAGCAGTTGTTACATATAAGGATAATATTATTTTAGCAACGGCAAATATGAAAGATGAGGTTAAAGAGGGGCAGGACTTTTTCCCGCTTATGGTTGACTTTAGAGAAAATAATTATTCGGCAGGTAAGATTCCTGGAGGCTTTTTTAAAAGAGAGGGAAAACCTTCTGAAAAAGAAGTCTTAATGTCGAGATTAATAGACAGACCTATAAGACCTTTATTTCCTGAGGAATTTAATAATGAAACTCAAATAATATCGAATCTTCTTTCTGCGGATTTTTCCGTTGATTATGATTCGTTGGGTATTATTTCTGCATCTGCGGCGTTATTATCGTCAACAATACCATTTAATACACCGGTTGGTGCGGTTAAGGTTGGTAGAAAGGACGGTCAATTTGTAATTAATCCGGGAACTGATGTAATTGCAGAGATGGATATGGTTGTTCAAATTGCAGGAACGGCTGACGATATTGTTATGCTTGAAGCAGGTGGCTTGGAATTTAGTGAAGATGAATTAAAAGAGTGTCTTGTTTTTGGTAAGGAAATTATCATTGATATATGTACTGCTCAGGAAGAGTTAATTAATCCTGATAAGTTAGTCGTTGAAAAGGATGCGGAACTTGAAGAGATATACAATGAACTTGCACCAAAGCTTAAGGCAGAGATAAATGAGGCTGTATATACAATAGACAGAGATTCAAGAAAGGCAAAATTAAAGGATATTTCCGATAGAACTCTTGAAGGTGTTGATGAGGACAAAATTGCAAAATATAAAAAGGTTCTTCATAAATTTGAATATGAAACTTTTAGAGAAACTTTAATAAAGGAAAAGAAAAGAAATGACGGCAGGGCTCTTGATGAGATAAGAAAGATAAGTATCGAATTAGGCGTTTTACCGAGAGTACACGGAAGTGCCGTATTTACAAGAGGGGAGACGCAGGCTTTAGCAACTGTAACCCTTGGTGGTGAGGATGATGCTCAAAGAATAGACACAATATCGACAAGTGGTCAGTTAAAGAAGTTTATGCTTCATTATAATTTTCCTCCGTATTCTGTTGGTGAGGTTAGCTTTCTAAGAGGTACGGGAAGAAGAGAGGTTGGACATGGAAATCTTGCTGAAAAGGGATTAAAAAACGTTTTTCCGAGTGAGGAAGAGTTTCCTTATACGGTAAGACTTGTTTCTGATATTATGGAATCAAACGGTTCTTCTTCGATGGCTACTGTTTGTGGTGGAACCTTGGCTTTGATGGATGCGGGTGTACCTATTAAGTCGCCGGTATCAGGAATTGCAATGGGCTTGGTAAAAGAGGGTGATGAATTTGCCGTATTAACTGATATTGCCGGCTATGAAGATCATTTTGGTGATATGGACTTTAAAATCACGGGAACAAGAAAGGGTATAACTGCCGTTCAACTTGATATAAAAATTGATGGTTTGGATGATGAAATTATAACTAAAACTCTTGATGATGCAAAGAAGGCAAGATTGTTTATTCTTGATAAAATGGAAGCTGCAATTGCAACTCCGAATAAAGAAGTTTCTGAATTTGCTCCGGTTATTTTAACAATACATATTAACAAGGATAAGATAAGAGATTTAATAGGTCCCGGTGGTAAAACTATAAAAGAACTTGTTGCAACTTATGGAGCAAAGGTAAATACCGACGATGAAGGTAAGGTTACTGTTGCCGCACCCAATATGGAAGTTGGACAGCAGGTTGTTGAGAGAATTGAAGAAATTACAGCTTCTATTGAGGTTGAAAAAATTTATAATGGTAAAATTACAAGAATTGAAGAGTATGGCGTTTTTGTTGAATTGATACCGGGTTCTACCGGACTCTTACATATATCTGAAATATCCAATAAGAGAATTAAGAGCATTAAGGATATGAATTATAAATTAGGTGAAAAACTTGAGGTTAAAGTCATTGGTGTTGACAGAGATAATAAAATCAAGATTAGCAGAAAGGAGCTTGAGAATAGTTAAAAATAAAGAGAATTGCGGCTTTAGTCTTATTGAATTACTTGTAGTAGCCGTAATAATTTCTATTCTTGCATCTATTGCCATTCCTGTCGTTGAGGTTTCTGTAAAAAGAGAAAAAGAACTTCAGTTTCGACGTGCCTTAAGGACGATTAGGGAGGCAATAGATGAATATCAAAAATTTGCCGTTGAAAAAAAAATAGAGATGGATGAGGATACCTATCATCTTCCCAAAAGCTTAAAAGATTTACTCGAAGGTATCGAATATACAGATAAAAAATCCAATAAAAAACTCGTACGAAAATTCTTACGAAGAATTCCCATAGACCCTATCACAAATACAGTAGAATGGGGACTCAGGTCATATCAGGACAAACCCGATGTAAGAAAATGGGGTGGTGAAAACGTATGGGATGTCTATACAACATCAGAAAGAAAAGCACTTGATGAAACCTACTACAAAGATTGGTAAAGAATTCTTTTTTTTACTTTTATTTTATGGCTCTCCGCCAGAAAGTGTGGGTATTTGAAAAAAACAAGGGACAAAGTATACTAAAATTTTATTTAGCAAAAAAAAAATCTAAGGAGTATGCAACGTCCCAATTATCCTCTTGTTCATATCATCATGCAAGATATAATTCAACTATTCAAGAAATTTTAATCAAAATCTACTGCAATGCCCAATAAGCCCGTTCTAACTGCGTTAGGCTCAATAGTCTTCCTTTCAAAATAGTGCAACTATGTTTAATCCGGTTCAACCAATTAACTTGTTATAACAGACTTCTTGAACATTTCGCTACAATTTTGATAAAAACTTTAGGCTCATAAAAAAATTTGACAAAATACTTAATTACTTTTAAAATGCTTAAATGAAGAAAAACAGTGATTCTATCCCTATTATAATATTTGCATTCGGAGCTAATTTATTTATTGCAATCATTAAATTGGTTGTTTTTTTTATCACCAGTTCATCTGCAATTTTAGCAGAAGCCATCCATTCTATTGCGGACACAATGAATCAGATACTCTTATTTGTCGGCATTATGAGAGGTAGGAAAAAAGCTAATGAGATACATCCTTTTGGTTATTCCGGTGAGATGTACTTTTGGTCATTCATAGTTTCAATAATTTTGTTTACACTTGGTTCTGTCTTTTCTATATATGAGGGAATAAATAAAATAAAAAATCCTCAAGAAATTCATAATATAAAATTTGCCTTCCTTATACTGTTTATTGCCCTTTTGGCTGAGAGCACAGCTTTTTATAAGGCACTAAAAAAAGTTAGAAGAGAAAAAGGTAAGGACGGTTTTATAAAATATCTAAGATTAAGTAAACGTTCTGAGTTATTGGTTGTTTTTCTTGAAGATTTTGCAGCAATATGCGGTTTACTGAGTGCTATAATACTCTTAACTATCCAGTATATTACTAAAAATCCAATTTTTGATGCAATTGCTTCCATTATTATAGGAGTTATTTTAGCAATTGTAGCCATATTCTTAGGAAATGAAATAAAATCACTATTAATCGGAGAAAGTGCTGGTCCCAAGATAAACAACAAAATCATATCCATTATTAACAATAATGACAGCGTAAACACACTTATTCACCTAAGAACCTTACAATTAGGTCCCGAGGATGTTTTAGCTGCTATCAAAGTTGAATTTGATAATAGATTAAACACAATCGAGATAAGTAATCTTATTAATGGAATTGAAGCCGAAATAAGAAATTCAATGCCTGTTGTAAAAAAAATATTTATTGAGCCTGATATATATAAAAAGAATCAAATATAAGCAAATATAAATAATTAATCATATTATTGTTGAAATCATCTTACAAATTTCATATAATAAAACATAAGAATTATGAAATCTTAAAATTGGAGGAAAGAATGAAAAAAATTCTAATTATAGTATCTATTATTGTTCTGTTAATTTTTTCAACGGCTTGTAAAGAAAAGGAACAGACTATTGTTGAAAAATATTTTAAAGCGATGAAAATTAAGGATATCACGACACTATCTTCTATGGCTGTTCATCCTGTTTCGATGGAGTTTAAGTCGTTCAAAGTCATAACACCTCTTGGTGAGAAAAAAGAAATGGAACTGACTTATCCAAAATTAAATCTTGAATTAGTAAAACTTGAACAGAAATTAAATAAAAAAAAAGAGATAGCGGTAAATAAAAAATATACATTTGACGATGCAACGGATTACCTTGAAGACAAAGACTTTGCAAAAGAAAAAGCAGAAGCCGGTAAATTACCAAAAGAATATCTTAATGACCTTCAAAGTTATTTTGATAAGGCTGATAAAGAGTTAAAAAAAGCAAACAGAGAGTATAAAAGTACAAAGTACAGAGTAAGAAAACAAAAGACAAAAATTGAAATCGAAAAAAGACTAATGGAACTCTCAACAGGTATTACAAAAAATATTAAGCAATATAAAGGTAAGGCTACAACAAGGATTGTTAAAGTAGAGGTTGTACTATCGGATGGAACAAAAAAAACTTATGCATTTACATTAAGAAAATATTTGGTTTACAAAGACAGTGGGAAAAAAGAAAAAGAGGTAAAATACAAAAAAAGTAGATTTATCATCCTTGACATAAAATAATTTAAAGTAACATTCTATTAAAAAGCACGAAATTATTTTCGTGCTTTTTTTTTATATGGGATTAAATAAATGGAATAAATCAAAAGGAGAATCAGATGAAAAGAATAATTATTATGACAACATTGATATTTATTATGTTTAGTTTAAATATATTTACTGAAAAAAGAGCATTAACATTTGAAGATATGTATAATGCCGGAAGACTCTCAACGGTTAAAATATCTCCAAATGGAAAAACCGCAGTGTTTGTAGTAAAACAACCTATTTTAAAAAACAACACTTACAAAAAAGATATATATAGTGTTGGAATAAACGGAAACAATTTAAAAAAAATAACAAATTCAAAAGGAAATAACTTTGCACCTGAATTTTTAGGGAATAATGAAATTTCATTTGTATCAACAAGAGACGGAGAACCTAAACTTTATAAAAAATTTATTAATGGTAAGAATGATATCAGTATTATTGAAGGAGCAACTGTTCCCAATGGTTTTGGCTCGTATATATGGACTCCCCAAAAAGATGGATTAGCATTTCAAACAGACATATACCCCTGTACAAAAACAATTGAAGAAAGCATAAAAAAAGAAAAGGCTATAAAGGCGAAGGGTGTGGACGTTAAAGTTCTTACATCACTTATGTATCGTGTATGGAATTCATGGAAAGACGGGAAAAAAAGTCATATATTCTATAAGGCTTTAACACAAAAAAACAGTACTGACTTAACTCCGGGTAATTATGACACACCTCCGCTTGATCTTGGAGGCAGACAGGATTTCATCTTTTCTCCCGATGGTAAATATTTTGCCTTTGTTAAAAACACAGATAAAATGGTTGCTGTATCTACAAACAACGATATCTTCTTTAGAAATATGAAAACCGGTGAAGAGAAAAATATCACAAAAGAAAATAAGGGCAATGATATGAATCCTGTATTTTCATCAAACGGTAGATATTTCATGTACCTGTCAATGAAAAGAGCAGGCTTTGAAGCTGATAAAAAAAACATTATCTTAGTAGATTTAAAAACATGGAAAAGAAAAAATTTAACGGAAAACTTTAAATATACAATTGGAGATATTCTCTTCTCAAAAGACAGTAAGTATATTTACTTTACTGCCAAAGAAAGTGTATATCATCCAATTTATAAAATTAAAATTAAAAATAATTTCAAAAAAAGCATGAAGTTGGTTAAACTGATTCATAAGGTTAACTCTTCTAATTTAATAATTACTCCAAACGGGAGAAAACTCTTATTCTTAAATCAAACGGTTAAAATGCCAAAAGAAATCTTTGTTTTGAACATTAAAAATAAAAAATTAAAACAACTATCACACTTTAACAAAAAAGTATTCAGTGATATTGAATTGAATTCTTTAGAAACGTATTCGTACAAGGGTGCTAATGGCGATATGATTGAAGCTTTAATGGTAAAACCACCATTCTTTGATAAGAGCAAAAAATATCCCGTTGTATTCCTTATTCACGGTGGTCCTCAGGGTGGATTTACTGACGATTTTCATTATAGATGGAACCAAAGTCTCTTTGCTGCACCCGGTTTTGTTGTAATTTCAATCAATTTTCACGGTAGCACGGGTTATGGTCAAACATTTACAGATGCTGTTTCAAAAGATTGGGGTGGCGTTCCATTTCAAGATATTGTTAAAGGACAAAAATATTTCATAGATAATTTCAAGTTTTTAGATAAGAATAAAATTGTTGCTGCCGGAGCGTCATATGGTGGATTTATGATAAACTGGATTGCAGGTCATCATCAGGACTTTGCTTATGAATTTAAAGCACTCGTATCACATGACGGAATTTTTGATTCAAGAAGTATGTATTACTCTACAGAAGAATTATGGTTTGAAGAATGGGAAAACGGTGGAACACAGTACGACAATCCTAAGGCCTATGAAAACCACAATCCTTTAAATTTTGTAAAGAACTTTAAAATCCCTATGATGATTGTTCACGGTGAAAAAGATTTTAGAGTACCTGTTGCACAGGGTATGATGTTATTTACCGCATTACAGAGAAGAGGAATTAAATCAAAATTATTATACTTTCCAAATGAAGACCATTTTGTACAAAAACCAAAGAATGCACAATTCTGGTGGAATTCAGTACATAATTGGTTTAAAGAAAACATAAAATAACCATCACTTAAAGAAGCGGGGTATTTCCCCGCTTCTTCTATACATACAATGAAAAAACAATTAATTCTCGTTTTAATACTATTTATTTTTTTAACCGGACTTTTGGCTAAAGAGAATAAAAAGAAAAAAGATAGTATTAATTTATCGGCAAAAGCTTCTTTCTCAAAAAACCCAATAAAAAGAAAAAAGAAACTCGGTAGAGCAACCTTGGAATTTTTTGGTTTAATGGGATATTGGCAAACAAGGTACTGGATTGTATATACCGATTATATTGAAGATTGGCAATTTGAGTTTACCTTAAAAGACCAAACAAAAAGATTATTTACATCTGAAGGATATAGATTAGATTCAAATTGCTATAGTTTAAACTGGCTACACAGTATTGCCGGTGCAGGCTTCTATACGGTAGCAAGATCAAATTATTACGGTTGGTTAAAGTCTCTTTTATTTAGTACATTAGGCTCTGCATATTGGGAATATATTGTTGAATGGCGTGAGGTTATTTCATTTAACGATATGATAATTACACCCATAGGCGGATTATCTTTTGGCGAATCAATGTTTCAAACCAGTAATTATTATAGTGGTAAGGACGGATTTATTAATAAAATTTTAAGTTTTGTTACCTCGCCTATTTCAAGAGTAAATAAATGGTTTGATAGAAAAACCTATCCCATAACACAACAAGAAATAGGCTGGGGAAAGTTTGATATACTCTTGGGATACGAGAAAACATCAGGCAATGACTCAGATAAAGAAAATAATTCGCTTTTTAATTTTAGTTTTGATAATAGACAGATAATCATTCCTGAATATGGTAAGATTGGCAAATACAATGAAAATATAAAAAAAACTCTTTACAGCAGACTAAAATTTTCTTTTTCATACGGAAAACACGGTGTGGAAAGATTTAGTATTTTTACAAAGGCAATGTTTTTAGGTCTTTTTGATCAATCAATCAATAATAATCACAAAGGTTATTCTATGATTTTAGGCTTAGCTTCAAGATTTGATTTTTTTAAGAAACGAGGAAAAACCTTTTATGATTCATGCGATGTTGAGGTCGATGACGGAAAATCGTTAGAATTAGAAAGCCCAAGAGCATTTACAGATAAATACACAGTTGTTAATGTCGCAGGTCCGGTTTTAAACTACACTTTTTTTAATAAAGACTTCAGAGTAAAATTTGAAATTGAAGGATATTTTGATTTTGTTATGATTAATTCATTTGCTATTAATAAATACTCTAAATTTTTTGATATTTCAAAGGTTAAAACTACTCTATTATACTACGGATATTATTATGGTTACGGCTACACCACGGAATTTGGCTTTGATGGCGAATATAAAAATTTGAATTTTACAGGTAATATAAGATACAGTTCATACAGGTCAATACAAGGTATGGATAGATTTCAAGATAGAATAAGTGATGATTTTTTATTAAAGGACACTATTTTGAATTACAGTCTCGAACTCGGATATAAAATAAAAAACACGGACTTTGAAATTTTTCTATCACTTAAATCAAGAAACAGATACGGGAAAATATTCAGCCTAACGGATACAGGTAATGAGATAAGATTCATTACAGGATTAAAAATTAATATTTAACTAATGAACGAGAACAATAATCGCAGAAACTATTAATTAATAATTTCTGCGATTATCAAAAAAAAACTACTATTTCTTTTCGTCTTTTTTAACTTCTTCCTTTTTTACTTCTTCTTTTTTAACTTCTGTTTTTTTTTCGTCTTTCTTTACTTCTTCCTTCTTTTCGTCTTTTTTAACTTCCTCAGTTACTTTCTCTTCAGCTTTAACTTCTTCTTTTTTAACTTCTTCAGTTTTTGCTTCAACCTTTTTTACTTCCTCTTTTTTAACTTCTTTCTTTACTTCTGCTTTCTTTTCAGCCTTATTACAAGAAACTAAACCCATAACAAATACCAAAGCAAGCACTAACATAAATAAACGTTTCATTAAAAATCTCCTTTTTATATTTAATTATATTTACTATAATTATAACAATCTAAATAAAACACCAAATTCGATTTTACCATTTTTTATCACTAATGGTCAAATCTGTAAATTTCCATAAATTCCACATAAAAATATAGCTTAATAGATAAGTTAAGAGATTACAATTACGTTAGGAAATAAAGATAATTGATTTTTACAAAATTAAAATAGTAATATCGAATATTTCAGTATAGTTTTGTGATAATTTTAGGTTTTAATTACAATTTTGATGAAAAGTCAGGAAGAATATGATAAAATTAGACATGAGCGAAAAAAAACTTACACCTATGTTAAAACAGTATTTTGAAATAAAAAAACGTCATCCCGATTCAATACTTTTTTTCAGAATGGGTGACTTTTATGAAATGTTTTTTGATGATGCAAAAACTGCTGCCCCAATTCTTGATGTAGTCCTAACCGCAAGAAATAAGAGTGTTACAAATCCAATACCGCTCTGTGGTATTCCTTATCATGCTCGTGATAATTACGCTTCAAAATTACTTAAAAACGGTTATAAGGTCGCAATATGTGAGCAGGTTGAAGATCCGGCTACTGCAAAGGGTATTGTTAAAAGAGATGTTGTTAAAATACTGACTCCCGCTACTGCCTTGGAAATAGACAGTTTAAACAACGAGCTAAACAATTTTATAATTTCTATTGTTGAAGATGAAAAGACTATTTCAATGGCTTCAATTGATATTTCTGTTTCTGAATTTGAAATATATCATTTTAATAAGAAAAATATTGACAATTTTTTAAATGAATTTTTTAGGAAATTCCCAAAAGAAATTGTTTTCTCGGAAAGTTCCGCTAAATATTTTAAAAACCTCTTATCACAATTTCCTGAATTTTCAGATATTTTGATTAATGAGTATAAAGACTATGATTTTAATTTTCCTGAGAATGAAAACATTCTAAAGGAACAGTTTAATGTTGAAAATCTTGAGGGCTTTGGTATAGAAAAATACGAAAGTGCGGTTATTGCATCAGGCGTTCTTTTAAAATATATTAAATCAGTTCGAAAAACGGCAATTAAAAACATAATGTCATTGAAATTTGTTCTTAACGAATCCTATATGATGTTAGACCCTGCATCCTTCAAAAATCTTGAAATATTAAAAAATTTAAGAACCGGAAACGCAAAGGGCAGTTTATTTAATGCAATAGATTTAACGCTCTCAAAGATGGGAAAAAGATTACTGAAAAAATGGATTTCCTACCCACTTATAAATAAAAGTGAAATTAATAACAGGCTTGACGGTGTAGAAGAATATTTTGCCAATTTAATAGTTCGTGCAGAAGTACGAAAGCTGTTAAAAGAAATAGGAGATTTGGCAAAACTAACTTCCAAGATATTATTAGGTATAGCATTGCCAATACATTTATTAGCCTTAAAGGAAATACTAATAAAAATCCCATATTTAAAGGATACAATAACACCTTTAAAATCAGAAATTAATAAAGATATAAATGAAGAATTAGACCCGCTCAAGGATTTAATTGAATTAATTACAAAAAGCATACTACCTGATCCCGCTAATAACACAAATGATGGAGGATTTATTAACCATGGATTTAATAAAGAGTTAGATGAGTTAAGAGGTATAAGTAGAAATGCCAAAGAAATAGTCTCGGCAATGGAAGAGTCTGAAAAAAAGAAAACAGGTATTCCAAGTCTGAAAATAAGATATAATAGAGTTTTCGGATACTTTATTGAGGTAACAAAGACACATTTAAAACTTATCCCTGACGAATACATAAGAAAACAGACGCTTGTAAGTTCTGAAAGATTTATTACGGATGAATTAAAGGAACTCGAAGATAAAATATTAAAGGCAGAAGAAAAAATAGTACAAATAGAGAAAGACCTATACATAGAAATTATACAAAAAACACAATCATACGCAAATAGTTTAAATTCAAACACGGATGCACTTGCACAATTAGATGTTTTGGCTGCCGGCGGTGAATTGGCACAGAGAAATAATTATATCAGGCCTCAAATAAGCGAGGGTAGAGAAATTGACATAAAAGAGGGCAGACATCCTGTCGTTGAGTTTAATATGTCGGGAAGTTTTATACCAAACGATACCTTGATAAATTCCAAAGCAGATCAAATACTTATAATTACCGGTCCTAATATGGGTGGTAAATCAACATATTTAAGACAAAATGCTCTAATAGTTATCTTAGCCCAAGCCGGATATTTTGTACCTGCTTCAGAAGCCAAAATCGGCATATGTGACAGAGTCTTTACCCGTATAGGTGCATCGGATTCGTTAATAGAGGGAAAATCAACATTTATGATTGAAATGATAGAAACGGCTGTAATACTCAATAACGCCGGGCCAAGATCATTAATCTTATTGGATGAAATAGGAAGAGGAACTTCAACTTTTGACGGACTTTCAATTGCATGGTCCGTAATAGAATATCTAAACTCCATTAAGGGAAAGCCTAAGACACTCTTTGCCACACATTATCACGAGTTAATAGAAATTCCCGAAGTATTTGAAGGCGTAAAGAATTATCATATTGCCGTTAGAGAGTGGAATGAAAAGGTGATATTTTTACATAAAATTGTTCCGGGGGCAACCGATCAAAGCTTCGGTATTCACGTTGCAAAAATTGCAGGATTACCGGGTTCTGTCATAAAAAGAGCAAAAGAACTTTTAATTGCACTTGAAAAAAAAGAGATTGAACGCCTCGTATCCGATAGAGTAACAGGAAACACGGACAAAACTCCGAATACACAGACAATTTTTCAAAACGATGCCGAAGCTAAGATATGGGACGAGATTAAAGAGCAACTTAAAGAGCTTGATATAACAACAATGACCCCTCTACAGGCAATGAATATACTCCATTACCTTAAAAACAAAAGCGAGCAGGCTAATAAAGAATCTTTATAGAATTATGATTATCTGCTCGAATAAATCTTTTTCATCTTTATTACTTTTTTAGTATAAGAATTAATCCCTTATTTTTTTCAATTCTAATAGGTTTATTCGGGTTATATACACCTTCTTTCTGAATATTTAATATTGCGGGACTAATTAAAACAGCCTTGTTTTTATCAAAGCCCCAAGACGCTAATTTCTTCCAGTTTATTTTTAATTTTATATTCCTATCAGTATTTGACCACGAGCCTATGGCAAGCAAAATTTTCTTAGAACGAGAATGAACAAATATTGTCATTTTAATATCCTTTTCAAATATACTTATCGGCAAGTTCTTTAACCAATAGCCCAACATTTTACTATTTTTAATATCAAAAGAATCAAATAATTGCCAAAACGGTGTTGCCGTATATTTCCCGTAAATACGATTAGTCATACCATATACCATGCCTCTAAAGGGATGTCCACCCTTCTCCAACATCTCTCCTGTCAGCCCGAAAGGAATACCCGAAACTTCCGTTAACCAATAATCGGGATTTTCGTTATAGTTAAAATACTCGCCGAACCACAGCCTTGATATATATGGAAAATG
>Ga0256845_1002552_pt1 | contig 13063 bp, 12 predicted proteins | sample RiftiametaG_FD_189101 | JGI IMG/M metagenome (GOLD analysis project Ga0256845, IMG submission 189101) | Tube worm associated microbial communities from hydrothermal vent at the East Pacific Rise, Pacific Ocean - Riftia | ecosystem: Host-associated > Annelida > Integument > Unclassified ... | reverse complement strand
CCCCGACGGATATATCTCATTATTAAAATCACTGTTTTTTTTCATTTAAAACCTCTAGTCGTTCAAAAAAGTAGGCGCGGAGTCTCTCATTCCCCCTTTCAAATGTCAATTTTTACCACAAAAAACCAGAACCGCATCTTTTTGACCGCTAAAATACGCGAAAAGAACGCTAAAACCAGAACAGTATATTTTTAACCACGGAACACACGGACTACACGAAACTTGGGGCGGTATTTTTTTAATTAAACACTAAGGCACTAAGGACAGGAAAGAAAACCCCAGAACGGTATATTTTTTTAACCACGAAAAACACTAAACACACGGAACTTTGGGCGGTTTTTTTTTAATGTCCAGAACGGTATTTTTGTCCGCTAAAATTCGCTAAAGGAACGCTAAAACCAGAACGGTATTTTTTATACTCGCGCCCGCTACGCTTAAGACGCAAAGACGCTAAGAAAAACCCAGAACGGTATTTTTTAGGGGAGAAAAAAGGAGGAATAGGATTGTAGGGCGGGAATGGTTGAGCATAGCGAATCCTTCCCGCCATCTTTTTAGCCTCGTTTCGCTTCGCATCCCGCCGTTTGTCGATACGCAGGTGCATATGGCAGGGAAGGTTTTCAACCATTCCCGCCCTACAATTTTTTAGCGTTCTTTCGCGCATTTTAGCGGACAAAAAAGGAGGAACAAGGATTTTTTCTGATAACCGATAACGAGTAACCGATAACCGAATTGATTTTTCTCTGATAACGAATAGATCAATAATAGATAACTATGTTTTTTGTTAAAGGGCGAGGGATTGGAGGGTTTTGATGGCGGCGAGTCCTTTGGGGTCTGTTTTGAGTGTGAGGGTGTTTACATAGGTTTGGATGTGTTTGTGTAGGATGGTGTCGTCGAGTTCTTGTGCATTTTTTTTGACGTAGTTCCAGACGGATTTTGGATTTTTTAGGGCGAGCTGGATGGATTGGAGGAGCTGGGTTTCGATGGTGGTAATGGTTTGGGGAGGAAGTGTTTTTTTTGCAACTAAGCAGCCGAGGGGTAGGGGGAGGTTTGTTTTTTTTGCCCACCATTTTCCAAGATCTTCGGTGCAATGAAGGTTCTGTTTTTTGAATAAAAATTGGCTTTCGTGGATAATGACTCCTGCGTCGGCTTGTTCGGTTTGAACGGCTTGTATGATTTGGTGGAAGGGGATGAAAATGCGGTTTTTGTGGTTGGGATAACGAAGGTTAAAGAGGAGGTGTGCTGTGGTATATTTTCCGGGAAGTGCAATTTTTGCGTCGGTGGATAGTGGGGTGGTTTTTTTTTGAATGAGGAGGGGCCCGCCGGATTGGTCGCCAAAGGCGGATCCAACGGAGAGTAGTTGGTAGGTGTCTTGGAGTTGGAACCAGGCGTGAAAGGAGAGTTTGGTTATGTCGTATCGGGCTTCGAATGCGTGTTCGTTTAGGGTTTCGATGTCGTGTAGGTGCGTGGTGTATTTTTTGTTTTGTGAGAAGTGATGGAAGCAGAAGGTGTCGTTGGGGCAGGGGGAGTAGGCAAAGGAGTGGGGTCTGTTTTTTGGGGAGGAGATCATGAAAAAATAAAGGGTGGTGCCGAGGGGGGTAAGCCTCGGCTGAATTGTTTTTACCAGTTTTCGCCGAGAACTTCGAAGTAGGCTTGCGGATGTGCGCATGCGGGACAGGCTTTGGGGGCTTCGGCGGATTCGTGAATGAATCCACAGTTGAGACAGCGCCAAATGACGATTCCGTCTTTTTTGAATACGGTTCCGTTGTTTAGGTTGTTGAAGAGGTCGCGGTAGCGTTTTTCGTGTTGTTTTTCGGCAATGGCGATTTTTTCGAATGTGGCGGCGATGTTGGCGAAACCTTCTTGTCGTGCGGTTTCGGCAAATTCGGGATAGATTTCTTCCCATTCTTCGTGTTCGCCGTTGGCGGCGGCTTCTAGGTTTTCTAGTGTGGTTCCTATTTTTCCTGCGGGGTAGGTGGCTGTGATTTCAAGATCGCCGCCTTCGAGGAATTTGAAGAATCGTTTTGCGTGTTCTTTTTCTTGGTTCGCGGTTTCTTCAAAGATGGTGGCCATTTGGATGAGCCCTTCTTTTTTTGCGATGCTGGCAAAATAGGTGTAGCGATTGCGGGCTTGTGATTCTCCTGCAAAGGCTTTTAGTAAATTTTGTTCGGTTTTTGTTCCTTTTATTGTTGGCATAATGCACCTCCGGTTAATGTGTCTGTTTTTTATAGCGTTTTTTTTGAGGGGAGTACATTTGATATTGCATCAATTTTTTGTGGATTCTTTGGGTGGTAGGTCTTGCGGGTTGTGTTTAGATTTGGTTGAATGGGGTTTTGTGATTTTTAATTAACAGTAGGTAGGAGAAGATATGAGTGTTTGGTGCAAAAGTATAAAGGGTTCTGTGTTGAATAGGGTTTTGGGCGTTGTCTTGTTGGCGGGGGTGGTTTTTGGTGCTCCTAAATCGATGGCGCTGAAGGGGGAATTTATTTTGGATATGGTGCATCATAATCCGGGGGAGGCGCGGTATAAAACGGATTATGAAAATCCGGCGGTGATTAAAAAGATGGGCTATAATGGAAAGGTGTTTTTTCTTTTTGATTCGCCGATGTTGGCGATTAATTGGGAGTCGGTGGATCCGACTATTTTGCCAAAGGGTACTCCTGATCGAAAGTGGGTGGATGATAAGGCGAAGGCGATTACTAAAAAGTTTGCGGAGTGTAAACGGTTGGGGATTTCGGTGTATGCAATGTCGGATTTGATTTTGTTTCCGAAGCGGTTGATTGCAAAGTATAAGATTGAAGATACGTTTGGAGATCCGCAAAATCCACTAACGCAAAAGTTGCTTAAGGCGCAAATCGATGCGATGTTTAAACAGTTTCCTGATTTTGATGGATTGGTGGTTCGGATTGGGGAAACCTATCTTGAAGATGCGCCGTATCATAAGGGGAGTATTAAAAACCGAACGAATGCAAAAAAAACGATTATTCCGTTGATTAAGCTTTTGCGGGAAGAGATTTGTGTGAAGCGAAATAAAAAGTTGATTTTTCGTACTTGGCGGGCGTTTGATACGGATGTGAAGCGATATAATCAAGTGAGTGCGGCGATTGAACCGCATACGAATTTGGTTTTTAGTATTAAGCATTGCGAGGGGGATTTTCATCGGTCAAATCCGTTTAGTAAGGTTATTGGAATGGGTCGGCATCGTCAGCTTGTTGAAGTGCAGTGCGCACGGGAGTATGAGGGCAAGGGGGCTTATCCAAATTATGTGGCTCATGGTGTTATTGAGGGTTTTGAAGAGTATAAAACGATGCCGAAGGATCAGATAAATAGTTTGCGTATGTGGACGGAAAAAAAGCCAAATTTGTTTGGTGGAATCTGGACGTGGACAAGAGGTGGGGGTTGGCGTGGGCCGTATATTAAGAATGAGATGTGGTGCAATTTGAATGCCTGGGTGGTGGCTCAGTGGGCTAATGACACGTCTAAGAGTGAAGCGTCTATTTTTCGTCGCTACGCTACTGAGCAACTTCATTTGAAGGGAAGGGATGTGGATGATTTTCGGAAGCTTTGTTTGCTTTCGGCTGAGGCGGTTGTGCGGGGTCGAAATTCTACGTTTGGGGATATGAATCCGTGGTGGACGCGTGACCAAGGAATTGGTTGGCCTCGCTATACAAAGACGGTTGATTATGTGCGTAATCTTAAGCAGAAGGATGAGTCGGTTGCGAAGTGGAAAGAGATTGTTTCGTTGGCAAAATCGATTAAGTGGGCGGATAAGGAGACTCAAACGTATGCGGTTGGTAGCTCGTATTACGGGTTGTATTTGTACGAAATTTATCGGGCAGTTGTTAATATTGATTATGCAAAAATGAAAAAGGATAAGGCGGGCATGAAGAAGTGGATTAAGGAGTATGATGCGGCTTGGTCGGCATATAGAGCTTTGCCTGCTCAGTATCCAAATCTTGCAACGCTTTATTCTAAAATTTATAATTTGCACATCAAAAATAATGCGGATGCGGCGATTGAGGCTTTGCGTAAGGAGTTGAATAAAAAGTAGGCCAATTTTGTTTTACATGCGGACTCGTTCGCTTAGAAGGAGGATGTCTTTAAGTTGCTCTTCGTTTTTTGCGCTAATCCATCGTTTTTCAAATTCGGGGTGTTGGACAATGTGAGCGATGGCTGCGAGTGCTTTTAGGTGCATGCCCCGCATGTCGGGGCTACCTACAATGACGAAAAAGGCTTTTAATGAGATGTCGTTTTCGAAAGCAACACCATTTTTGCTGCGAACCAGTAAAATGTGGAAGAGTTTTTCGCCTTCTACAATGATGTGTGGGATGGCTACGAATGGGGTGAGCACACAGTGACCTTGTTGTTCGCGTTCTGTAAATTTTGTGCAGATTTCATCTTCGGAAAGGGGAAGGTATTTTTCGAGGGTTTGGGCTACGGTGTGGAGTAAGATTTCGGGGGTTGCGTTGGGGGTAAGGTCGATGGCATCGGCAGTTTTTAGGATTTCGTCGAATGCGTCGTGTTTCATTTCGTCGCGGTTGTGTATAATTTTGTAGAGTTCTTTTTCGAGTGATCCTGTTGAGATTTTTCGATTCACAACTTGTTCAATCAGATGCAAAAGGGCGTAATCCATATTGGTTCGTTTTCGGCCATAGAAGAGGTAAAAAAGGATGCCTAAGATGACTAGACCTAAGCTGATTTCGACGGCGGCCATTCCCATGTCGTAGATTAAAAACGCGAAGCAGGCCATTCCTATTCCTGGTAGCCAAGGGGAGAGGGGAACTCGAAAGGAGGGGCGATAATTGGTGAGCTTGCTTTTGCGCATAACCAGTACGGCAAGTGCAGAAAGAATGTAGGAGCTAATCACAACGGCTGATGCGGCTTTTACCAGCTTTTCTATATCAAGGAGCAAGGCTAAAAGAATGATGATGCCTGTGAGTAGAATTGCCACCGTGGGCGCCCCCTTTTTGTTTGTTTTGCAGGTGATGCTTGGAAGAAGTCGGTCACGTCCTAGGGCAAGGGGGTAGCGCGATGCCGACATAATTCCAGCATTGGCGGTTGTAACAAATGCCAGAACTGCCGCAACGGTGATGGCCACATAACCAATTGTTCCCGAAAAGATGCGGGCGGCATCGGCGATTGGCGTGAACGATCCTGAAAGGCGATCGGCGGGTAAAATGCCTACCGTAACCACCAACAAAAGGGCATAAAGAAGTGTAATGGTTATGGTGGCGGCAATAAAACCTGCCGGAATATTTTTGCGGGGATTGCGAACCTCTTCCGAGATCGTGGCAATATTAAGCAATCCTCCAAAGGAGACAAAAACAAAACCCGCCGTCGAAAGAATGGAGCCGCCGCCTTTTGAAATAAAGGGGGCAAAGTGCGAGGCTTCAATATGGGGAACACCCATGGCAAAATAAATGCCCATTAAGAAAAGTAAACCAAGCACCAAAATCACTTCAAATTTTGCGGCCGCCTCGGTTCCTTTTATGTTCAGGATCACAAAAAACAGTGTAACTGGAATGGCCGTTGCAAAAAGTGGAACGCGTTCTCCACTTAAAAGAAAAACAACTTCCGCCAAACCAAATACAGCAAATGCGGTTTTGAGTGATAGCGCAAGCCAGCTGAGCAATCCAGCAACGGTTCCAACCAGTGGGCCCAAACTTCGGGTTAAAAAATAGTAGTCTCCTCCTGCCTTAGGCATGGCGGTTGCCAGTTCAATCACACTAAACACGCCAATCATAGCCAACAGTCCAGCAATCAAGTAGGAGATAATCATCGAAGGGCCTATCAGAGCAAAAGCCAGTCCAGGTAAAACAAAAATACCGGAGCTAATCATTGCTCCCGATGCAATGCAAAACACATCAATAAATCCAAGACTCTTCTTCATACAAACTCCTGCGCTTTTTAAAGGGTTCAGAGCAATCTACATCAACCCACCCTTTTGTGCGAGGTTTTTGGGTTGGTTTTGGATATAGATTTGCGAAGGGGTTAGTGGACAAGCCCCCAGTGCGACCGGAAGGGCCAGTAAACCATAAACGCATTCCCTTGAAAATCACGACGTTGAACAGCACCAAAAAAGCGGCCGTCGAGACTGTGCTCGGTGTTGTCGCCCATCATTAAATATTCATCAGAATTGAGTTTTATTTTGTCGTCGGGTGAAGAGAGCATTCCTTTATATGAGTGACCGGCATAATTCGGGTCGGTAACCATTTTTTTAAAGATGGGTGGATGGCGTACCACTTTTCCATTCACCACAATTTCTCGGTTTTGAATTTGGACGGTTTCATTTGGAAGGCCAATAATACGTTTGATGTAAAAAGTATCTTTACGAACTTCGGGGTGATTGATGTGTCGAGTGTCAAAAACCGCAATGTCACCTCGTTGAGGTTTTGTAAAGTTGTACTTCATTTTGTTCACCAAAATATGATCCCCAGTAATCACCTTGGTTCCCACCATTTTGTCGCCTTTTTTATAGTACTCTTTTTTGCAGCGCCATTGATTCCACCCTCGCTCAAGCAGAAAATCTTTTAAGTAGATCGGGATTTTATGAGGAACGTGCGAGATTTCGATAACAAAGAAATCGCGAGTCATTTTTGTAAGGATTGGTTTTCCAGAGGCTTTTGCTTTAATCTCTTTGTAGGAAGCACCCGTTAAGAGCCATTTAAAAAATTTAAACGGTTGGTAGTCGGTCAAGGTAGGGGCTTCTTGATATTCTGTAGTAATTCCATTTAAAGTGGGTTGCATGGAACCCGTAGGAATTTGGAACGGCTGAAAGAAAAATGCACGAATCGCCATTGCAGCCGCAAGAGCCACAATAATGACTTCCACATTTTCTCGGATTCCAGAATTATTTTTTATGGGGTAGAGTTCATCTGTTTTTTTTATTAAATGTTCGAGTGCTTTTTCAAGTGCATCACCGCCCGATTTTTTTAATGAAAGCACCGCTTGTTCTGCGTCTGTAAGTTCTTGTAGCAATTTAGGGTCAGCAATATCTTCCCGCATGTGCCGTGCATGTTGGGCGGCATGAAGATATTCCTTAACCGTCTTTTTGAGTTTCCGTTTTTTTAAAAAATTCATCATCTATTCCTTCATAAAAGAGCTACTTTTTATTGGTTTTGAGCACCGCAATAAACGCCTCTTGCGGAATGTTTACTTTCCCAATCTTCTTCAACTTTTTCTTCCCCTCTTTTTGACGTTCAAGGAGTTTGCGTTTTCGGCTAATATCCCCGCCGTAACACTTTGCAGTTACATCTTTGCGGTACGCACGAATGGTTTCTCGCGCAATAATTTTCCCGTTCACCGAAGCTTGCAACGCCACTGCAAACGCCTGACGAGGAATGACATCCAGTAACGATTTGCACATCTGCCGCCCCCGATATTCCGCCTTCGACCGATGCACAATACTTGAAAAAGCATCAATCACCTCTCCATGAATCATAACATCCATTTTTACCAAATCAGACTGCTGATAATCCGCATATTCATAATCCATCGACGCATAACCGCGACTAATTGTTTTAAGCCGATCGTAAAAATCAATCAACACCTCATTCAATGGAAGCCGACACGTAAGCATCACCCGATGCCCATCAATAGAATCCGTCTTTTGAATCTCTCCACGTCGCTCCATAATCAGTTGCATCATATCGCCTAAATAATGGGTCGGGCAAATAATAGTTGCGCGAATCATCGGCTCTTCAATATGTTCAATCTTCGACAAATCAGGTAAATAAAGCGGATTATCAATCTCCTTAATCTCTCCATTTTTTAGAATAACTTTATAAACCACATTGGGGTAAGACGAAATAATGTCGAGATTAAATTCTCGGCGCAACCGCTCCATCACAATTTCCATATGGAGCAGCCCCAAAAAACCGCAACGAAAACCAAACCCCAGCGCAATCGATGATTCCGCTTGAAAAGAAAACGACGCATCATTAAGCCGAAGCTTATCCATACTCGCGCCCAGCTTTTCGTAATCACTCGTCTCCACAGGATAAATTCCAGAAAAAACCATGGGGTGAATCTTTTTAAATCCAGGCAACGGGTTCGATGCTGGATTTTTAGATAAAGTTAACGTATCCCCCGTCTGAATTTCAGATGCATCTTTAATATTTGCAATAACATATCCAACCGAACCCTCTTCCAAAATTTTACACTTCTGCATTTCAGGGGTAAAAACACCCACTTCTTTAATTTCGTAACTCTCGCCCGTGCTCATCACTTGAACACGATCCCCCGCCTTTAGCGTTCCACTAAAGAGCCGCATATAAACCACCACCCCACGAAACGCATCGTATTTTGAATCAAAAACCAATGCGCGGGTTCGGTTGTCTTCCGGGGTAGGGGGGGGAGGAAACCGCTCAACAACCGCCTCTAAAACAGCCTCGACACCCAGCCCCGTTTTAGCACTCACCTGCAAAGCATCCGTAGCATCAATCGCTAAAATATCCTCAATTTGCTGGCTCACCTCATCAATATCCGCATTTGGCATCTCTATTTTATTAAGAACCGGCATAATGGTTAAATCATTTTCCATCGCCAAATAAGTATTTGAAACCGTTTGCGCCTCCACACCCTGAGCCGCATCCACCACCAAAATAACCCCTTCGCACGCCTGTAAACTTCGGGAAACTTCATAAGAAAAATCAACGTGACCCGGCGTATCAATCAAGTTAAACGTATACTCTTTCCCATCTTTCGCCGTATATTTCATCGTAACAGGATGGGCTTTAATCGTAATCCCGCGCTCACGCTCCAGATCCATCGAATCAAGCAACTGCTCCTTCATCTTTCGTTGTTCAACCGTCTGTGTTAGCTCTAACATTCGATCAGCTAACGTTGATTTTCCATGATCGATGTGCGCCACAATCGAAAAATTTCGTATTAAAGAAGGATCATTCATAATATTAAAAAAAAATAGGGCTCCAATGCCTGAAAAAAAACAAGCGCACAAGCTACCCTAGAGACGCCTACAGGTCAAGCCCACCGCCGACAAAACCCGTAATTACAGCAATAAAAGAAAACCTTATATAAAAACAGTCCAGTCCTAATTCTAAGTGGTCACTTTTTCCTCTTTTAAAAGTGAGAACCTATATGCAGGATAAGAGAGGTTTTTGTTCCAGTAGATATTTTTTTAAATTTAGCGTTCTTTTTTACAGGGTTGCGGTAAAAAAAAATCGAATATTTGAAGGGTTGCCAGTGGGGTGGGGGTTTGCTACTTTATGAAGCAATGAATTAAAAAACGGGAGGTTTGGTTATGTTAAGACAGTGGATGATGATTGGAATTTTTGTTGCGGGAATGACGCAGGGAACGACGAGAGCAAAGGATCTTTGGAGTCCTAAAACGGCGAAGGTGGTTTGGAAGGCATTGGTTGGTGTTGGGTATTCTTCGGTTACGGTTGATGAGGATCGTTTATATACGATGGGGAATAAGTCGAATAAAGATACGGTGTTTTGTTTGAATGCAAAGACGGGGAAAATAATTTGGAAATATACGTATCGGTGTGCTTTGGGGAAGTATAAAGGTTCGCGTGCTGCTCCTGTGTTGGATGGTGGAAAGTTGTATGTAATGAGTGATCAAGGGGAGCTATTTTGCCTTGATGCTACAATGGGAAAATTGGTTTGGAGGGTGAATCTGCTTAAAGTAACAAAGAATAGCAAGAAGGAGTGGTTGATTGCTTCTTCGCCTGCGATTGCGGGTGATTTTGTTTTGCTGAATATGGGTTCTTCGGGTGTTGCGGTGCATAAGGCGACGGGAAAGTTGGCTTGGAAAAGTAAGGGTCGTTCTGGATATGCTTCGCCGCTTGTTTTTGGTTCAAAAGAAAAACCATTGGCGGTGATTTCTTCTGAAAAGAAGTTGAATGTGGTGGATGTTGGCACGGGTAAGGTATTGGCTGAATATGATTGGAAGGTGAGTAATAAGGTGAATGCTGCAACGCCGCTTTTGGTTAAGGATCAAATTTTTATTACTTCGGCGAGTGAGAAGCATTCTCTTTTGCTTCGGTTTTCTGCGGGGGCATTGGAGCCCGTTTGGGAAAGCGATGTGTTGAAGTATTATTTCAATAGTTGTGTGGTTGTGGATGGATATATTTTTGGCGTGGATGGAGAGCGAAAAAGAAAGAGTGTGTTGCGATGCCTTTCTTTTAAAGATGGAACGGAGGCGCAGAGTAAAGAGATGTCGTTTGCATCGCTTTCTGAAAATGATGGTAAGTTGATTGTGCTTGATGAGGCAGGGACACTTCATTTTATTCGAGCAACATTGGATAGTTTTGATGATTTGTACACGTTTAAAACGGGCTTGAAAAAGTTGTGTTGGACCCCTCCGGTGTTTGCAAATAATATGATTTATTGTCGCAATAGTTTGGGTGCTCTTGTGGCGATTAGCGTGCAAAAAGAGAAGAAGGTGGCGGATAAAAAAGCACCGCCAAAGAAGGATAAAAAGTAGAGTTGAAGAATCAATAGAGCGGGTTCGAAAAACTTAAAACAATCCAAGTATTGCATCGGTCGTGGATGAAGAGCTATTATTAGCGCTCACATTTTATTTATTGGAGGTTGTTATGAGTATATTTCGATTAAAATTAGGCAAAACAATTGCCTTAACATCTGTTTTTCTTTTTGGGGCGGTGCAGGCTTGGGCTGTTGCGACGAAAAGACCTAACATTGTGTGGATTTTTTCAGATGACCATTCGTTTCAAACGATTGGTGCGTATGGTGGTCGGTTTCAAAAATATAATCCCACGCCAACGATTGATAAACTTGCACGGGAAGGGATGCGCTTTGATCGAGCCTACGTGGGGAATTCAATTTGTGCGCCAAGTCGCGCCACGCTTTTGACGGGAAAGCATAGCCATATGAATGGGAAAATGATTAATAATCGAAATAACCCTTTTGATCATAATCAGCAGCAATTTCAAAAGATTTTGCAAAAAAATGGTTATCAAACGGTTATGATTGGTAAGATTCATATTGATGGAAAGTTTCAAGGGTTTGATTATTGGGAAGTTCTTCCTGGTCAAGGAAGATACAACAATCCCACATTTATTACAGCGAAGGGAAAAACGCATTACAAAGGCTATGTGACCGACATCGTAACGGATCGGGCTTTGAATTGGCTGAAGAATGAACGTGACCCAAATAAACCGTTTATGATTATGATTCATCATAAGGCGGCGCATCGAACTTGGATTCCAAAGGCGGAAGATATGCCTCGTTACAAGGATGTAAAATTCCCGTTGCCTGAAAATTTTTATGATACCTATGTTACTCGGGGTAAGGCGGCGCATATTCAGAAGATGAGTATCGTTAAATGTATGCGTATGGGGTACGACTTGAAAATTTATCCGAATAAACCAGCAAAGGGTCAGTTTGCTGCGCGAAATAAATATTATAAGGAGCATCCTCATATGACGAAGAAGGAGTTGGGCGAGTGGAAATACCAACTCTATATTCGGGATTATTTGCGTTGCATCTGGCGGATGGATCAAAATATTGCGCGGGTTTTGAGTGAACTTAAAAAGATGGGTTTGGATAAAAATACGATTGTTATGTATTCCTCCGATCAAGGGTTTTATATGGGTGAACACGGTTGGTTTGATAAGCGATTTATGTATGAAGAGTCGTTCCGAACACCGTTGATTGCATGGTGGCCTGGTCACATTAAACCTGGATCTGTAAATACCGATTTGGTGCAAAACATCGACTTTGCCGAAACCTTTTTGGATATAGCCGGAGCCCCGATTCCTTCGGACATGCAGGGAAAAAGTTTGGTTCCGTTGCTGGAGGGGAAAACGCCAGCTGATTGGCGTAAATCGCTCTACTATCATTATTATGAATATCCTGGAGGCGGGCACAATGTGCTTCGTCATGAAGGCGTAACCACCAAGCGGTTTAAGTTGATCCGCTTCTATGGAAAGGGAACGCCGAATAAAGAGGAGTTTGAATTTTATGACCTTAAAACCGATCCACACGAAATGAAGAATCTTTATTCCAATCCAGAATATGCGGGTGAAGTGGCTAAATTGAAAAAAGAGCTGGATCGACTTAAAGTCTATTACAAGGTTCCGTCGGATGAGGAAGTAATGAAAAAATTTATGAAACATAGAAAGCGAAAAAAATAAGAGGATATTATGGGAAAAACACTATTTGAAAAAATATGGGATGCACACGTCGTTCGGGAACTTCCTGGCAACGAAGTGGTGCTCTACATCGATCGACATTTGGTACACGAAGTAACTAGTCCACAAGCCTTTGAAGGGCTTCGACTGAAAAATCGAACCGTGCGTTGTTCGCAAAAAACTTTTGCGACGACCGATCATAATGTACCGACCGATAGCCGTACCGAAATTGTAGATCCGGTAGCGAAAACACAAGTGGACGCACTGGAAAAAAACTGCGCCGATTTTGATATTACCTTTTATGGAATGGATTCCAAGCATCAAGGCGTTGTACACATTATTGGTCCAGAACAGGGCATCACGCTTCCTGGAGCAACAGTGGTTTGTGGCGATTCGCACACTGCCACACACGGAGCTTTTGGTGCCATTTCAATGGGCATTGGAACCTCAGAAGTGGAACACGTTTTAGCTACTCAAACCCTGCGCCAGAAAAAACCAAAACAGTATAAAGTAGAATTTGTTGGAACGCTTCCCGTGGGCGTAACGGCAAAAGATATGGTGTTGGAATTGATTGGACAAATCGGAACCGCCGGCGGAACAGGCTGTGCCTTTGAATTTTGTGGAGAAGCCATCGAAAACCTTTCGATGGAAGGTCGTTTGACTGTTTGCAATATGGCAATTGAAGGCGGCGCGCGCGCCGGATTGATTGCACCCGATCAAACTACGTTCGATTATATTACAGCGGAAGATCGTCCATTTGCGCCAAAGGGTGAAGCTCTTGAAAAAGCAATGGAATATTGGAAAACGCTCTACACCGATGACGACGCTGTATTTGACAAAACGTTAGTGATTGATGTTTCAAATTTAGAGCCGCTTGTAACCTGGGGAACAAGTCCCGGAATGGTTACAGGAATTTCGCAAGCCGTTCCCGCGTTGGATGCGGTAAA
>Ga0256845_1002551_pt1 | contig 13063 bp, 15 predicted proteins | sample RiftiametaG_FD_189101 | JGI IMG/M metagenome (GOLD analysis project Ga0256845, IMG submission 189101) | Tube worm associated microbial communities from hydrothermal vent at the East Pacific Rise, Pacific Ocean - Riftia | ecosystem: Host-associated > Annelida > Integument > Unclassified ... | reverse complement strand
CGTTTATTCGATAGATTCTTCTATCGTATTTAATTACAGAAAAGTGGATAAAAAACCTTTAATTTGTAATGCTTTTATAGACAAAAAAAAATACAACTGCAAGGAGAGGCCTAAATATATCGAGGAGTTGCTAGATGTTGATATGGGGGAAGAGCAAAATAAATTGTTTGCAGAGTTTTATAATCGAGAGGTAACAAGTCCCTTACTTATAGGTCAAAAACAACAAGAAATACACAATAAATATGTTGATATGCAAGTTTGGTGGAGAGCTGGGTTTGATCCTGAAATAAAAGCTTATGGTTATGCTGGGTATGGTGTTACTTTTGAGTTACTCAAGAAATATTTTAAAAACCCTAGTCCAAATCTAGCGCAATCTTTACATGTTCTTAATAACACTTTATTTCTGCATGAAGCTGATAAAATTGGTCGGTATGTTGTTGCAAAAAAATACCGTAATTATTACAAGGTTAATATATACCCTAGAATTAGCCTCAATAAACCAAATGATTTTCCATACCCAAACCAAGAAACCACAAAGTCGGGTGTCCTATTAAATACTTTAATGGAGATGGATAAATGAAACTCTCTATATTGCTTTTTATTTTGATGTTTAGTGAGGGAGTGTTATCTGCTGATCCATCCTCCAGTGTGTCTTCAAAAGGAGATAGAAGTAAAGGAAATAGTATATCCTCCGACTTATCGCGTGAAAAAAATATGTCTTTGATTGACAGTTATACTAATAGTGAAATTAAGGCGATAGAAAATATATCAACAAAAATATTTTCTAAATCTAAAGCTAAACAATTTTCATTTTCGAATAATTTACCTGCCTCTGTATTAATTACACCTTTTATAACCGCTATTGAACGGGGTGAACTTGATGTACACAATAAATTAGCTATTTCATTTTTTAGACAATGTGCTTTATATACCTCTGCGCCCCCAACACCGAATGCTGTTTATTACGGGCTAAACCAGGTTCCAAAAAAACACCGTTGGGTTGAGCCTTTACATAAAGCCCCTTTTAAATTTGTTAAGGGATTACCTGCTCATCCTTCTACAGCTCAACCTATCGCTGAAATATTAGGTGTTAGATCTGCTTCGATTTATAATGCATCATTTTGTTATGCTTTTTATGGTGAATTTTTGAAAAATGTTGTTGAAGAAATGGCTAGCTACTCTATCTATTCTGAATCGAAGAGAGGTTTTTATAATAACTACGTATTAAATGATTTAAACCATCTAGTTGCGAGCTCAATAATAAAATTATTAGATAATAAGTCTATTGTTGATTTTGCAAAACAAACCGCAAGAATAGCGGAAAATACAGGATGTTCTTTACCCAGCTTACAAGGTTTGCAGGACAACAATTTGTCCTGGCGTTGTGGTGGTCTATCTTTTGATTCTAACTCGAACCAAATGGATCTTTCGGGAACTACTTTGCTTGGAGACAATACTTTTGGAGGAGTGACTGCTGTATTTTCTCAAATAGATTCGGTAGCTTTAGCTCAAGATTTGCTTAAAGCAAATGCCAGTTCAACAGTAAAATCTAAAGATACAAGTAAAGCAAAATCTATATCTTTAGCCAAAAAAATCACAAAAATTGCGGGAGTAAGTAGCGATAAATCTCGTTCTGGTAGCGCGGGAACAAACTAACTATTTATGCCAAAAATGGACAAACAGTAGAAACGCTCTTTAGCCCTTTATTTATAGCTCTTAAAAGTGGACAAATTAGAGAGTGGGGGCTAAAGTCCCTTGTTCGCAAGCATTACAAACACACTTTTTTTCACTTTCGCATGCGAAAGTCTCACAGGTTAAACGAACAATATCTCACAAACAAAAAGGAATTTGGATATAGAAAATAACGACACTAAAGTTTTAAAATAAATCCTCAGCATGAAAGCTAGCATTAACAATTTTTATGAACAAGAAATAGAGCGATATATTAGAGAGTAGTAAAAAGAGTTATGTACATTTTTAGCTGGCTGTATAGTATTTGTCTAGTTTTTACTCTAATATAACACTTGAGCTATCGCATCAATACCGAGATCTGCTGTCAACAGGCTCTCATAAAAAACCGCCTAAGGCGGTTTTTTTATACCTATTCATAACGCGAGTTATCATATTGAACACTTACAAGATTTAGTGCATAGCCCCTTGTTGCAAGCATTACAAACACATACTTTATAAGCGTAATTTTTTTCACTTTCACATGTGAAAGTGAGTATTGTGGTTTTTGTTTTTTTCTACTTTCGCATGCGAAAGTCTCACAAGTTAAACGAACAATGTCTCACAAACTAAAGAGACGTTCGATATAGAAATAGGCGACCACGATGTTTTAGAATAGAACCTTAGCATGAAAGCACGTAGCAGCGAAGATTGCTTGACGTGCACGCTCTGTTACCAGAGCGTTTTTATTACTTATCTAACTGCTCTATCACTAAAGAGAGCTGTTCTTTCGCTTCAACACTGTCACACTGAGTCAATTCACGACAATAGGCGTTGATGTATTTACCGCCAACTGGCGCTAACGGATCATAACCATTCAGCTCATTGTTTAAGCGCGTCTTATGACAGAGGCTACAATGCGGTCTCTCAATTGGTGTGACGTTATTCATTAGTCATTTTTCTACTCGTTTGGTTTGTCATTTATATCTTTCCTTCTTTCACAAACTAGTTTTTCTAGCATGAAATCTAGCTGGCTACAGCGTGCCATATGTTTCGCAATCCCAATTCGTTCTACCATAATACCTATAGAGAATAAGCCGTTTACAACAATTAGCGTAATTTCGCTACCCTCAATAAATTTACCTATTGCCACACTCAAAAATAAAAGAGGAATAAATATAATAAGAAAAACATTTCTATAGCTTAACTCTTCTCTGTACGATTTAAGATTAATGCGTGCGTCTTTTACATCATTTAAGGTACATTTATTCGAATTAAAATGACCAGCAACCCAATCATATAGTTTGTCGTTGAATTCATTTTCATTAGCTAATAGTGAAATGTAACCACCACGGAAGCCGAAATTTCTTTGTAGGAAACTAGAAAAACTAGCCCAGTTTTTAAGACGGTATTTTTCTCTCTCAGCTAAAAAACCACTATAAACACTATCCAATGTAAAAGACTTATCCGTCTGTTCCTGCATGATTGTTTCCTATTTTGTTGATATATTATGCGGTAAAATCACTTTGCTCTTTTTCCCTTTGAATCCGTTGATAAATTTCTTCTCGATGGACGTCAACATCATCTGGCGCATTAATACCAATGCGGACTTGATTACCCTTTATACCTAAAACGGTGATAGTAACATCATCACCAATCATTAAAGTTTCACCTACTCTTCTCGTTAAAATCAACACTTCATTACTCTCCTTTATTAACTTTATCATTGAGACAAAGCTTTTACCTTTTCCCAATAGTTCATACTTAATTGATGGTTCTCTTTTCCAATTGCTTGCCTATATATTTGAGTCGTTTCCGCGCTCGAATGCCCTAACCTATCCCGCAAAATAAACACATCCATTCCCGCTAAGGTCATGGCGACACCATATCCATGCCTGAATCCTTTCGGGTTGGCATGAGCGCCAGCAATGTTGGCTGCCGCTAAAGTACGCTTAACAATATTCCAACCGGTGACTCTTGTCATCGTCTCATTCTTTTTTTGTGAGTGTGGCCAGAAATAATCATCGAGTCCTTTTTGTGATTTGTGTGCCACTCGAACTTGGTAATAAATATCTAAGCTTTCAATTAGGTCGGTTGGTACCGGAATCGCTCGAAAGACTGGCTTTTTAATTTTGCCTTCTTTTGTTTTCAGACGTTTTTTTAACGTCCGGAACAAAATGGTTTTTGCTTCAACATCAATTCTTCTTGGTGTTAACTCTAGAGCCTCGCTTATTCTACAGCCTGTCCAATGAAGAACTTCGCAAAATAGCCTGTGTGATGACTTATCCAACTCTTTAGCTTGCTCTAAGAAATCTTCTCGTTCTTTAGTGTTGACGTAAAGGCGATTGCCTTGCTCGTCATAGATCCGCATTTCATCAAGAAACTTGTTCGCCATTAGCGGTGTTTTACGCCTTTATCATTATTGCAGTAGTGTTAAAGATACAGAGGCTAAGCGATCGTATCAATACCTATTTTGAGATGAATTGTGAGTTATTGAGAAGTGCTTTTAAACATTATTAGTGATTTTGTTAATGCCATAATTTTCTTAGAAAGAAAGTGAAGAACTTTGTGTCGAGCTTTCTTGTTTTGATAACATATTGATATATAATAAAAATTAATATTTAAAAACAAAAAAACCCGCTAAAAGCGAGTTTTTTTGTTTCTTCGTATGTCTACAGGGGGAGGCGTAATGCCAACAAGTCCTATAGCTAGTAAGTCAATAATAAGGCAAAAAAATGGCACAGTCAAATAAATCTAAAATAGATGCAGTAAGGAACTCCCTGTCACCCGCTAGAATGGGTACATACGATCAAGCCGCCAACATCAAAGATGATGAAGACCTCTCCGCGCTCTTGCTCTATGCGTGGAACGCAAAAGTGTCCAGTGCACTACTTCATCCATTACATATCTGCGAGGTAGTCATTCGCAATGCTGTATCAGATGCTTTAGAGGCTAAATATGGGGTAAGATGGCCTTGGTCTAGAGCTTTTCTACAAAGCTTGCCTAACCCACCTCCAAGAGTTGGATATAATCCACAGCGAGACTTGCAGAACACAACTCGGCGCGCTCAAACCACGGGTAAAGTTATTCCTGAATTGAAATTTGTATTTTGGCAAAAAATGTTTACGGCAAGGCATGATGATCGTATTTGGAATAAACATTTAAACCGAGTATTTCAAAATCTTAACAGGGCACAAAAACCAGCCACTCACCGCCAACGCATATATAAAGACCTTGATAGAATTAGAGCATTAAGAAACCGTATAGCTCATCACGAGCCAATATTTAAAAGAGATTTGATAAGTGATTATTCAGTAATTCACAAGCTGATTAACTCTCGATGTCAAATTACTGGAACCTGGCTCGATGAAAATCAAATAGCCAAAGATGTTATTGAAAACAAGCCATAAATAGTAAACAGAATTTAAGGGTTTTGTTAAGGCAATAACCTTGACATCCAAACTATCGACGCACTGTTTCAGTCCACTAAGTATATTTAATAAAATAGAATAAATACGTTGGTTTGTTTGGTATACATGACCTAAAAATAGATTGTTTCTAACCTTATGCTGTTCCACTGGAGAGCGTTTAAAAGTGGACAAACAGGCTAAAGACACAAAACAACATTGAAAATAATAGCTGTAGATGACGTTATTGCTTTATATTAAAGTATAAAATGAACTATCTTTATCAAAAAGGAGAGCAGAATATGATTTTAACTAAAGGTGTAACTCTTATTTTTATGGTGGTGGTATTTATTATAGTTACAGTAATAGCCTCTCGATTCCCCGATGATCGCTCACGAAAAAAACAACCTGACAAAGAATAATATTTTCAACGGCTTGTTTAAACCAGCTTTAAAGGACTATCCTCAGCCTTTCTTTTTATTTCTACTGTACAACCAAGCTTCTCTGATATCTTCTCTAACCGTTCCATTAGCTCCGCTTCAGGTATTTCGTTCAATGTTAACTCAACTCTGTCAGCTATTTTTTTAACAAAAGGGTTGTTCTCTGATGTTTGTATCATAATTTATACACTCCGCTTATGACTCTTTTTCTATTTAGTTACAGGGTTTTTCGATGGTTATTGCTGATACAACAATAATAACCATACCAATTATAATTAAAGTTATCATTTCTACCTTCCCTATTTTAGTGTTTGTTTGGTACTGTTTTAGTGTTTATTTGGTACCGTTTTAGTGCTTTTCTAGTTCCTCTTCAGTGAGTTTCAAAATAGCATATCTAATAAAATTAAGCTTTGTCCTTCCTGTTTTACTACTGCCGGCATCAAGCATGTTGTACTCATACTCGTTAAATGGGACTCGTATAGCTTTAAAGTCGCGGTTAGCGTTTTTGTCCAAGTCATCCAATGCGATTTTTTTGCTAGGTAACCTATCAGCGCCAGAAGCAAAGACTTCCAGTTGTTCAGGAGTGACTTCAGAAGTTGTTGCTTTTGGTATTCTACGTTTAACCATTATAGAGCCTCATCCAGCAGTAGTTGAATTTCTGCTTTCGCTTTACTATTGTTCATTTCAATAACGCCATTACCATTACTCATTGCATCACGATAAACTTTTCGATCTCTTACAATTGATTTCAGCAGTTGTATCTCTGGATAGTCCTCTAAATACTCTTTTGCTTCATTGGTTTCATTTACTACAGGGTTGGTTGGAGCCATTGTTAATAAACCATAAACCTGAAGATTGGGGTTTAAATCTTTGGCTTGTGTAATTAAATCTTTCATTTTAGGCAAAGTGTCTAAATCTGGTTGTGAGGGTCTAAATGGAATAATTAGTATATCAGCAGCGACCATACCGGTTCTTAACTCTCTACTATCACGCCCTGCAGCATCAACGATCACATATTTATATCGTTCATTTAGATCTAATAAGGTGTCTCTTATATTCTCGTATTTTTGGACACAGTTCACCTTTGCTAAGGATTTATTTTCCGCTCTATCCATTGCCCAATTCGCAGATGTACATTGTCTATCTGCATCAACAAGGACGATATCATGCCCTCTTTGCGCTAGTTCGGCGCAAATATTTACTGCTGTTGTAGATTTGCCACATCCACCTTTTTGGCTCCCAATTAGTACTATCATAGTTCCGTTTCCGTATCGTTTTGGTACTGCATTTGTACCTTTTTAGTACCGCTTTGTCAATATTTAATCGGTACTAATTTGATACTAAATATTGATGCTGTAGATCGTAAGCATGCTTATAATTTGGTGGGGTTGTGATCTCAGTGTGTTTGTGTCATTATTTCGCACAATTAATCAATACAATAATTGACGGGGGCTTAGTGGAGATTAAATTCTTAAGAAAACTTTTTGAGGAAGGTTTGTTGATGACCGCTAAAGTTGTTCCCGCACCTATGGAATCTGATAAGTGGATTTTGGTTTTTATTAAGGCGAGTGGTGGGTTGGAACAGATAACAAAAGCTAGAGATCGTAAAGATAAAATTTATAAACGGATTAATGGAGCTATTTTAGACGCTAAAACAATAGGGTTTAAAGAGGTTGTTGTGACATTTACATAGCATAAAAAAACCGACTTACTAGAGTCGGTTTTTTTAGAAATAAGGAATACTTCGTGTTGACGCACTTAGTATTCAAGTAATGACCTTCAAGGGTCTACAAACCATTTTTTGATGGGTAGGGGTCACTGTGTCTAAAGAATACGTCAAACAAGCGTATTTTTCAATCAAATATACTAGATTTGATTTCCAGTGACCCTAAAGCAATTTAATAACAATAAAATACTTTAGGGAATATAGTGCATATAAGTGCTGAAGCGTTAATTAGCGAACACACATTTGAAGTGCCTAACAAGGTGCCAAGCAAGCGGCCAAAAGGTCGTCCTCTTGGTGCTTTGCCCTGTAAAAACCCTAATATTGACTATAAAGAAGTTCGTAAGCGTGTCCGTGCCTTTGTTACTCAAAAAGCTTTTTTTGGTGCAGTTATGGAAAAGGCTATCAATAACGCTCATAAAATTGTTTATTCAGAACACACTAGAGCGATACACCGTACCTTATACGCACACCGAACCCATATAGGTATTAATCGAGATATAACAGCTTGGATCGTTTTACTTAGCACTGTAAATTTAACAGCATCATCGGATAAAAACTGGTTTAAATGTTTTGTTAATTTGACTCGACTGGACGAAATTGCAGGTTATGAATCTCTTTCTAGGGGCTCTCGGTTCCTTAAACTTTTCTGTAAAACAGACTTAATACGGGCCAGATACAAACAAAGCAAAATAAATAAAGAGATGAAATACTGTGAAATATATATTTCAAGAAAGGCGTTTGAACTAGCTGAAGTGACCAATATTGAACTTGATAGTGAGATAGATAGAAAGCAACGTAATGATAAAAGGAGACTGTCACAACCAGGAACGAGAGAGTACGAAGACGCTAGAGCGCTCGCAAAAAAAGCGAACCGGCATCTATATGCTGTAGAAAAAGAACAACGTATTAGAAGAAAAGAACAGGCTAAAGCTGAGAGCGAGTCTCGACATCAGAAAAGAAAGGATGAAGAGTTAAAGAAAGAATTTATTGCATTACTGACTAAATTACAGGGCGATTACCCTAATAAAAGCTTTCCTGAAATTAAAGAATTAGCGAAAAAAAGATCCCCTCACTTAGCCTCATATTTAGGGCATCCACCACCATCTAAGTAACTCTTGTTTTAAGGCAATTTTCTTTGTCCTGGACTGCTATATAAACCCCCTCATTTTGTTCGTTTTTTAACCAATATTAACCTCTTTTTATAACTCGGCTTTTGAGCTGTTTTATATTTCTTGAGTTATTAACAATATAGCGCAAATGGAAGTGCAAAGGATACTTTAAGTAATAGATATATACTGTTTTTATAATGCCTCGGTAAACCGAGTTTGTTTATATATCTATCATCTGCTACATGACTACAGTTCTTTATTAAAATTAACTCAATTAGTAAAGATTTTCGATAAAACTTGAAACAGTAATTTATTACTGGCAATCCAATCACTACGTTCTTGGTTGTCGAGATAAAATCGCGTAGACAGCAAAAAACGCTGTCTACACTCCTACTCGATAACCCAGTAAATCGGCATCATTTTTTATTCAACCATTGCTGGTTAAATAGAAAAAAGGCTTTTTTGTTTACTTTCCCTCTAAATACTTGTCTGATTTTATGTATTGCGATAATATATTGCGTAGAAGTATCGCGAGAAAATGAAAGCTTAGGCGCTTCCACAAAGAGTGAAAAGAAAAGTCATAAATTGTTGCGAGCACTCACAATTCAAGACTTAGGGCTGAAGCCCTCTTTTAAAGCCTATCTCCTGCGGGCGCTCGGAGATAGGCTTTAAAATTCACCCGTGGCACACCGTCGCTACGCACGACAACCCACTCCGTGGGTCACTGCGTTACAAGTTTTCGGGAGCCTTTAAAGTTGTCACCTATTTTGCTATAGCTACGCTGCAAAACAGTTGCCAACTTTAATCCCGAAATCTTGCAACTTGCCCTAATCCTTCAACATTTTTCTAATATTTTGGGACCCCGCTTCGCGCCCAAAATATTAGAAAAATCTTTCAGGGGGTTCTTGCGAATGACCACGGAGTGGGTTGTCCTGCGCAGACGGCGTGCCACTTCCGCTATTAGCGGATTTTTTCCGTTGCACTCGGCTAGCCCATTTGAGATAAAGCCTCAAATGGGGGTTTCACCCCAAATAAGCTAAGGCTTATTTGGCTCCTGTAAAAGCACTTTTAGCAATCGCAGGGGCGCGACAGCTAAAAGGGGATGACTGGTTAAATGTCATCCCCCACAAGTGGTTCCCCCTCGTTTTCGTCACAGGAGCGTGACGCATAACGAATGGTTAGTTGCAGGGGCGCAACGTCACCAAAAAGCGAGTGATTATTGCTAAAGCAATACCACTAAAAAACGCGCTAGATAGCGCATAAGGAAAGGACAAGATGACAGGCGATATTATTAGTGATTTTGCATCAGTTTGGACATGGTTAATTCATGCTTATACAGAGTTTGGTTGGCTGTTTGGAATTGTCTCTGGTTACTTTGTTGTTGTATCGGTAAACCGATACATGGAAGAAAAAGAGTCCTTTGAAATAACAATGGGATTGGCTGGTGTTTTTATTGTACTTGGGCCAATTGTTCACTTTGGTATTCCGGCCATGATGCGGTTAAAAATGAATGCTCCTGATATTGCGCCAATTTATTTAGTATTTTGGGGGGTAGGTTTTTCGGTTGGGATTGCTTTGGGTTGGCTTTGGTATAGAAAAGGTGAGCCAACTTATACCGAATGGAAAAGAAAATACACAAATTCGGCTAAGGCCGAACGAGATAAAAAAACTGATGTGCGAACGGTGAGGGAGTTGTTGCCAAAAACACCAGATATTTACGACATCATGAAGTATTACAAACCGGGCTTTATTACCGTTGGGATTGATAAAGCCGGTGAGCCTATCAGAGTTTCATTTGATATTTGGCGTTCAAATCATATTCAATTGAGCGGAACTACCGGAGCAGGTAAAGGCGTGGCCGCGCAAATGGCGCTGGTACAAGCGATAAAAGAGGGAGAGGTCGTATTTGTTTTTGATCCAAAAGACGATGAATGGTTACCTCATGTACTTCATTCAGCAGCCAAAGTTTGTAATGTTCCGTATTATTATATTGATTTGAGGGATGGCCAACCATCGCAAATAAATCCGTTAATCGGTGTGGGTCGTGCTGAACTCAATGAATTGTTTATTGCTGCTTTCGCTTTAGGTGAGAAAGGTACTGAAGCTGATCATTATCGGCTAGCAGATCGACGAGCGGCTAGAATAGTTGCTGAATTTATGGCTGATTTACCTTCCCCTAGTTTTTCCAGTTGCTTACCAATGATTACTGAATTGGAAGAAGTAAAAGTCGCAAACGGTTTTTTGGGTAAATTTGAGGAAATGGCTGGACTAGAATCTATCAATGCAAAAAATATAGGTGTTGATTTTGGTGAGATGATAGCCAATGGAGGTGTTATCTATCTTGTAGGGTCAATGCGCCATGAAACAGTCAAAAGTGCTCAACGGATGATGATGGTTAGGTTAGTGCAAATTTGTGAGAAACGAGATAGGCTGAAAGCACAACGCTCCGTTTGTGTATTCCTTGACGAGCTGAAATATCACTTATCTAAACCTGCAATGGAAATTTTTGGGGCTGCTCGTGATAAAGGGTTACATGCGCTTGTTGCTCATCAATCGATTACTGATTTAAGGGATGTTCCTCAAGATCTCGATCCAGATGCTGTTGTGGGAAGTGTCATCGAAAATACTGGGCTTAAAATGATTTATAAATTACAAGATCCTGATACAGCTGAATGGTTGGCAAAACGAAGTGGTACAAAACTGGTGGATATGGAGCACCGCAGGGTAGGGCGAAATATCGCCCAATCAGAAATTATGGATGATGATCGTATGTTACGCCAAGATGAAACTTACCTGATTGATACTAATATGTTGATGAACTTGCCTAATCGAGTTGCTGTTTGGTTTAGTGAAGATTTACCTCAATTTGTTGGCACAAGCCCTGTTCCTGTGGAGAAAAGTCTAGAGGCTATTAAGATTGAACAAAAAGGTATTGAAAGGCTCACCGGAGAAACTCCCGCAGACACCGCAATTATAGGCGGTGAGGTAAAACCCTCTGAATTAATCAATATTGAATTGGCGGATGATTAAAATAATGACCATAAATACACTAATTAGTGATCCTAAAAAAAGACAAGCTCGTGCCCAGGAAAAGATTGATTGGATATTGGAATTTTTAAGGGATGAAATTTATAGCACGACTGCTGTATTAAGCCGGTGGCTTGTGGTCAATTCATCGGCCACATTATCAACGCTTTATAGGATGGAAAAACAAGGGTTGATTGTGCGTGATTCTATTAGGTTTTTAGGTAGTCGTGCTACGACGTTATGGGGAATAACTCCAACAGGTGTTATGGAAGGTGTTGAGCCTGAAGAAGTAGCGACTATGAGTTTACGTCATTTTTCCCCCGGCCGAGTATCTCCAAGAACTATAGAGCATACACTCGACATTCAAAAATGTAGAATATATTGTGATATTGAATTGGATTACGATAATTGGATACCAACAAGATTATTACCCGCTCAAAATGAGAGGAAAGGCCATCCACAACGTTGGTCTGTTTATCCTGATGGTATTTTTACGGCGCCAAATAAAGGAAAAACCAAAGCAATACAAGTGGCGATAGAGGTTGAGAGAACTAGAAAAACACCACAACGCTATGTTCAAATTATTCGAGGACATTTAAAAAATGTTAGTATGGGACGTTATTTTGTTGCAATTTATTATTGCCAAACGGAAAAACATGCAGATTCTTTGAAAGTATTATTTCATCGGCTTATAGACGAAAAAAAGATTTCTGTTTGGATTGATGAAAATGAATATAATTCGGAGAATTGTAAACAGTTTTTTCGTTTCAGGACAATGGAACATATTGTTTAATACCTAGTATTTATAGAATATACTAGGCAGATTATGAGTAATATATAGTTATATTTAAGGAGTAAAAATGAAAGGTTTAGCTCAAACACTTTTGGCCGTAACACCGTTAGCATTTATTATTTTATATTTCTCACTAAGCCAACAAAAACAAATACAGATAGAGCAGAAGAGTTTTGAGGCTGTTCAAGAAGTTGAAGAGGCTAAATTTAATAAAGAGTTTGCTGAAATGTCAGCTGAAATAAGAGGACTCCCATTAAGTGAAGAGAAGAAAGCAATACTGGAAGAAGAAATAAAAAAGAAGAAAAAAAAACTAGATAAATGGGAAACTGAGTTTGATAAACAGTTTAAGGAAAGTGATAAAGCGCTAGAGATTTTAAGAGAGGAAATAGAGTCTAAAGGAAGCGATAAAATAAATGAATAAACTTATATTTGGAAGTGTTTTTGTATTGTTTTTATTGTTTATGAGTGCGTGTAACGTGACCAAGCTTAGGACGGAGGTCTATAACGTGTCAGGATCAGAAGATGTTGGGGATTTTACATTAACACCCCCTAAAAATTTTTTCTTTGATAGCTGGATAGATTCTATTCGTTATTATAATAATGATAAGTTAGTTGCTGAAACGGGATATATAGTAAAAAACTGGAGAGATAAAGATCCAGATTTTGAGTTTAAAGAGGGTGGTGAACAGTATTTAGCCTATTGTAGTAGCGGAGAATTAAAATCTAAACTATACAAACCCTTTAAAAAACCATATAAATTATGCTTCGTTTATTCGATAGATTCTTCTATCGTATTTAATTACAGAAAAGTGGATAAAAAACCTTTAATTTGTAATGCTTTTATAGACAAAAAAAAATACAACTGCAAGGAGAGGCCTAAATATATCGAGGAG
>Ga0256845_1002550_pt1 | contig 13067 bp, 13 predicted proteins | sample RiftiametaG_FD_189101 | JGI IMG/M metagenome (GOLD analysis project Ga0256845, IMG submission 189101) | Tube worm associated microbial communities from hydrothermal vent at the East Pacific Rise, Pacific Ocean - Riftia | ecosystem: Host-associated > Annelida > Integument > Unclassified ... | reverse complement strand
AAGAACTTCAACACCATTGCAATCTGCGTTGCCTTCAAAAAGTCCATTTACTATAAGTCTATCTGCAGTAATTGAACCATTTATTTTTCCACCTTTTCCTATAGTAACTATGCTTTTTGAGTGAACCTCACCTGTTACTTCTCCATCAACGTGAAGACGTGAAGCACAATTAAAAACTCCGTCTATCTTAGCACCACTTGCTATTATTGTTGTTTCGCTAGATGCAGATGATTCTGCATTAGTTTTATCAAAGATTGCCATGAAACTCTTTTCTCCTTTTTAAATATTTTTTCAAAATTAGAACTATTCCACTTTATAAAATTCAAAGGGTCTAAAGGCCTTGTTATAAAACGAATTTCATAATGAAGGTGTGGTCCTGTTGATAATCCACTATTGCCTGTGTAAGCTATAATATCACCTTTTTTTACAAAAGTACCTGATTTAACAGGAAACTTTTTACTTAGATGAGCATAACTTGTTTTAAATCCATAACTGTGCTCAATTATAACCAAATAACCAAAGCCACTACTTTTATGATATCCCGCAAATTCAACAACACCATCTGCAGGAGCACGAACAGGAGTCATTCTTTTTGCTCTAAGATCTAATCCCCGATGAAACTCTTTTCTTTTTAAAATAGGATGCATTCTCCAACCAAATTTTGCACTATATCCAGTATATGGAACTATATTTCCATTTGGAATATTATCAAAAAAAAGTTTTTGCTGTGCAGTTGTAAATTTTATATTTTGAAGTCTTACATCAACTTCTGTCTCTAAAGAAGCTGTTATACCTACTAAAGCTTCTATATCTGTTATCTTCTCTTTTATAGAATTAAGTTCTTCACTCTTTTTGCCTATTTTCTTAGTTAAAATCTTTGTTTTATCATTTAAATCTTTAATCAGTTTATCATTACTGAGTTTTAAAACTTTTTGTTGTGCTATCATGCTCTCTTTTTTTACTTCCAAACCACTAACTTCATCAATTAAAAATGAAATTAGATATGAACCAGTAACGATCAAAAAGATTACAAAAAGAGTAAAATACAGAACAAAACGTTTTATTATTTGGTGAAGTAAATAGTGCTTTGAACCATTGACATCTGATATTGTTATAGTAAATTTATTTCTTACTGACATAACTCTCCACTACAGAAAAAGAACCAAAAACTAGGTACTCTTCATTACTGTTAATTTTATTAAATAAAGAGTGTCTTATATTAAGAGAGTCTAAAACATCTTCTAAATTACATTTCAAAACTTCCCGCTTGTTTTCAATTTTGAGTATCTGTACCTCTTTTATAATTGGCTTCAATATCTCTAAAATAACTCTATACTCTTTATCGTTATAACTATTATAAACTAAAATAACTTTTTTTTCACTAAAATGCTCTAGCAAAGCCTTTGCAGCCATAGGATTATGACCAACATCAATAGTGACATTTGTAGATATTTTTTGACATCTTCCAAAAAGTTTTAGTTTCTCTAACAGTGTTATATCTGCTTTATATCCTAACAGTTCAAATGCACAAAATGCCGTTGAAAAATTATCTTTAAAAAATATTGGATACTTTTTTTGAGTTATAAAAGAATCTAACTCTTTATAAAATTCATCACTCAAATAGCTCTCAGCCAAATATAAATTTTTTCCAGTCTCTTCAACTTGACTAAGAGATAACTCATAAACTTCTTTCTCATACTGCTTTGCAAGTAGTAAATCAGCACTTACACTTCTTAATTTTGTAGTTGCTATACTCTCTATGGTTAAACCTAAAAAAGATTCATGATCAAAACCTATAGGAGTTACTATACTAAGGCATTTTTCAAAAACATTGGTTGCATCAAACTCTCCACCAAGTCCAGCTTCCAATACAACATAATCACATTTATCGCAAAAAATCAGCATAGCTAAAAGTGTAGTATATTCAAAATACGACAGTAGTTTACTATCATCTTTACTAAGTATATCTTGAAGTTTTATATGAGTAACTTCTAAAATAGTATCACTTACATCTTCACCATCTAACCAAATTCTCTCATTGAATTTCATAATATGAGGAGAACTATAATGCCCTACATATAAGCCCTTTACATGTAGAAGATGAGCCAATGCTCGTCCAGTTGAACCTTTTCCATTTGTTCCTACAATGTGTATTATTTTAGGTAGTTTAAAGTACTTTTTAATCCTTTTATAAATAGTTGGAAATCTATCATAATCAATTTTATTGTAATGTAGTGGCTTAAGACTTAAGAATTTATCTAAACTCATTTAGCTTTTGGCATCACTTGGTTTCTACCATTTTCTTTTGCTTTATACAACATCTTATCAGCAGCAGTAATTGTCTCTTCTTCAGAACCACAACGTGAGCGTTGTGCAACACCACAACTTATCTTAACCTCAATTCTCTCATTTTTGTAAACAAATTTATAGTTTTCAATGATTTTTCTTATCTTATTTGCAAATAGTATGCCATGCTCTAAACTAGTATTTGGAAGTATAGTTAAAAACTCTTCTCCTCCATACCTTCCTACAAAGTCAACTTCTCTCAAGTATTTTCTCAAAATCTTTCCAAGGGTTGCGAGTATGACATCTCCTGCATCATGACCATAAGTATCATTTACCGTCTTAAAATGATCTATATCTAAAAAACATAGGGTGTAATCAATCTTATATCTTTTATACGCCTCTTCTACTCTTTTTACTTCACTATTAAGTGCTCTCTTTGTTGCTACATTTGTTAAAAAATCCTCTTTACTCTCTTTTTTAGCAACTACTAAAGCATTTTCCAGTTTTTTGACACGTGTGTGAAGTTTTGTGATAGTTTTTTGGTTATCTACCATCTTTAAACTAAGACCTTTTGTTTCTGACTCTAAAGAGGTTGCTATATGCAAAAGTTTTTCTTGAACTGACTCAAAACTATCCTCTTTTAAATTCAAGTTTGTCAAATCTTTTTTAATGTCTCTTACTTGTTCTCCGCTTATATTACTAGTATCAATCAAATCAAATATTTTTTTGTTTATATCATTTAGTATTTTATCTAAAGTTGAAATTTTACTCTTTACTTCCTCCTGATCAAGCTCAATTCTTTTTTTGATAAAATGTTTAATCTCCTCTTGCATAGCTTGTGAAGAGAGTGATTCTGGAGAGTTTCTAAGCTCATAACTTATAGTTGCTAAATCATCATTCATACTTGAAGCAATAGATGGTGTAAGCGTTGCGACTATTAAAGGAGCAACAATTTTATATATCTCGCTATCATCATCTTTACTTAATACTTTTGTGATATCATTAACCATCTTCTCAACGTCATCTTTGTTTATCTTTCCATACTTATCTAATTTTTTCAAAAAATCATCGTTGTAGTTAGAAATAAAATCAAACCATTTGTCTCTAATTGTTTCAACAGATTTTAAATCTTGCTTCATATCAAGTCTATCTAAAGAGGCATTTGCAAGAGTTGTTGCTTTTTTATTGTGCAACAAAGAGAGTGCTTGCAATGTTCTTTTTGAAAGAAGTACAAGTGAAGTTATAAGCTGTTCACTCTGTTCTGAGTTACTTCGATTTAATCTTGAAACAAAAAAAGCAAGTAATTGGTCTAAAGTAGCTACATTAATCCTTTTTGCTTCCGTTGCTAGCTTGTTATCTAGTTTTTTTATATATTTTGTAACTTTTTGACAATCTTCAACAACAACACCTTTTTTCTTTGCAACTTCACAAAAGATTTTATTGTAGTTGTCTGGGGTAAATGTCAGATTTTCTGCTCTTAACTTTTCAAAACTCTCTTTAATAATTTCATTTATAGTACTTGCCATAATTACGCCTTTTTATTTCATACCTTTAATAGCTATTTTTGATATAAACTCATTTAAAGCATCTAAAGATGCTTTTTGAATAGCATCAAATCTATTGTTATCGGAGATAACACTATTTGTTTTTCCATATTTATCTTCTTCTATAGGAAAATCATACTCTCCACTTGTAGAAAAGCTTTCACTATTGCCATCTCTAGTTATGTACTTTATATTAAGTGATACTTTTGTTTTATATGAGGTTACATAACCTTCTTTGTTATATAGAATTGGAGAAAAAGATATTGATCCAATATCAACAAAAAGCTCACTATCAGCTGTTTCTTTTGGACTCAGTTTTCCACCAAGTCTTGTTATTACAGATTCATTAACTGCATCTTTTATCAAAACACTATTTTTAGGGTCTTTTCTACTTATAGACACATCTACATGTATACGCTCACCCAAGACTTCTCTTGAGTAGTGTGCTGTTGGTTTGTAACCACAAGCTGTTATAAAAACAACTATAAGCAAAGCCCCAATATATTTCATTTTATTTTACCACCAAGTTTACTAGTTTATTTGGAACATAAATCTCTTTTATTATACTCTTTTCTTCTAGCCATTTTTTACTAGCATCTTTTGCAAGCGATAAAATTTCATCTTTTGAAGTATCTTTTGCTACTTCTATCTCACATCTTCTTTTGCCATTTATAGTAATTGGCAGAGTCATAGTAGAACTCTCAAAAACTTCTTCTAAAAGTTCAAGTTTTTTAAAGTTTTTAAGTCTAAAAAGATTTTCACTAATTTCCCAGCAAGTATGAGGCACAATAGGCTCTAGCACATTTGCTAAAACAAAATAACCCTCTGTCCATACATCTTTGTCCTCTTGTGAACTTAGAGCATTCAATGCTTCCATACAAGCTGCAATTAATGTGTTAAAAGCATACCCATTGGCAAATACATCATTTGATTTTTTAAGTGCTTCGTAGACTTTTTTTCTTGCCAATTGTGACTCTTTTGAGAGCTTACCATGGTCAATTTTTGGCAACTCTTCTGCACAATTTGCATTTTCACTTCTATCACTAAACTTTTTTATGAACTTATAAGCACCCTCAACAGCACTATCATTCCACTCTAACTCTTTTTGAGGTGGAGCAGCAAAAAGTATAAACAATCTTGCCGTATCTGCACCATACTTCTGTATGATTGCATCAGGATCAACTGTGTTGCCTTTTGATTTACTCATCTTTGAGCCATCTTTTAAAACCATACCTTGTGTAAGCAAGTTTTCAAAAGGCTCATCAGCTGAGCTGTATCCCATATCTCTTAGAACTTTTGTAAAAAACCGTGAGTAAAGAAGATGTAAAATAGCATGTTCAATGCCACCTACATACTGGTCAACATTCATCCAATAGTCACTACTTTTTTTATCAAATATCTTATCTTCCCACATAGATTTATCGGTTGTATAACGCATAAAATACCAACTAGATTGAAAAAATGTATCCATAGTATCGGTTTCACGAACTGCTTTACCTTTACATGTAGGACACTTAGTATGTTTCCAAGTAGGATGTGCATCAAGAGGATTTCCCTCTCCATTTATCTCTACATCTTCTGGAAGTGCAACAGGTAAATTCTCGATAGCTTCAGGAACTAACCCGCACTTTTCACAGTGGATCATAGGAATTGGAGCGCCCCAATAACGTTGACGACTAATTCCCCAATCTCTTAGTTTATAGTTTATTACTTTTTTACCAAGTTTATTTTGTTCAAAATCATAAATAATAGACTTTTGTGCTTTTTTAGAAGTCATACCACTATATTTATCTGAATTTACAAGCTTTCCATACTCCGTAGTTGCTTTACTGCCATCAAAAATATTTTTATCATTTTCTATACTTTGTACAATTGGCAAGTCATATTTAGTAGCAAACTCAAAATCTCTCTCATCATGAGCGGGAACAGCCATAACTGCACCTCCCCCATACTCAATCAATACAAAGTTAGCAACCCAAATAGGTATTTTTTTGCCAGTTAATGGGTGAATGACATCTATTTCAAGACTTAAACCCTCTTTGTCGTTTTGAGCACGTTCACGTGAACCTACTGCTTGCATCTCTTTGATTTTTGCTATTTTTTCATCGCTAAGAAGCTTATTTTTACAAAGGTATTTTACTATAGCATGTTCAGGAGCAAGTGCTGTATAAGTTACGCCAAAAATGGTATCTGGTCTTGTTGTAAAAACTGTGTATTTTTCAAAATTATTATTTAGTTTTTCTTTTGTTTCATCACTTAGGGTAAAATCAAACTCAAGTCCTTCACTTCTTCCTATCCAATTCTCTTGCATAGTAAGAACTTGACTAGGCCACCCTTTTTCAAGTTTTTTACAATCATCAAGAAGTTCTTGTGCATAATCTGTGATTTTAAGATAGTAACCTGGCATTTCACGCTGTTCTACTTCATTATCACATCTCCAACAACAACCCTCTTCTACCTGCTCATTTGCCAAAACTGTATGACACGTTTCGCACCAGTTTAGAGTTGAACTTTTTTGGTAGACTAAACCTTTTTTATACATCTCTATAAAAATGTGCTGTTCATGTTTAGAGTAAAGCTCATCACTTGTAGCGAACTCTCTTGTTTTTGAAAAAGATAGCCCAAGAGCATTTAACTCTTTTTTCATATAGTCTATATTTTCATAAGTCCATTTTTTAGGATGCGTTCCATTTTTTATAGCTGCATTTTCAGCAGGCATTCCAAAACTATCCCATCCTATTGGGTGGAGTACATTAAAATCTTGCTTTCTAAAGTTACGAGCTATTGCATCTCCAATAGTATAGTTTCTCACATGTCCCATATGAATACGACCACTAGGGTAAGGGAACATACTGAGTATATATTTTTTCTCTTTTGAAAAGTCATTTGATGGTTCAAAAGAACTATTTTCATTCCAATAATTTTGCCATTTTTTTTCTATAGTTGTTGGATTATAGTCCATTTAAACTCCGTTTTAAAATTCTTCTTGTGTTTTCAGTGCTTCTATTAACACCAGTGATAATGAAAACATATTTGCTACAATTGCACCAATTGCTAGTGAAATTGCCATAGTAACATTACCTGAGAGTTGCATAAACAAAAATGCAGGAATCAAGTGTAAATCTGCAACCAACGAACTTGCAAAAAGCTCTGCTGAAAGAATATTTTTTACACCAATCTTAAGTAGTGTAGAAATCAGGTTAATACTAGCTGCTACAAAAAGTGCAACTTCATTTTGCTCATATAAAAATCCAACCGTAGTAGTCAAACTCATCAAAGCAAAGAAAATATATATTACTTTCCCCCAATCCATCTTATGTCTCCTTTTTCCTGAACAAAGTCCAGAAAAAATTCCTCTCACTAAAGCTTATGCTTTGCATAGAGTTTATCATTTTACTGTCCTATATTCTTAAAATCTCTACATGTAAGCTTTACATGTAGAGTCTATTTTTATACAATACCTTGTTCGTACTGTGCTCTCATTTTCTCTTTTTCTATTCTTGCTATCTCTTTTTTAGACTCTTTTGATTTGTAATCTTCTACGCTAAACTTTAGCCATTTTAGCATTGGTGAAGCAACAAAGATAGAACTATATGTTCCTACTATAATACCTACTAAAAGAGTAAAACCAAAGCCATGAATTATCTCTCCACCAAACATCCAAAGTGTCAATACAACAAAGAATGTCGTTAATGAAGTAAGAAGTGTACGTGAAAGTGTACGTGAAATAGAAAAGTTTATTATCTCAAATAGATCAAAATTCTTTGCCTTTTTAACCTCTTCTCTAATTCTATCAAATACGATAATTGTATCGTTAAGAGAGTACCCAAGCAGAGTTAAAAGTGCTGCTAAAATATCTAGATTTATATCTATCTGAAAAAGAACCAATGCACCAATAGCTATTGATATATCGTGGATAAGGGCAAGAATTGAAGCTACTGCAAATCTCCACTCAAATCTAATAGTAATATAAATAAGAATAGCGAGTATAGAAACCAACATCGCCATGATTCCTTTTTCTCTAAGCTCTCCACCCACTTTTGGTCCAACAATGTCAACTCTTCTGATTTCAAAATCACCAGTTCCTTTTAACAAGTCACCAACAATATCACCTAAATCTTCTTGAACAGAATCACTACTACTCATAAATCTAATAACCACTTCATCAGGACTACCAAACTCTGTTATAGTTGCACTTCTGAACATTTCATCAACTGAAATTTGCTCTCTCATCTTTTTAATAGGAGCTGTGCCTTCGTACTTAACTTGAACAATAGTTCCACCTGAAAAATCTATACCATAGTTTAACCCTTTTGAACCAAGTAGAACATAAGATGCCATTATCATTATGAATGAAAGTATGATAAAAGGTAGGCTTTTGCCCATGAAATTATATATTTTATCTTTTGAAAATATCTGCATTATTTTGCACTCCCTTTTATGCCAAACCATAAGCTTAGATTCTTACTTTTCTCAATACGAGGCATAAAATACTGATAAATACCATGAGTTCCTAAAATAGCTGTTAGCATCGAAGCTAAGATACCAATACTCATAGTAACTGCAAACCCTTTAATAGGTCCAGTTCCATAAGCATAAAGAACAACTGCTGCAAGAAGTGTAGTTATATTTGCATCGAGTATCGCACTCATGGCATTATCATAACCTTTTTCTACTGCACTTGCTATTGGATGTCCCAATCTAAACATCTCTCTTATTCGCTCGTTAATAATAACATTGGCATCAACGGCCATACCTACGGTTAGGACTATTCCCGCCATACCAGGAAGTGTAAGAGTCGCACCAAAAAGTGCCATAACTGCAAGAACTATAAACAAGTTTGCTATCAAAGCAGTGTTTGCAATAACTCCTGCTAGACCATAATAAACAACCATAAAACCAACAACTAGCAAAAACCCTAGTGCAAGAGCAATCATACTCGCTTGAATACTATCAGCTCCCAAACTTGGACCAACACTTCTTTTTTCGAGTAGTTTTACAGGAGCTAAAAGTGCACCACTTCTAAGAGCAATCGCAACATCACTTGCCTCTTCTATGCTAAATCCACCACTTATCTGTCCACTTCCTCCACCAATTCTCTCACGAATTACTGGAGCAGAGTACACTTTGTTGTCAAGAACAATCGCTAAGTGCGCACCTACATTTTTACCTGTAAAATCACCAAATATTTTTGCACCCTCAGAATTTAAAGAGAAGTTAATAACTGGTTGATTCATTTGGTCAAAACCAACTTTAGCATCGGTAAGCATACTACCATCAAGGATAGGAACCTCTTTTAAAACATGCTTACGTCCTGCAGTTCTAGCATCTTCTAAAATCACGTCACCATATTCAGAAGCTTCATCACCACTCATATCATACGCTCTATCACTTCTAAGCTCATCAACTGTCATCATTTGAAGATGTGCAGCTTTTGCGATAAGCTCACGTGCTCTCTGCTCATCTTCACCTGTTTTAATTCCAGGAAGTTCTACAAGTATTTTATCTTTACCCTGTCTAGCTACATTTGGCTCAGCCAAACCAAATTGGTCAAGTCTATTTCTTATAGTCTCAACTGCTTGATTGATTGCATACTCTTTTGTAGCCTCTTTTTCAAGCTCATTTAAAGATAGGTTATAGTTAAGTCCATCTTTTTTAAGAACCATACCAGGGATTTTGTCTATCATTTCATCGAGATTTTTTTCTTCGTCTGGGTCAACTAAAGTAAGAGTTACACTCTCGCCTCTTATTTTTAAACTGTCAATTATAATATCGTTGTCATCAGTGAAAAATTTAACACTTGATGCTATTGATTTGATTTTTGATTTTATTGCTTCGTCTGTTTTTACGCCTAAAAGCATATAAAGTCCCCCTTGGAGATCAAGTCCAAGGGAAATCTTAGCGCCTTTTTCAGTTTGTAGGAATGTCGGAGCCGACAGGCCTAATCCAAAAACAATCGCAAGGAAGAAAATCACCAATCGGTAATTTAATCCACCTTTACTCATCAGCACTCTTTTCGATTTTTTTAGCTACATACTCTCTTGCGAGTTTTACAACTACGTCATCATTAAGTTTAACTTTGATAAAATCTTCTTCAGGTTTTATAACCTCACAGATTAAACCACCGTTAGTGATAATCTTGTCGCCTTTTTTAAGAGCACCGAGCATCTCTTTATGAGTTTTTGCTTGTTTTTGCTGAGGTCTGATAACCAAGAAATAAAAAATCGCAAATAATACGATTAATGGGAGTAAAGATGAGAAAATATCGCCACCTGCTTGCATACGAATCCTTTGATAAAAAATTTTCAAGGAATTATTTTAGCACTTTATTTATAATAAACGGCTTTTTTATTGCACTTATCTTATCTATTTTTATTTATATGGAGTATTTTTCTCTACATGTAAAGATTTTAGATACCTTTTTTGCCATTATTGGCTTTTACGGACTTCTTACATGTAAGAAAAAAACTCTCTTTTGGGTTGGTTTTTTCATTGGAGTGTTTTGGTTTTATTGGATTGGTTTTGGTTTTTCATACTATCACTTAACCTATCTAATTCCTTTGGTTATTATAGGGTTTGGGCTTATCTATGGTCTATTTTTTTGGATTATAGCTCTAATAGGTAAAACACCTGAAATACGAGCTTTATTGATGTTTGGTTTTGTCTTTTTTTCACCTTTTGGGTTTAACTGGTTCAAACCTGAACTAATTTTAATAAACTCTTACTTCTCTTGCAATATCTATCTTTATGGTCTATTTTTGATAGCAATAACTATTATGGTTAGGTGGAAAATCATCGGTATTTTACTCTTGATAGCTTTAACACTTTTGAACAAACCTTCTAGTGTAGAACTTCCTAAACTCTCCATCGCGATCCCTATAACAAATCTTGACCAAAGTAAAAAATGGAAAAAAGAGTACCAAAGAGAGATAGTAGAAAACAACTTTTTTCTTATAAAAAAAGCGATAGAAGCAAAAAAAGATCTGATTATACTTCATGAGAGTGCATTTCCACTCTACTTAAATCTTGAATCTAACACACTAAACAGACTAAAAAAACTCTCCAACGATATTGTGATAGTAACAGGAGCTTTACATGTAAAAGAAAATCTTGTATATAACTCTTCGTATATGTTTAAAAATGGAGAATTTGAGATAGCGGATAAAGTAGTTCTAGTACCTTTTGGAGAAAAAATCCCACTTCCAAAATGGGCAGTAGGCATCATAAATGATATATTTTTCAACGGTGCAGATGACTATGTAAGTGCAAAAGAACCTTTTGATTTTGAGATAAAAAACTATAAGTTTAGAAATGCAATCTGTTATGAAGCAACAACGGACAGACTGTATGAAAATAATCCAAAGTACATGATAGCCATGAGCAATAACGCTTGGTTTACTCCTTCTATAGAGCCAATACTACAAAGACTACTTTTAAAACTACATGCAAAAAAATACAATACTGTCATATATCACAGTGCAAACAGTGGGATTAGTGGTATAATAACGCCATAAAAACAGGAGCATATTTTATGGCACTTATTCAAGCACCAAATTCAATAGTCATGGTTCGTCCATGGAAGTTTTTTTCAAACCCAGAAACTGCGTGTGATAACGCTTTTCAAAGAGAAAATGCAGAATCAATAGAGAACATATCACAAAAAGCAAAAGACGAATTTGATATCGCAGTAGAGACACTGAAACAACACGGTATAAATGTACATGTATTTGATGATTTTGGAGAAAAAGAGACTCCTGATTCAGTCTTTCCTAACAACTGGTTTTCAACTCACAGTGGCGGTCATATAGCACTCTATCCTATGTTTTCACCAAGCAGAAGGCGTGAAAGAAGAAGTGATATAATAGAGATGCTAAAATCAGAATATAGAGTTCAAGATGTCATAGATTTTTCTGGCTTAGAGTGGGATAACCTCTTTTTAGAAGGTACAGGAGCTATGGTACTAGACAACATCAACAGAGTGGCATATACAGCCAAATCAAACCGTTCAAATGAAATAATTTTAGAAAGATTTTGCTCTATCTTTAAGTACGAGCCTATGGCGTTCGACACAGCAGATGCAAATGGGAACTCCATCTACCATACAAATGTAATCATGTGTATAGCATCAAACTATGCGCTTATTTGTCTTGATATGATAGTAGATGAAAAAAGAAGAGAAGCAGTTAAAAATAGACTTGAAGAGAGTGGACTTGAAGTTATATCTTTAAGTTTTGAACAAATCGATAACTTTGCTGGAAATGCAATAGAGCTTACAGGAAATAAGAAAAGCTTTCTTGTTATGTCACAACGTGCAAAAGATGCTCTAACAAAAGAGCAGATAAAAAAAATAGAAAAAAAATCAGAGATTTTGGCTCTTAATGTTCCTACTATAGAACTTGCAGGTGGGTCAATTAGATGTATGATTGCAGGAGTTCACCTAAGTCCTAGGCGAGCATAGGTTTAGTAATGACAATATCTTTAAAAGTCTTAAGTTTTAACAGTTCTTTATCGTTTGTGATAAATATATCACAATCTACTCTTGATGCACTATTTATGACTATCAAATCTTCAAAGTCAGTTAATAAATTATCAAAAAAATCACTCTTTGCCGATGAAAAATCGTTGTGATTTATGTACCAAGGTACCACCTCGCTACAAAGGGCATCTATAGCCAATATAGTCTCTTTTTGAGGATATTTTCTTTTTTGCGTTAAAACATAGTAAAAAGTAGTGATAAAATCTGATGAAAAAAAGAATTCATAACTCTCTTTGTCTTTATTTGACATATACCAATTCACTGAATTCTTTGAAGTTGGTCGTTTTGTATCTAACAAATCTAAACATATATTTGCATCAAGAAATATTTTCATAATGCTCATTCTTCATATCTTTAAAGTTTTGATTTCCAATTTTACCATCAAGCATACCTATAAAACTACCTGTTCTTCTATTTGCTTTTTTTTCTATCATATCAAGCAAAGAAGGTTCTTTTATGATAGCTTGAAAATAGAGATTGATTACTTCTGTAAAACTCTTTTTTTGTTTTTTGAGTATAACTTTTGTCTGCTCTATCATATCTTTATCAAAAACAAAGTTTTTACGAATTTTTAGTATATTCATATAAAACTCCTTTTATTTTATGTATAAAATTTATATGTTAAATTATATCGTAAATACATTTATATGTAAAGAAATTACAGGAGCTCATCTAAGTCCTAGAAGATAAAGTATATATTT